>Ga0307982_1003594_pt1 | contig 12359 bp, 16 predicted proteins | sample OrgLakmetagen989_FD_201847 | JGI IMG/M metagenome (GOLD analysis project Ga0307982, IMG submission 201847) | Saline water microbial communities from Organic Lake, Antarctica - #989 | ecosystem: Environmental > Aquatic > Non-marine Saline and Alkaline > Saline | place: Antarctica: Organic Lake... | reverse complement strand
GCCTTCGGCGTCGGTGCTGGAATAAGTAGCTAGCTCGGTACAGGAACAGGAGGGCTCGTGGGTTTGGGTATAGGAAGGCTCGTAGGTACCGGGATTGGTAACTTCGTGGGTACCGGGATAGGTAGCTCCGTAGGTACTGGGATAGGTAACTTCGTGGGTACCGGGATAGGTAGCTTCGTAGGTACTGGGATAGGTAACTTCGTGGGTCCTGGAATAGGTAACTTCGTGGGTGTTGGAATTGGAAGTGACGTGGGCACGGGGATGGGTAGCTTGGTTGGTGCAGGAATAGGAAGACTCGTGGGTGCAGGGATAGGAATTATCGTAGGCTGTGACGTTGGTAAAGGTGTTGGATGCACCGTTGGTAACGGAGTTGGCAGTGACGTTGGTTTTCCTGTTGGCAATGGTGTAGGCAATGGCGTGGGCTGCGGCGTCGGTAAAGCTGTCGGCTGGGGTGTCGGAAGTATCGTCGGTAATGGCGTTGGCTGAGGTGTAGGCGTAAGGGTAGGCAGCGGCGTTGGTTGCGGTGTAGGCACAGGACTTGGTTGGGGGGTCGGCACCGGCGTGGGGGAAGGCGTTGGCACTTCTGATGGCACTGGCGTTGGCAAGAATGTGGGCTGAGCAACGCAGTGTATGTCGAGGCGATAGTTGCCCTCGTTTGAGCGCCGAGTGGTGAATAAATCATCAGCTGCAAAGTTTCCAGAAGAAATGACGACGCAGTAGTCTCCAGCCGGCAAAATGATTGGATCGGTAGTGCTTGCAAATTTATTGGAGATAGTCGGCACAGGAGTCGGTACAGGCGTAGGAGCTGGTACGGGCATTATGGTAGGGCGAGGCGTGGGCTTATGTGAATTTGATGGTAGTATTGTGGGTAGTTGAGTAGGCTGATAGGTTGGTTGCGGCGTGGGCTGTGGAGTGGGTGCAGGGATGGGCAGCTTTGTTGGCACAGGAATGGGCAGTGAGGTGGGCACAGGAATGGGCAATGATGTAGGCACAGGAATGGGCAATGATGTGGGCACAGGAATGGGCAGTGAAGTGGGCACAGGAATGGGCAATGATGTGGGCACAGGAATGGGCAGTAATGTGGGCACGGGGACTGGCACCGGTGTCGGAAGAACTTCAAGCAACGAACGGCGCTGGGCGTAAGGATTGTATGTGCTGCTGCTAGGCTCTTCAATGAGCGAAAGGGGCGGAAAGTCTTCCTCGAACAAACGGCGGTAAGCATCAGTGCACGTGTCGGTGTCGCTCACATACAGGTTGGGCACGCGATCTTTGGTCACACAATCAGAGTCGTACATTTCAATGGTGCTGTCCAAGTCTGTGTCTGAATTGCATGTGGTGAGAATCACTTCTTGCAAGGAGCCCAACCGGAGAGTGTAGAAAACCTTGTTCTCAGTGCTAGTGACGGTGGCAGGAGGAATTTGCGACACATTAGTGTAAGTGTCGCAAGAAAGTACTTCAACATTGTCGTAAATTGTGAAAAGCGCGCCCCAAGTAAACTTTGTCCTGTCAGTTTCATCGACCATGCATGCGTAAAAAGTCCCCGAGTCGCCTGTCCACTTCGTTGTCACAGTGTCGTTGGCCTTGTACGTTGAACCCATGGTGTATTCGCACGAATCCTGGTAGCAGGTATTCTGAAAGTCAGCCGTAGCTGCTTTGCAAGCAAAAATAGTCATTTTGTGGTCACAGCGCGAGGCTTTCATTGGGAAGGATACGCTCTCGTACTGGTACCCATATGCGTCTTCACCATACGTAGTACCGAACATTGTTCCAAGCTCCATGGCCATGATGCAATACCAAGGCTCAAAGTAATCGTACGCAAAAGACATGTCCAAGTCTTCAACGCAAAAGAATCGGTGGCCCAATTGAATCGTGTTCGCGGCAATTTCAATGGAGTTGACGAAACCGTCAGCAGTAAAGTCCGTTACTGTGCCCAAGAAATTGCACGTTGCCGTGTTTTGCGAGCAACGAATCTGGGGCTGATAGTGGCCACAGTCGTAGATGCTTTGCGCTACATTACACGATCGGGCCCAAGTGAAGGTGACCAGTTCTCCTGAGGTAACGCCCGCAGTATGCGCAAACGTGCCGGCATCGTACCGCAACAGCTCTGACGTGCGCACCGTGTTGTTGTCGCCCCCGAGAGGTCCTGGCGCACCCGTAGTCGTGTAGAAAGCGTTGTCGTCCGTAGTGTTGATCCCGTAACGAGGGTCAATTTCGTCCCAGTTGATGCGGTCACTCACGTTGCCTCCTGACACGCTAGTGAAGCTGAGGTTTTGAATGCAATGCTGCGTGGGGTGCCACGCGTAAGCGTCTGATTCGGAAGTATCCTGCACGCAAAAGTGCACGTAACCCTCGAGCTGAACCTGCGACGCAGTTGCGTTTATCTGATTGACGAAATCGTGCGCGAGGCCGCGTGTGTTGATGTGCTCAAAATTCGTGGTGTTGGCTGGATCTTGGTTGGTGGTGGCGACCTCAATGACTTGGCACACATCTTCGCAAGACAACGTCGGGATGTAGTCGCGGCAGACCCACACTCGCTGGTTGACAACGCAGGTTTCCGTCCATGTAAAAAGGAATGTGTCTTGCACTCCTCCAGTGCCTGCTAATGCGTAAGTGGTGCTCTTGGTCAAACCAGAGCTGCCGTTGATCACTGGGAACGTGAGCCACTGCACGCAGAACAGACCGTTGCCGCGACCGCCCATGTAATAGTCGAAAGCATCGCTGACAGTGGCAGTGCCATCGTAGTGAGTAACCGCCGTCTTTTCTGCAGCTTCATCCTCGACGCAAAAGAAAAGGTTCCCCGACCACAGCTCAACAGCACCTGCTTCAGTTGCAGCGGGGCCTTCATCGCCCAGAGGAGACGTGTAATAGTAAAGCTCACTCGCGTTCGCAAAGAAGTGGTCAAAGTAGCTCGACGGGGAACGCTCGTCGGGGCCACGCCCGCTCGAGTCGCCAACGCCGATGTAAGTGGACTGAAAGCATTTGCCTTGGGCCATAAACTCTGAGCAAGTGGTCCATTCGGCCGTGTCCGTGCAGTAGTACAGAGTTTGCCCCACTTTACAAGTTTCGTTCCAGGTGAACTCAATGGTGTCTGGTTGCCCGGATGCGGCCAAGGTCTCAAAGACGTACTTGAAGCCATCGTCGGCGACACCACCTTGGGGGCCGATTTTCCCGTCGGTTCCCCCCTTGGGGCGGTGCAATTCCAGAAGTTGCACGCAGAACAGGTCGCTGTAGTCGAACGCCGCAGGGTTTTCAGCGTCTTGCATGCAGGCATATTGATAGCCCGTAATCGCGGTGCGGCCCTGGAGCACGATGTTGTAGTCTTTGGAATCCACAATAGAATCGTGGGCTGATTCACCAGCAGTAAAAGACCCCAAAAACACGCAGCTGGGGTTGTCGCCGCAGGTAACGTCCACGCCGTCGGCGAGTGGGCCCAAGCCGTTCTTGTCCGTGCAATACGACACGTTGAGGTAGTTCATGCACGATTGCTTTACGGCCAGAGTAATGTTGTCGTCGCGGTACGCATGGGTCGAGCCTGCCACAGGCGCCGTCATGTTCAAATTTTGCACGCAGAACGGGTCCGAGAAGTCGAACAGCTGGTAGCCTTGGGTGTCTGTGCCGTCACCATCGGCCTTGTCGTCTTCGACGCAGCCGTAATAAGTGCCCGTGAGGCCGCCGTTGCCGCCATGGTCCCACGTGTACGTCAAGTCCAGCGAATTGTTGAAGATCCGCGTGCACACCGACGGGTCGTACGAGCACGTTTCGTAAATGTCCGAGTAGCGGTCCTTGTCCCCCGAGTAACCACCAGGCTCCACCAAGTCGCCTGGGGCCCCACTCGCTGCTTTGCAGAAGTAGAACGATACCGGCCGGGTGTTGCACTGCGACGGCCACGAGAAGCTGACGGGCTCGTCCATGGCGAAAGTGGCTGCGCGGGCACGAGGCGCGAGCTCGAAGGTGAGGGGTTCCAAGCCTTGGCGGCACCAGGTGGGCTCGTGGGTGGGCACTGGTGTGGGTACGGGCGTGGGTTCGGGCGTGGGCAGCGGCGTGGGGAGGTGTGTAGGCGATGGCGTAGGTCGAGGCGAGGGGATCGGCGTGGGCAGAGGAGATGGCTGCTTGGTTGGTGCGGGAGTTGGCAGAGGTGTCGGCTGCGGAGTGGGCCGCGGTGTTGGGGCCTTCGTTGGCGCTGGCGTTGGCAGGTAGCTTGGCACGGGTGTGGGCTCAGGGGTAGGCACAGGCGAAGGCAGAGGCGAAGGCTGAGGTGAGGGCTTAGGCGTGGGAGCCGGTGTAGGCAGAGGCGAGGGCTGAGGCGAGGGCACTGGTGTGGGCTTAGGTGTAGGCGCGAGAGTAGGCAAAGGCGAGGGCTGAGGTGAGGGCTGAGGCGTCGGTAAAGGCGTGGGCTCAGGCGTGGGAGCACGTGTGGGCACAGGTGTTGGCGTCAGAGTAGGTACAGGTGACGGTAGGGGTGTTGGAATACGCGTTGGTACTGGTGTGGGGAGCGGGGTAGGCGCAGGTGACGGTAGAGGGGTTGGACTGTGCGTCGGTGTAGGTGTAGGCTGAGGTGTGGGAGAAGGCGTAGGAGTCAATGTCGGCAATGGTGTAGGAGTAAGCGTTGGGACTGGCGTAGGTGCTGGAGTGGGCATAGGGCTGGGCAAAGGTGTAGGCAGCGGTGTAGGAGCAGGTGTAGGAGCAGGTGTTGGTAGCGAGGTAGGCGCGGGTGTGGGTGCTGGAGACGGCAGTGGGGTGGGCACTGGCGTGGGCTGTGGGGTCGGAGTATGTGTCGGCATTGGCGTGGGCACCGGTGTAGGTACCAGTGTAGGCAACGGCGTGGGCGCACGCGTGGGCACCGGTGTTGGTAGTGGCGTTGGCACCGGCGTGGGCAATGGCGTGGGCACATGAGTAGGTAGTGGACTTGGCTGCGGCGTTGGGTTGTAGGTAGGTACCGGGGTTGGCACATAGGTCGGCGTTGGGGTAGGCAGTGGCGTGGGCACTATTGTAGGGGACGGCGTTGGCGCGTGACTTGGATCTGGGCTGGACCACCCTGGGTGAGGTGAAGGCAACGGAGTGGGCACGTGGGTTGGCTGGTAGGTCGGCACAGGCGTCGGCACTGGCGTGGGAGCATTGACGGGAATATGGGTGGGCGCTGGGGTAGGCAGCGGCGTGGGCGGTGGTGTGGGACTAGGCACGGGCACGTTGGTGGGCAAAGGCGACGGCATCGGCGACGGAAACGGTGTAGGCTTCGGGGTAGGAGCACGCGTCGGCACTGGCGTGGGCGGTGGTGTAGGAGACTGCGTTGGTTGTGGAGTTGGGACACGCGTCGGCAGTGGAGTGGGGATAGGCGTAGGCTTGGAAGTGGGTAGCGGCGTAGGCACGCGCGTGGGCACTGGGGTGGGCATTGGAGTAGGTGAAGGCGTTGGAGCTGGAGTTGGAGTGCGCGACGGCATGGTCGATGGGCTGGGGGTAGGCGATGGTGTTGGTGCGATGGAAGGTTCCGGAGTGGGTGCTGGAGTGGGAGCTGGTGACGGTTTCGTGAAAGGTTGTGGCGTGGGCACGCGTGTGGGCACTGGCGAAGGCACCACGGTAGGCACCGGAGTAGGGAGCGGCATGGGCACTGGGGTGGGTGCCGGAGTAGGTACTGGAGTAGGTGGAGGCGAAGGCAATGGAGTTGGAGCACGTGTGGGCTGCGACGTTGGTACTGGCGTAGGAGCAGGTGTAGGGTACGGCGTAGGCACACGCGTTGGCATTGGAGTGGGTACCTGCGAGGGCAGTGGAGTGGGCTGCACTGTCGGCACCTTCGTAGGCACTGGCGTCGGCACAAACGTGGGAGATTGCGATGGCGGGTGCGTAGGCTCTGCCGTAGGCAACGGCATCGGCACGGACGTTGGCACTGGCGTTGGCAGTTGCGTAGGCAACCGAGTGGGCATTGGCGTAGGCACTGGGGTGGGGGCCGGAGTGGGCATTTTTGTGGGCCTTGGCGTTGGCAACGGTGATGGGACCAGCGTGGGCAGTGGAGTCGGCTGAGGGGTTGGTACGCGAGTAGGGACCAAGGATGGCGACAAACTAGGTAACAGAGTGGGTGATAAGGTAGGCTTCGGACTGGGGACTGGAATGGGCACAAAGGTAGGCACGGGCGAAGGCAGAGGTGTTGGCAGGCGCGTTGGCATTGGCGAGGGCACCGAGGTGGGCACTGGCGTCGGCAAGGACGATGGTACGTGCGATGGGACTGGAGTGGGCACCCGAGTGGGCGAGCGGCTCGGCCCGCGAGTCTGTTCGGTGGAAGGGCGGAACGAAGGCTGCCCTGAATTTGGCTCTCGCGTTGGCACGGACTCGGGCACTTTCGTGGGCGCTGGCGTCGGAACCCGGGTCGGTCGGAACGTGGGTTCTGGAGTGGGCACCCGGGTCGGCTGCTCCGTTGGCGGGTGCGAAGGCGTGCCCGTAGGCTTTTGCGTGGGCACGTAGGTCGGCACGGGGCTTGGCACGTAGGACGGCAGACTCGATGGCGTGCCCACAGGCGCGTAGCTCGGGACAGGGCTCGGCACCAGGCTCGGCAACAGGGTCGGCTTCTGGGAGGGCACGAGAGTGGGCAGCGGCGAGGGCGGCCGCGTGGGCAGTGCCGTGGGCCGTGGAGTGGGCACCTTGGTGGGCAATGGAGTGGGGACCAAAGTGGGCAGCGGCGTGGGGTGCGGCGTGGGCACTGGGGTAGGCGGCGGCGTCGGCACGGACGTTGGAATCCGGGTTGGGACTGGCGTTGGAATGTGGGTCGGATTTGGCGTTGGCACTGGTGTGGGGTACCTGGTGGGTACTGGGGTGGGGACGGGCGAAGGTGGCGGCGAGGGCACTTTGGTGGGCAACGGCGATGGCATAGGCGAAGGTACGGGCGTTGGCAACGGCGTTGGGTCCATGGTAGGCACGGGCGTAGGCTGAGGGGTGGGGAGCGGGGTAGGCTGCTCCGTAGGACGGATAATTGGCGCCGGAGACGGGAACGGCGTGGGCACAGGTGTGGGCTTGGGAGAGGGTACGTAGGTTGGTAGGATAGTGGGCACCGGGGTCGGGACAGGCGTTGGCAATGGAGAAGGCACTGGCGAAGGCAGTGGCGTCGGCATAGGCGTGGGCACAGGTGTCGGCAACGGCGTTGGGTTGATTGTAGGCACCGGCGACGGCAATGGAGTGGGTACTGAAGTCGGTACCGGCGAAGGCACCACCGTTGGCAACGGCGTCGGCTGCGGGGTAGGCACCGGAGTCGGCGAAGGGCTCGGAACGTTGGTCGGCACTGGGGTAGGCTTGGCCGTCGGCAGAGGGGTCGGCTGCTGCGTGGGTTCGGGTGATGGAACTTGGGTTGGGCGTGGAGAAGGCACGTGCGTTGGCACCGGAGTGGGAACGATAGAGGGCACAATCGTGGGCAAAGGCGTCGGCACTTGCGTTGGCACTGGAGTGGGCACCATGGTCGGAAGAGGTGTCGGCATGGGCGTAGGCACAGGTGTTGGCAGCGACGTTGGTACGATGGTAGGCACTGGGGTGGGAAGCGGAGTAGGCACTGGCGTAGGAAGTGGTGTAGGAACCAGAGTTGGCACCGGCGTGGGCAACATTGTAGGCACAGGCGTAGGCATCGGCGAAGGTACCGAGGTTGGTAACATCGAGGGCACCGGCGTGGGCAATGGGGTAGGCACAGGCGACGGAAATGGCGAAGGGATAGGCGTAGGCTGAGCAGTAGGGAGTGGGGTCGGCTGCGCAGTCGGCAATGGCGTGGGTTGTGCGGTCGGCAGAGGCGTGGGCACGGGAGATGGTGGCCGCGTTGGCAGCGCGGAAGGCGCCGGCACCGGCAGCGGCGACGGCTGCGGGGTGGGCACGTGGGTGGGCACGGGGGTCGGGAACATCGACGGCACCGGTGTGGGGGCATGCGTTGGCACGTAAGTAGGCTGGGCCGTGGGCAGTGGCGTGGGCACTTCGGAAGGGGTGGCGGTGGGGCTGGGCGTCGGCTGCAAGGAGCGGCCGAGGTCGTCGAAGTCGGGGCATGGCGTTTTGAACCGGCCATGCATTTTGGACACCGAAAGCCTTTCCTCTTCCACCAGCGTCGTCGTCACCACCTTCTCTACGACGCCGTCCACGCGCAAAGCTTCCACCGAGGTTTCCGTCGGCGTGATGGTGGTGCGCGCCACGGTTACTTCCAGCTTGATGTATTGAAACCCCCCACACACCGCGTTGGAGACTTCCACTTTCACCACCGCGCCAGCGTCCGAGCTGGCCTGGCCCGCTTGCGTCACGTTCGCGCGCGCCGCTTCGTCGTGCCAGGGGTAGACCTCGTCCGACAGGTGGTCCTCGGGGCCCGGGTGCTGGCCAATGTTCTTGACGCGCGCGTCGGTCACTGCCACGAAATCGAGTGGGGTCGCCACGTCTACTTTGAAGGTGGCAAACGCGGTGAACGGCGCAATTTCGGCGGTGGGCACGGGGGTGGGCACGGGGGTAGGGCTGAAGGTGGGGCAGTGCGCGCCGAGCAGGGTGTCCCGGTAGTCGAACACCTGCAGCTGGATCCCGAAGGGGGGCAAGAGGCCGCACATGCCTTCGTTGGAGTGGGTCTTGAAACGGCTCAAGTGCGGCAAAGACGCCAGCGAAGTCGGCAGCGATCCCGTGAGCGAGTTCCCGTACAGCAGCAAAGTCTTGAGCGCGTTCAAGTTGCCCACTTGCTCAGGGATGGTCCCCGTCATGGCGTTTTTGGACACGTACAAAGTTTGTGCGTGGGTCAAAGCACCGAGCTCGGAGGGGAGGGTACCCGTGAGGGAGTTGGTGTGCAGCCACAGTGCGTTCAAATCGGTCAGCAAGCCGAGCTCAGTGGGCAAGCTTCCGTCCAAGTTGTTGCGCGTGAGCTTGAGCTTCACCACGGTGCTGGCCAAGTCTTCGTCCCGCGACTCGCAGGTCACGCCGTACCACTCCGCTTCGCACGGCATTCCCACCATCCAGTTCGTTTTCACCGTCCAATCGGCGCCGTTGGTGGCTTCGTACAGCTTGCGCAACGCCAGGTGAGGGTCCGTTTCGTAGGCTGAGGGGGCAGGCGACGGCACTTCAGACGGAGCACCCGTGGGGTAGCTCGAGGGGTTAATGGGGTTCAAGGTTGGGCGTTCCGAATGCGCCAGCGACGGTGCCTACAGTGCCAAAACAACAGCAACAACAACAAATAGACGTGCATTGTCAAGTACTTTCATTGCACACGCATGCGAGGCTTAAAGTTTAGGAAGCGACTGTCGTTTTCTTGCTCGTGCCCTTGTGGGGTCGTGCAGCTAAGAAAGTAGCGGAAAGCGCATGAAGCGTGGGTGTGTGCGTGCCATGTTTCACTTGACATTAATTTAACAGAGTGTGCGCGCAAGGCGAAAAGAAAAAAAATAATGGCATAAAAGCAAAGTACCAGAGTGGGTGGTTTTGTTGGCGAGAAAGTTGGAGCAAATGAGTCGGTTGGGTTCATCGAAGGCGCGGGCGTAGGCTTCGTTGGTACCATCGTAGGCGAATCGGTTGGGTGCGCCGACGGCTTGACAGAAAAAGTGGGCGAGGGCGTGGGGGCATGCGTAGGCGACGGCGTAGGAAAATGGGTCGGGTTACGGGTAGGCACCAAAGTTGGACTCAACGAGCGGCTCGGCGCTGGAGTCGGCTCGGTGCCCGGGTCAGGCGTTGCCACAATCGACGGGCTATGTGTCGGGTCGGGCGTTGGTACTGAAACGACCTGCGTGCCGCGCAAGAAGAGTACGTACAGTACGGCCAACAGCATGGCCGGAGAGGCCCCAACACAGGGCCTCATCTTCTTCTAGCACCTTAGAAAGGAAATGAAACCAGGCTCACTCGATAGTCGCGAAGCACTTCAAAGGCTCCTCGATTATTGTGTGCCGTATGAGCCAATACGGGACGAGAAGCGCGAGAGTGCGAACCCAAAAATGTAAAAAGGCAGTTTCACCCTCCCAAAGGGGATCTGGTCGCAAAAAAAATGTACAATAGATCAACGTAGTTTGATGTTTAGTACCGGCATCTCAAAAGTGCTCTCACTGAAAAATGTCCGTCCGTCACTCCGTCACATCACAGACACAAAAAACCCTTGCGTGCTTGTTCTGAAACGTTGCAATATGCTAGCACGTGCTTAAGACACGTTACGTATGTTCTGACACGTTGTCACTGACATCTGACATCAACCATGTTCTGACACCTTGTCACGTCACTGAAATCAACTACGTTGATCGTGGCGTGGCGGCGTGCGCGCCGCTGCAGTTACAGGGGGTGGTGCCATGTATTGAGTGGTCACCATCGTAAATCGAAAACCACACAAACACAAACCACACAAACCACACAACTCGCTCAAAAATGGTGAGGGCGGCAACTTGGCGGAATGAAGTTCACGCAAACATATACTTGAAAGTACTCGAGCATATCTTTTCACGATTGTATTTTGTTGCTTTATTCGATGGGGAGTCTCATCCTTGTTGAGCGTATTTTTGTGAGTATTGGTTATAGATAACCAGTACGCCTACAGTATGCTGTACACGTTTGTTTTGTATGAGGGACGCCATTCCATGACTCACTTCTTCTTCCTCACGTGTGTTTACATGTTCACTGGTAGGCTGAACTCGACAAGAAAGCTGACCCAGAGGTGCAAGACGAGGACAGTGATGACGAGCTGCCTGACCTCGAAGGTGGCGAGGAAGGTGGCGCGGCTGGCGGCGAGGACGGTGACGACTCAAAGCAAAACCGCAGCGAGAAGAAGTCTCGCAAAGCTATGCAAAAGCTTGGCATGAAGCCTGTGTCAAATATTATGCGCGTGACCGTGAAGAAGTCAAAAAACATCCTTTTCGTCATCTCGCGCCCTGACGTGTTCAAGAGCCCCAGCTCAGACACCTACATTATTTTCGGCGAGGCAAAGATTGAAGACTTGTCAGCACAGGCTCAGCAAAGTGCCGCGGAGCAATTCCGCGCGCCAGACATGTCGTCAATGGCGTCAGCAGGAGCAGGCAAGAGTGCAGGCTTGGCCGAAGAGGCTGTGGACGAGACCGGCGTAGACTCCAAGGACATTGAACTGGTGATTGCGCAAGCCTCGTGCACGCGCGGACAGGCTGTAAAGGCGTTGAAAAACAATGATGGCGACATCGTCAATGCTATCATGGAGTTGACAGATATGTAGTTCTGAAGGCGCATGTTCCTTAGATATTACTCTTTAGATATTAACTTTTTCAAGTGAGTTGAGAAAATGACGAAGGCGACTAGCAAAGTAGCGAATAGACGAGTCAGACGAGGTGCGGTCCATGGACCATGGGAAGGGACATGAAGGGTGGGATAACAGTTAACACTTACGAACTAAGTGGGCTTCTGCCAGGTCTCATTGCGTGCCACGGTGGACCATGTAAATGATACCATGGTTAGTAGAAATTGTCACTACGTCACCGTCACTACCGACTACCGCCGCGGCATTGCGCAGATGTAGCATCATGCGACGTGTGTGAGATGAGAACTTTGAGAACGAGAACACCAAGTCACAAGTCACCAAGCCCGAAGCCCGCGCCAAGCAGTCAACAGTCACCCCGCGCCAGAGCGAGTGGCCAGTCAGATCTTGAACTCGAACTCGCACTCAGAGCAAATACTAATAGCAGATACTAGACCTAGTAATATTCAAAATACGATGCTATTGCGTAAGTCGGAATCGCAAAGAGGAATTGCGTAGAGGGCAGGGGCAGGACGTCGAAGTATTTAATTTGGGACTAGACTAAGTAGGTCGCTCCTGCGCGACTGTTTCTCCGTATTAGTAGAGAGCACGCCTTTGTTCCATGGCATACAGCAAATTCGATTCTCTATGACTATTGGTATCATGGTGATTATTCTTGAGCTAATACTTTTACGAATTTGATAGTCATTTCTGGTCTGCTTTTCCGAGCCCCCGCCCTTAGCCCGAGGAGGGGCTGGATTTAGTGACCAAGAGAGCAGGGTAGCAGGGTGCCGACTGGTCGGCGTCTGCAGTGCGTCCACGACTGGACCGAAAGCCGGGCCCGGAGGTCATGTAACTATGTGCCTTTTAATCCACTTGTGTGCTTATTGCCTTCGTCTTTTGTCATCAGCAGCGAACAGCGAACAGTGGAGGCAGTGGCAATGTCAATTTCGACACAGGCCCCGAAGAGCCGAAATTAGAAGCAGTTTTGTTTCGTGGTGACGTTTTGGTAAGTTTGTGTTTATTTGACACAGGCCCCGAAGGACCGATATTGTAGGGCTAACAGGAAGATTTGAAAAGCAGTGCAGCTTAACTAGAAAAGAAGCGTTTATTGATTTCGTTTTCGGACCCACATATCCCTAGCTGGACGAGGTGGATTTAGCAAATAACAGGGAAGCTTGCCCAATTCCTTTGC
>Ga0307982_1003593_pt1 | contig 12360 bp, 8 predicted proteins | sample OrgLakmetagen989_FD_201847 | JGI IMG/M metagenome (GOLD analysis project Ga0307982, IMG submission 201847) | Saline water microbial communities from Organic Lake, Antarctica - #989 | ecosystem: Environmental > Aquatic > Non-marine Saline and Alkaline > Saline | place: Antarctica: Organic Lake... | reverse complement strand
ACCAACAGACTTGTGTATGATGTTTACTTGAATTTGCTCCGTAGAAAGTTTCAGTAGGGAATCGGAAAGTGCTTCAATAGAACCATCCACATCACCTTTCACAATCACATTCAATTCTTGGAAATCACCAATGGCAATACGTCTTCCAATCTCGTCAAGCGTAATGTGTTTCTTCACTCTTGTACCTTGCTCTCTCTGCAATTGAAGACGCTTTGTTGCAATAACTCTTGCTTCTCTTTCGTCGCTCATTATGTTGAAGGTATCACCTGCGCTAGGTGCTCCGCTCAATCCAAGAACAGATACAGGAATAGATGGTCCTGCAACCTTTACTTCTTGTCCACGTTCGTTAAACATGGCTTTCACCTTACCAGAATGTGGTCCTGCTAGGATAACATCTCCTACTTTCATAGTTCCACTTTGAACCAATAGCGTAGAAACATACCCTCTACCTTTGTCTAATTCAGACTCAATCACAGCTCCTTTGGCATTTTTGTTAGGGTTTGCTTGTAACTCTAATATCTCGGCTTCTAATAAAACTTTTTCAAGTAAATCTTCAACACCTTGTCCTGTTTTTGCAGAAACTTCTTGTGATTGAAATTTTCCACCCCATTCTTCCACTAAAATATCCATTTGAGAAAGTTCATTTCTCAAATTATCTGTGTTAGCTGCATCTCGATCTATTTTGTTGAATGCAAAAATGATTGGTACTCCTGCTGCTTGCGCATGGTTAATTGCCTCTTTCGTTTGAGGCATCACATTATCATCTGCCGCTATCACTACAATAACCACATCTGTTACTTGCGCACCTCTTGCTCTCATTGCTGTAAAGGCCTCGTGACCTGGAGTATCTAAGAAGGTAATTCTTTTGCCGTTTTTAAGGCCTACGTTGTAAGCGCCAATGTGCTGTGTAATTCCACCTGCTTCACCTGCAATAACATTTGCTTCTCGAATGTAATCCAATAACGATGTTTTACCATGGTCAACGTGACCCATGACGGTAACGATAGGATACCGCTCTACTAAGTCTTCTGGATTATCTTCTACTTCTTCAACGTCTTCTTGAGAATCGGCTTTAATGAATTCTAATTCGAATCCAAATTCTTCAGCAACTATTGATAACGTTTCAGCATCTAGCCTTTGGTTAATCGAAACGAATAAACCAAGTGACATACAAGCAGAAATTACTTCGTTTACATTCACATCCATCATAGATGCTAATTCATTCGCCGTAACAAATTCTGTTACTTTAAGAATGCTTTTTTGTAATTCTGCTTCTTCTGCTTCTTGCTGCGCTACATCTGCAGCTGCATCTCTTTTTTGTCTTCTGTATTTGGAGCCTTTTGACTTACCACCGCCACCGGTTAAACGTGCAAGAGTTTCTTTAATTTGCTCTTGAATTTGTTTATCGGTTAATTCTACGTCCGGGGCTTTTTTCTGAGGACCGCCACCTTTTCGGTTGCTACCACCGCCACCGCCACCTCGAACTGGTCTTCCAACTCCACCGCCGCCAGTAGGTGCAATACGCTTCCTCTTTCGCTTTGGTTTTTGTGTCTCTTTATTTTGGGATGAGGACGCAACAGGCTTTTTCTCTTTTGGAAGTTCAATTTTCCCAAGGACTTTAATTCCTTCAAGTTTACCTACATCTGTCTTTATTTCTTGAGGCTTTGCTGCCTCTTTATCAGCCAAGCGTTTTTTCTCCGCTTCCTCTGCAGAAAGTTTTGCCGCAGCTTCGTCTTCTACTTTCTTTTTTGCTGCTGCTTCTTTCGTAGCTTGCTGTTCCGCTTCTTTCTTTGCTTTATCTTGCTTCGCTTTAGCTTCTTTTTCAGCCTTAGCTTCTTTCTCTTGCTCCTTTTTTGACTTTTTATCAGGACGAGTTTTAAGGTTCATCGACGATAAATCGATTTTACCAAGAACTTTTACTTTTCCATCGTCATCTGTATTGTCAGCAGGAAAAATCTTTACTTCGTTAGATTCTTTCTCAACCTCTTTCTCTTCTTTTACAGGTGGTGATTCGACAACCTCTTCAGCTGGAATATTCTTAATGAGAATACTCTCATCGTCATTATCTGCTTCAGGAGTTCCTTCTACGTCAGCTTTGTTGCTCTCAATAGAAACACTTTCTCTGTCATTGGATGGCATGCTAACATTTTTAGACTCTTCCTTCGCACCCTTATCGGAAGCAAATTCTTGACTAACTATGTCATACACATCTCCATCCAACTTTGTATTGGGCTTAGCGTCTATGGTTACTCCTTTCGTTTCAAGGAAATCAACAATAGTGCTAATACCAACGTTGAGCTCTCTGGCAACTTTACTCAGTCTTTGTACAGCCATATAATTTTTACTCTAGTTTACTTTTATTTGAGTTTATTCAAACTCCGACTTAAATATATTTCGAACTTCCTTAATGGTTTCTTCCTCTAAGTCTGTTCTTTTCAATAACTCTTCTTCTGATAATTCTAAAACATTTTTTGCGGTGTCGCAACCAATTGCTTTTAATTCATCGATAATCCAAGCTTCAATTTCATCCGCAAATTCATCCAATAGTACATCGTCATCCGGCTCATTCTCCACATTGTCGCGATATACATCAATTTCGTAACCGGTTAATTTACCCGCTAGTTTAATGTTATGACCACCTCGGCCAATAGCTAATGAAACTTGGTCAGGTGAAAGATAAACTTCCGCTTTCCCGTTTTCATCGTCTAATTTAATAGAAGAAACTTTGGCAGGGCTAAGCGCTCTTGTAATGTATAATTGGTTGTTTGATGTAAAGTTAATCACATCAATATTTTCGTTCTTTAATTCACGAACAATTCCGTGAATTCTAGAGCCTTTCATACCAACACATGCTCCAACTGGGTCTATTCTGTCGTCGTACGATTCAACAGCAACTTTCGCTCTTTCTCCCGGCTCTCTAACAATGTTTTTAATGGTAATTAAACCATCAAAAATTTCAGGAACTTCCATTTCGAAAAGGCGCTCTAAAAATACCGGAGATGTTCGGGAAAGTGTAATCAAAGGCTTGTTATTTCGCATTTCAACTTGCTTCACAACTGCTCTTATATTATCTCCTTTTTTGAAATAGTCGTTAGGAATTTGCTCTGTTTTTGGTAGAATCAATTCGTTGCTTTCATCGTCTAAAATGAGCAATTCTCTTTTCCAAACTTGGTAAACTTCTCCAGTAATTATATCTCCGACTCTATCTTCGTATTTTTTGAAAATATTGTCTTTTTCTAATTCTAATACCTTAGATATTAAGTTTTGACGCAGTGCTAAAACTGCTCTTCTTCCAAAGTCATTTAATTTAACTTCTTCTGATGCTTCTTCTCCAACCTCAAAATCAGGTTCAATCTTAATTGCTTCTGAAAGTGCAATCTGACTGTTTTCGTCTTCCACTTCTCCATCTTCAACAATTTCTCTATTTCTCCAAACTTCCAAATCTCCTTTGTCAATGTTTAGGATGATATCAAAATTCTCATCTGAACCATACTTTTTGATGATCATGTTTCTGAAAACACTTTCCAGAATGTTCATCATGGTTGGTCGGTCAATGTCTTTGAATTCTTTAAATTCAGAAAACGATTCGCTTAAATTTATCTTATCCATAGTTCTTATTTGAAAGATATTACCACTTTAGTTTCTTTTACTTGCTCCATGGGAACTGTTTTATTTTCTATTACTATTTGCTTCTTCTTTTTACCTTCAATTTTCTCTTTCCGAGTTGTCTCCAGTACTACGGCAGATTCATCTGCCGAAATCAATATTCCCTTAAATTTATCGCCTTCTGTAGTTTTCATTTCTACTTCTCTACCAACATAGCGCTGGTATTGGCGTAAAATCTTAAACGGTTGATCCATTCCTGCGGAGCTAACAGTGAGTTCAAAATCAACTTCCTCTCTATCGTAGTTGCCTTCTATGTGTCGGCTAATTTGAACGCAGTCATTTATTTTTACTCCTTTGTCTCCATCAATTTCAACCCGAATTTGGTTAGATGAACTGACCGAAATATCCACAATGTAATACTCGGTACCTTCTATCTTTTCCTCTACTAATCTTACAATTTCAGACTTTGTAATCATCTCCAACAATTGTTTTATAAAAAGAGGGGACGAATGTCCCCTCTTTATCAATTCCAACTAAATTCTGTGCAAAAGTAACGATTTTTAAGTGATTATAGAGTGCTGTTTCTTTAAATTTTAAAATTGAGGCCAACGGTGATACTAATTATTTCAACATTTTGTGAATACCCGTCTATTATTGGAGGGCTAGCATTTACTCCATTTACTCTATTGGTCCCAATAATGTTGCTAAAGTCATGATCTGATCTGATATAGTCCAGACCAATATTAAAAAACGTTTTTTCATTTATTTCGGTGACAATGGCCGCACCTAAATTCAAGTTGAGATTACTAGAATTAGCCCTGGTCTGTTGAATTACTTGATTGTCTGTTCCATTTGTTATTGAGATGGTAAAACTTGGGGACTCCATACTCTGCAACCCTAAAGCGAATTTGGTTAAGAAATAAGTCTTAGCATCCATCGCAGTTCTTGTACCAACCCCGATGTTGACCGTTTTTCCATTCTAGCTTGAAGTTGTCACAGAAACCCTCAGCCCGGTGGGAATTGGTTGTAGAGGTAGTAACAGTTCGTCTTCATCAAATGGGTTCGATGAGTAGCCGAATTCGACGATTCCGTAAAAACTTTCTGTAAACAAATATTGTAAGTTGGCATTTAGTTGAATACCTGTTTTAGCTAAACCCGCTTCGTCTTCATTAAGGTCAATTGTGCCAAATTCTCCAATAGGAATTGCAGGGCCTATTTTTACGCCTAAAAATAGTTTGGTGTACGAGGAGTTAGAAAGACTCTTTGCAGGTAAAAACTCAGTGTTATCCCTAGATTGACTGATTCCTTCTTGTGAAAAAAATATAAGAAGGGGTAAAAAAAGTAGTATATTTCTCATTGTTTAATTTTCGTCGAGAATGCTGATTTTCTTGCCTTTCTTGTATTTTACAATTTGCTTTATTTTCCCCGCTTGTTTTTCGTAAAAAATAAATTTTCCGTGTGGTATGCCATTAACGTAGTGTTTTTCACTCTCCATCGTCCCTATTTCGTAATAACTAATTACAGAGCCATTAATCCTTCCTTTACTATAATTCGCTTCCATCATTTTTTGTCCGTTGTCGTGGTAGTACACCCATAATCCATCTTGTTTCCCCTCTATATAGTTTCCCTCATCCCTTAGGTTTTGGTTTCCATACCAACTTTTTCGAACGCCATTTAACAATCCATTTTGATAGGTCTCCTCTAGTTCTTTTTTACCATTGTCATTGTAATAAACCCAAGTGCCGTTCTTTTTATTTGCCAAATACTCTCCGGTATAGCGTAAGTTGCCATTCGGGAACCAACCTCTCCATTCGCCCGTCATTTCTCCGTTCACATAGAATCCTTCATCTTGCTGACTTTTATCCGAAAAGTAGGTATTCCACTTTCCTTCTTCCATTCCGGACTTGTACTTACCGGTAATCAGGAGCGTTCCATTTTCATGGAAAATTTCCCATAATCCGTCCTTTTTATCGGCTAAGAAGCTTCCAATTTTCCACTTTTCTCCTGTTTCGTAAAAGTATAACCAAACTCCGTCTCGCAACCCCGCTTTGAAGCTTCCTATGGATAAAACCTGTTCTTTATTCGCGTAGTAGTATTCCCACTTTCCATCTTGCAAATCTGCTTTAAATGCACCTTTCATGTCGGTTATTCCATTTTTACGCAACCACTCCCATTCTCCGGTTTTTTTGCCTTCTAAGAAATACCCTTTTTCCGCTAGTTCCCCTTCTTCAAACCATGCAGAGTAAGTGCCGGTGAGTATTCCTTTTGTATATGTCTTTTGTGATTTTTTATTTCCATTTTCATAATAATCCTCCCATGGGCCTTGCTTTTTGCCTTCTTTGTAATTTCTTACTTCGCTCAGGGTTCCATCTTTTTGGAAATATTTCCACGTTCCATCCTCTTCTCCTAACGCATATAACTTTTCAGAAGCTAATTGACCATTGCTATAAAACTCTTTCCATGTGTCGTGTTTCTTCCCTTTCTTAAACGACCCTTGGGCCTTTACTTTTTCATTTTCAAAATATTCCATCCAATCTCCATTGCCGTCTTTCACTAGAATTTCCCCATCTGAATTAAAAAACTGCAAGGTTCTTTCACCTTCATTGTAACTAACCGTTTTTTTGGGTTGGTCATTGGAGTACCAATAGTTCCAATCGTCTATTCTTACATCGGTTTTGTACTTTCCTTCCCAGTGTTTAGAGCCATTTTTATAGTAGTTAGTCCATAAACTATCCTTATAGCCATTGTTGTAATAGCCGCTTAAAGAGAGTTTTCCATTCTCAAAATAGGTTTGGAAACTACCATCTCTTTTGGCATCGTTAAAACTCCCTTTTTCGCTCAATGTCCCATTGTCGAAGTAATGTTCATAATCTCCATCTATTACCCCAAAACTGTAGTTTACTTTCTGAATTAGCAAACCCTCTTGGTTGTAATATTTCCATTCACCTTCTTCTACAGCCCCTTGCAGGAGACTTCCTTCGGCTTTTGTTTTTCCATTTTCCCAAGTGTAGGTTGTAAAGGCTTGTGCGTTGAGTGTTGCTTGTGCGGAAAGTAGCGTTATAAGAAACATTAAAATTTTCATATTCTCTGACGATTTAGAGCAAATTTATAGCTAATAATGGGTGAAAGTGAGTAAGCCAGAATTGAATTATAAACATTGAATTTTTATGGCTTTTTCTTTGGCAAGAGAATAAAATTTATATTTACCGACCGTGAAAAATAAACCACTCAATATAGCTCATAGAGGAGCCTCTGGCTTAATGCCTGAAAACACTTTAGTTGCTTTTGAAAAAGCGATTGAGATTGGAGTGGATCGCATTGAAATGGACTTACGACAAACCCTAGATGGTGTGGTGGTCGTGTTACACGATAAGACATTAAAACGAACTACTAACGGATGGGGGAGTGCCCGTAAAATGTCGTTTACAAAAATTCAACGATATTCTGCTGGTTCTTGGTTTCATTATAACTTTAGTAGTGAGAGGGTTCCAACATTTCGCCAAGTGCTAGAGTTGGTAAACGGCAGAACTACGCTGCTGTTGGAAATAAAAGATGGAAGCCCCTATCACCATGGAATTGAGAAAAATGTAATCGATTTGATTAACGAATACAATGCACAAGATTGGTGTATCGTACAGTCTTTTAACGACAAGGTTTTAAAGAATTTTAGAGCCCTGCCTGGGTTAAATAGTTCCGTACAAAAGCTCTTTGAAATTGTAATTCCGGTAGCACCTTTCATCGGAGGTAGCCAGTTCACCTATAAAGCACTGAGGCATTATGATTTCGCTCAAGAGGTAAATGTTAACTTCAAAAATGTGACACCACTGGTGGTCAAAAATGTTCATAAAATGGGCAAGAAGATTAACGTATGGACGGTGAACGATGATTTTGATTTACGTCTTTTTGTAGATATGGGCGTAGATGGAATTATTACGGATTTCCCTGATCGGTTAAAGCGAATCTTAGAGGAAGAAATCTTAAAGGAAGAGTAAAATAATTATTTTGCTAGGCAGCGTTTTGTAAAGTTTAGGTTTCTTATTACTAAATATTTAAAACGAAAAGCCATGAAAACATACCTACACTCTCTCTTTCTTTGCTCCGCTTTAATGCTAGCAAACAGTTTATTCTCTCAAGTAGTAGTTTCCAATAACTTTCAAAACTTCACTGATGCAGATGGTTTGGTAAACAACGATGTGAAAGACATATTAATGGAAAATGACTCTAATATTTGGATAGGGACAGTAGCAGGCCTATCGCATTACGATGGAATTAGTTTTACGAATTACACCTCTTCAAGCACGAATTTAAATAATGACAATATCTCTGAATTGGAGTTTTGTCAGAATAAAATTTGGATGGTCACAGATAGTGGCATCTCAAGTTTTGATGGACAATCTTTTGCTAATTATACTACTTCTAATGGGTTGGTTAGCTCTAGTATTCTTGGTTTAGCAGCAACAAATTCTGATACACTTTGGATGACATCAACAAACGGGACTGGGAAGTTTGATGGAAATAACTTCACCAATTACTCATCGCAAGCAGGTCGGGACATTGAAACGGATAGTTTAGACCGAGTTTATGTAATGCGAGCAACAGTTGCAAATGCTTTTCCTTTTGCACGGCTTTATGAAAATGGAGCTTGGTCAATGCCTGCCCAATCGGGAATTAATTTTGGAATAAATGGTGCGAAGCTGATTAAAACGGCATCTAATAACCTGTACGTTGCAGGTTTTGCTTCAAATCCAACCGTTTTTGTAAGAATTGATTACCCCTTGAACTGTGTTCCACAGCCTGTTTACACAGATAATGCACCACATACCAATATCTCTAGTAGTGCAGTAAACCCTCAACAATTGGAGGAGTTGAACGGTGTTCGGTGGATGGGTGCAGGGAACAATGTGCCATTTTATGTTGCAAGTGCGGACTCGAACTATGTTAACCAGTACATCAGCAATTCTATCGCTGTAAGTTCTTGTATTAAAGCAAATGGGGATTTGCTGGCCATTGGTTCAGACAGAGGTTTATACATAACAAAACCAAACATTAAGAGTAGTGAAAACGGTCTAGAGTTTGCGGTAAATAATATTAGAACTTCTGTTACTACAACGGACCCTTTGTTTTCAGACTTACTGGGAGGAGGGCCGAATTTCGAATTTCCAAAGGACAGCAGTAGTCATGGAATTTATGCAGCTAATTTTATTGTTGCAGCAAAAAAGGCAAGTCAAACAAGTTTTGAGGTATATCCTACTAGTCCTTACTTTCAAGCATATACTCCGGGCCCTCGTACATCTACAGGTGGCCTTTCTAAATCATTTATTGTGAAAGTATTAAAGTCTGAAATAGAGTCTCATAAAATGAATTTTACACTTCCAAATTATTTAGTGCCTTCCAGTATTTTGGACTGGCCAGCGGTTGGTGACTCTTTAGCAGGTGTTGCCACGGATCTAGCCCCGTTCTTCGATTTTAATAACAATGGATGTTACGACCCTCAGAATGGAGATTATCCGATTATAAAAGGAGATGAGGCAGTGTACTGGATTAATCACCCAAACATTCAAAATTTGGAATTAGAATACCATTGGATGATGTATGCATTTGTAGATACGAGTTTAACCCTAGATCAAACAGTATTTGTAGATTATACCATTGTAAATAGAGCCAATGTAGCTCAAGATTCTATGAAAGTTGGTTTCTTCTTGGATGCTGATTTAGGGAATTCTGCTGACGATTACGTTGGTTGTGATAGCTTAAATGATATTATGTATTCGTATAATGGGACTTTGTTTGACGCAGGTTTAGGGGCAATCACCGGTTATGGAAATAACACACCCGCAGTAGGAGTTAAATTTACAAGTGATCCAATGGAAACGATGGTATATTATAACATAGGAACGGCTAATAATGGAGACCCAACTAATAAGCAACATTGGTTGAACTATATGAATGCGAAGTGGAAAAATGGTCAAGATGTAAAGTACGGAGGTAACGGCTTCAATACATTTGGGGTTTCAGCTGTCAGCACCACGCATATGTTCACCGGAGACCCTTTTACTAGGATAGGATGGACGGAATTAGACCCCGGAGCAGCTCAAGTATCAAATGTTCCTGGAGACAGAAGACTTCTTGGATCAATACCTTACTTTTCTTTACAGCCAAACGAACGCAAAACTATTGGAATTGCAGTCGGGTTCGGAAGAACGTCAGATACCACTTCACAAATTGCTCAAAATGTTAGAGAATTAATTAATGTGCTGAATGGGGCAAACACCCATAACACAAGTATCAATTTGCCTACACTAACTTTTGCCAATAGCGACACGTGCAATTCGGTGACTTCAATTCAGGATGTTGTTACTCAAAACCTCAATACACTTTCAGTATTCCCAGTTCCTAGTACGGGAGAATTAACAATTGGAACAGAAGACCAAATGATATTGATAGAGGTGTATGACATGAAAGGGTCAAAAGTTATTTCGCTACCTGTGCGACAAAACAGCGTGCAATTGTCATTGACAAATTACCGAAACGGATTCTACATGGTTCGAGTGCAAATGCAAGATGAAACGTGGAGGATGAAAAAAATCATGAAGCAGTAAAGCTATTATCTAGCATAAAAATAGGGCGCAGCAATGTTGATTACTGCGCTTTTTTTTTCACTCTATTGTTCGCTGAAAAAGTGTTGAATTGAGCTTTAAGTTTGTATTTTAGAGCCATGATTGAGCGCATACAACAAGAATTTGCAGAGTGGTGGGAGAGCATATTAGAAATATCTCCATCTATTTTACTTGGGACTATTTTTCTGATTTTTTTTACTTTACTAGGCAAATTCCTGCAACGCGTTTTTGTTAAAAGATTTGGTGCAAAAACAGACGATTCGTTACTAACTAATTTTTTGGGTAGAATTCTGTTTTGGATTTTCGTTTCAATTGGAATTTCTATTTTTTTAAATAAAGTTGGACTTAGTGGTGCTGTCTCAGGATTGTTGGCTGGTGCCGGTGTTACTGCCATTGTTCTTGGGTTTGCATTTAAAGATATTGGGGAGAACCTGTTAGCTGGAATTATGCTTGCTTTCAACAGACCGTTTAACATTGGGAACGTGATTGAAATAGACGGGTTTGTGGGCACGGTAAAATCGCTTCAGCTAAGAAGTACTCACCTGAGAACCTTTGACGGGCGTGATATATACATCCCAAATTCTAGTTTGATTAAAAACCCATTAATCAATTACACGCAAGATGGCTTGCTACGGCATGATTTTATAGTAGGTTTAGATTATGGCGAGTCTATCAAAAATGTGATGGAGGTAATAGATTCCACCCTAACCAACATTGATGAAATTGTTCACGCAAGGGAGTTAGAACCATTTGTAACCATCGCTGAATTTGCCACAAGTACCATTAACCTCAAAATTCATTTTTGGATTAATTCCAAGGACTTTGTAGGTTCTACCTTAGTTTTAAAGTCAGAAGTAATGCGTAAAGTGATGATCGCCTTGATGGATAAAGGATTTGGAATGCCCGCAGATATATTAGAACTTAAAATTTACCAAGAAGGTCAGCCAATTCCAATTTCATTGAAAAAGTTGAATTAACCTGATTTCGATTAGTATTTTGGATTCTTTTTTACATTATTAGAGCCGGTGCAAGATTAGAGCCGGAGCAAGATGACCTCCCTGTTATTTTTGAATTTAGAGTAATGTTTACCTTTAAGTTTTGATTGTTCCTTATGAGAGTTGTATTTGTTATTTCAGTAGTAGTTGCCCTTTTTTCTTGTCGTGGAGAAAGAGGACCAACGAAGATTAAGGCTCAGTTTATTAATGCTTGTGACAGAACTCCTGTTGTTGCTGAAAGGATAAAAGTAGTGGGAAGTGAGAGTACGTTTGATATATTAAAAAGCACGGACTACCTTGTTTTTGAAAAAGAAGTTTCAACGGATGAAAATGGAGTGATAGAATTTGTTTTTGAACCACATTCTTTTGCCAAGAGTATATCACTTTATGCGAAAAGCGGACTCGTTGGAAGTAAAAGTTATTCTGACAATATTGATTTTGAAACGTTTTACAAAGCTTCTCCAGAGAAGTATTCCTTAACTCTTTTGACGGACTCCGTATTCAACACGCAGGACACTTTATTTTTCTTTTCTACTCGATTTTCAAGCCCTAAGTTTGTTGTAGGCCCTAGGAATAATCAAGTTGTTACTTTAGAATCAGATAATCATATTGTGGAAGCAAATCAGTTTTCAACCGAAAGCAGTTCTTTGTTTTTTACGGATTTAAACGATTCAATACGTTCAACTGTTTCGATGAGGTTCTCTCGGTTTAGATCTTTTGGCATAAAAAATTACATTAGGGCATTTGAATTCTCCCTGTGTGATTCTGTGTTGCGTGAGACCGTGCCATTAGATAGTTTAAAATAAGATACCCGCCCTGAGAAACAGCCCAAAACTGTAATATCTTATGGCTGTATTTAATTTATGAATCGATTGGCCATTGTAAAAATCATTAATTGTGACGGTATCGTTTAAGGTGTAATTTGCTCTTAAAACCTCTGTACGGATAGCTAAAAAAAGTTGATTTTGAGAAGTATATAAATCAAATTCCACCCTCAATCCGCCGACAAATGCTTCGTCTTTGCCTTCGGTAATTGAAATGCTAGAGCGGATTGGTTGATCACTACTTCCATTGTACTTTGCAGAACGATTAGTAAACCATCCAATTCCAGCAATACCCGAAACGGTTAGTCTCTCCGTAAA
>Ga0307982_1003592_pt1 | contig 12361 bp, 6 predicted proteins | sample OrgLakmetagen989_FD_201847 | JGI IMG/M metagenome (GOLD analysis project Ga0307982, IMG submission 201847) | Saline water microbial communities from Organic Lake, Antarctica - #989 | ecosystem: Environmental > Aquatic > Non-marine Saline and Alkaline > Saline | place: Antarctica: Organic Lake... | reverse complement strand
ATTTCTCAAATAGGTGCTTTCTCGCTCTAATATACGGTATTTACTTCCGTATACACCGTATTTACTTAATTATTTACTTATTTGGGTCAAAACTGCTACTTATTTTTACGAACACTACCGCCCGCGCCCGCTCACCCACCATGGGGATACCTCTGATCCGACACAGTTGCGATTGAATCAGTATTCACGATGAAGAAACGAAGATTGTGACCTAATAGCTTCTTACATCTGCTACTACATCAGCGCCTCTGAAGTACAGCAGCTGGTGCTAGTTTACAAATGCCACTCCACGTTCATTACTTAATCAGATTTCAGATGCAGCCTCTGAAGACCACGCTAGCTAGTTAGTCGTCATCGATAAACATTTGCTCATATAACCCTCCTGATTGGGAACAAAATGCTTCTAAAATTATGAAGAAGACACTGCAGCGCATCACCGGCTTGTTGATTACCCTCGCGTTGCTAGGCTCGGCGAATATTCTATCCACTGTAGGTTGACCGACACTCTTGATGATCTTTCACATTGCGTCATCATGCTTCGATTCTGCTTTGGTTGACAGGAAAATGAAGCAAGGAGTGACAAATCAAGGAAGGGAAGGCGCAGAAAGAAGGTTGACTTTGGCAACCTAGTAGAACACAGCCGTGTGGTAAAGTATTGACCCCCCAAAAACTCAAAAGTAATGAAATTATTCAGTCGTCACTCATTTGATTTCTTTACCTATAGGTGAATGGAACTACCCCCAGCGTGCCGTTTTGCTCATGCGTTGACACCTCGAAGCTACCTCTGCGACCACTGAGATGGCTCCATATTCCGAAATGCGGGACATCTCTGGGCATTTCCCTTCTTTACTATTGCTGTAGAAACGTGAGTAAATTGACTTACGTTTTGACTATTACAGCTCGATAAGTTGATCATTCCACAACAATCTTCGTCAAGGTTCCAGACTCGTTCGAGGTTCGTATCGCACATGGCCGTGTTGATGCACGCGCTCCTCAGGGCTCTACAAGCACATTCGACTACGGGCAGGACTGTGTCAACCAGGATGCTTTCATCAGCAACGGTGGCAATGTGGGATCCCACGAGGGTCTGAATTTGAATTTACCATGGGACAACGGCCTCAGCCAGGTTGGTGGTTAGTACGTGCTATCGCCGTTGTTGAGGATATAAGATGCTATTGCAATGATGATGTAAATTTATTCATCGTCGTCATGGCTTGTGCTTCTGTACAGGGCCGCACCGTTGCGTTCTTTCGATTACCAGCGCAGCGCATGATTAGCGCGTTTTGGCACGCACTTCACGCAGACGGCATGGCTGAGTCTTCACACAAAGACATGCATACTGCCATTTATGGGCTGAAGCGCAAGATCAGTCGATGGCGCGTTCGTGTGGCAAACATTTCGCTGTCGACTTTACAGAGGCAGATTCAGCCCGAAATTTTACCCGAATATCGGGAAGCAATGTCCATCTACTTTCATTGGCCTGGCGTCCAGGTTCGGAACTTAGTTATAGCTACCATGATCACCTCGCTTGCCTATAACCTTGCATATCTTGGTACTGAATAGGGGTGCATGACCAAAATGGTCCTGGGTTATCGTTGCGGAGAAAACGTGACCGTATCAGCACAAGACTTGGCAATCGTGAACCATCGTGTCACTACTCATTTTGCCTTCATTGGGCTGACCGAGGTATATTCAGTGTTCAACCTACTTTCTATTCTGCACCTCAGTGCGTAATCCCTGCAGGAATGGGATACCTCCATTTGCCTGTTCCACCAAATGCTCGGTGGCAGAGCAAGAGAAGCTGAATTCGTAAACTTTCGCGCAGGAAGAATAATCCGCGACACCAAGGTATTTGATTTTGCTATCTACGCCCTACCATTCGCATTTTTGTCGAAACGATCCACTGTCAACTTAGTTCTTACACTCTAGTGACGATATATATATCAAACTTATGCAGGATCCGGAATTACTTTCTCAGTCAAGTGTCAAGTACGACACATCAGTTCTGGATGGCATTGAAGATGCCTTTGACGAACACACGTACCGGAAGGCCGTGCAGATGTTTCGCTCTAAAATGGATAAATATGCGACCTGCCCTGGTGATTGAGAATGGAGCACGTCTAAGTTTACCAAGAGCAAGAGTATTCTGAGACGGAATATGATTTGTTATCATCAATTAAAGCCTTGGGTGTGATTTACGGTTACGCTTAGCGGTCCGAAACATTTAGATCCCCGTAACATCCGAAATATCCGAAACATTCAAAATTGCGGTCCGAAAAATAACTTCCAAAATAGCGGTCCGAAACATTTGATTTTCGATTTTTGCCGTATTTCGCGCCTTGGATTAATGAATTAAGCGATATCCTTGGTTACAGGAGTTATCTTGGTAGCAGGAGTTAAATGCCGGATTCCAGAGGGCCATAGTAGATAGTATTCTGGGCGGAGGCAAATATTTCTATTTACTTGTTTAAGGTCCGGATTCCAATTACGAGCATGACAAAAAAATAGAGGAGGGTACGGCAAATAGATTACGAAGACTCACTTAATTGTGGTGGTGATGGAAACCCTATCCACCAATTCACACAGCCACCCATGAGACGGGGCGACGGGGCGTGTGCTTGGGGCAACGAAAGACGAAAGACGGTGCTTTTAGTATGGGAGATGGAAGTTAGAGTTATACTCAGTATAATATATAGAAACATGTTGAGATCCCGAAATGTCAGCATTTCGGGTTGGGCAATAAAACGCCGAGCAACAGCTGTTCCATATCTGCGATGTTTCTCTTTGCTATCTTAGTGAATTCGGCTCTCTCGCGGAAGCGTTGGTACGTCACGCGTACCTTGTTCTAAAAAAATACATAAAACAGCAGGGTATCTGATAGTTTTTTTGTGCACTAGAAAACTCGGCACAGTAACTTCCAGCGACTACATGGTGTAAGGTTTATGGGATGCAAATCTATGACGCCATTTGCCTGCTTTCTGCTGCGCGGATACGAGTACCGCGAGATGCTAAAGGAAGGCTCAAAACGTCCTCCTTGATTCGACCGGAGCTGCCGTCGGCACACGAATACAATGACGTCGTAGACGGATACTGCTCAAGAAGCGAGGCGTGAAGGAGGTGGTCAAGCTTGGGGCCCTTGATCAAGATCCGATCGTCGTAAAGTTCAACAGCCCCAAAGCACTCCCCGTCGCGGCCTCGATTTAATGGGGACTGCAGAGTCACGTAATACGTGCCAACCTCGCTATCATCTTTGCTTCCTCCATCCGCAACGCTCTTCTTCGTTGCAGCACTGCAACCTCGTGTAGAGGAGATGACAGACTGCGCAAACCCACCTTCGTGGTCGTGGCCTGCGAGTACTAAGGCCACTGTGCCGCCGCTGCCTTCAATCAGCTTCAGTGCTTGGTCATAATCCCAAGCCATAGTGGTGCCCTCGCAAGACTTCGGATGTATCACCACGTGTGACAGTACCACAATCTAGATATGTAATAGAGACAGAAGCACCCGCGATAATTGCGGTGTGAAAGTGAGAGGGAAACGTCACGAATTAGCTGCTACCAAAATAAGTATACTCGTGTAAACTTGCCTGATAGAACCTAATTAACAATTTTAAAAAGACACACGCACCCTTTCGTTTTCTGCAGCTGCCTCTTCGATTTGCGATTTTAGCCATGCTAATTGTTCTTTTCCGTAGCCACCGTTGTCTGTTGGTCAGCAGATAGCGCAATAAGATATCAAGACTCTAAATCAAGATTGCGCAGTGCTCATAGGCACACTTAAGCTCCCTCTTGTCTTTCTCAGCTTATTGCCAAGAAAAAGTTCAGAAGACTGAGAGAAGAAGATAGCTCAGAGAATGATCGTGCCAGCGCATACAAAGAAAGGCAGTAGGAAAAAGAAAGCGAACAAATTCGGATGTTGCCCACTCACATGGCACGAAGCGGCAGTTTTCTCCTTGGAGGCCGTCGAACCATCTCGCGCCGTTTGCTTTGGCTTCCGGTGTCATATTAGGGTTGTGTGCCTCCAGAATCGCCTGCCCCCGCGCCTGACTTTCGGAGCCGGTGTTGGGAATCACAGCGTCCTGAACAAAAGCGCAGGCAGCAGACGAAGACATAAGCTTATTTAAGGGGGTGGGGAAGGGCAGGGGTGAACGTGAGCGAAGGAGTGCGGATGGCACAGAGGTCGACAGAGGAAGACAGCGGTTGAAAGAAAAGAGAATGAAACTGCAGTCTTCCGAAGACGATGGTTTCAACATCAACGGATTGCACTGAACTTTGATCCCTGGGCAAGTATTACCTGATAAGCATCGAGCACCAACACGCGCCAACCTTTGCACGGGCGTGTGTGGTAAAACTCCCTTTCAACACCAGGAGGGTGCCCTCCACTACGCTTGGTGTGTAGCTCGCGCGCGAGCGATGGTCGGTCGAAGTTGTAGAGCTCGTGGTTGCCAATGAGGTTCAAATAGTCGACCGGGAGCCGACTCAATTTCGCCAACACAGACGCCAAGTCCGTTGCGCTCGTGTGGGTTTTCGTAGCGCATTGGCCATCGATGACGTCACCCAGCTGCGCCACGAAACCTACTTTTTGCGCGGCCCAATAAGCGACTGCTTTGTCTACCATCTCCAAGGCACCACGGTAGCGCCGCGTCTGCGTCTTCGCGTAGTTTTGCCCGTCAGCTAAATTGGCGTATTGAATGTCGGCAACAATTCCGAACCGCGCGAGGGGTGCCTGAGTAGCCACAGTAAGGTTATTTAAGTGCTGCAAAAAAAATTCGACCTCACAAGTAACTCAAAAGTAGGCCAACTAGGGAACCTTATAAGCCTACATTGGCAACTGGAGGCGCATTCTGAGCACTACTGGTTGAAAATGAATTCGCAGTCGCAGTGCATATGAGTGACCCCAATGGAGCGGCAATCAAGCGATGCTGCATTGCCGGCACGAAACGGGAAGAGGACTTCCCAGAAGTTACGAACCCTTCAGCGCTGGCCAACACTGCAGACACCTACACGAAGATGTAAATAATCAAAACTTGTCCCAAGCTTTTGAGCGAGGGCGCACGTTTGCTACGTTGGTTGATAGTGGTCTGCGCCTAATGGGCTGATGACAAGGTTAAGCAAAGCGCTACAGATACAGCTCGAAAGGGTTATTGATTACGGAGTAGTTCACGCCACGTACGCGTACTTAAAAGCAAGAAGCAAGTCCACAACCAAAGATCAAAAAGAACAAAATCTACAGAAGACCCCCCTTTAGGGACGTTGATGAAGTTGGAATGGACAAACTGTAAAAATGTGGTTTGGCTTTCACGGGATGCGAGAGTAGTCATCCATATTTCTATTTGCAGATTTCCCGGCAATAGCTCCTATAACTACGAATTGTGTTAGTGCATTTTTCATCATTTGTAGTCGGCGTTCGTGGCGCCTAGCTATTTTTAATAAGTACAACAACTTCTTGAGCCGTTGTAGTTTTGCAATCGGGACAGGCATGGCGTGTGCGGATTTCAAAGTCGACCTCGCGTCGCGAACGTACAACATGTGTGAGTGTGGACACTTGAAAGATGACCATACAGCATTTGCATCATCTGCAGCATCTCGAGGTCGCTGGCCTGGCTTGAAGATGAAGACAGTTGAAGCATCTCGGTCGACGCAGAAGCACACTTCTCAACCGTGCGATAACTTTTCCGTCGATCTTTTGGCAGTTTCGTCGGGTTACTGCCATTGCGGACATCCCAAATCCAACCATGCGGCCTCTAGCATCCGATCAGGCAGTCCGAAGGTCCTTCGTGCGTCATTTAGCAAGGATTCAGTGCCTGCAGCCACAGTGAAGCGGAACATTCCAGGAACAACGAACCTAAAACCCACGCCTAAATCCTCGGCTAAAGTTACGCCCCAGGCACCTAATCGCGGTAGCAATTTGGAACCGTCGGGTAGTTCTGCTGAATCGAAAACATCGCCAACGCCAGATGTTACGTCCTTGAAAGCAGCAAACCCTAGCAAGACTGGATCGATGGCTTATGGTTCCCAAGAACTGATCTCCGCAGCTTTCGCGAAAGCAAAAGTGGAAGTAGACAAGCGGACAATTGCGGAGCTTGCATGCAATGACGAGGCTGTTTCAAACGGGGTCAAGGGTTTCAGAAATGTTTCTCAGAACAATTCTCGTTTTGTTGGCCTGTCGAGGGCTCTTTCGCCGAACTCGAGACCACGAGCTCACTCTATGGGTCGCCGACTCCCGCCACTTTCAGAAATTGAAGCGGACGATAACGATACCCCAGGCGTTGCAGGAAGTAGTTCAAATGACACAACGAATTTTGTGGTTCGGACAGAGGCTGAACGAGTGAAAATGATTCAAACTGAGCTTGCTTCCATGAGGGCGACGGTCGAGGAAGAAGCGAAAGCAGCCGAGAAAGCCGAAGCAGACCGACAGCGATTGCAACAACTTGAAGACGCACAACTCCGCCGAGAAATTCGTGCTAGCCGCGTAGAATTTGAAGCCGCGTCGATGATGTCTTGGATGGACAGTGAAATGCAGTCTACGCGCGAGGATTCAGTTGGTGTTCAAGATGAAGGCACCGATGGTGCGAGTTCTGGCCCTGGCTCAATCACTCCTAGTCGAATTCGCCGGCATTCTGCTTCAGGAGCTAGTTCTCGTGTATCTCTGTCGAATGATATGCCCGTCACATCCCCTGAGGTAACTCGAAGGGGTAGGTCATTGAGCTTCACAAGCCCACAATCTTCGGACTCGCCACGAACACCCATGGGTGGAATCGCAGTTGGTCAATCGCCAAAATTCTCAGTGGAAAAGAACGCGAAAATGGCGCTGGATCTCTTGAGTGACGCAATTGGCAGTCCTCGTCAGCATGACTCGAACCATAATACTGAGACAGTGGTTGCTAATCAGCATGAAGACGCAGAGCTCATCTTCAAAGCACAAGTTGGTGTAAGTGCGAAAGATAAGTCTCGCAACGTTGCTCGATCATCATTTTCCGGCACCTCACTCGAAAGAAAAGCCTTCCGCGTGAATAATTCACCTCAAGCGCTTGAAGCTGCCAGAAAAGGTGCTCTCGATATCATCGCAGCGAATCAATCTTTAGTCTCTTACATGGCAACTGAAAGGATGCGTAACAGAGAGATCGCAGAAGCTCGCGCGAAATCTGAACCAAGAGGTAATCAAGCTCAACTGGAGTTGGAGCAGCAGATTGAGGATGGAGACAGCGAAAACCACGATGCGACCAACGATACTGTCAGTGACCTCGTTGATTATGATTTAATGAATGAAATATCGATGTCGAAGGCATTGAATGAAGCTGGCTCGAATGATATCTATGCTAAATTAGCAGTGCGCTTGGCAGCAGACAAAGCAGTTCATGCCCATGATGGTGATTTAGGTTCACACAATAGTGCAGATCTTCACGTTGAAGACGGAGAAGATATTGCAGAAACAATTCCTCCTCATGACAATTCGCCGCCACCGTCGAACCCTCATGCTGCTGCAACAAAAGATCCGTTGGACGATTGGTTGGCGATTGAGATGGAAGCGAAGCGCTTGGACCGCGAGGAAATATTAGCGCAGCGCGTGGCTCAGGAAGCCCGCGCCAAAGCCTTTGCAGAAGCGCACCGAGCGCGGAAACAAAAGAAGCAACAACCTGCCCCCATGGCGCCCGCTCTGCAACACACGGTGAATAGTGCGCCAGCCAGCGACCTTCCAACCGCCAAACCCAGTGGACCTTTCGGCGAGGCGGTGTACACTGAAGCGCTGGCAAATGCTCAGTCGGCCATGCAGCGGCTTCGAACCAAAGCTGTCCACGCTATGATGGACGGTTACGATGCAGCCAGCAGCATTGACATGCCTAGTGGCTTGGCGCGCGCTGGAACACTTTCCACCGATGACGTGTCTTTTCTCGCATTGAGCCCGGAGGCGCAGATGAGTGCGCTCCAGCAATTGCCGACCTCATCGTTTGCGCTTGACCCACAATTAGGCTTGTCTGCACTGCCCCGCCGTAAAACTACGAGCCGAGTTGATTCTCGCCCATCATCTGCATGGCCGCCACCGCGCGACCGAGCTACGTGCGTGCTGGCACAGGAAGTTGCCGCGGGAAATAGCCCACACTTGGACGGGTCTGCAGACCAGCGAAAGGCGTTTGTGGCAGCCACGACCTTAGAGGCCCTGCCCACGGCTGAGGCGGCTGCGCTGCTGGTGGAGCTTCGGCTACGCGGCGATTACACCGATGTGCTTGGGGCAATGGGCACTGCTGGCGCGACGGCGCTTCGATCGGAGCTTGCAGGCGGTGGGAAGACCAAGACACACCCATGGTTTAGCCTAACGCGCGCGAGCAATAAGCACCTGAAAAGCCAACCAGGCCTCACGGCGAGCCGGCTGGTAGCCTGCCTGTCGCCGGCCGCGGTCGCAGCTTGGTTACAAACCATTGCAGTGCCCTCGGCGGCCAAAGTGCTGCTGGAGTTTCACCGGCGGCGCGCAGCAGGGCGCGTGCTAGACGCCCTCACTACGGGGGGCCTACCCAGTGGGGCAGCTGCTCTGGTGTGCGCAAATCCTTCTCCGGAGCGCCCCACGCTCTTGCTTGCGATGCAGGCGGAGCCGATGGCAGTGCTCCTGGCGCAACTCCCAGCCCAAGACCAACAAGACGTGCTCGCAGCTACAGAGGCTAGAGTGGGTGAACTGCTGCAGGACAGCGTGTCGAGTGGGAGTGGCAGCAGCGGCATCAGCAAGAGTGACGGCAGCCTTCGCTACGACGAGCCTTTTTGCGACTCCCCCGTGTCACCGGAAGTAGATGAATCAGATGCTGCTGCTGCCTCGACCACCAATTCGAGCGCTTCAAGTGGCCGAGTGAGGAGCGCCAGCCGAGGCCGTCGTCGAGAAAGGTCGCCGTCGAAGCTAGCAAGTCGCATGGCTCAGTTTGTGGCGCGTTCGCTGTCGCCTTCGATGACACAGCCACCTTCGCCCAAGCTTCCGCCCTCACCTGGAAAAAGTCCTTCGTCGTCGTCGTCGTTGCATCCTCAGGAGGTTGTCGAGAGTCGAGCCATCGGGAGTCAGGCAGGCAAGCGGAGTAGCGGGGCGGAGAACAGCCTGCCGAATGTGAGTAGCCTTGAGGTGCCCAAGTTAAGCGATGTGAAGGCGAAAATAAAGGAGCAGAAAAAGAGAAGCGCCCCTGTCAAGTCGAAGCAAGGGCTCGCTCAAGGAAGGAAAGAAGAAGAAGAAGAAGAAGAAAAAGAAAAAGCAACGACTGCAAGTGCTGCCACGGCCGCTACAACAGAGGAATCAGCAGCCCATCGCGCCCTCATCAAGCAAGCTCTAGCAGCAGCAGCGGAAGCAGAGGCCGAAGCACTGGCGTGCGAAGCACTCGAATTAGAGGCCACCCAAGCAGCGGAGTTGGCCTCAGAGGAAGCCTCAGCCGCACTCGAAGCTGTCAAAATGGAAGCGAATCGCCTGAGGATGGTAGCAGACGCGGCAGCTCAAGTGGCCGCTGCTGAGAAGAAGGTTGCTGATAATGCAGCTGCGGAGAAGAAGGCTGCAGAGAAGGCTGCTGCCGAGGCAAAGGTTGCTGAGGAGAAGGCGGCAGCTGAGAAGAAGGCAGCCGAAGAGAAGAAGGCAGCAGAAGAGAAGAAGGCAGCTGCTGAGAAGAAGGCTGCAGAAGAGAAGAAGGCAGCTGCTGAAAAGAAGGCTGCAGAAGAGAAGAAGGCAGCTGCTGAGAAGAAGGCTGCAGAAGAGAAGAAGGCAGCTGCTGAAAAGAAGGCTGCAGAAGAGAAGGCTGCTGAGGAAGCGGCTGCAGCTGAGAAGAAGGCTGCAGAAGAGAAAGCTGCAGAAGAGGAGAAAGCTGCCGAAGATAAGAAGGTAGCAGAAGTGAAGAAGGCAGCTGCTGAGAAGAAGGCTGCAGAAGAGAAGAGGGCAGCTGCAGAGAAGAAGGCTGCAGAAGAGAAGGTGGCAGCTGAAATGAAGGCTGCAAAAGAGGCAAAAGCTGCAGAGGAGAAGGCAGTAGCAGCTCAAGAGGCAGCACGAGCCGAAATCAGAGCAGAAGTTGTGCGTCAGCGAGAAGCGAAGCGCGCTTTAACGCAAGCGAATGCTGACGCAAGCAGTGGTCGCAACAGCAGCGACAGCAACAACAGCAGTAGCCACAGCAACGATAACAATGGTAACAGCAACGAAACTTCCGCACGAACGGCGGCGCTGACGGCGCGTGTTATGGCCGAAGCCGTATCGATCAACGCGAAGATTTCGCCAGAAGCAAAAGCCACTTACACACAAGAAGCTCTTGCGCGCATTTCGCCGGACCTCGCAGCCCTCTACGCGTCAGTGCCCAATGCTACGAACAATGATCCACGTTCTGCAGGTCACCATCCTGCCGGTTCAAGTGCAAGTTCATCACCTGCTCTAGCAGAGACTTTAAGCCCTTTGAGCCCAGGAAATCCGCCGAGGTTTTGGGAAGGACCTCGCCATTTGCATTCAAACATGAATGTCCCAGCATCTGGTGGTGATGACAACTCAGCGACAAATCGCGCAGATATTTCTGCTGGTGCTGTTGAGGGTCTTAAAGACTCAAGTGAAGACGACGAAGAATCCGCCGCAGCCATTGCTGCAGCAGAGGCCGCCGCCGCAGAAGAAGCAGCGATAAATGCAAAAGCAGAGGCGCAGCGAGCAATCAACAAAGCCGAAGTCAACAAGAGGCTAAACGGCGTCTTGTGCAGCAGCCCACCCCCGCTTCTAATGCATCGTCCCACAGCCACCGTGCCCACAGCAGCCACAGAAGAGCACACAACTCTACCTACTAGCTCTACGCCAACAAGCTCGAGTGCTACTACTCCTGCTGCCGTCACCAGTGATGATCGTGCTTTTCTGTTCATTAGCCCGTCTGAGGCTCTAACCTCCAGCGGCCAGCGGCAGCAGCAGCATCATTTGATGGTGCCTTACACTCCTCTAGAATCCCCACCGCCAACTCCGTACACTTCAGCAACGCAACAAGCTCCTTCTACTTCGAAAGTAAGGTCGAACCTTCAACTTGATGCGATTTCACCGCTGAATGCGCCATCTGCTAGAGGTGGCGGTGGTGCGCCTCCACAGCCTCTCACTGACAGCCCAGAAGATGCCGCTGTTACATCAAGCCACCGTGCCAACGGCGCCGTAAAACCGCCCTCAAAAGGTGGCACAGTGACAATTGGCAGCAAACAGGGCGACGTGGTCTCTCCTCTTACCATGGAAAGGGAGCGCGTAGCTCGCGTGCAGAAAGAGGTCACACGGCTCAGCGGCCAACACCATTCTGTGTCTCAGTCACCTCTATTACCACTGAAAACTACTCCAGAGGACGAGAAGGTAGAGATCGTTTCAGCAGTGAGCCCAGCAGCAGCAGCGGGAGGAAATAAGAGCACCGCCCCAAGTGCCACTACGGCGAATGTGCGAGCTTCTGGACAGCACGGCATTGCGTCTGCGCTCCACACGTTTTCAACCATGAGTCCAAATAGCGAGCACCAGCCTGCGACCTTCAGACCGAAGACGCAATGGTCGCCTCTTCAGTCTCGTTCGCCCAGCGCTAAAGCCGCTGCTGAAAGCCGGCAAGAGCGCGCGCAGGCCTATGCGTCTCGGCGCAGGGCTGAGGACGAAGCGAATGAGAAAGCAGCGGCTGCTGCAGAGGCTGCGAGGAGGGACGCTGCCGCGAGTCATGCAGAAGACTACGCATGTGAGTTGGCTGGAGCAGCGGCAGCGGGTGCAGCAGCACTACCAGCAGTAGCACCAGTTCAGCTAAGTGCTCCTTCAGGTTCAGGCAAGAAGAGTCCAGTCGAGGAAGTAGCTGAGAGAGCAGCCGCAGGTGTAGCGGCCGCAAAGCAAAGAGCCGCAGAGAGAGAAGCACGAGCTGCGGCCGTGGCTAGTGCGATGCAAATGGCTTCAGAATTAGAAGAAAGCGCGTGGGCGACTGCTGAAGGATTGGTGTCAGATCCTACGAGTGGCAGTGCAAGAACAGCAGCTGTCCCATTGCATTGGTCACCACCGCTGCCTCAACGAGCCTCCTCATTTGTGGATTCCAGCTCAAGGTTTGCAGAGTCGATTTCACCTGCCACGACGGTAACAGTGACGTCACCCACGGTCTTTATTTACGATGGTACAGTGCATCAAGATAGTAGTGGTGGTGCAATTGGTTCGGGTGTTCTTGAGGGCAGTAGCCACAGCAATGACGCGAGCAGCAGCATTGACTCACCAACGTCTACCAACCGAAGCGATTCAAGTGCTTCGCCTGAACCGCTGGACTCCGAAGACACAGCTCAGCGCCACACCCATCCTCGAACCACTGGCAGTGGCGATAACAACAGCATCAGTAGCACGCCGCATTCCGTGGCGTTTGACGTGTCGTTGTTTGATTGGTCGTTGG
>Ga0307982_1003591_pt1 | contig 12362 bp, 10 predicted proteins | sample OrgLakmetagen989_FD_201847 | JGI IMG/M metagenome (GOLD analysis project Ga0307982, IMG submission 201847) | Saline water microbial communities from Organic Lake, Antarctica - #989 | ecosystem: Environmental > Aquatic > Non-marine Saline and Alkaline > Saline | place: Antarctica: Organic Lake... | reverse complement strand
TGCAGACACTAGCGCTTACAGTTGCGCTTGCGCTTGTTTTGTCAATTTATTTACCAGTAAAGTTTTGTTGCTGTGCAGCAGTTGTACTGTACTGCAGGGTGCTTCCTTACTTTTGCGTCGATCCGCAGCATTCTGGCAACGAAGGGCTAGGAATAGCAGAGAAGTATGTTACATGTATCGGAATTGTGGTTTCGACTTTCGACGTCGATCTAAATCGAATACTCGCTGCGGAGATGTTTTTGGTCTTGTAGTTTATGCATTTTTGCTCCGGGTTGATGAGGAAATCCTCCTCATGGCCCAGCCTCTTCACGCAGCGGCAGAGGGTAGATTTCAATTCAAGGCATATATCAAGTCACAAGTGCGCTCCAGCTGCTTATTTTACTGCCTCGTCTGGAATTATTATTCACTTTAAGGACAGAAAAAGAAACAGAAAAAAAGGTGCGAGCCAGACTTGAACCCTGTGCATATTCTCGAGAGATCCCAGACCCAACCAAAAAGCTATTTCAACTTTCACTTATCTTCAAAAATTTAGAAATATCAAGCATACTACTCATACTACTGTAATAAGTATGTATGTTCAAGGTCAAAAATGGTTGCATTCGGTGCGGTGCAGGTGCACATCCCTGAAAATGGTTGATGTTCTTCGTCTGAAGTAGCAATAGAGTTCAAAATCTACATTAGCGTCGAATCTCAATCTGCTTCGATCTCTGATAGCACTTATCGATGCGCCATGGCTAGCCTCAACTTGCATGACCGAGTAAGTTTCCTCCCCTTTCGAACAACTGCCCAATGTTCAAAACTAGGCCCCTGACAATGTGATTTCTACACAGGGCATTCACCACTTAGAGGACGTGCCATTGTCAATCAGTGAAGCAGTAGGCGGTGGAGCGTCATCTGGAACAACAGTCGTTGTTCGCTTGGCGCTGCCGTTCAATGCCCTCACTTCAATTGCACCTTTGCCAGTCTTGGTGGCAAGTAACTCTCGCGAGAACTCATTGCCTCCTGCAAGTCGCGAAGAAGACGATGGTCATGGTCAAAGCGAAAATTACGATAGCAATGCTAACAAAAGCAAAGGTTGCGGCAGCAAGCTACCAACTCCCGTGGTGCTAGCACCGCTCTTTCTTCATCTGACACTTCTCGACGTGCGCCACAACAAATGTAACGGAAACAGAGAAGCTACAGTAGTCAGCGTGTGCTCATCTAAACAAATACCCACGAGCTATGCATCTCTGATTGCTAGTAGTTTACTGAGAAATAATGCTCTGATTCTTTTGTCTTTTTGTGTCTTACATGTGCGCGCCTTGCCTCAATCTGCTACTGGTCCTTCAAGTGAAGAGCTTGCACGGCGTGAGCGCGCTACCTTCTCTCAAGTCCTTGCTCGCTTGCGGCAACCGCAACATCACAAGCCTCGAGCCGCTCTTGACGCCAGCTGAAACAGCTTCAAGCAATGACCCTGCAGCACCAGTGTTGCCATGTCTGGAAGCGCTGTGGCTGACGGGATGCGGCCTCGTGACCACGGAGCTGGCGCGCCTCCTTGACGCTGCGCCGCTGCCGCCACTGCTCCAGGCAGGAGCACCGCAACTCCCAGTGCCACAGCCCTCGGACAACCACGCGATCAAAAATCGCACCTCTAGTCCAGCTAAGACGCACCCGCCTCCCGTGCTAGTCCCATCGAAGCCCTTTGCACCATCCGGATCGGTTGCAACAGCGCTGCCTAGTGGGCGCGTCGGCTTTCGGTCGTCGCTGCGAGTGCTCGCCGTGAAAGGGTGCCCCCTCAGGGCAAACCCAAGCTGTGCTGCCATTCTATCGCTCACCTTTCCCGAACTCGCTTTTCTGGACGGTCGCTCGGTGGTGCCGCCGTCTGCTGCCCATGGAGCAGCAGTGACGTGGGCGCACAGTTTGGACGGCAATTTGGCGATTCACCGCTTGCGCCACGCGCGGACGCTGCAGCAAGAAGACAGCAACAAGCGCGCCAAACGCCACCCGAGCAGCAGCATCAGCAGCGGCCGTGGAAATGGCAACACCACCAGAAGAAGTAATAGAGGTGGCAGCAGCAGCAGCAGCAACAGCAGCAATTGCGGCGGCGGCAAGGGCACATTTGGCAGTGGCACCGATGAGACCAGGCCGCAGGGTAACATGCAATCCTTCCGTGAGGGCTTAATTTCATTGGACGAAAGAGCAACGACAGCAGGAAGCAGTGCTGACGGCGAAGAGGATGGAGTTGAATTGGGGGAAGCGAGGACAAGAAGAAGAGGAGGGGAAGCTGAAGAAGAGAACAGCGTTGCAGACGGAACAGCTCTCACTGCACGAGCTGAACAGGCTGATGCAGTGGCAGATTTAGGTGTTGATGCCGCCACAGCTGACGAGGACCAGAGTGCAACAAGAGCTGCGGCTGAAGCAGGCGACGATGCAAATGCATTGCGAGGGAAAGAAGTCACGCTCGCGAATTGCATGGATGACTTGAGCTCAGAGCTGGAGCAAATGCTTGGCTTGCCGCCGAAACGAAAGCCGAAAGCGATGGTCGGCGCCGCCGCTCACAAAAACAAGCTCAGCACGACAGCGAAGCGCACGTCCTCAAGCCACCTCAGTAGCCCCAACGACACCCACAAGGGTGGGCGACAAGGAGCAGGTGAGAACGGCGCCTCAGGAAACGAAGTCGCGAGCAGTGAGGCCAACGAGCAAGGCGATGACAATGGAAGCGGTGGCGCTCCTTCGACGATGAGGAGAGCAATGTCCGCTGCTGTAACAAGCCTCATGGCAGCAGCACCGTGCACGGTGCACTATGCGCGCCACAGCAACAAAGCAGGGCGGCGCGCGACAGCAGCAGCGCTAGACGCACAGCAACCCATTGTCATACCGCTCGCCACCGATGCCGCTGGCAACAGCAGTAGCAGTAATAGTGGCAGCAGCAGTAACAGTACTGGCTATGCATCAGAAAAGCAACAACCACAACAGCAGCTAGGGCCGCAAGCGGTGAGTGAAGAAAAGAGCGTAATACCTTATCCTGCCTGTGCGTCGTCTTTTGCTGGTGCTGTGCAGTGTTCTTGGCTGCATTCTTCTCCTGACTCTTAGGCTAATGCCCTCCCCCCCTTTTTTTATCTCGTTTTTTTGTGTGTGGATGCATAGGTCTCAATACGGTTGGACGGCAGTTGTACGGTGAAATGGCTTTCAGGCTCCACTGCAGTTTGCCTTGAACGAAGTAGCAGTAGTAGTGTACCTTCATCATCATCACCTGCCTCGTTCACCCTCTCTGCTTTTTTCGACAACGGCGGCGGTCTCGCTGTCATGCTCGACGCTAGAGGGTGTGCTCTACTATTTTACATTGAGATTGCCCCCCCCCCCTCATAAAGCCTTAGCCACCTTCGCATTCCTTTGATTCGTTTCTTTACGCCAAGTTGTTCTCGTGCTTGCTGCTCACTCTTCTTAACTAATGAACTAAATCTCATATTTCTCATGCTTCTCATCGTCGATTTCTATTTTTCACACGGCCAACAGGTACGGCAGTGCCAACTATCTCAATGGTGCGACGTCTTTGACCTGCTCACCGAGCACTACTGGCAGCGGCAGCAGTGGAGGCATCGTAGGATTCGCTCGATCACCTTCTGGTGATCTCCTCGCCGAATGGAAAGGGAGTAGTCCCAGCAGCAGCAGTGATGCTAGTAGTAGTATCAGCGACAGCAAAAGCAACAGCGGAGGAGGAAGAAGAGAGGGCGAAGTGCAGTTAGACTTGGGCGGTGGATTAGGCCTGATTTATGCCCCGCCTAATGAGACAAACGGAGGTGGCAGCGGCGGCGGCACGCTCTTCTTTCAGGTACCCCAAGTAGACAACAAGTGGAATGAAAGCTAAGCGATAAATAGAGTCAAACGAATAGTACTAAGTCAGGCTGTGCGTACTTTCTTTCCGAGACACGGCACTCAGCGTTTGTGCGTGTGCTTCTTCTTCTGTCAAGCGCCTTCGCATTGTCATGTGCCTCTCTCTCTCTCTCTTTCTCTCTCTCCCGCCTTTATCCTTTTCCTGTCTCTGTCATTTGTCCGCAGCACCGTGGTGTCAAACTAGCCCTCTCCCAAGAGGCCATGTGCGCTGCCTTCCTGTCGCCAACCAGCGATCTCTTTGGCATTGAGCCCGGCTCAAGCACCACAAGTGGGGCTGGCCATGGCTCGCGGTCGAAAGCGAAAGAGGCCAAGAATTTGCCCCCGCTGACGCACTCCGACCTCATTGAGCAACTCCGAGCCGCAACTGCGGGGCTTTGACATTCCAATTACATGCAAGTCTTTACCTGTTAAATTTTATTTTCCAGAATTCCTCACACGGGATCAAGGAGGCCGGTTATTATATATTGAGATATTCAGAGCGGGGGGTCTCGAAGTCTCGAAGGGCAGGATGGAAGTTAATGGAAGTGGAAGTCAGATAGGGGTAAGGGGTAGGCCAACGCACCGGGATCGAAACAAATGGTTTTCTATATGAATCCTCTTCGGCACTTCAACAGAGAAGCCTTTTGCGCCTATTCCTATTCCTATTTCTTCTTCTTCTAAACGCCGCGCTATCACCAAGCGGCCGTGAACACCATCCCGGCATTTAGTCCTGCCACTTTTGGCTCGTGGCTCGGGCTCACCTTGAATGTATTAAATTGCCCTCGCTAAATGCTAAAAACTTCCGTACTTTAGCGCATGACATAGAGTTTTCTTACTCCGAGGCATATCTTTCTCTTCAGTTCTTTGACACAGGTTCCGAATGGCCGGAATCAGAGAACTATCAGCTTTTTGATCCAGTCAGATGCAGTAGGGATTGTTCTTGTTCCGAAAGAACTACAGGTAAACAGATTTGCATTCTTGTTCATCGTTCATCGGTACGTATTCTAAATCGCAACCCTCCTCTGTACTGGGGTTGAACGGCACCGGCGATCGGCACGTCGGCACAATTCGCGAATTCGCGGCTTTCACGGCTTTTCCGGCGTTGTCCAGTTCAAAAATTCTGGATTTGTTGGTTGATTGGCTTGTTCGTGAACGTCTGGTGTTGATCTTCATCTCGCCTGTCAGAATGGATATGTTGTCCGTTCCTCAACCCAGCGCGGGTACGCGCGAGGGATTTCCAGCTTTCAGGCTTAAAGAGCTGGCAGTCTCTGCCGATCTACCTATGCTGTGGGCCGGTAACCCCACCGATGTTATTGAGCAACTGGACTCTCCACAAGACGTCGCGTCGCTCTTCGAGGTACCCCACGCCTCGTTTTTCACCATTACAATTGGCACGTGTCAGGTGTAGGCCTTCGCGCGTACGCATGGTGTGGGATATTGTGAGCTGTATTCGATAAGAATCACGGTCAATCACCCTGCTATCACTCCCAACTTCATTTTTTTTGAACCATGTGTGCTCACAACAGCCTGAGTTGGGACCGGCTCGGCACAAGCGCGCGCCGTCCACGGACCAACTCCACCACGACAAGTTTGCGAACGCCAATGGAACTGCCCAGAAAACCAAGGCGCGGAAGGCCCCAACCCCCCAGGTGTTTACCTTCGCGGAGGCGCCCAGCGCGCAGTCGCGCGAAAACTGCAGCGCGTGCCGCGGCAAGCACCGGGCACACACCTGTGGGAAACTCACCCGAAAAATCCAGAAGTTTGGCGCCCAAGCAAGCCACGAGAACAACGGAAGCGCGGCGCTGCCGGGCGCTGCCTCCATTCGTGTCCGGTCAAGCATGAAAGCATGCGACCGTGCGTCGTCGTCGACCGCCGGGGTCCCACCAGCGCGCACCACCCTGTCAACTGCTCCTGCTCCTGCTCCTGCCCGGGTGAGTTCGTTGACGACGTGGCTTTCAGAAGGTGCGCCACACCACGCGAGCCGCTCGTACGCGATGCACCGGTCGGCGCACGGGCTGCTGCCGCCGTCGAATTACCCGATTCCGGCGGAATCTGCGTGGAGCCGCGGCACTGTCAGGGAGTGGCTGCCGAACCTTGCCAACAGCAACAACGCCGTTGTGAAGTCCTTGTCGGCCCTCTCGGACCATGAGCTACGCCAAGCCTTGCCTCCCAATTACGGCGACTCCCAGGAAGAAATTTGCACGGTACGTGTGGCTGTCTTTGTTTGGCTTACCCCATAATCCTGCGCGCCCTTGTTTCGCTGTATCTGGCCTGCCATGCTCTCCCGTGTCTTCGCCTCTTACCTCTGTCTCTCTTCCCGTTCTCTCTTGCTGTCCTTTGGTCTGGCGGCTCAGATGAACTTGCTGTGGGACGACCTGTTATGAAGCGCCTTTTTAATTTGTTCGCGCAATCCTTGTTTTTATGAGTTCAGGTGAAGTCAATCAAGTATGATTGGTTTCACCGAGAGCTCGCGGGGCTACGTCCCCACTTTCCTCTTTAAGGCTGAATCTCAAACCGCCCATGGACTTCTTTTTTAACTTCCTTCTCTTCTGTATGTTATTCTGGCTCTTTGGAATGCGCATCGGACCACGCATACCATATTTTCACTGTTCGAGAGCCAACCGAGCTTGTGTTTATATTATCCTAATTCTTAATTCGAATCGAATCGGGCATAGGAACCCGCTGAAGATAGCTGTATATTTGATTAAACATTAAATTCCAGGCGAATTCTCCAATGCAGTTATCCGTTATTTCGGTTGATTTATTTCGCCATCCCGCAGTCCGCGGCGCGATCCGCCGTATCCCGCATGTCCGTGTGTTTGTGTTTAGTGTTTGTCTATACTACTGTATTAGTCAATCCTTTTTTTTTTTTTAGGGTTCTATTTCGTTATTTGCTAATGTATCACTTTTCACACAGGCACCGAAGGGCCGGAATTAGGAGGCTAGCACAAAGAAATTCAAAAAGTGTGTGCCTCAAGCCTTAAGCGTGTGGTGCTCGGCCAGGTAACGAGTTCCCATGGCCATAGCCCGGAGCCCGGGGGACTCTTTAGATACCAAATACCAAATGGATGGCACCGCTAAAATTACACAAGGCACAACGGACCTGATCCAAGGCTGTAGGCCGTGGGGCTCGGGCAGGCTCGGACTTCGATCTGATCACTATTACATCTATATTACTAAAACTCCTGCGCTAGATGATGAAATGAATATCTAGGCAAGAGGGTCCCCATTAAAGTTGCTGATTGTCTTATTTAAGTCTTGTTGATGAGAGCTATAGATCTTGGTCTTTTTTCCTGTGGTTGCCTCCAAGGAGCCGCCTGGGCTATTCATTTCGTGCCTTGCGGCGTCACGTGGTTTGATTCTAGTGCACTAGGCATTCAGATGGCGCAGAGAATGAGGCCACCATATTGGTGACTTCATGGCGAAGTACAATTCCTAAAGATCTCGGAACAAATGAATTCGATGTTATAAGATCACTTGGCGTGCACCAAAAAGCATTCCGTCTCCGAAGTAATTGGCTATCAATATAACCAAAGAATTACACCCTGTCAAAGAAGATTTCACATGGGGATGGGGACGTATACGACCCTCTCTTATTGTGCATATCAAAGTTGCACTCGGTGTAGGCAATCACCCGAACTTTCTTACAACGCGCGGGATGATCGGATGACGACCAAGAAGACGCCTGTTACTGTACCTTTTCACAGCTCAAACGGGCTGCCTTCCCTTAAGAATATAACTGACTGCGCTCTCTCTGGTGGTACTTATTTTCTTTTGATTCTCACCTTCTCTTTGATACCCATTTCAATCAAGGCGACCGATGCTTCTATGCAAAAGTTCTCGATATATGGACGTATTACAAGCACACTCCAATCTGGAAAATTTTAAACACTGCACTGATTCATCATAAGCAACCACAGTCAACTTGCTACAACTACAACTCAGAATGTTCGACGTCATGAATCTGCTTGAAGCTTCTTAGAGTACCCAATTCCTCGTCGTCAAAATAGCACGTGCTTGACATGAAAAATGATGTGCGGTACTCCAAGACACGTGCAAAAAGCTGCGGCGTTAAATCAGAATACCTTGCCTATTACGGCATTCTCATCTGTCTCCATAAACAAATTGGATGGATGTCTTGAGCACTTGAGCAATAACTACTCAGGACTGAACTGAACTTTCTTGCCACCACTGGTTCCAAGCAATTTAGAAGTCTACAACAAAACTTCGTTTGTCATGACTAAAAGAGCACGCAAATCGCCAACGCCACAGGTCGTCTTTACTTTTGCTGATGTCAGCCCTCTATCATGTGAAAAATGCAATGCTTGCAGCGGAAAGCATCGGGCGCACACCTGCGGGAAATACACTACTCGTAAGATACAAAAATCGAACAGCCAAGCAAACAAAGATATCAATATGGGCAAACATCAAAGGCAACTTTCTACCTCAAATGTAAATTTGCGCTCGATCGGCCCCTCAGACAGCTCCTTGGCTGTGCGGCTACACGGACGTGCATGTGAAGATGGCGAAGTGCAAAACTCGACCTACTCGACTGATCTTTCAATTCATGCACTGCCAAATTTGTCAATGACGTTGGAATCGCCTTCTTCGAAAAGCTGCAGGGTATCATGTTCTCAGCCATCGAAACAAGCCAACAAGAAGGTCGTTAAAGCATTGTCAGCATTGTCGAACAGTGAGCTGCGCCAGGCACTGCCCACCAATTACGGTGACACCATAGAAGAAATTCATACGGTATGTGTCTCATACACCAATTGTTGGCTCTTCTACTAAGAATTCCTCATCGTACTTGTTCCGGCCCCTCCCATCTCTTCATGTTAATTATTTGTTTATTAACATTCAATCAACTCTAACATTTCGTCTTCACGGTCTGGTGGGATGTTATAGATGAACATATTATGGCAAGACATCTTGAAGTGGAAGTCTTCTCAATATTGATCTGCATCACGCAACTGCATTAATTAGCCATCGTAGTGCAAATAGAAGGCCTTTAACGGCGAGAAAGAGACCGCGCCTATTTAATGATAATCATTACATTAACCCAGATCCCAGGGCTTGGCCTTCGAGCTGAGCCTGAAAGCTCCTCTGATGCCACCTAAACGGTGCCTTTCCCTGCATTGTTACTTACGATAGTCTTCCTTTTAGAGGACATCGAGGAGACGCGAAAGAAATATCACAATTCAAAATTCCAGTGCTAGTCATATCTCCATGGAAGGGGCCTTATAAGATATAAACGCCTAGGACTTGGCTTTGTGCGAATTCAGATTATATCAAGAAGCAACACAGCCGCGAGCGGGATAATTCGTGATGCATCTCACTGCAGTAGCGCCACTAATATCGATGTTACCTAGCACAGCCATGGGGTACTCATTGGGCTCACATGGCCGAATACCCTGTAACTTATAGCAACAGAAAAGTATAGCCTTCAGAAATAGTCCGATCAGGAAGAGTGCTGTGTATCCTTTTGCGTAAAGCAGTTGTAATCGTTTGCTCTCGAGGTGTACTCATGGGCAATTGTCTTAATTCCCCAAGGCCCACCACGTTACCTTTACTTAATTCCAAAAAACAAAGGCACATGGCACCTCTTTCAATCAACGATATCCGCCTCTTCTATTCATCGTTTCGATAGCCACAGGAAAAGTTAATTCTGAACCTTAAAAATGAAGTATAGAAATGGCAGATGCCACTCTTCGCGCAAATCCCATGTTCAGCACAATCAGCTGTATCGGAATAAGGAGGCCACGAAAAAGTATCTTCAAGGAGGAGGTCCTCATGCTTGCACCCTCGTTACGATCTATTATGATGGTCCCTGCCGCTCTGCCGCGCTGGTTGCCCACGCCCGCTCCGGCGCTGCTTCTCCACTTCGTCCTTACCGTCGTCGCGTCGGAGGCGCTCCACGTGCCGGGCTCCGCCGTACACGTCTTCGCCACCGGACAGCCGAAGATGCGCGCGCAAGTCGCTACCCACTGAAGGTCCAGCACCACCAAGCGTCGCACCCCTAGTAGCAGACGTGCTTGTGGTTGCTCCGCCGCCACCGCCCACTCTTGCCCCTCCTCCTCCTCCAGTTCCTCCTGTTGTTGCTACTAAGTCGGACGCTCCTCTTCCTACAGCTGCACCGCTGCTGCTGGCCGGGCTAGATGCTGCATGATCACAGGGGTGAGGCCACTTGTTTCGTCGTGCTGGCTTCACGCGGAGCTCTACTGGGCCGTGAGCAAAATCACACTTGCCTTTCCGCCTGCACCAATGAAATAAGAAAAACAGGAATGAGAACATACATAAATCCCTGTTATAAATTACAAATACCCGACACAAAGATCGATCTAACTATTCTATTGATTCGCGTGCATGGATCGTCATCAGTGGTCAATGATTAGTAAGTGAAAGAAGGTAAGCGCACCGGATGGGGCAGAAAGTGCCGCGCGTCGAGTCCCAGTGCTGGCAGAGCCGGGTGCGGAACTTGAAGTCTTCGGCGGCGCGCGCCAGCGGACCTGGCAGCGCGCTCAACGGCTCTCTTGAGCTGGGGTTGCCGGCGAATGTGCTGCTGCCCCGGAGCGCGCTGCCGCCCCAACTGCTGGCGGCGGACCGCCAGTGGTCGCTCCCACGAACCCACCCCCGGCACCCGATCGCAGCGGCCGCGTCAGTGTGCGCCCACACCAGCACCCCTGTCAAGTGTCCGAAATCTTCTGGCGTTGATGGCGGTGGTGGTGCGGGTACTGGCGCTGGCGCTGGAAGAGCGCCAGTGTTCGTCGGTGCAAGTGACGACCCTGGTGGAGCAGGCAGTGGAGCTATTAAAGCTGTGGTCGGTACCGCATCCGGCGGCAATGCCAACGGCACTACTGGTGCTTCAATCGCCTCAACAGGCGCCTCAGATAAATTTGATTCAGTAGAAGGTACCTCGGCAAAACTTTCCAAGTCTACGCCAGGTTCTTGTTCTGTCGCCGCCGTCGAGACCACTTGATCTGATGAGACCACTGCCGCAGTCACGGCACCTTCTGATATCGTCGATTCTGATGAAGCCGTCTTTGATGCCGATGCAATTAATGCGGCCTCCTCTTCTGATGTCGTCATCTGAGATGCAGGTACTTTCTCCGATGTTGTCGATACTGATGTGTCGGCGAGCTTTTCATCTGATACAGCCATATCAGCCGTTGGCGCTTCTTTCCCTGAGGGTGTTGATACGGATGTGTCTTCGACCTTCTTACCTGATGCTGTCGCCTCAGATGCACAAGGCGTCTCCGCTGATGTCTTTGATACTATTGCATCATTCTCTTCCGATGCCGTGAGCTCAGAAGTTGTCGCATCCTGAGCTTTGTTTGACTCTGGGGTATTGTCTGTCGTGCGAGTAGCCTCATCCTGCTCTTCAAGTGCCACAGCTCTACTCGAGCCACCGAGCGTGTCCTCTGTATCTAGTCCGCACGAACTTCCAGCAGCTTCTTCCGCACCGGTGTTGGGAACACTTACAGATGTCAGCGATGGTACACTTAGTGCGGGTACCGCCGGTTCCTGCACCGACGCATTGAGCCGATCCGAAGAAAACGACGCAGGTTTCCACTCCCCCGCTGCTGCGTTTAATCGCCGGTCGCTTATGACACGAGGTGCGGAACTCAAAGGTAGCCCGCTTGTGGGTCCTCCTGCTACGGTGGCGTTCCTTGGCAGTTGTAGGGTTTCGCTGGCTCTGCTTTGAGAATAGTCTGCAAATTCCCCCACGTAAGTCGCTGCAAAAGTAGGGTCATCGCGGAGGCAAGCACAAGCCACGCGGAAGCAGTGCATCAAAAGCAGGGGGAACGCGCGCTCGAAGTACACCAAAAGTGCTTCTGGAAACGCTGCACCAATATAATCTCCGGCACTGCCTAGACTATCGCCGCTGCCGCTACCGCTGCCGCTACCGCTGCCGTTGCTACTGCTGCCACTGCTACCGTGATGGCTTGTTCCGATTGGTGCAGTGTCCGTTGGAGAAGCAACTGCTGCCCGCTCGATGTTCGACCGGACTTCGAGCGGTAGTTCGTTCCAATGATGGCGCTTGTTTCGCAGCACGCGCAGCAAGTCTCGAATCGAGCACACGTCATACCTGTTTGCAAGCAGATACCAGCAGTCGCAAAAGTCAGCCCAAGACGTGTACTTATAGCCAGAAGATACTTCAAAGAAGTAGAGGAATTGAGAAATGAAGGAATCACTTACTTGCGCCATTTCGTCGCGTCCCCCAACAACAAAGGATCAAGCCTCAGGTGCCACCCGCGGCGCCCTACTACTAAATCTGCGTCGCTCTCTAAAGCCGCCAAGACCACGCTCAACCCTACGGGTTCTTGCTCGAGGCGGTCACTCAAATCGACGAGAAAGGTGAGCTTTTTCAAGGGTGGCCAAAAGAAAGGGTGTTGCTGGGCTGCCTCGGCGCTGGAGCGCTGCAAAGGAGACATGGCCGTTAATTTTTGCACCAAATCCAACGCTTCGGGAGCTCCCTCAAGCTTCGAGATACCCACCTTCAAAATGAAAAA
>Ga0307982_1003590_pt1 | contig 12366 bp, 12 predicted proteins | sample OrgLakmetagen989_FD_201847 | JGI IMG/M metagenome (GOLD analysis project Ga0307982, IMG submission 201847) | Saline water microbial communities from Organic Lake, Antarctica - #989 | ecosystem: Environmental > Aquatic > Non-marine Saline and Alkaline > Saline | place: Antarctica: Organic Lake... | reverse complement strand
TAGAGAACGATAGTTCCTGCGTTGATAGCACAATCGGGTTATTGTTCGCGGTCCCTGCCGTGGTAGCCGCTGCGTGAGATGCCGCGAGCAAGTCATCAAGATCAACTGCATCCGTGACCGCGATATGCCCTACCTTAGTGAATTGCGCGGGAAGCATCAGGCCCGCGTTGGTCCCGGTGGCCGCTGGTAGGGTTGCATTAGTGCCTGTCGATGAATTGACAACGCCCTGTGTAGCACTTGCGCTGTAGGTCAGATTGGCGCTGCCTACCGTGACATCCAGCCCTTCAGCCTCAGCCACTTTTGTAAAGGCCGATCCGCGCCAAATATAAATTGCCCAGCCGCTCTCTACTGTTGAATCTGCGGATGCATCGACGACGAACACGCGGTCGCCAGTAGATAGCCCCGAGAGAGCATTGCGCGCCGTTATGTCTGCCACGTCATATTCAGATGTGCCGATATTGGCCTGCACATATGCGAGAATATCAGACGACAACACGGAATAAACTGTGCTGCTGCGCTCAACGATGAATTGGTCTGTGCCTTGGAGTGCCATGATTAGGCTCCTGTAAGTGATGCTATATCGTAGCGAATTTCTGTGCCGACGAGCCTGAATCCGGGGCCAACCGATGCACCTGCACCTGCTGGACCGGGAGCGCCAACCACGGATGCAACTGCCGTTGTACCGCCGCGTGCGATGGCTGCGAGAGTGCCTTGCGTCTGCCCGAACCACTCATGGACAACGCCCGGAGGCTGGAACCATTCGACAATCATACAGTAACCCTCTCTGCCAACTTGATCGCCAACGGCAGGGGGTAGTCCACGACGCCGGATGTGTAGACGACCTTGGCATCCGTGATGTAGATCTGTGCAGCGAGTGCAGCGGTCTGGGTGGGTGTGAGGTTGAACGACCAATAGGCGCGCACGTCACCAGCGGCCTCCACGAAAGACGGTGTGATGCTCGCAACGGTTGCGGCTGATGCAGGTGGCACCGTAGAGCCATTGATTGCCACCTTAACATCGCAAGTTACTGTTTCAGTACCATCATAAGCAGGGTCAGACCGCAGGCCGAAAGGTACGGTTTCCCCGCGAATATGCTCAATTATTGCAACCGCGTTGCTCATTACCAGCCTCCCTCGATATCAACAGCATTTAACTCGGTAAGATCCACAGCATCTGCAATCTCAGTCGATATTGTTTTCTCATTGTCAAAGCAGGCTTGAACATGCGCCTCAATGGCGTTGGCCGCTGCGATGATGGTTGCCGCCGTGAGTGTTGAGAATACCCCCGGCCCGGTTTTCCATGCAGTGATCTGAAAGCCGTCATCTGCGACAGCCTTGACGTATGCTGATGTGATTTTGGACTGCGTGATCCGGTCTGTTGCCAGTGGGTTGCCCCCCAGAGTGGTGCCGCCCTCTTCCGCCTCATAGCGACGGGACGCGAGTTCTTGCAGGCGCATAGTCTTGCCCGTTGCGAGGTCGGGGTATTTGGCGAGGGTCACAATAGATGCCCCAATAGTCGCAAGGTATGCCGCCGACGGAAACTCGCCGCCGTATTGCACGTTAGGGTTTTGCAACTTGAATTGCTCTGATGTAACCCGTGGACCATCTGTGAGTTCAATCATACGCATTATACAATCCCTCCCAGTATTGAGATTACTTGGTAAGAAGCCCCACTATCCGCAGTAACGATTGTAACCGCTGTTTTTTCATATACATTTAGTGGTATTGTTACTGATTCCATAGTTCCGGGGAAAACTAACGTTGGGATATCTGCGGAAAAGTATTGGTGAACCGTGTCAGTAGTTAGCCCTAGTACGTACATCTTTGAGCCATCAGATTTGAAGAACAACGCATCTGGACGAGATTCTTCCGAGCTAACACTAAAAGAAACGCTATCGTAAGATGCTGAACTAACAACCCAAGCTGTTGATAAAGAGTACTGGTAGACTGTGTCATTGGTTGACCCTAGTACGTGCAACTTTGTGCCATCATCATTAAAAACAAAATCCTCTGGGGAGCCGTCTTGAGAACCAACACCAAAAGAAACGCTATCGTAAGATGCTGAACTAACAACCCAAGCTGTTGATAAAGAGTACTGGTAAAGCCTGTCACTACCTTCCCCTATTACATACATCTTTGTTCCGTCAGGCTTGAAAGACAACGCATTCGGACCACCATCCTCCGAGCTAACACTAAAAGCAACACTATCGTAAGATGCTGAACTAACAACCCAAGCTGTTGATAAAGAGTACTGGTAGACTGCTTTATTGGCTTGACCAACCATGTACATTTTCGTGCCGTCTGGCTTAAAGAACAAACCCTCTGGATTAGTGTCTTGATTAACACTAAAAGAAACGCTATCGTAAGATGCTGAACTAACAACCCAAGCTGTTGATAAAGAGTACTGGTAGACTGTTTTATTAGCTGACCCCATTACGTACATCTTTGTTCCGTCAGGCTTAAAAAACAACGCATTCGGATTAACTTCTTGTGACCCAATACTAAACGAGACGTTTTCATAAAATGCAGAGGCAACGCTATAACCCGTCAATGCCTGATAGTCGATAACCAGATCAACCTTGGCAACTCCCACAGGGTTATCAAATGAGTAAGTTACCGTCGCTGCGTTTGCCGCTGATGTAATTACCTTGTTTGACCCAAAGTCGATTGATTGTGCTGCACCTGCTGTTGCTACTGTCGAAAGTCTAGGGGACAACTCATCAATAGCCTGCGAGGTACGCAACGGAGTCATGAAGTCCTTATTATCCGTGCCAGCCTCAGCCTTTGCTTGCGTGGCCTTTGCAGGGACACTAATCAGAACCCAATTCGTTCCATCTGCACTAGGGTCTGTTGTCTCACCCGTATGCGTTAGGATCGCGCGATAGGTGCCAAAGTCCACCCCCGAGATTGCGTTGTCTAAGGCCGCGTAGGAAGCCTCAGAAACCCAAGCTGCCGCGTTTGTAGTGACAATAGCCGCTGCTGCTGATGCCGCTGCGAGGACAGCTTGTGCCGTCGCAAGGTCTTTCTGGGCAGTTGCAAGGGTGACTTGGTTTGCGGCCAGCACGACCTCCGCTTCCGCGTCATCGACGGCCTGCACAGCATCCGCAAGGCGCGCGGCAAACCACGGCGCGGCAATACTTAACTCGCCCTCAAATGCGTTTTGAAACGTCACCCAAGCGCTGGCGTCAGCTGAATATGTCGCGCTGCCCCGTGAAGGGACAATTGAAGGCGGTGTCGTGAAAGTTGGCGTTGTCATTAGACAAGACCCTCCAGTTCAATTCTGATTTCAGATTTTTCGGCATATCGGGCAAGTGGCTGCATGGTCGGAAAGAAACCATAAATCACATATTCGTTTTCCAAATATCGCGTATCTACCGAATAAACTGTTGGCAAACCGCGTCGGCCTGCAAGGCGCGTTCTGATATATCCAAGTCGGGAAGTATCGGTAACAAATCCAAGCGCCATTTTGTCGGAATAGTCGCGCTCAGTTATAGAAAATCTACCAAATATATCACGTACTTTTCGGCTAAAGTCTTCAATGCCAAGGTCAACTTCGTCCATCGTATCGCCGAGGGCTTCGAACAGCCCTAAGACAATCTGGCCAACCGAAACTGTGTTGCCTGTATCCGTCACCGTAATTGTTATGGTCGCATCGGCATACGGGGGGAGGTCGGTCAGCAATAGGGTTGTGCGGCGAACAGTTGGTGAAAACCAGTATGAAAACCAATCAACGACGCCCGAATTGTCATCAAGTGCAATTGTCCTGTCGTACCGCTCAACATCATTTGTATCGAGCATCACGACTCGAACCGTAGATGCGGACAAGCCAAACAGCGAAACAGCGTTTATAACATCAGGGGAATTAACTACCCAAGCCGCGCTGTCGGCTTGAGTAGAAGGATCGCCGATGTATTGGTCAAAGGCTTTCCATCGGTTTGTTGCCCTTTGCACGGTCCAGTAAAGGCTGTCAGCCGCTGTGGGTGACTGCGCCCCGCCTGCCGCCGTGTGCGCCTGTGTGCAAACGTAAATCTTGTGATGCCCGGCGCCCACAAAAACCAAATCATCAAGGGCAAAATCATCCGCAGCATCGTACACTGCAGGATCTCCACCGGAAGGCTCTGCAACCGTTGACGACGATAGGGTGTCATCATCCACTAGAGACGGAGAAACCATCTTAAAAGCCATCTACGCGACCTCGTCTGTTTTGAATATCGCACCAGAAACTGGCTCCACCTGCACGCCGTTTCGGTTGATATCTTTAAGGTTGAAAGCTGTATCGCCAGTATTGATGGTCGTTTGTCGGTTGTACGCCGTAAGCCGCCCGACCTCGGCGCGCAGCTTGCGCAACTCTTCAACCATTTCGTTGTTGTTGCCAGATCGCGCCCTGCTGTGGTCGAAAACAGTTTCGTTCGGATGCAGCATGGCCGCAAAGCCGCCCTTGCCGTCCAATCCGCCTGATCTTGAGCCCGTCCCGGTAAATCCGCCGCCATCAAAGCTAGGCAAGTTGCTGGGCGCGGCAGATGAATTTGCGGCAGCGGATACAGCCGACGCTTGCGCCTTAGCTGCTGCTGCCGCTGCCGCCTGCGCCGCCGCAACAGCCCGCATTGCGTCAGCTAGTGACCGGACGCTATCCTGCACACCGATTATGCCGTCCACTTGCTGCTGCAGCAGGAGGATTTCAACCTCAGACGCCAGTGCGGACGCCTCTTTGAAGGCCGTAATAGCCAAGCCCAGTAGCGGAACACCTGCGTCAATGCCCAGCAGGCTTTTCTGCTGTTCATCTAGTAGTTCAACCTGAGCATTTGCCGCATTTAGAGAATTTTGCGCGTCTTCCGCCGTAGCCGTTGCAGAAGTAAATGCATTAATCGACGCAACTAATTCAAGGGTGCTGGTGTCAATCCTCAGTAGGGTATTAAGGCTGTCACCAATAATCTTAACCTGCTCTTTGGCTAGGTCCAAAGCTGCATCTGCATTCGTCAGTTCAGACTGTGCGGCAGTAAAGGCAGTGATTGCATCACTTAAGGACAACACACTAGTATCAATCCCTAGCAGTGTGTTTAATTGCGCACCTAGTATTCCTGACTGCTCTTTGGCTAGGTCCAAAGCTGCATCTGCATTCGTCAGTTCAGACTGTGCGGCAGTAAAGGCAGTGATTGCATCACTTAAGGAAAGAACGCCTTCATCTATACCTAGCAGGGTATTTAGTTGTTGTGCCAATACCTCTTCTTGAGCTTTTGCTAACTCAAGTGCTGCATCAGCACCTGCTAGTTCAGACTGTGCGGCAGTAAATTCAGCGATTGCGTCTTTAACGGAAAGAACGCCTTCATCTATTCCTAGAAGGCCTTTTAACTGCTGCTCAAGTATAGCAACGGCTCGATCCGACTGCGCTTGCATGTTGTCGATTTGCCGCTCAAGCAAGCTAACAGCCCGTTCGTCGGCGCTCAACGTCACGCCTGCTGTTTTATCTAGGGCAGCAATGGCGCCGGATGTGCGATCAAACGCTGCGCGATATTCTTCCAGCGTCGCGTAGGTGTCGGCGGACAAGTTAGCCACCGCGCCAAGCGCGCTCTGTAGCTTGTCAGAATCAGTAATGCGGCCCATGCCCACCAGTGACTGCAGGTAGCCCGCAGCGGCGTCCTGAGACTGTCTCTGTGCCTCTATGCTGGGGAACAGTCGGTCATTTAGGGCGCTAGAAAGCGCGTCCGCTATAGCCTGAGACGCGTTCAGCCTTTCCCGCGCGCCGGTGAGGTTGTCCGAAAGGCCGTCAATAGACAACTGGAAGGCGGCGCGCGTTTTTTCCTGCTCAGTCGCAAAAGCACTGTTTAGGCTACTTGTTGCAGAGTCAAAGGCAACACTTGCCGCACTTTGTCGATCTTGTGCAGTAGTTAAGGTTGTCTCTTGTAGCTTCACAAAAGATGCCCTTAGGTTTTCAGTAGCAGTAGAAAGAGCATCTGTAGCCACATTCTGTCGATCTTGTGCAATGGTTAAGGTTGTCTCTTGTAGCTTCTCAAAAGATGCCCTTAAGCTGTCAGTAGCATTGGAAAGGCCTTCTGCTGCCGCACTTTGTCGATCTTGCGCAGTAGTTAAGGTTGTCTCTTGCAGCTTCTCAAAAGATGCCCTTAAGTTATCAGCGGCGATAGAAAGAGCACCATTGGCGCGCTCCGCGTCCTGCGTCGTGGTGCCCATTGCGGCGTCTTTTGCCAACCGGAACGCATCGTTTAGGTCGCTGGTGGCATCTGAAAGAGCAGATTTGAGCGCTTCGATTTCGCGGCTAAGTGCGTTGCGCAGGTCATCGGCTGCTGCATCAAGAGCGCGGCCCGAGGAAACAACCCCATCCGCTAGATCTTTGAGCGTGGCTTCAACTATAGCGGCTGCATCTGCGGCGTTGCCTGCGGCGGTTGCAGCGGCGGCTTTGGCGTTGGCTGCGGCAGCTGTTGCAGCAGTTGCTGCAGCTGTTGCAGCAGTTGCTGCAGCGGCATCATCCAGCGCCTTTTGGCCGTCAAAGATCGCAGCGAAAGCAGGGGCTATTTTAATGAGGTCCGCAACCTGCTGCATGTCGCCCATGCTTTCCGCTTGCGTAACCAGAGCGCGGAAGCCCTCAATCGTGCTGGGCATGATAACGCCAAGATCCGCAAGAGCCGCGGTCATGGTTTTCGTAGCCTGCCCAACCTGCTCCGCTTGCGTGTAGAAGCGCGCGTAGTAGCCTCCGGTGGCCTGTGCCATCGCGTCCAAGCCACCGAATAAGTCGGCAAACTCACGGGCCATAATGCCGCCCTGGATGCTTGTCTCAAGTATTGAGAAGCCGAGCGCATCAAAGGTTGCGTTTACCGTCTGGAGCGATCCGGCAAGCGCCACCATAGCTTGACCAGCGGTTTCGCCCTCGCGGATAACGTCGCCGATATTTTCCTGAAACCAGCCGAGTGCAGCGTAGGAAAACTGGTCCGCCACCTGCCCCAGCGCGCGCTGGACTTCCGCCTGCGCCTCGGTTTCAGACAAGCCTTTGAGCGATACTTGGACGCTGGCCGCAAAGGATGCAAAGTTATCCGAGCCAAGGCCCAGCACTTCGCCGAGAGCGCGCGTCTGGCTTATGATTTCCGAAACCGCATCCGTGATGGGGCCGCCTTCGACCTCAAGAGGCTTCAAATTCGTGCTGGTCTTGCTGGATAGGCCCCAGAACTTCTTTTTGTTTACCGTGTCGAAGGATTGAACAAGCGTATCAACATTGTCAGCCGTGATCTTGAGGCCGCTGTCGAGCAGGGTGGTTTTTGTTTTGAAGAAGCTAATCGCTGCGACCACTGCGCCAATGATGGGGACAGCCGCGCCGAGCGCTGCGCCAATGCCAGCAAAGGACGCTGCTAAAGCAGAACCTGGCCCGGCGATTAGATTGCCGACCGTCCCCGCAATGTTTGCGCCCACAGTGCCGAACAGCCCGCCCGTTCCGAAAATACCTGACGCGCCACTTGCTATGCCGCCCAACAGGCCGCCGCTACCGCCTCCCAGCAAGCTTCCAACCTGGCCAAGCGCGCCACCGCCGCCACCTGTGGCCGCCGATGCCGCGCCGCCCGCAACGCTGCCAGACGTGCCGAGGCCGATCAGGATTTTATTGCGCGCAGCCGTGGCGATCATTTGCGACAGCAGGCTTGTGAAGCTGTCTAAGATGCTTCTGGCAAAGCCTTTGAAGTCGCGGAGGCCGCCCGCGATGAAGTCGCCCCAAGCGGAGGCCACGTCGTTCACCATTGGGATCTGATCCGCCAGCCCGTCATTCAGCTTTTGCAGGGCCACGTCATATGCGCCCTGCGACAAGCCATCCTCCATGCCCAGAAGATCGTTCAGGTTGGACAGTTCGGCGTTGTAGCGCTTGATCGGGTCAGCGTCGAATTCAAGGCGCTCGATTTCGTCGGCCAGTTGCTCGGCTTCCCTTTCAGCTTCCTTCATGCCCTTGGCGATAGCCCCGCCCGCCGATGATCCCGATGATCCGGCATCGTCTAAAGCGGATTGCAGAGCCTTGAAATTCTTGACTGCCTCGCGCTGCGCCGCACGCCCCTCCGAGGTGAGGATAACGGGCTGCGACATCGCAAGGTCTTCGTCTGCCATCGCGGGAGTGGTTGCGGAAAGCGCCAAAGCGCGGCTCAAGGAGATGCCGAGCCATTTGGCTAGATCAGCCGCGCTCGAAGCTGCCCCATCAAAGTTAATCAGGCCGGACGCGCGGGCTACGCCGCCAGCGCTGTCTTCGGCGTCATCAAGAGATCCCCCCATGCCATCTGCGTCATCGGTAAGGTTTTGGATTGTTTCCCGCGCCATTTCGAGTGAAGCGCGCGCCGCGTCCACTTGTGCGCCTACGTCAAACAGTAGGCCGCCCGGCTGGTTTGCAGTTTCTTGGAAGAGTGGGTTATCAAGTGATTTGAGGTAAGCCAGATTAGTCTCAACAGCCGCCAGAGTTGACTCTGCAACTGCTGCCATTGCTTCGGCTTGACCGAGTGCTGCAAGTCGGGCGGGCTCCGACTTGTCATTGGCGTAGGTGTCGAGCGCTGCGTTCAGATTATCAACAGAGCCTTTTAATACATCAGTGACCGCCGCCGTGACGCCGGTGGTGTCGCCAATGTCCTGATATTTCCGGTAGAGAAGCGTCAGGCCAGTGGCCAGCGCGACCAGAGGGATCGCGTTCATAGCAAAGGCCATCGCCCCGGCAGCGGTTGCACCCCCGAATAGAGACGCGACCAACGTGGTCAGGCCGCCTATCGCCGCTGGGATGCTACGCACGGCCAAAATGCCAACGGAAATTACTAGAACATCAACATTATCCGCCGCAAATTGAAACGCACCTGCGATGCCCTGCAACGCTTTCAGACCAACCTCAGCCATTGCAAACATGGACGCGCCGATGGACTGGATGGACGCCACGAACTTAGGGTCCGATATTGTGCCGATTAGGCTTTCAACGGCTGCGCTAAGGCCTGCCGATGCCTCGGTGCCAAGCTCAAACACGTCGCCCCATGCGTTGCCCAGAGACGCAAGCGCGCCGCCTAGAGTACCGCGCGCAGCCTCAGCAGAGCCGCCAAATTGCGTCTCTAGTTCTTTCAGGATGACCGATTGCGCCCCAGCGACGTTGTTCACGTCAACCATGCCCTTGACGACTTCCTTTTGGGCCTCGGTGAATTGGATGCCGGATCTTGAAAGCGCCGTCATGCCAAGGATAGGATCATTCAGCGCCTTGCCGACTTGCAGCGCCGCCGCGTTCAAATCGGTTCCCATCGCTGTCGCCAAGTCAATCACCGCATCGGTTGCGGAATCAAACTCGTCTCCCTTGATCTGGGTAAACGTCAGCAAAACACCCTGCATGGCGTTGATCGTCTCGTCTCCAAACGCAGTGACTTTTTGCAGCGCAGCGGCGTTTTTGTTGAGATCATCAATCGTTTTTTGTGCTGCGCCACCCGTTGATAAAAGAGCGGCCCCCAACTGCGCCTGAGCTTTATCCGCAGTGACTGTGGCATCAACAAACTTCCGAAGGGAAACGCTAGACGCGGCAAGAGCGACAACTGCACCAAGTGCAACCGTTGCCGCTGCCGCCATGGCCCCAAACGCAGCCGTTGAAGACTTCCCCAGACTGGTTGCCGCGCCCTCAGCGCTGCGTCCTTCCTTGCCGAACTTGTCTAGGTCTTTGGTCGCGGTGCGCGCTTGGCTGCTGTCGATTTTTAGCGCAAGTTCGGCGATATCGGTCATGTGCGCGGTCCTTGCGAAATAGCAAAGCTGCGCGCTAATATGTGCGCGAAACTTTGGAGTGATTTAGATGGACAATTTTCTATGGCTTCTGGGCGTCTTAGCCTTGGCGTTTGGTGCAATCACCGCCGCTTCTGGTCTTTATGACGGCACACCTGCACTGGTCTTATCTGGTGCATCGCTGCTTGGGGCAGGCGTCGGGCTGATGGCGATGTCAGCAATTATCAGCCTGCTAAAGCAGATCCGCGATGCCCTTACCCGCCCGTAACCGCCTTGACCGCTCTTGCCGTCGAGGCGTCGAATATCTCAAGATCACGCTTGGATTTAGGCCAATCCCATGGCGCATCCGTGCTGCGATTGTTTGAGCGATGATACTCTCCGACATAGGCATCAGAGGCCAGCAATGCCGCGTCCAACTCATAGGGCGATATCAGGCCGCATGTTGCGGCGACAAATTCCGCTATCTGCCCGGCGGAAATGGGGACAACGCTGCCTTCTCCGCGCGACGTAAACAGGCCAACCCGGCGCAGGACATAGGCCGCATCGAAAAGCCCCCCCTGCTCGGGCAGGATATGGGGCGCGCGATCTAGCTGGATCCAACGCACGGGAGCCTTTTCAGAGTCCTCGCATTGCAGCCAAGCAAGTTGGCGCGCCCACAATATCAGGCGGTCTTTGTCGCCTTGGTCTTTTTTCCGGCAGCGGTAATCTCCAGATCAACAGCCGTCCGCAATGTTTCCAAAGCGGCGAATAGCGCTGTCTTATTTTCAAGGCTGCACTTCACCAGCTTGCCACCGTCTTTCAGGTTCCAGCTGTCGCAGCAGCGCGCCAGCAGTTCGGCTGTGCGCCCATCCCCCTTGAGGATTTCCGCGTCAAGCTCGTCCTCGGTCATATCGCTGTCGACATCGATGTCGGCCTTGTCCGCCCGCGTCGACTTGATGTGCATCTTGCGCACAGCCTTCTTGAAGCGCGTGCCGTTGACCGGGTGCATTGTCAGCTCAAGCTGGCCATCGCTGCCGTCTTTGAAGCCATCTGGCTTGCAGAGAAATGCCTCTAGGCTGTCGTCGATTGCCGGGGGCTGGCCAGTCAGTTTTGCGAAGTCAGTCATGTGATAAATTCCTTTGGTTTTGGTTAAAAGGCCGCATTGGTTAACCACGCCAATGCGGCCCTATCCGTCAAACGCCAGGAGGAGAGAAACCGGCGCGTCGGGATGCTTACGCAGCTACCTTGATGTGCTTGCGGTAAAACTCAGCCGAGACGTTAGCCATCAGGACGCTGCCAATGGCCGCCTCTGGGACGTAGGATGTGATGATGGCGAGGCGGTAGTAGACAGTTCCATCCTTTAGGGTGAATTCCAGCGCCACCTTTTTGCTGGCATCCGCGGTAGCATCCGCAGCGGCCTCCAGCTTGGCTTGGCCCGTGTCCGATGTGTCGTAACCAAACATCAGGGAACCCGACCCGGCGCGCAGAATATCGCCGAACTTTTCTTCTTCGCCGGTGCTCAGGTCGTCAAAGGCCGCCGTGTCGAAGATGCCTGCCATGGGCGGAACGTCAGATAGCTTGCCGCTGGCCGTAAACGTCAGGCCGCCAAAGCCTGAAGCGTCGTGTGTCGATGGCAGCGTGTCGGAAACGCCAACAGTGATGCCGACAGAGGATTGTAGAGCCATGTGAGTGGCCTCCTGTAATGATTGGGATTGATCCCGGCCTAACCCCAGTCATGGGAAGCGACCTGCCGGGTAGGCCGCTATTCTTGGACGGGGCTTATCCCGTCAACGAACTCGACCAGAACCTCGCCATCTGCAACGGTCGTGTCGTAAACGATACCAGTGTAGGTCACGCCATTTTCCAGCTTGAGCAAAAGCGGCGCGCCGATCTGTGGAGCCTCGCCGTTATAGATCACGGCGGGATAGTTTTTATCGCCGCGCGCGATTTTAATCAGGCGCACGGGTTCGATAATTTCAGGGGCTTTGGATTTGCGCTTTCCCAGCGGCACCACGGGCATTTCTACCCTCAATAGCTCGTGAGGGTGGCGACAATGTCGTCGCCGCCATCAATGGTTACAACGCCCTGCAGATATGCAGAAATAGTGTCCATAGGAATGGCGACCACTGCGCCGTCTGCAATCGATGCGAGCGTGAGGCCAGCCGTGACCGGCACGGCGCCAATACCGGGGACTGGAACAGTCGTGCCGCCCGCTCCGTCAATCTTGGGCGTAAGCGCGCCGCCAGAAGCGTTGCGCAGGGTTAGGACTTGGCCCCGGCCCGGCAGATAGACAAGCGTGTCCGAAGCCCCGAGCGTGGTTTGAGTCGCGACGCGCGCGCCGCTGCCGGTGAGAAGAGTTGCTGCAATAACTGCCATGATTTTATGTCCTGATTATGTGTTTAAAGCGGAGTAGCGGATCGTCAGGGGAACGCGCCAATCTGCACTGTCGCGGAACCCGCTAGCGATATTGGCGGGCTGTTCAATCGTGATAAGCCCCCCGGTAATTGGAATGGTCAGCGCCTGCGGAAACAGAGCCGAGACGGCATCAGCATAGTCATTGGCTGCATCGTCGCCGTCGCCAAACTCGACCACCACCACGACGGCCATCACCCCCGTTTCCTGGATCACATCAGCCGACAGCATCGGGCCGGTGCGGGTCTGCGAGGGGAAT
>Ga0307982_1003589_pt1 | contig 12368 bp, 6 predicted proteins | sample OrgLakmetagen989_FD_201847 | JGI IMG/M metagenome (GOLD analysis project Ga0307982, IMG submission 201847) | Saline water microbial communities from Organic Lake, Antarctica - #989 | ecosystem: Environmental > Aquatic > Non-marine Saline and Alkaline > Saline | place: Antarctica: Organic Lake... | reverse complement strand
AATGCAATGCCGGTAAGTTCCCAAGATCAAGCAGAAATGCTAAGCTGACGAGTGGCGAGCTGGCCTTTCCGTTGTTACGAGAATTTTTTAGCTTTGCACACACAGCAACGAGAGGTGAGAGAAGTTGAAGTTCCTCAAAAAGCGTGAATCCCCCCTGTAGACTCTGTCGATGTGTCGATGTGTTGATGTGTGATGATAAAACGAGAAAGCAGAACATTTTGAATTTTGATTTGAAAATGGCGCTCGAGGCGGCATTAGCGCGTTGCCTAATCCTAGACTCAGGAGCAACTCTAGCCTTTTTCGTGGGCCCCTCATGTGTTGTTCTCGAAGCTAGCGGCGTTGCTTATACTTTGGTTCGACCTCCTAGACTGCCAGGTGACGCTCCACATGTAGAAGCTCATGGAACTCGCTTCACACCTGTGAAGCAGCGGCCCCTTGTGCTAAAGGCTCTCAGGTTTCGAAATCAGGTTGCTTCAGACCCGTATGTTCCAAGCTGGATGGTCGACGCGTTCGAAGACGACAGCAGTAATGGCGAAGAAGATCAAATGCTGTCGCAACGAGATGTGGCGCATTGGCCGTCTGTCGACGACATTTCACGCGTACCCCCTGACCTCGCCCGCCGCACAAGTGACGGAGGCGTCGAGGTTAGGTCACTTGAAGGCCAAGCAATAATTAAATTATGCCCCCTTGGTCGCCGCCTCTCGTTCACTTTCCGTGCAGCGGTTCAATCAGATGAAGGGCATGAATCTGGCCGTAGCTTTCAAGGTTACGCCGCATCTCAAGCTCAGATGCTTCATCCTAGCCGACCAGCTGTTTCGCAAGATCGTACACCACCGAAGGGCGTAAAATCAATTCCGGTAATGCAATCGTATTCAGTCAAGATGGTTCCACCATGTCTGGAGGTGCCGGCTCGGTTAGCCCTCCAAATATGGAACAATGGAACCACTCAAGATTCTCGCATCGTGGCTGGAGATGAAAGAGAACGGCCACCGTTAGCCTTTGTAGCCGCGCGACTACCATCTACCATTAGTCCACACCCACCACCTGAGTGGCACAGCATTGATATCGGTCATGTCAGCAACAGTAGCACTTGCCTATCACGGGTTGCCGACGGCGAAGACCACGAAGCTGGGCCACAGCTACATAGGCATCGTCCATCACTAAGTGCTGATGAAGTCCTGACCCTCGCAGCGCACGCTGAAAAGCAGTGGGCGAGCTTGCAGGCAAAAACCCAAAGGGCAGACAGTATTGTTGATGCACCAGAAGAGGAAGAGGAGAAAGAGGCACTGTATCCATCAACGTACGGTACCCGGATAGAATGGACTCCGGAGACAACCTTCGTAGCACTGCCTGACTCGTCGAATAGCGGCGCAGAGGCCTGCAATAAGAAGAGATTAGTTGAAGTGACTGTGCACTGTGACGACAGCATTTTGATTCTTGATGGCAATTATGTCACACGTACAAGCCTTCGCAAGAGACCATTGGAAATAGTTCAGGACGCTCCTTCAGACGCACAAGGATACACATTGGCTGCCACTACAGCTGCTTTGAGCTCAGTTGGGTGCACTGATAATTCTGCAGACAGCGTTATCAATCCTAGGAGATATGTAGAAGAGCGCCTATTACACACAAACGTGACGCCATACATTCGTATCGATCTAGAAGACGATGCTTTCCAGGATTCGCCGCAACCTGATTGTCGTAGTCGTGAGTACTGTCTGGGCCCGTTGGTGGCGCGCGCTATTCGATTCCGCAGTCAGCTGCGGTTGCCGCCCAATCAGAAAGAGGTAGTTCAACCTCATCAAGCCGGCAACTTACACTGGCGTCAACAACCTATGAGTAAGGCTCAATATCCAGCGCAATCACCAGCAAGACCGCGCAGTGGACTCAGCGCAGCCTTTGCGGACTCGTCGGCTCTTGCATACCAGCCAAACAATGGCCGTGGCGATATAGGCATCTACCAGGAGAGCAGCACGGGTGCTGTAGTACGCACTGAAGTGGTGGCTGCGGGGCGCTTTTCGCTCTATGCCGATGGCACGGTACATTCCTTAATTCGTTATCCGTAAGCACTCAGGCCACGAGAAAGAAACATCTCCCTCACTTTCTTGTGATACCTTCCTAACGTTGTAATGCAGGTACGTGGCGCGTTTACTGACCGAACTCTCGCGGTGCTTACGCCCCGTCCACACCCAAGGTGCCCCGGAGCTGCCCACCACTGCTGCCTGGTTCTGCCTGACGGAGCTGAAGTGCTCTTGCCTGTGACTCCCTGGGGTGGCAGCGACAACAACAATAGCAGCACGAGGACTAGATTCGCTGGATCTTCCTATGTCCGCCCAACTCCACCACCTCGGTTTGAAATGTTTGCGCCTATCGTAGCATTGCTGCAGCGGTGGGGGCGAATAGCTGGCCAAGGGCCTGAGGCACAGGCAGCAGATGCGCAGCAGCGGGCCAACGCTCAAGCCGCCATTGCTAAGGAGCTGCGCCGAACGTCGGTCTTTGTCCGCCGCGAAGCCCTCAAACAGACGCCGCCGCGTAGCAAGTCCCATGCTATGAACGCTTCGAATTCAAGCGTGAATAGCAGTGCCTCTACAGCCAATGAAAAGGAGAACGGCATGTTGGCGCATTCTGAAGGCACTGCTGTATCAGGGACATGTGCTAAATTCGGGGCAACACTGAGGAACATACCGCTGAGGCTATGGGGAGAATTTGGGTCGACAGGTGCTCGGGAAGCTCTTACTGCACGAGCTGCGTCTACTGGCCGCTCAGAAGATGCATGACTCCGGTTCTTGTTCATTTCTTATATCGCGCCGCATGCTTCTTCGCTGCTTCATTGCCCCGTTTGATTTGCGCCTTTGCCTTTACGAATCATGATGATTATGGAAGTCGAAGAGACCATTCTTGCATTAGGCATTATCATAAGGCCCTAGAAATCACCAGGAGGCCGCTGTCTTTAGGTTATCAGGAAGTTTGAAGTTAGATGCATTGAAGACAAGTGCCCATTCGAGGCCGCTAGCCATTAGTGGCGCTAACACTTACCCTTGCCCATTCGGCTCCTGCTCACTTGAATCAGTTCAACGCTGAACATAAGTATAATAAAAATAGTAAATAGATGCCCGTCATAATGTATAGCGAACACACCGCCCTTACGCTGCGCTTGTTTATTGTAAATTTTTAATTTTCAATATCCAATTGCAATTGCGAGGCGGCCACCAATGGCCCTTTCGTAAAAACTTTAGTACCCCCCGCGCCCTCCTGTGCCCGTAGGCCTGCCCCTGCCTTTCGCTTGCGAGCCGCGTCCTCCTTGCCCACCCAAGCGCCGCAGCGTCTGGAGCCGCCCACTGGGGTTCACCAACCGCCCTTTCGCTAGCAAAGATGGTGAGGACGCAGAAGACGACGACGACAAAGAAGGTGGCGGCGACGATGAGGCTCGAGCTCCCTTGGCAGCTGGAGTTGAAGCCGGAGATGCAAACGCAGCACCTGCTGTAGCCTCCGGCGGTGCCACATAGGTGGGGGCCGCCTTGTCGCTCCCGAGCTGCACCCGGTCGTACATGAGGCTGGCGTCCAACAAAAAGAGCCGTTGAGACACGCTGCTGCGGCTGGCTGAGCTCACGGCGGCACTTCGGCCCGGCAGCTGCTTGAAAGCCGTGGAGGCACCCGGCAAGAACCACGCAGGTTTCACAGCTTCTTCAAGAGCCACGAGCGCAGCCGCTAGATCGGCAGCACAGCGAGAAGAAGCTACACACCAAGCCCACGCTGACGCACGCGCTGGGGTCCAGGCCGCAGCACTACTGGCAGAGGTGTCGACGCTGCCCAGAGGGAGGGCCGCTTCGACAGTCAGCAACGCTAACGCTAATTCCCGCACCCAGGCTGGTGCAGGCACTACACCTCCTGTGCTCACACTGCTGCTGCTACCTTTAGGGCTACCTTTGCTGCTGGCGCTCCCTTTCGTCCCACCTGCTTTTTTGCCGCTTCGCGTAGTGCTGCTGCTGCTGTTCTCTGGCGCAGCCTCGGGTGCTGAAGAGAGAAGGGCCTTTAATGTGTGCGGCGGCAAGCGCGGGTGGCGGCAGATGCGGTGCGCTGCAGGAGATGGGAAACAAAAAGCGTGCGCGTGCAGCAACTCATGGCAAGGCCGCAGCAGCGCTGCCCGCAGCACACCCGCCGCAATGCCGCCACTGCTGCTCGACTCTAGAGCACCTTGCTCTTCGGCCACGATGAAAGCACCGGCAGCTACATCGCCGATGCGGTCCGCTTGCGCCCGGTCTAGACCATTGCCACCGCGGGCTAAGGTGGCCGCCTGTTCCAGCCAGGTTTTCTTGGCATACACAGCAGCGCGCTCCGACAGGGCAGCCGACACAAGCGCGTCGAAGGTGCTGGTCGAGGTGGCAGCGGCTGTCTGCAAACGCCCGAGGGACGCGCGCTGTTTCGTGGCTCTCAAAGTGGGTGCTGCGTACTGCTGCGCGAGCGTCACTGCCCATTCGCGGTTGCGGCTGCTTCCTGCTGTGGTGATGGTGGCACTGCTACTGTTGGTGGTGGAGTCAGGCGCAGGCTGCAAAGCAATCGCAGGGAGCCATTCGTCGAAGTGGCGGCTCCAACCGTCGTACGACACCTTGTACAGGGAGTTGTCGTCATTGTTGTCATTGTTGGTCGCTCCTGTTGCTGCATTCTTCTTGCTGTTGCGAGCTACTTCGACGACACGGCCACGCCAACGCAGTGTTGCACCGCTGCTGCTTTTGGCTTCATTGAAATGCGGTTTCTCCACGCACACTGAGCAGCCGACAGACAGGCATAAGGGCGGGCTACTCCTGCCGTCCTTTTTCGAGGACGAGGAGGCAGCTGCCACGGCGAGCTCTTCTTCGTCGGTAGCATCGTCGTCGTCGTTCATCGCACTCGAAGAAACCGACGACACGCGCCGCAAGCCACCCGAGGCAGTTGACGCACCAGCACCAGCACCCTTGGCAGGCACTAGGGCAGCGAGGGCGCGCGGCGTGTCGTCATGCAAGATCAGGTCCGGCAACAGCTTGCTGAGTCGAGCGGCCCCCGGGTCCCAGGGCGCCGCAGCTCGCAAGGCCGCCATGAGGGCCTCCAAATCAGCGCCCGGCCGGAAACACCGCCATCGGCCGCCCTTTGAAGAGGGCGATTTGCGCCCTCGCTCGTGGTTGCCATCGTCTTGGCGGTTCTCTTCTTTGATTTCCTCTACCCCACTGCCACCGCTGCCACTGCCTCTGCCATACGTGGTGTGAGCAGCAGGGAGCTCGTGCACGTAGACCGCGGTAGGGTCCCCCGAGAACGTCCAGTACCTTCGCCCTTGCGCGTCGGTGCCCACGGCTCGACTGCGGCCTCGGCCGTTGAGCAAAGCCGGCTCAATGATCTCGCTCACTTCCGCAGCTTCCGCGGACTTCACGGCGGCTTCGGCGCGGGCGGCCACCAGCCACAGCAAGCAGCACTGGTGCACTTGCTCGGCGTTATGATTCTTGGTGTTGTCCTTTTTGCCGCTCTTACTTGCAGCAGCAGCAGCAGAGGCCTCTGCTTCCGCAGCGCAGCACAGAGCATCCACGTCGAAGTCGGTGCGAATCGAGAGGTTGGTCACCCCTCCAGGGGGTAAATTGATCAAGGGCGAGCAGAGCATCCCCGCGCCCAAGCCACAGAGCGCGCAACGGTTGCCCGCAACCTCCGCCAAGGTGTTCACCACGGCAATAGCGTCGGGAGCCGTTATCTTTTCCCCACTACTCCCACCGGCCGCAGCTGAGGCGGCTAAATCGTCAGCTTCGTCAGCGGCATCTTTGCCCGATTTGTTGGCGGCGTCCTTCGCTGACACCAAGCCCTGCGCGATGGCCGCCATCGGGTGAGGCGCGGCAAACACGATCCGACCCGCGTTGCAGCAAGCCGCTTCATCGTCGGCGAACTCCTCGCAGACCCGGCGCCACAGAGCGGCCGTGAAGATGGTGTGGTCGCGCCGCCGGCACCGGAGCGCCGCGTCGCTCAAAATGGCCTGCAAATGGGGCCCTCGCTCCGCACTCCGCTGGGGTTCGTTGCCACTGTTACCGTTGTTCTCGGTGCCACCATTGCCATTGCTGCCTGCACCGCCTTCAGGCGACACCATGCCTACTGCACTCCCTTTCCCAGAGCCAGACTGCCTTGACTGCGACGGGGTGAGGTTGTCGTTGTGGTTGTCACCAGCGAGGTTGGCGGTAGGAGAGGACGCACTCTTGTGGGACGGAGTGGCTTGTGGCGTAGTGCCTGCTGGAGGAGCGGAGTCTTGATCTCGATTGGGCGTAGGGGCTGACATGAGCCCAATAGGCTTGAAAGCTTGCGCATTACTGCTGTTGCTGCTGGCCTTGGTCTTCTTGTTCTTGCTCTGTCGCCCGTTGGAGGCCTTGGCCATTTCAGAGGACTCGCCTTCGGATTCAGTGCTGTCGTTGAATTCCGCTTCGCCTTCGTCGTCGTCGTCATCATCACCGTTTCCTTTGTTGACGCCACCATTACCACTTCCACCGACTTCATCGTTGTTATGAAAGTCTTCATCGTCGTCGTCGTCATCTTCGTCCTCCTCGGAGCCACTCTCATCGTCGTAGTCGCTCACATTGTTGGCTCTCAGGGCATGCCAGGGCCTCGCTGCCGACAGGCGCGCCGCTAACGATTTCGTCGCATTGTGCCGCCCAAACGCCCCCACGCCCCCCATGAAGCCGTCGAGAGCTTGCTGGGCCGCGGCGTCGATCGGCTCGCCTGCAGAGGCACCATTATTGCCAGCACCGGCGCCGCCACCATCGCCAGTGCCATCGTCCATACCGCTCCCGCCTGACTCTTGTTGCTTCGCTTCCGCTAGCGCAGCCGCAGCAGCAGCCGCCGACGCCGCCGCCGCCGCTGCTGCGGCCTCCCGCGCTGCGCGCCCACCCCCGGCTTTGTGGGACCGCTTGAAGGGGACCCCTTCGGCCGCGATGCCGTACAGGGCGGAGCTGCGCTTGCCCTCTTCCTTCACTTTCTTGGCCAGGTCGCTGGCCTCCTTGGTCAGCTCGCTCATGCGGGCCTCCCACCGCGGGGAACTCGCTAAGAGGTCTACCAGGGCGCCTAGAACCAGCAACCAGTCTTCTGCGCCCCACACATAAGATGACGACGACGACGACGAGGCTCCACCACTGATAGTACCATTACTGTCGCCCGCCGCATCGGCAAAGTTGAGCAGCGCCAGCGCTTTGAGGCGGTTCTGTAAGCTGTCGTCGTCGAGCGCGGCCGCGCAGGCCAGGGAACACAGAGTAGGGTCGAGCCTTGGCGGGAGGCACAGCGCACTCGCAGTCGAAGGGTTGGCAGCCGCGGTCAGGTCCCTTGCATCTCGCCCGCTCCCACTCTCACCGCTGCCATTGTTACCGGCGCCGTGCCCCAGCACACAGGGCGGGCAGAACCACGCCCCGGCGGGCACCTCGCTGAGGGGGGGGGTGAGGCACTGGGTGTGGTATTTGCCGTCGCACGCGTCGCACAAAAGCACAGCCCCGCTGCTGTCGACTGCTGCAGCTGATGTTAATGTTGCTGCCTCCCCGTCACCGCCTTCACTATCACCAGTGCTGGAGCTTGAAGTTGAAGCAGATGATGCAGCTGCAGCAGACGTGGTAGTTGATAAAGCGGAGTGGTCCATTCGGCACAGGCAGCAGTTGGCGTCATCGCACGCCTCGAGCGGCGGCAGAGGCGGTAGCAGCGCAAGCAGCTCGCTCTCCGTCAGCTCTTCTTCGTCTCCGTCGTCGTAGCGCACCTGATAGAGGACTGCGTTGCTGCTGCTGCTGCTGCTGCTGCTGATGCTGCTGCCTTCACCGGCGACGCCAGCCGCTGCTGCTGCTGCTGCAGAGTCCGTCATGGCGTTCTCGTCGTCTTCCTCGACTCCATCGTCGTTGATGCCCACTACGACTCCCTTGAACACGCCCATGCCCTCAAAGGGCTTCTGGAAGGCGGTGCCCACTCCTACACGTGGCTCCACCCACGCCCCCCACAGCCGCTCAAACACCGCCCCAACCCGGCAACGGCACTTGTCCATCCAGCTCCCAGGCGCGTTGTAGCAAGCACAATTGGCTAAGACTTGCCGCACGTCCCTGTACACACCTTTGGCCCCAAAACCTTCGCTACCACGAGGATGATGACGATGAGGGTGGGAGTGACTCTCGCTCTTCTCCACTAATGAAAGCGACGAGGGCGAGAGAGAATTGGCCACATCGGCACCGCCCTGCGCTGCTTCTTCTTGTTTGGCTTGCGGTACACTCAGGTAATACCCGTCGATGAACCGTTGCTTGATGTCAGAAAGCGCCAAGGGCTTGGCAATGTGCTCGTAGTAGTCCGGCGCTTCCAACGGGTCCACTGGTTCCAAGAACCCATTCGCCATCGGGTGGCTGGCCAGAGCACAGAGGACTTTGGCGGCGCGCTGCAGCGATTCCGGCTGCTCTTGAAGCAGCGCCAGCCAATTGTCGCCCATGTTCCCACCGCTGCCTTCTGACCCTTCTTCATCGTCGGCCCAGCCCGTGGTGAGGCCACCTTCGCCGTCCTCGTCGTCCGACCCCAAATACTCGTCTTCCTCCATGAAGCTTTCGCCTTCGCCGCCTGCGGCTTGTGCCTCCACGTCACCGCTGCTCGAGGCCTTCGCCAGAGCCTTGCTGTCCTCGACCACCACCTCCGTGGCACCTGCGTCTGCGACCTTTTTGGCGATTTTACGGAGTTTGGCGAGCCTCGCCACAGCTGCTACTTTATAGGCGGCTTTGTACGCTTCGTCACGCTCAGCTTCGGAGGCAAGGCCTTCCCACGTCAACAGCGAGAAATCGGGTAAAGACGCCCGGCTACTGCTATTACTGCTACTAGTATCATCAGTGCTGCTGCTCAAGCAAGCCGCTACAGGCACTAAGGGTGCTGGCGACCCTTGCGCCTCTTTATCGTTTTCTTCTTTTCCAACCTCTACCGCTGCTGATGGCCCACTGCTCACTTCCGATTTCCTTTGTGTGGCCGCAATGTAGTCGGCAGCAGTGGTCTTCGCGTCGGGGCCTCGATTGTTAGGGCACGGAACGCGTAAAATGAGCGCACCTGGCGTCAGGCCATTCGACACCAGCTGGCTCGAACCAATCAACGAAGAGGGCGCCGATGAAGACGCTGCTCCTCCAGACAGGATCGGCAGGGACGGCGCCGAATTGCTAGCAGCCGCCGCGGCATGCACCGTCTCGGGTGATTTCGAAGGCAGCGCAGCCCACTTGGCCTGAGCACTGGCGGCAAAGAGTTCCGCGGCCGCGCGATCGGAAGCCGCCGGCCGAGGGTCCCAGGCCGCGCTGCCCCGCAGCAACAGAGGCAAGTCGGGGGGGTCGACGCCGCCGCTCACGTCGCGTTGCGCTCGGAGGGACAGCACCTGAGCCGCGCGGCCTCGCCAGGTCCATGCGTTGAGAGGAGCCTGCCATGGAAGCAAACGAAAAGGAAGGAAGAAAGAAGCTCAGAAGCAATCTTTAGAGATTCGGTCAAAAATACAAGGCCTGTGTGCATGCGTGAAAACATGCATTAATTGGAAGCTTACACATCAGAGTATGCACGCACAAACTATTACTACTACCGCACAAACTACTCCTACTCTCGTCCTTGATCTGTTTACCAGAGCTACGGTGTGGTCGTCCCACGATGTGGCTAGCGCAGTGGCCACCTCCGGCAGCAACTGCCGCACCAGCACCATCCCCATCCAATGCAACACTTCTTCGCCTGCTGGCTCCTCGCTGCTCGCTGATGCTTTATGGCTTGTCGCAACATCACCACTGCCACCATTGTCTACGCTCAAGAGCGCTTGAGCCAGTTGGTCGAGAGGTGGGGGGGGGCAGCCCAAGTCCTGCTGAAAGGTCGCCATGAAATCCCACACCTGAAGAAGGGCAGACAGAGAAGATACGATACAACGACCGATTTGAAAAAAAGGAAAGAATGGTGCTCGAAATACTGTTAGAGTATAAGAGAACAGAGTAAAAAAAGAAGAAGAAGAAGAAGAAGAAAGGCGCGCAATGACGGCGCGCAGAAAGCAACATCCCGTGCAACATGGTGTGCACTAGTCGTCGCACACTCACGTGAAGCGCCGCGGACGCGACCTCGCCTGACAGGGCGGTCAAAACCGCACTGCACTTGGACGACGGTTCCGGCAACGACCACGGGCCACTGCTCCCATTTCTTGGGCGGTCTTTCGCGGCGGAAAGAACAGGCACCATGCCCATCTCATAGCGCTTTGTTTCCGCGAATACGTGCGCCACAATGGTCTGCTTGGCTCCGCGGCGGATTTTCTCCACCTACGACGTAGACACACACACACAGAGGCGAAAGCCCCAGTTTGAAAAAAAAACATGAAATCAGGGGAGAAGGAAAAGACCCAACATGAGCACAAACGCTTTAAAAAAAAAACACATTCGTGAGGTTTTACGTGTATCTTCGAACAGCATCGCTTACCGCATCGGCAACTTCTTTCCGAAGAAGCCGGGCCACTTTTTCAGCGTCTCGGCCTTTCTCTCGGCGGACCTTGTCTTCTTCCTTCATTTGCTTCGCCAGCTCCCGGTCGTTTTCCCGCGCGCGCTTCCGGGCTTCCTTGTCTTCCTGCTGCAAGGTCTTCTTTTCTTCGCGCTCTTGCTCGCGCTGCCGCTTCAACTCGAGCTTGGAGTCTGCCAGCGCGGTGAGCTCCGCATCACGGATCCGCAACCGCTCCGCTTCCTTCAACGCGTTCTTTTCTTTAATGCTAGCGGCCGAGGCTCCAGCAGCACCACCGCCACTGCTGCTGCCGGCGGCGCCGCTGCCACGTTTGCGCCGTTTCCTCTTGCCGCTTCCACCTCCGCCTGACTCGCCGCTCTTGCTACTCGATGTAGCAGGGCCCATGGCGGCGGCGGCTACCGCTAGCGACGCTTTGCGGTGCGCTGCTGCCACGCGCTGCGTGCGCTCCTCGCGAAACAGGTAATTGTTGCAGTGCAACGCCCCCGGCAGCGCCTCGACGGTTGCTCCGGCAGTAGCGCCCAAGAAGGCGCTCGTTTTCGGCAAGACTAACCCCCCCGTCTCCGCCGACCCTACAGGAAGGTAGTTGTTGTCGCTTGCGAGCAGGGCCTGCATGGCGGCTGCGCTGCTGTAGCCGTGGGCGCCCGACGCCTTTTGGCCGTAGCCCGAGGTCGCCACCCGCCCCAGGGCGTTTTGGAGGGTCTGCTTGCGGCTCAGCGCCGCGTGCACCTCCTTGAGCAGATTGGCTTCTTCTTCGTCCTCCCCGCCCGGGTCTAAAGCGTGCTGCGCCACCGCCGCCATGGCCCCTGCAGTGGTGTGCCACGCAGAGTGGTCGAGCCGCCGAGCGGCCATGGCTTGAGCCCAGGCACCTCCTGGCGTACCGTCCTCCCAAGATTGTTCTTGGCTCGAAATTGAGCTTAAGGCTGCACTGTGGCTGCTTGCTCCAACGCTGGCAGAGGTGTGGCCAAGACCTTCAGGCAAGAAGGTAACCCTGAAAATAGGGACATTGCCGCCATCAATCACCTCGCACCGATACTGCTCCTGCACTCCTGGCGCAAGGCAGAAAGTACCAATCCCTGAGAAGCCTACCGGCCAAATTTCGCGTTGTGTGTGGTACGCGGGGCGCGGGTCGACAGAGCCCATGGATTCAATGGCCAACTCGCCAAGCTGTGGAGTCGTAGCTGCTGATGAAGCGTCGTCGGACGTGCCCTCCAACACTGTCGCCGCTGCCGTGCGAGCTGCAACAGCCTGCTGAGCTCGCTTGAAATAAGCCTCGCGTGCTGATGAGGGCGCGCTGGCGACGGGTTCTGCGGTGGCCGGTGTGGCAGAGGGCGAGGCCGTTGACTCGGCCGACGAACTGGCTGTGAAGTCAGGAATCGTGCTCTCAGAGGGCGCTATGGTGTGAGACCCTGGGTTGCTTCGTCGATATGGCGAGATTGGTGCCATGTGCTCCACAACCATGTTGTTTTCCGCATTCATGGCGTCCGAGAATGCGACGGAGCTCGATTTTGCGTTCTGTTGCTTCGCGAGATTTAGTGGCAAAAAATCTGTGGTGACGATCGAGTGGTGGGCTTGAGTCTTTTCTTTCTTTTTTTTTTGGCGCACTTCTTCAGAGTGATCTACGGTACGGAGAATTTTCAAGTGACAAGCGCTTCCGAGTTTCCGTACACGAGTACAGAATCTTTCATTGCAGAAAACGTGCCCTCGATCTCTGTGAAAATGTTCATGAAAGTACGTTGTTTTTCGTTTATTCGGACTTTTTTTTCCGTCCATTTTTCACTTTGTTTTTCTTTTTTTCTGACTGACTTCTGTTGTTCCCTTCCCTCTTTTGTTTCTTGTTCGGGCACGGCACAGAAGGTGCGGTGCGTGCTGAAGGAACGCTGAAGGTGCTGAACTGAATG
>Ga0307982_1003586_pt1 | contig 12372 bp, 20 predicted proteins | sample OrgLakmetagen989_FD_201847 | JGI IMG/M metagenome (GOLD analysis project Ga0307982, IMG submission 201847) | Saline water microbial communities from Organic Lake, Antarctica - #989 | ecosystem: Environmental > Aquatic > Non-marine Saline and Alkaline > Saline | place: Antarctica: Organic Lake... | reverse complement strand
TATACTCTGAACTCGACCGACAATGCATTAATATTATACATTAATATAGGCAAGGGAGATTGGCTTCTATACCAGTCTACTTGTCTTGTCTGTATCTGGTTATCTGATCTCGCGTCTGGCAGAAGCGACAGCAAATCGCGAAAATCTCCCTATGAAAAAGGATATAGGCCCCTCAAGACAAAGACCACAGTTCGTTTTCTTCTTTATGAAGTCTGAGCATCCCGGAGGGAAAAAAACGTTAGCTTTGCTTGTTTTTTTCGCGGCGCCGAGAAAAATCTGTGATTTCCCTTATCCAGTAATCCAGTATTCTATGATTTTGACGTATTTGAGTCATTTGACTGACGTAAGTTTGTTTAGTCCACTCGCTATATTTTATTTGTTGTTCTGTGTTGGAGCAGTGGACGTGGACGGCCGGACAGTGAGTGGAGCGCATAGGATTTGACCTCTCGCCAAATAGGCCCCAAAGCGCGCCATGATGAAGGCATCAGAAATCGACGCGATGGTGAATTGCCAAGTAGAATTACACAGTATCAAAGCTAAACCAGAGCTGAACGGGCAGCGAGGCACTGTCGTAGGCTTTGTAGGGCTAAGTGGGAGGTTTGAGATCAGGCTAGCCGGCGCTGCGGCGGATGCCGCGCTACTGGCTCTGCAGGCGAAAAACTTGACAGTCATCCTGCCGAAGTACACCAAAGTAGTGTTAGATGGCTTGAAGTCTAAGCCGGAATTGAATGGCGTGACTGCTGAAGTATTATCTTGGAATGAAAAGGCTGGCCGGTTCAATGTTAAGGTGCCGGGTTCAGACGAGCCAATAGCCCTCAAAGAAGATAACCTACTATCGCCGGGGGCGGCCACCAAAAGTGAATCACCAGGAGCAGCAACTTCTAGCGAGACTCCTTCGGTTGAGGGAGCATCGCCAGACTCGCCGCCAGACTCGCCAAAAGCTTCATCATCTACTTCAGACAAGGCACCTGATTCGCCCACCAATGTCGCCGACGCTCCACCGCTGCCGCCGCAACCAGACGCCGACGGCTACTACGCAGGGGTGAACGTCACGCAAGAGCGGAAAGAAGCCGACCTTCGCGCCGTGCTCGACAACTCGAAAGACCCGCACGAGGGCTTGCGGGTGCGCGCTCGGGAAGACAACAAAACCAAGCGCACGCGCATGCAGAACCAGCTCGGGACCTCGACCATGTTCATCAAGCCGTGACGCACGGGGTGCAAGTCCCAGCAGCTGCCGGGCGGGAAGCACACGGGCCAAGGCACGGCTCGCAGCAAAACCTCGTCGGCCAAAGGCTCGGGCGGCAGCAAGAAGGGCGGCAACTAGAAGAGAGTACGCGACGTACTTTCTATTTAAAAAAGCAACGCGAAAGCAACAGAGATGGAAATGGTTGTAATGACGTCCGCAATCCGCATGGATATCACATGCTTGCGGGCTGACCACCTACCATGTCTCTTCTGTAGTTGTAGTGATGCGCACATTCCACCAAAACGAAAACGGCCTGTCTTGTTTTAATCGGTTTAATAGTAATTAGGGCTTTTGGGCAATGGAAGTACTATACTTCCATTCCTTTACGTACTTCCTTTTTACGATTTTGAGTTGCGCGCATCGCATGTGCGTGCACTTCTGCCCGCAGCATTGGCTTCTGTGCCATTTGGGTTGGTATTAGTTCGAGTTCGAGTTCGGAAGTAAAGAAGCGCATGGCACTTCTGTCGGGATTTATATTTCCCATAAATATGGGGTTTTAAAGTCTCGGTTTCATAGTCTCGCAAAGATTAAGGACGGGAATGGTACCGGATTAGCTCTGTTGTCATTTTGCCTTGTTGTGTAGTTCTTCATACTTAATATTAACAAAAAAGAATGAAGCCAAATGCGACATGGGATTAGAATATTGAATATTAGAATTTTGAATTTCCCTCCTGAGGCCCGAATTATCGCTGCGTGCGAAACTACATGTATCAGGGATTGCACAACCGAGCAAAATAACGAAATAAAGTACAGCCCAAGCACGGCACTGTGCTACGCCGCCTGAGTAGCAGCATTGGGCTATCCGCGGCCACCGCGGCCTCCCTTGCCGCCGCCCCTTCCGCTGAACGGGCTGCTCGGTCCCCTGCCCCCGCCTTTGCCCCCGCCTTTTCCTTTCCCTTTGCCCCCGCCCTTGCCGCCTTTGCCGCCTCCTTTGCCCTTTCCTTTGCCTTTTCCGCCGCCTCCGCCGCCGCCGCCGCTCTGAGGACCGGTGAATCTGCTCATGGGCAACAGCTTGTCGGGCGCAATCGACACCTTGTCGTCGAGCTGAAATGAGCTAGCGTTGATGCCTGGGTCAGTTTTGATGGTAAACATGATGTTGTTGACTGGGCCAAAGATCTATAAACGGTGAAAAGTCCCAAGCAAAACAACAAAACGTGAGGAGGTACGTTAAAAGTAACAGCAGCATGCGAATCGAAATATCTAGCATGAAAAATGCGACCAAAATTACAACGCCTAGGGAAATCTTCATTACGCCAAAAATTTAACAAAGGCCTTGTCTATGCCATCAAATTAATCAGCCCCTATGCGTTGGGATATCTAATATCTATAAATTTCGAAAAACTTGCTGTGAACGCATCCCGAGTACAACCATGAGTACAGCCACTTAACGAGCCAGCATCTACGGATTCCGCCTTATTCACAATCCTAGTTACCTCATCTACTTTGCCGATCTTGCTATTCTTGTCGAGGTAAATCGGTGCATTGAAGTAGGGAACCATCTGGTATCGGTGCGAGGTAAGTGACACAGATTGGAAAAGCAGTAAATATGTGGGTTGCTTAAAGCAAGAAGCTGGACCATAGACTAGCCGCCTTCGTGTATATATCCATGAATGTAATCACGCTTCCTACGCACCGTGTTGGTGAGTTTAACGACCATTTCTCCCTCGCACTCGTGCATGAAGGTGCCCACGACATCCACTGACGCTGGAGGGCCGTCATTGTAATCGCCCTTGCCTTTACCCTTGCCTTTGCCCTTGCCTCCTGCGTCGCCACGACCAGCGCCCTTGCCAAATCCACCTCCGCGGCCGCCTTTTCCAAAACTCATAGTATTTTTGTGATGTTAATGCTATGCTTGGTCTTGTAGAGCGGCAAGATCAAAATTTTGCACTCTCGCCTCTCGCTACTGTCTGCTGCTGCCGTGCCTGCCGCGCTCGCTAAAGTTGTTTTGAGGATGATACACGAATGTAGTATTTCCACCGCCTTGAACACGCCTCTGCTGACGCCTCTTCTTCCACTTTTTCCACCACCTTTCACTTCGTTGTATTTACAGCATAGTAGCAGAGCCAGAGGTCGTTCTTGACGATTGACTGGACGGGCGCCGCGCTTGCTTCGTAAAATGGAGGCACCTCAGGTGAAATATCTCGTGGTCGAATACCTTCAGCAGCTACAGAAGGAGGCAGCTGATGATGCCGCAGCGGCGGAGGCTCTCAAGAACGCTGCCTCAGCCCTCTCTGACGTCTGGGCTGTAGACACCTGTGAGTCCCTCACGATGAGCGTTTGAAATTCCTAGGAATCATGTAGAGCTCACAAGTGAAGCAAAATATAACACGTAGTCATCGTATTTGGTACCCATATTCCTTTTAAGTTGGTATTGCTTCATGCTTATGCTTCGTCTTTCTGGCTACGTGGTGTATTGAATGTTTGTCTGTGGCAGCGTCGGCGGAGCAACAGGAACAGCATGCGCTACCAGGTTCCTCTCTGTCGGAGCTCCTTGGCGCAGGTGCAACAGCCATGGGCGCCACGACTGCTACCACTGATGCTGCCAATGCTGAAGCTAACCCATTGTTTCACAAGCTACTTGCCACGGTAAGGAGAAGTGTGGCTCTCATGTGAACTTCCATAGAGCATAGCTCTCTTCTTCATTCGTGATTCGTTCTCTCTCAACTAGTACTCTCATTGTGATGATGAACTCGTGAGGACTTAGACACTTCTAGTTACTTAGCTTTGAAGCCTATAAAACACGAAGAGTCCTCTTGCAAATTCGCTCGTCAAGAACAACATTTAGACAAATACGCAGTCAAACGTATGATGGGCTTCTCTGATCTAGTACAGACAACTTGTGTGTGTTCCTTGAACATCGCTAGTTTTTCTTATTGCCTCATGATTTTTAAATGGTGCGTGTGTGTTACATCCCTTGGCTTCAAACAAAAGGTGACGGAGAAAGGGTTCTTTCGGGGCACCGAGCCGGGCGAGCCGGAGTACAAGGAGCGCTATCGCAAAATGGTGTTGCGCTTCAAGGACAAAGTGAAAGGACAACAACAACAGCAGCCATCACCGGGTGCCGCTGCGTCCGCGAATGTTCCACCTCCAGCTCCTTCGTCCTCGGCAGAAGCAGCTGCTGGAACTATGTCCGCCGCCGCGGACGAAGAAGCTGCGGAGGCGTTCAAGAACGAGGGCAACGTGAAGCTGCAAGCCAAAGACTTCGACGGCGCGGTGGCCTCCTACACGGCCGCCATTCAGAAGTCGCTCGACGGGCCCAAGTCCCACATTTACTTCGCGAACCGCGCCGCGGCTCGGCAATACCTCAAGCAGCACAAGGTGGGCCATAAACCGAATTCATAAGAAGCGCCATCGAGGCGGCCGTGAAGTGCACCTTTCCTCCGAATGTCTTCGGTTAAGTCTCTATGTCGATCATTTTGTTTTCTTTGAGCAACATTACGTCGGAAGTCCTCAGTGGGTGTTATGATTCTTATGAGCGATGTATTATCTCATATTCGTTGGCCGCCCTCCGTTGTATGGTTGGTGTGAATTGTTTTTACAGGGTGCATTGGACGACTGCGAGTTGTCGCTAGCTCGGGACCCGAATTACGTGAAGGTAATGGGTGTCATTAAAAGTATCGTATCTGCTATTTCTTTCCTGTTTCTATAGCGCTGCATAGCTGCGCTCATGTTGCGCTTGTGTTGGGCGCTTTGCACCTTTCGGGTTGGAATACCTCAAAATACTAGTTTGAAACTGCACGGTTTCAGATACGCTCATCTTAGTTTTCCTCATTTACCTTTATCACCCTTCCTCCCTTGTGCTTTTGTCAAAAATCACAACTCTACAGGGGCACATTCGCATGGCAGCCTCGCACGCGGCCCTCGGCGACTGGGCCTCGGCCGTGGAGTCCTACGAAGCGGCCAACAAGCTCGAGCCCGGCAACGCCGGCACCATGACTGCCCTCAAGCAGGTGAATAAACGCATGTGGGTGGGGGTTCTGTTGGGTGTAAACAGTGCGTGTGTGCATTGTTGGCATGGCTGAGTGAGTGGATGGTGATAGCAGAAAGAGAGGCGAGGTAGTGCTTACTTCTTTTCTCGCTACCTCTCTTATTCTCGTTGTCATGTTGTGGGATCTAATGACGATGATAACAGGCCAAGGCTAAAGCTGGCAGCTTGGCGCGGCAAGGAGGCGGTGGCAGCAGCAACGGTGGCGGAGGCATGGGCGGCATGCCGGGTGGAATGCCAGCTGGCATGCCCCCTGGTATAGGCAACATGATGCAAAACCCCGCCATGATGCAGCAGGTGATGCAAGAAACAAGAAGAGAGCCTATTCCTTATTCTTTCGTCTTCATTTTAGTGGCGCAGTACTTGGCGCTCACGTGATTTAAATCATGGCCTTTTCATTTACTTTCCACCTTCATCAAGTGTGGCTTTTTACAGCGTCTTTATTCTGTTGATCTTCAACGAGAAAGAATGGAGGCCTGCATGTCTCCATAGGAACATGCGTTTCGCCTCTTTGACGTGTTTGCGAATGCCTATATTGTCAATGCTCGCGCATCGCATGTGTGCCTACAGGCGCAAGCTATGATGCAGAACCCTGCCATGATGCAGCAAGCCATGAAAATGATGCAGAACCCGGCGATGATGCAGCAGGCCATGGCCATGATGGGCGGCGGCGGCGGCGCTGGCGGTCCCGGTGGAGGCGGGGGAATGCCGGATGCCGCGGAGATGGAGGCGGCCATGAAGATGATGCAAGGTGGCGGCGGGTTCTGATTTCAGTGGCAATCGACGAGGAGATGGATAAGGCATAGGGGCATGAAACTGCCTCTCACCTCCCATAGTTTATTCTGCACATCGAAGAACACGCAGAGCGGCGTTTCGAAACATGCGTTTACTCGGATTGGCGGATTGGGTTCCTCAATTATAGGATAGCGCATATGGCGCGGGCTTTTGTGACACGTGTAATGCACCGTGGTCCTGGTGCACGAGTAATCGCCCTTCTCATGAAACACCTAGCACTATACGGCATCACACTATTGCAGTTAAAGTCTAATTCAGCAGTCAGCAGGGGGAGCTTTAAAGAAAATTCTTAAAGGAAAACGGAATGTAGTGGTGTTGTGCACTAAGTCTGTTGCCGCTGCATCTGGCGAATGTCCTGAAAGGGATCCCAATAGGCAAATGGGTTTTACAGATGCAACAGGGCTCCATCCAAACTTCCCATTTACCACAACCACATATTTGCGCTTTACCACAGCAATGAATGCAAGCTTTTACTTCAAGCACCTCACCCAAACGAGATTTATGTTTGATATGCAACGAAATACGCAACTTTCGAATTGGGGCACTCGCGATTCTAACTTACATCAAAGTCCTTTACAGCTCAGACTTTTCATCTTCAATTTGAAGCTTTTCCTCGTCACCACTTTCAGTAATGGCGAAGTATTCAGGTTCAACAGAGGTTGCTGTGATTTCCTTCTTGATGGTATCTTTCCCAGCTTTCTCTAGTTCCTCTTTCGGACCATGGATTTCAACACGTTTCAGTGTTGCTGGGCCCGACAGAAGTCTATTGATGAGAGGGCCAGTTTTCTTGAAGTGAGTTGCTACTGAGTCACCGTCAGTGTATGTTTCACGCCAAACCATTTCATTGTTCTTTTTTGACCATCCAGAATACAAGCAACCACTTTCCTTCGCAGTCCGATCAAGAAATTGAGACATGATCGGGCGCGCTTTATTCCAATCAGTCACATCAAAGTACATTTGAATCGCACACTGAGAATCCGGAGTTTCAGGAGTGAAGCGGCTGTAGAACCCCTCCTCAACATCGTAGAAATCTGCTTTCAAAGCCATTGAGGGATCAGTTCTACCAGTGGCAGCTACAGCATCCGCGAGAGGTCCATGAATCTCAAGACGGCCCAACTGTGCTCCAGAAGTTGTCATGAGCTCGTCCACCAGTTCCATTAAGCGATCTTGGTGAGCTTGCATGGATTCATAATTGTCAAACACTCCCTTCCACTGGAGTTTGTCCCCAGCCGTTGACCACTTCGATTGCAGTGCACCAGGAGCCGATTTGGTCGCTGATGTGAAACGATTCAGCAAGGGGCTCAAGGAGGGCCAAGATAGAGCTGGAATTTTGAAATAGGGCTGCAGTGACCAGGTGGAAGACGTGTTGCGAGCCTCGTTGCCGGGAGAATCTTGAGCATTTGCCACAACGGCCATAAAGGCAACGTAAGGTAGGAAGATCGAATTCATTTCCTTGACACGCTATTATGGAAAAGAACTGTTGTCGTCTCTGATGTTTTTGAAGCATCTGAAGTCTAAAGTAATCAATTGAAATTTTGATTCATTGATTGATTGATTGTTGTTGAAATAGTAAAACCGATGATGTCTGAAACAAACTGTAGTATGAGAGTAATCCACGTAATCCACGTGTACAGCAAAAAGGGCATACTTCATGTATTTTACGAGTTTACAATCATATCTTCAGTATTGTCAATGATTCAACAACGTGATTTTAATCGGATGAATGGTGCTCTTTTACAATTGACTTTCAATATGACCGAATTTGTAAGCGGTGTGGTAGGGTCAAAAATGCGTTAGCATTTTATTTATGGAAATTATATGAAGAGCTGACCAAAAGTTACGAAATCAATGAAATGACGACCGCAAACTTTCACTCTTCGGACCTGGTCACCTGCTCAAGGTCGATTCGAATGCTTCAAGCTCTTCCGAGTAATTAATTTCAAGTGTAAACTACAACTTCAAAATAAACTGTAGGGCCTCGTATTCAGCGGAGGCCATGTGGTATTTCTTAGTCTAAAAACCTGTAATTTAGGCGCAATCTTTCCGGTAACATACAGTACTTACAGCACAATACTTCAAAGACTATCATGGTCGCAAGGAAGCCATCTCCAAGTGCACCTGGCACCTGCGCTTGGCTTAAGGCCTAAAGCCGACTTGTTCCCATTTCAAAGGTCCCATGTCTATGTCTATGTCTATGTCGCTCCTAGTCTCCAATTCTCCCGCATGTACCAACTGAAATTTATGTTCTCTTTCGTTAGTCCCAACCCCATGGGCATCCAACATAAACCCGAATGAGCTTCGGATGTGTTGCATGTGCGAGAACCTGCGTAGTTCAGTAGTCCTTGCTTTCTGGTTTCGTACTATCATAATTGACCAGGTTGGTGCGGATAAGGATAAGTACGAAGCGAAATTCGGAACCATCACAAGCATGGTACTTTGAGGCTTGAATTTAGAGCGCTATGAGGATACAGGTGTTATTGGGTTATTACTCCATCGCAGCAGCTCCTCGTTCGCTTCCTTTAGATTCCTTTGAAGCGGAAGTTAGTAATGCATCTGATATAACCCGCTGTTTTGCTTTTCCAGCTTTCTTCAGGAGCTTAAGTACTTGATCTAACATTGCACGCGCGTCTTCGTTGACTTCCACCAGCACCTGTGGTTTTGAGTGTGGCAGCGCACAGCAATAGAGGAATGGGGTAAAGAGAGAGGATCCAAAACACTGCATTATCACCCTGCTTTCAGGACGAAAAAATACTCGAGCTAGGCACAGCCCTTAGATGAGACTTGGTGAATTCGTTCATTTTGAAGACTGATTAATGTGCATTCGCTAAATTTATGCGCGCAGTGTACCTCGTCTTTCTGTATCCGTTTGGCCTGTAAGAGCGCCACGACTTCATCGGAAGGTTTTCCTTTCGCTGGCATTGCTACCTTATTGTTGATAGTGACTGCGTCTACAAAACGCGTGCGCTGCACCTCTGTAATTGGGCATGCAGCTAAGAGCTCTTTGATGGCCTCACTTGGGTCGACGTTGCTCTCATTTTGTGTGCCGCCGTCGCTGCCCTTTGTACTTCCTCCTTCTGCAAAGCCGAGCTCAATTCTGGCAGACCCGGGGCGCCACTGCGGTATAAACATGAAGGGCGACATTTTGTTGGTGGTAAAAAGAAATTGGAATGAATAGAGTAGCGAGGCAAGGTGGTAAGAAGGGGTATCGTAGAAGGGAAGTATAATGGATAGAAACACATGGATTTTGATGATCTCTCTGCTTTTCAATGATACCATCTTTGCATTACCAATGCAAGAGCCTGCGTGCACTCACACACAAGGTAGCAAATATGCATTGACCCCAAAATTTCTAACTCAATCTCTGTTTTCCAGCGACATCTGCATTGACTTGAACCACACCTGCAAGACAGCGCCCACTGGTACATGGTCAGAAGGATTCTCAAGGCAAGGTAAGCCACTGCCCAAGATCGCTTCACGGTTGGCGTTGTCTACAAAGAGGGCGCGGCGACCAACGCACATCAGCGAAGCGTCGGACTGCCATATCTAACGGGTTATAAGAGTGCGAAGAGAACAGAAAGAATGGTAGTGATACTCTTAGGTGAGACTTGTATGCTTTTTACGTTATCGACGAAATGCCAGTCAATAGAGCATTGCATTAGAATGGTGAATATTTCAAGAAGTGATCCCTCAGAGCTCAGTCCGTGAGTCAGACCTGATCGAGGCCCGCAATGGGTCCGCCAGAGGGCCTCGTCATGAACGTGAATTTGTGGGGGTCGCGGTGGTGCAGCGGCGGAGTCAGCGCTGACGACAAGCCACCTAATGCGGTATTGCTACTGCTGCCAGCTTCTCCGTAGCCGTGAGGTTTGATAGCAGTAGCAGCAACATCATCAATGGGCGCTGACCCCCACTCTAGAATACCCGGTGGTAAGTGGCCAAACGCCAAGTAAGCACTGCTGGCTGAGGCGCCAAGCGGACAATTGAAGTCGCCGGCTACGACCACGCCCTATTAAAATGCACGAAAATAAAGTTAAACGTGCAGATTAATTCAACAGTAGGCACTTGTGATGTGAAACTAGCATTCAATGAGGCAGAGAGGTTTTTCTTAAAGTCTTATAATTATTTTTCAATATCTGTCTGCTTATCATTATCCACCTGATGTGAGTGTTTTGCTTGAAGCTCGCTGAGAGCAGCCTCTAGCTGTTTGACCCGCTCTAGAGCTTTAAAAGGCGCGCCTTCTAAATGCACATTCGCTACTGCTAGCTTCCGCTGATGCTGCTGCTTCGTGGCCTCGCCACCAGAGCTATCCATATGGCCAACGTCTAGAATACTCTGGCTGCGTTTATTGTTTGTACCATCGTCGACGTCCTCATTATCACCCTTTTCATTGGATTTTTCCTCTAGTACATTGACGAGCACACGAGAGCGATGGCACTCGCCAACGGGTGCCCACTTTGAAGATTTCCAAAATGTGGCCACGCCCTGTGACGACAAGCCAGAATTGGCGCGCAATCAAAGCAAGAAGAAACGAGGTGCAGCTTTTGTTGAAGTACCATTGCATCTTTCTCTTTCTGTATATGTATATGATATTACTAGTCCAGTAGGTATGTAGCACACAATCGCAAGCTTACAAATACGAATGGTCGCCCCGCTCAAAGAGGGAGCTCAAAGTACTAAGTACTCTTCCTTCAACTCAAAAATAATCGCCATAATTCGTTGTCGAATGACCTGAGGGTGCCCCACAGCGCGCTTGCGGTTGTGTTGCATGCAGCCATCGTAGCCCGCTGAAAAGAGGGCAGGTTGAAGATCCGCTTCAAAGTGCTGAAATTCAACCTACGAGGCACACATGTAGAAAATTGCGAAGAGAGTCTGAAGAAAAGCAAGAATTGCACGCGCCTAAGGATCAACAATCAGTTGCTATGCGGAGAGCCTAAGAGGCAAGTGACAATCACAATCACAGCGTATGCTACAATGCACTGGAGCTTCCCAATGCATGTACCTCTTGAAGACAAATGATGTCGGCATTGCTGCTCATGAGCTCTTTCACAATGAGCTCACAGCGTTGAGACCAGTTCCATAAGTCAGGGCTGCTGATTGACATGTGGCTGTAATCACCTTTTCCCTGTTTCAAGTAACAGTCGGCTAAAACGTTCCAGCTTAAGATTGAAAAACAGTCCTTGGCATCGATGGAGGTCTCGAGGGGTGACGTTCTTGGCACAACTACAGGCAATGCACGAGACCCTGACATGATAGTTAGGATATGCCGCCTTGTAATAGATCTCAAAGTAAAAGCTCCTAAGTATAAATGTACTCGGGAGAAGATGTGCATGTACTAATCACTGAGATATGGTAACTAGTGAGTGTGCTTCTGCACCATTAAAGTTTACGTTTACTTCGCCACAATCTGCATAAGATCGCCCGTACAGTAGTCAAGTGAGCACTTCACGAAGAGATAGGGCCTACTTAGCTTCAAGCCTAGATGCCTAGGTGTGAGCTACCAATTTAAGTTGCAATTCACAACAACTTCTCATCTTCTAGCTATCTGTACAGATTTACAGTCATCAGTCGTTAGGATAGCTTTTTGGTTCGGGCCCCGAGGGGCCGGAAGTAGAAGGCTAGCAAGCAGACAGAAAATTCAACCAATACCAGAAGGAAAGACTAATCTTTTTGCAAGCAACACGCACACTTCAGGCACTACTCATCACTCACGCGCGAACTACAGATACAACACAACTAGTACCTGGAATTCCCATTTCTAGAAATGAGCCTCGGGAATTCCCGAAATACCCGGGAATTCCCGGGAATTCAAGGGAATCCAGGGGAATCCCGGGAATCCACGGCTGTGGCGGGAAGTTGGAACTAGAGCCCCGAATATCGGCAATGGGATAATCATCGCTTCGCGGAATGTCCTCGCTTATCCCGATAGAATGGGCACTGCGGCCTCCGTGTCCTTTGTCTCATTTGCGACTTAATTCTGTGCATCTTCGCGTCCAAATGACTGTAGCACACGGCGTCCTAAAACATTGGCTTTTCAGAAGCCAAAGCCATCTTCAAGCAGAAGCTTTCACGCAAGTGGGGCCATGGAATTTCTCGAGAGCGGGCGACTCCTCTTTGAGATCGCTTACGGGACTTCGTTGTCGCCCCCTCCTCTGTGGGTAGGAACTCCTCTTCTACGCGAGATTTTCTTAGCCCCCCCCGAGGGGGGACTGGATTTAGTTACTAACAGACAGGGTGCCATCTAATCGGCGTCTTTTTCTGAGCCCCCCCCGAGGGGGGACTGGATTTAGTTACTAACAGGCAGGGTGCCATCTAATCGGCGTCTACTGAGTCCCCCGGGCCGGACTGGAAG
>Ga0307982_1003585_pt1 | contig 12372 bp, 15 predicted proteins | sample OrgLakmetagen989_FD_201847 | JGI IMG/M metagenome (GOLD analysis project Ga0307982, IMG submission 201847) | Saline water microbial communities from Organic Lake, Antarctica - #989 | ecosystem: Environmental > Aquatic > Non-marine Saline and Alkaline > Saline | place: Antarctica: Organic Lake... | reverse complement strand
TTATCACAGCCCTTGGGGCGGAACAACGTGAACCCTGTATCAATTTGTTCCTGTGTGAACCCTTCGGTCAAAAGCAGGTCTTTTGGAACGTCAGCGGCTTGCTTGCAAGCACTACAAAGACGACGGCCAAGACGCTGAGCAATTATAAGGCTCACCGATGTGGCAATGTTAAAAGCAGGAACGCCCATGTTCATCATGCGCGTCAGTGTTTCTGCCGCGCTGTTGGTGTGCAGCGTAGAAAGAACCATGTGACCCGTCTGGGCGGCCTTGATCGCGATGTTCGCCGTTTCCAGGTCCCGTATCTCGCCCACCATGATCACATCCGGGTCCTGGCGCAGGAAGGCCCGAAGCGCTTCAGCAAAGCCCAGCCCAACCCTGGTGTTGACGTTGACCTGGTTAATACCTTCCAGATTGATCTCCGCCGGGTCTTCCGCCGTTGAGATATTCAACTCGGGCGTGTTCAGAATATTCAGGCCGGTATAAAGAGAAACCGTTTTACCGGAACCGGTAGGCCCGGTGACCAGAATCATGCCCTGGGGCTGGACGAGCGCATCCATAAACAGTTGCTTCTGATCTTCCTCATACCCCAGGGCATCGATGCCCATCTTCGCCTGGCTGGGGTCGAGAATACGGAGAACGATTTTCTCACCCCACAAAGTCGGGAGCGTATTGACCCGGAAGTCGATCGCCTTCGTTTTGGACAGCTTCATCTTGATCCGGCCGTCCTGCGGGACTCTTCGCTCGGAAATATCGAGCTGGGCCATAATCTTGATCCGGGCCGAAATCTTGGGTGCCAGTTTGATCGAGGGCCTGGACATCTCTTTCAGAATGCCGTCTGTGCGAAATCGCACCCTGTAGGTCTTTTCATAGGGCTCAAAGTGAACGTCCGACGCCCCGCCGCGGATGCCGTCCAGCAGCATCTTGTTCACAAATTTAACGATGGGCGCGTCATCCACATCGCTGGTGGCAACAACGGCCTTATCGTCTTCCGGGTCACCACCTTCGGTTTCAACGCCCTCAAGGTCGGCATCATCGAGGTTTCCCATCGTTGTATCCTGGGATTCAAGATACTTGTCGATGGCCTCACGCAGCTTGGCATCATCCACCAGAATCGCATCGGTACTCAGGCCGGTGTTGAACTTAATCTCGTCCAGCGCCTGAATGTTGGTGGGGTCCGACACTGCAATAAAAAGGCGGTTGCCCCTCTTGAACAGAGGAAGAGCGTTGTGCTTGCGCACCAGTTTCTCGTCGACCACCTTATCCGGCATCATCTCCAGCATAAATGATGAGAGATCCAGAACCGACACCCCGAACTCCATCGCTGCCGAAAAGGCCAGCTTGGAGCTGTCTGCCAGTTTATTTTGGGTAAGGTAGGTGATCAGTGGAATCCGGTTCTGAGACGCCTGCAAAAAGGCATCCTTGGCGATCGCCTCGTCAAGAAGCCCGTCATCCACAAAACGCCGGGCTAAGCCGGTAAGCGTGATGTTACTTTGATTAGTAGCCATAAATGAGGTAGAGAGCGCTGCCTGTGTGACTGAAATGAGGTTTTGTTGGTTGGGGAGAGTTTAGATGGCTGGTCTGGGTTTGGGAAGCTGTGTGGGTGATTTGTGGGTTCAGTTTGGTTAGCTTCGCAGACGAGTTTGGGTGGAGCGAGGCAGTTGAGTGACAATTTTTGTCACCGAGTGACAGGGAGCGGCTCTAAAGTCAACGTGCTGATATGTCGCGTTAGGCATGTAAATTTTTTTAGTCTGTTGATTCATATTGGTTTACCGTTTTTTTTGTAGTTGGCACGAGGTCTGCTTAAGAATATTCAGGCTCAAAAAACCGGTTGCGGGGCAAGGCTCCACCGGCCCCGGGCCAATTCGAGTTGATCAACGACAACTATAGAGGTCGAAATATGAAGAACATGAAAATCAACCACGCCCAGAAGGGTTTCACGCTGATCGAACTGATGATCGTTGTTGCGATCATTGGTATTTTGGCGGCTATCGCTATTCCGCAGTATCAGACTTATATCGCTAAGTCCCAGGTAAGCCGGGTTATGGGTGAAGTTGCCTCGATCCGCACTGCTGCTGAAATGTGTCTGATGGAAGGGACGGGTGCGGATACGTGCGACTTTGGATGGAGTGGAAGCGACCTGCTAGGTGCAACAACGGTAACCCTCACTAAGGGTCCGGTCATTACGTTCACTGGAACTGAAGCTACAATGCTAGCTACATTCACAGGTAATGCCTCTGCAGCTCTTACTGAAGACAGTGCGAACCAGCTGGTTTGGACGCGCACCGATGCTGGCAACTGGTCATGCACAGCAAGCGTGCCTGAAAAGTATCGTCCGGCAGGTTGTAGCGAAGCGCTCTCAATGTGATGTTGTTCGTGCGCTGATAGATGGTGATAAAGGCCCCTTCTCGTTAAGGGGCTTTTTTTACATTAATAATAAGTTGTGCAGTGCGTGGAACCTTAAAAATATCTGCAACGTTCTGGCTTTTTGGGTGGTCGATGACTTATTTATCTAGGCAGAGTTATAATTCTTCCGTCTATTTTTCAGGTGCCTTTTTTTTATCTGCATCGCTCACAATTGCCTGCCTATTTTCTGATTTTTTTAATCTGGAAAGTCGTTATGACTTTCAAAGATTTGTCTTAGTCATTGTTATTTCCTTCCTGCCATCTTTAATTCTGATGCTAGAGCTTTTCAGGAATGCTTATTTAAATAAGTACGTATCAATTATTTGGCTTGTTCCGGCTCTGACAGTTTTGGTTTTTAGCTTTATAAATATTGATCGTTATGCTCTTTTTTCATTGGAAGGGTTGATGTTCGCGTTATTTCTAATTTTTGTTTCGATAGTAGGAGTCTGGGTTAATAAATCTGGGTGTTTTTTCGGTATTGTTTTGGCTGTTATTTATGGTCTTACTATTTCCTCTTTTTTTTACTCAACGTCAACAATTCTCGAGTATTTATTTATTATCGCCGATGGTCTCGATCCAGAAAAAATGCTGCCTTTCGGTTTTGGTAATGTAAGGCAGTGGAGTCATATAGCTACATGGCTTATTCCACTCTTGCCAGTTACTATCATGGTAGGGCCGCTTCGTTCTTATAGGATTTGGAAGGCAATTGTTATAGTGACCGCTACTGTGTGGTGGTGGCTCATTATATTGAGTGCAGCGCATGGCAGTTTTGCTGCCCAGGCATTGAGTTTTGCTGCAGTGCTTTTGATTTTTAGGCGCAAAGCCATAAGGTGGGCAAGGATCTATTTGACATTTTTCTTTCTGGGTTTTGGAGCATGGTTTCTTCTGTCGTACTTATTGCCCAACATACTATTCGATAGTGCTTCAGAAATGGAGGCAAGCATGGCGGATGGTTTGCCCGCGAGGTTGATCTTATGGAAAGAAGCATTTTCCATGAGTTTAGCCAATTTTCCTTTTGGAATGGGGGGGCAGTCTTGGTTGACACACGAACCAATAACAGAACCCTTTGTGAATGCTGAGGTAAAAAGTTTTGGGGCTCCTCATAATATGTACCTACTCTGGGCGTCTGAATATGGCTGGATTTTTATACTGACGTTGTTTTTTCCAGCTTACTTTATTATTAGAGGGGTTAAACGATGTTATGAGGTTTATTGTGCTCAGTCGAATCCTTTGGCTCATGTTTTAGTTGGGGTAGTTGCATCGCTACTTGCGGGGCTACTTCACTCTGGTGTTTCATCGGTTTTACTTGCGCCAGCAGGTATGATTTTTGGCTTGATGGTATTCTCTATAGCTTGGGCATTCGCAGTAAGCTATGACGATAATATTCCAAGCCAAAAAAATAAATCATTTTGGGTTTTGATGACAACATCGACATTTCTCTTGGGTTTGTTTTTTTTATCAGGCGTCGTTGACTACAAAGTCGAAAGTGATCGGGATCGAGAGTGCTTTGAAAAGGTCGGAATGAGTGGGTACATGCCGCGTTTCTGGTATCATGGCTATTTCCCGAATCAAATCAATTATCAATGTGATTAGTAAGCGCATTAGACCATAGGCAGGCACCTACCAATGCAAAAGAAGTCCCGAATCAAAGATCTGTTTATTGTTGTGTGCTTGGTGTTGGTTGTCACAGGGGTATCCCACTTCGTAATCACCAACCCTCTGGGGCCGTCTCGCCTGCTTTATTATGCGCAGGCACCGGTTATTCAGTGGACCACTCGATGTTCGCCTGGGGCACCGGAATGGATGGCGGGAATGCAGCGTTATGGCACCCACAAGATGGCGGCTCCGGCGAGTCAGTTGGCCTATATTGCTCCCACTGGAGAGCTTAGCCATTGCGAAACAGGCTGGAAGGATGGAATGTTTGGGGACGAGTTACTCTCTGCTTCAGCACGGTTTCGTTATGCCAGCGCTACGAAAACGGTAACCGCCATCGCGATCATTGATCTGGTTAATCAGGGGGAGTTGTCCCTCGATGACAGTATTTCCGACATCCTGGGTGTCGGGTTGGAGCTGAAAGACCCCCGGGTAGCAGAGATCACCATTGCTAACCTGCTTTCGCACCGGGGCGGCTGGGATCGTGTGCGGTCTCAGGATGTTATGTTCATGATGAACCATAAGCCTTGGTGTCCGGAAAAACCTGGCAGGCTCGCTGAAACTAGCCTGATGTATGCGCCCGGTGAAAAGGAGGCGTACTCGAATTTAGGGTACTGTCTCCTGGGGCTGGCGGTAGAGAAGGCCGCGGGAAAGCCCTTCAGACAGCATCTGGCTGATTCGCTCGATTTTGAAGCTACGACCCTGCGGTTTATCGACGGCCCCTACCTGGCCGATGAAGCACCCTATGACACCCGTCATGAAAACTTCTACACCAGTGAATACTACAAGACCTACGATTTTGAGGCCCTTTCATCATCTGCGGGCTTGTCAGGCAACGCCACAGATTTGGCGAGCCTCGTCAAAGCCTCGTTGGCCCGTGGCCCGTTGACGATATTGAGTGGTGACATGGCGCATGATTGCAATCCAGCTGAAACTCAGCAGTGTTACGGTTTTGGTGTTCACCGTTTCCAGCCGTCGCTGGAGCAGGCGCCGCTTTATATGCACGGTGGAAAATTGCCCGGAGCAGCATCATTGATAGGTGTTACTGCTGAGGGCGCGGTGTTGGTTTGGCTGGGTGCGGGCACGCCAAGGCGGGGAACTAATGCGCTGGCGAAGTTCTATGAATACGTCCGGAATGAGTTGGATAGGTGATCTCAGATCTGGGTTATGGATGCTCATCAAGAGGCGCGGCATGATTTGTCCCGTTTCTGTGCTGGTGAGCATTATCACCGCTCTGACCGGCATGAGAGTTATCAAAAAATCAAAAGGGGCGCAACCCAGTCGGGTTTCCGGCTCAGAATTTGCATGGCATAGAGTATAATTTAACTGCCAGAACCCGATCACTTATGACTAAAAATGCCGGTTTTACCTTAATAGAACTGATGATTGTCGTTGCGATTATCGGCATCCTTGCTGCCATTTCTATTCCTCTCTATCAGGGATACATCTTCAAAGCTCAGAAATTAATCAAATTAATCGTGGACAGGCACAACCTAGCCCGGGCGCAATTTAGCCCGCCCGGGACGAATTGGGAGTGCGGCTGATCATCATAATAACCATGGACAGGCACAAGCTAGTCTGACTTGATTGTTAGAGTTTTAAAGTTAATCATTAATAATTATGGACAGGCACAGTATAGCCTGACTTGATTTGCAAAGGCCCGGAGGTTTCGATCCCCGGGCCTTTGCTGTTCTGGTGCGTTTAATCCACATATTTAATCCACATAATGATCATAAAATAATCATGGACAGGCACCGCTTAGCCTGACTTGATTCCCAAAGGCCCGGCGGTTTCGACCCCGGGCTTTTTTGTGTCCTGCGCCTTGTGAATGATCATGGACAGGCACAGCTCGTCCATCGAACGCGGTGATGCGATGGTTCAATAGACCTGAGAAGTAAAGCCTGTAATGTTGAACAATCATGGACAGGCACATCTTAGCCTGACCTGATTCCCAAAGGCCCGGAGGTTTCGACCCCGGGCCTTTGTCGGTATCCTCTCTCTCATAGATAGGCACAGCATAGTCCGGTCTAAATATTAGCAGCGCCCAGGCTGCCCGTCGTTGCGATTGATCATGGACAGGCACAACATAGCCTGGAATAGAATAGAATAATCATGTAATAACCATGGACAGGCACAAGCTAGTCTGACTTGATTGTTAGAGTTTTAAAGTTAATGGAAAATAATCATGGACAGGCACAGCCCGCCCATCGAATTCGATCATTTGATCGCCTATCAGTTCTGCGAGGTTAAGGATTTTAGTCCCAGCTAAGGTTTTGGCGCATATCTTGCCGGTCAGAGGCTACCTAAACTGTCAGCGCCCGATCACTTATGATTAACAAAGCCGGTTTTACCCTAATAGAACTGATGATCGCCGTAGCAATCATCGGCATTCTTGCTGTTATAGCAATTACCTCCTGTCTGCTGAGTGGCAGTCGTAGTATTAATATCGGTATCCTCAGTCCTGACCAATCTTGTCAGCTTAAGGCGACAATGGGCGGCAACGCTCACCCTGATTTGTCAGACTTGATTCTGCCCCTTGATCGTAATATTGCAGGGCAGCGGGGGCGGTTGATAGCAAAGGCGCTGTATCATCTTAGAAGCCTTCCTATATCCGCTCCAGGTTTGCTGGCAGTGAGCGTATCCGTTGGGCTCCTGAGCCCAGATAAACGGCTTTAGACGGTTTGTCTGAACTCAACTGTTTTCTTATACGCTTGAGGAAATAATGCGAACAACCTGGAATGCAGCTTTTTGGCTATTAGTTGCTGCCGTATTTGTCTGCGTTTTATTTGCAGACTTTTTACCGCTGCCATTCGGTGGCTATGCTTCACAGCGGTTTATATTGGTAGGTCTGCTGGGGTTGGTCGTTGCTTTTTCTTTGACGGTTTTAGTGTACCGATACGGTTGGGCGCTGGTCAGGTATGTGTGGCCTGTAGCCCTAATTGCAGGCGGGTTCGTTCTGCTTGCGCTGCCGTTTGGTGAAGCTTCTTATAAATGGGCAGAGCCCGGAATGTATGCTGCATTCTTTTTTGGTTTCGTGCTGTTGGGTTGTTTGCCGAGAAACGATGAGCAGAGGCAGTATTCGGTAGTTGTTCTGGTTAGTGTAGCGGCGGTCGCTGTCGCTTTTTATGGTGGTGCCACTATAACGGTTTACATGTTTGCGCTTTCTGATCAGGTAGCAAATATGTCGAATTTTATCCCCTGGGGCTTTGTTAATATTCGCTACTGGAGCCACACCGCAACCTGGCTGCTGCCTCTTTTGCCGCTGGCGATCCTTATAGGGCCCCTCAAAGATGAGAGGCTCTGGCGCTTCTTCGTGGCACTTGGCGCAGCGCTGTGGTGGTGGGTCGAGTTTCTTTCCACCTCGCGGGGCAGCATGTTGGGCATTGCTTTCGGTGTGGTGTTGGCAGCTGTGCTGATAGGGCGCCCCGCCATGCCTTGGCTGCGAGTGTTTCTACGCTATCTGGCTTATGGTGTGCTGGCATGGTTGCTGCTCTCGGTAATCATCCCCTCGATCTTTCTGGACGAAGTGAGCGTGCGCTCATTAAAGTCAGATTCGTCTGGTCGAATGCCGTTATTTATTGAAGCTTGGCGCATGAGCTTAGAAAACTTCCCCTTCGGCATGGGGCCGCAGTCGTGGCTGACCCACGAAGTATTGACCGAAGGATACCAGCAGTCTCGTAAATTTGGTCATCCCCATAATATGTATTTGATGTGGGCCGCAGAATACGGATGGCTGTTGATCGGCGCACTTATGCTGTTTGTTGGCCAAGCTGTGCGATTGTTCTGGCAGCGGCGGGCAGAAGTACGTGTTGCTGGCGGTGGTGAGCTGGCACTTTCGCTGGCGGCGTTCACGGCGTCAGTCTCCGCTGCGCTGTTGCATGCAGGTGTTTCAGCCGTATTTATGGCCCCGGGCTCAATGTTGATTGGGTTTCTCGTGCTTTCTGTATTCTGGGCGCTCATTACTCCTGATTTATTGCCTGCCGCCCAGAAGAAACGCTCAGGCAAAAGGTTTGTAGCTGCAGCTATGGTTGCACTAGTGATGGGTGTTTCATGCGTCTATTGGTTGTCTGAGGTGTCGGCCTACCATGAAGCGATGGAAGACGATCTGGAGTTCTATTATGAGAGCGTGCCTGCGGGTACTCTGCCGAGATTCTGGTTCCATGGGAATTTTCCTCGCCACCCCAGTCAAATGCCCTTGTGATGATTGCGGTGAAGGTTATCAAGGCTGATGAGGGCGCAGCCAAGTCGGGTTCTGGCTCAGAATTTGCTTTGCATTGAGTATGTTTTAACTGATAGAACCTGATTGCTTATGACTAAAAATGCCGGCTTTACCCTAATAGAACTAATGATGGTCGTGGCGATCATCGGCATCCTTGCTGTCGTTGCTATCCCTGTCTATCAGGATTACATCGTAAAAGCGCAGATAAACCGCGCTGTAGGTGAACTGTCAGCTTATAAAGCTCCGTTTGAAGAGCGTGCTGGTTCGGGTGGTAGCGTTACCAATAATGATATTGGCTATAACCCATCCAGTCTTACTACCGGCAGCCAGGCTATCAATATTGGAACACTCAATCCTGACGGATCAGGTCAGCTTCAAGTGACCATGGGGGGCAACGCCCACCCAAGATTGTCAGGGTTGATCCTACGTGTTGATCGCACCTCTTCTGGAGCATGGAGCTGTGTGCTTGATAACGCAGCTGTAACTGGAGGTTGGAAGGCCTCATATCTGCCTGCCGGCTGCCGACTGTAAGGCTAAGAAGTTATATTTCTTATTGGCTTGGCAGGATCATGGACAGGCACAACATAGCCTGGGTAAGTGTTGAGCCAGCTCAAGCATGTTGGCGCGATTGCTTTATGTAGTAACAATAGTTCTTGCGCCGTATAGTTTTTGTTACTACAGTAATTGGCATGAAAATCGAATTTGATAACGCCAAGAACGAGCGCAACATAGAGTTGCGAGGGATCAGCTTTGAGCTGGCGGCAAAGTTCGATTTCGATGGAGCGATTGAGGTAGAGCAGGAAGTAAACGGCGAACAGCGTTACTTTGCACTCGGCCATATAGGCCCCCGCCTTTACGCTCTGGTTTATACGCTGCGCATAAACATTGTTCGTGTGATCAGCTTGCGCACAGCCAATAAACGCGAGGTACGACGCTATGAGCAATTCACCTGACCCAGAAATGACAGATACAGACAATCCAGAGTGGTCTGATGCTATGTTTGCCAAAGCCAAGCAAGGCACGGCGGCACGACGGGCAGGGCGGCCAAAGTCGAAATCCCCCAAGCAGTCCACTACGCTGCGAATTGATGAAGACGTTATCGAGTTCTTCAAGAGCGGTGGTAGTGGCTGGCAGACGAGAATGAACGAAGCCCTGCGACAATATGTGTCGGAGCACAGTTAAGGGGCATTTATAAGATCATTAAAGATCATGGACAGGCACACTCCGCCCGGTTCACGAGTGCCTTTCGTGAGTTCGCAGGCGAAGTGGCTGAAGAAAGTCAGGTCGCGGTAATGCTTGCTTTGTGAATGCACTATGATAAATTGAATGCAGTCAGGGCGCAGCCGCGCTCACGCATGCAACAGGAGGTAATGGGCGATGGGCATGATGACAATCAGGGGCATCCCTGACGAAGTGCACAACGCACTGAAAGCAAGAGCCAAGCGGCACAATCGCAGCGCCGAGGCCGAGGTGCGCGCCATTCTGGAAGAGGTCGCTCTGCCAGAGAAACGTCTTCACATGGGTGACGTCCTCGCGGCCTTAGGCCGCGAGGTTGGATTGACCAATGAAGACGTTGCGGTCTTGGAGCAGGCACGCGACAGGATACCGGCCGAGCCGATGAGGTTTGAATGATCGTTTTAGATACCAATGTGGTTTCCGAGGCGATGAAACCCGAACCTGATCCGGCCGTTAGAGCCTGGCTCAATGAGCAGTCTGCTGACACGCTTTACCTGTCCAGTGTGTCGCTGGCAGAGTTGTTATTTGGCATTGCGGCGTTACCTAACGGGAAGCGCAAAGACATGCTGAGCGAGGTCTTGGGCGGTCTTGTGGAGCTGTTCAGAGGGCGGATATTGTCCTTTGACGCTGATGCCGCTCGCAAATATGCCGAGCTGGCCGTTACGGCGAGAACCGCCGGGCGCGGTTTCCCTGTGCCGGATGGCTACATTGCAGCCACTGCTGCATCACACGGCTACCAGGTTGCATCTCGCGATATGGCTCCATTTGAAGCGGCCAACGTTGACGTAATTAATCCTTCAAGGATCTTACGGACAGGCACAGCATAGCCTGACCTGATCCCCGAAAGCCCGAAGGTTTAGACCCTCGGGCTTTTTCTATTTTCGGTGCGTGTATTCCGTTCTTATTTCAAAGCATGTGTGTGAAAAATGAACAATCTTGTCCGGTAGCGCTTTGTGCCAGACACGCCAAAACTCCGGCCAGTCTGCCAGATTGGAAAGTGTTACTCAGAGGGGAAGGAAGTGCTCAGGCCGCCCGTCGTCGCCGGCTCTGTCGGTAATCCTGATAGGTATCCTCAAACCTCGTGGCTCGCTCGCACCATCGGCCAGGATCAAGGTTCAACCGCTCCAGAATCGGCAAGACCTTCTCATCAATGGCCCCACGCTTGTCGTCCCGGCTAATCCGGCCGGTGCAGTCCACCAGTTCCAGGTAATCTTCAAAGTTAATTATGGACAGGCACAGCTGGGCTTGTCCTGATTTCCAAAAGCCTGAAGGTTTCGACTCCGGGCCTTTGCTGTTCTGGTGCGCTTAATTCAGCATTATGTTCCAGCCTGTTCCAGCCTGTTCCGGCTAGACCTGCCCCTGGCTGCCATATGATTCAATGGGCTGTCATGGACAGACACAATCTATTTTGGTGGCGTACGAAAACTCCCCCGTGAAATCTATCAACTTAGACGAACACTCGCCTGATCTAGTTTCCAAGTATGTCACCCAGTGCTATGATCATAAAATGATAAGGATCTTCAGAACAAAATCATTCTCGCGCTGGATGCGCAAAAATAACTTGTCAGACAATGAGTTGCGCCAGGCAGTAACTGAAATGGCGACTGGGCTTATTGATGCCGATCTTGGTGGTGGGGTCTTTAAGAAGCGGTTGGCGTCTCAGGGGCAGGGCCCTTCAGGAGTTGGCGTCAGATTTTCTGGCGTTTGATCAAAAGGATCTACAACTGGCAATGCAAAGTGGCGCGTTAAAGGAAATTGCATATGGCAACCACTGAATGTGACAGTCGCTTGTTGAACGAGATTCAAGAGACTGCCTCGGACTTACTCACGGCAGGACTGATCAGTAAGCGCCGGTTTAAGGAATATGAAGCTCTCTGCCTTGCAGACAACGCACAACTTCCCCCAGATGATATCCGCCAGATTCGCCGGCAGACTTTGATGAGTCAAGCGGTGTTTGCTGCAATTCTGAATGTGAGCGTTTCAACAGTTCAAAAGTGGGAGGCGGGTGAGAAGAGACCTGCCGGGGCATCGTTAAAGCTTTTGAATCTCGTAAAGCGGAAGGGCATTGAAATTTTGTTTCGCTAAGAAACAAAAGCACTAACTATCATGGGCACGTTCTGCGATAACGCGCATGGCGCGGAGGTACCGGACTTCCCCGGTTGCTTCACTGCGGCTGACACTTGGGACCAGCTGGCGGGAAACATCCAGTACGCCGTAGAACTGTATTGTGAGGATGAGGATATGGTGGTGCCTTCACCCACCCCTTTGGAGAAACTGATGAACAGCCCGAATTACCAGGACGGGATCTGGATGATGAGGCGAAAAGCCGCCACATGAGCCGCTCCGCATTCTTGGCAATGTCCGCCCTGCGGGAGCTGGGGTTTGACCCCCAAAAGCCCGAAGGTTCGGCCTCGAAGGGGAGGGCTGGCTGACAAAGAGGTTGCGCGGCCAAGAAGCGATTACCTGGCGTATCGTCGATCAGTTGATAGATGCTGTATGGTCATGCTGCGTGCGGCTGAACTTCCCTCGCAACTTGTTTTGCTTTGCTGATTTGCGCCTTGCGAAGCTCATATTCCGTTTGCAGGTTTAGCCAGAAGCGTTCGCTTGTGCCGAAGTAGCGGGCAAGCCGCATGGCGGTATCCGCGGTGACACCTCGGTTCTCCCGGGCAATTTCGTTCATTCGTGTTGCTGGAACATGCAGGGCCCTGGAAAGTGCATTCACACTCATTTCCAAAGGCTCCAGGTATTCCTCCCGAAGGATTTCCCCAGGATGGATGGGGCGCATGCCGTTAAAAGTCATGGCACATTCTCCTCAATGATAATCAACAATCTCAACGTCTTCTGGGCCATCATCAGTCCAC
>Ga0307982_1003583_pt1 | contig 12377 bp, 19 predicted proteins | sample OrgLakmetagen989_FD_201847 | JGI IMG/M metagenome (GOLD analysis project Ga0307982, IMG submission 201847) | Saline water microbial communities from Organic Lake, Antarctica - #989 | ecosystem: Environmental > Aquatic > Non-marine Saline and Alkaline > Saline | place: Antarctica: Organic Lake... | reverse complement strand
GACAGTGTGACCGGACAGCCCACCGGATGCTCAATTCCCTTCCTTAATATCCCCATAGAGTCCCCGAGAGCACCAGGGGAACCTAAGAAGACCCCCAGGCTGTTCTAAAGGAATTCCGTCCTACTTTAATGGCCGCTTAGTACTAGCATTTTTAACATGCCGACTGCAACGAAGAGCAAGAAGGATTCCAACCCAAATAGCATGGTGTGTGGCAACTGTCAGGCGCAAGAAGGAAGTGCAAATGCTCCGAAGCTCTCGGCTTGCGCCCGGTGTGGCCTCGTGGTGTATTGTAGCAGAGACTGCCAAAAGGTTCACTGGAAGGCCAGCCACAAACAGCATTGCGTTGCCAAGGCTGACCGAGCGCCGCAGCCTCAGACTTCTCAAGATCCTCAAACGAGCGCTGATGCGGATTACACGGGCAAAGAATGCACCATATGTCTGGAGAAGTTAGATGGGGCTTCAGCATGTACCTTACCGTGCACGCATGTCTTCCATTCCAAGTGCGTGTCAGATTTGCGGAAGTTTGGCATTCAGCAAGCGTGCCCTCTGTGCCGCTCCGAGCTGCCTCCCGGGCCAGAGAAGACGTTCGAAGAGGTTACGCGGCGCTACATGCTCTTGAACAAATTGGTGGAGCAAGGGAAAGCGTCGTGGTCGTCGGAAGCTTCTAAGCGAGACGTAGCTGCAGCCGTCGCTGCGTGGGAGGCTTTAGCCAAAGAAGGGTTTGCACCTGCGCAATACAATTTGGCAATATCTTATCAAGAGGGCCGTGGCGTGAAGCAGAGCAACGAGATGGCTGCGCAATTCTTCAAGAAGGCAGCTAACCAAGGATTTGCGGAGGCACAAATGAAATTAGGTCTTGTGCTAGACCAAGGTCGCGGTGTTGCACGGAGCGATGCGGAGGCGGCACAATGCTTCAAAAAAGCCGCGATTCAAGGAATTCCTGAAGCCCAATGCAACTATGGCATCATGTTAAAGACCGGCCGTGGTGTAGCTCGCAGCGACGCAGAGGCGGCACAATGGTTCAAAAAGTCCGCTGATCAAGGTTTCGCTTATGCCATGTACAATATGGGTTTCTTGCACACGCATGGCCGTGGGGTTGCCAAGAATTATGTGGAGGCAGTGCGTTGGAGCAAGAAGGGGGCGAATCATGGATGCGTGCACGCGCAGTACCACATGGCGATCCTGTGCTCCAAAGGCTGGGGTGTGGCACAGAGCGACAAAGAAGCAGCGCGATGGTCCAAAAAGGCAGCTGACCAAGGGCATGCTGACGCACAATACGCCCTCGGCAACCTGCATTTCAGCGGGAAGGGCGTTGCGCAGTGCGACTCCGAGGCGTTCAAGTACTTCCAACAAGCCGCCAATCAAGGGCATGCGGGGGGGCAGTGCAACCTTGGTATCATGTATGGCGAGGGGCGTGGCGTAGTTCCGAGCGACGAGGAGGCCGTCAAATGGTTCAAGAAATCAGCAGCCCAAGGAAACCAGAACGCCATGAGGAACCTGGAAATGTATTGATAATGAACACTTCCATGAATTTGGCATTGGCGCAGTAGTTGGTTGTTTTATCCGAGAGGGCATAAAGCACGTTGGTGCTCGTGTTTTTTCGCAGCTGTTTGCTTGCGAATTTACCTGTTGGCGCGTCTTTGCTTTTTCTTGTTGGGCCCGTGGGATTTTGGCGACACGTTTTTCCTCCAGGCTTCCGAATTATCATGCCTTTGGCCTTTAGTTGGCAGTTCAGTTCACTTGAGAAGCCACTTCCATCAGGGATCTATAGAAGTACTAGGGACTAGAAATGTTATGTGCTTGTGGGCGCTTGGACTTTGTGCCTTGGTGCACTGTGTACTTTAGCTTTAGCAACTACGATACTGGGATCTCGGTCCCCGTTTGGCGTTTTGCCGTCTACCGTCTAACCGCCTGAAACGCGGAACGCGGTTCTCTTTTTTTTTACATCCGCGCCCCCAATCCCCACCTCACACTCATCCTCTTACCACTCCTAAAGCCAACTGGAACTACAACTACAACACTAAACAGTAAACAGAAATCGCGAAACCGAAACCGGTACTCCATGACTCGGAAAGATGAAAGATTTGACCTGAGTGACCTCGCGTGTTTCTTTAAATCATGCGAATCATCGCCCCCCTTCGGCCTTCACCTGAAACAAAAGCCACCTATGGCACTTCACGTCACATGGCAATCAAGCAGGCCAAACGCCAAGGCACCACAACGACCAGTTGCTTTGGTCCTCTTTCTCCTTGCCGGTAACGCAATTCATTCATCATGCGCATGTTGGCTTTCACACATTCCCCAATAGCGATCTTCACCACCTTCATCATCGAAGTCACCACGCTCTCGGCTGGTCTCCTCCCAGCATTACTTCGGGTTGGCAGGTTTACAGACGTGAGCCTCAATGGCGTCCATGGTTTGTGCCACTTTGATTCCGCACATTTTACAGGTCACGAAAATGTCCAGCGAAGGCGGGGAGGTCCCGGCGGGAGGCGGCGCGGCGCGCATCGGGCGGCTCGGCCTTTTTCCACCGCTGCTGCTGCTGGAGGAAGAAGAAGAAGAAGGGGTAGCTGAAGAGGAAGACGAAGATGAGGACGCAGAGTCATTCGGTGCCTGTGACGAAGAAAGCGCGGCCTTTGATGACGATGACGACGACGAACGGTTGGAGGACGAAGGCGCCAGAGAGGCTCCGCCCCCTCGCGCGGAGGCATAACCCGCGGACTGCAGAGACTCGCCGCCGGTGGCAATCGACACGCCACTCGCCGACACGTAGCTTTGGTCGTCGTCGTTATTGTTATTGTCGGCGGAATTGGAGGTGGTGGACTGCACCAAGCTCACGCGCCCCTGGTTGCTGGCTCGAGGGGTGGCCAAGAGGCTCAGCTGCGCGGCGGTCGCGCTGAGCTCGGCCATCAGCGCATCGTCGGGGTGTGGATATTCGGGGGGCGGGGGTGGCGGGATGGAGGACGCGTCGCTGACCCAGGAAGACTGGGTGTCGGCGGTGGAAGCGGTGTACTGGGTGGACGCCGTGCCCGCGGTGCTGGTGGTGTTCACCTGTCAAATTCAAAAATAAAAGGGTGTTGTTGTATTCAATGAGATTTTGGAGTGAGAGACGGACAACCATACAAAAACACAAGAGGCTTGGCATGAAATTGCATTGTGCGCGAGCATTTTCATAGGGAGAGAGAGAGAATCTTGTAGTCTACCATTTTGACGGTCGTGCAAACAAGTCTCATGAGTACACACGTATTGCGACCAAAAGTTTCTCCTACTATAGACTACATCATCGCCTCATTCACTCACTCACCGATTCGCTGCTCCCGCTGGGGCTGCGGTTGAAGTTGGCTAACGGTTTCCCTTGGGCATCCAACAAGCCGCTCCCGAAGGGTAAAGCGCCTAAGCTGTCCTGCAAACTGCCACTCCCCGACTTGTTGCCGTTGAGCGACTGGCCCGAGGCCGACGACAACTTCCGGATTTGCTCGTCCATTGCTTCCACCTTAAAAGGAGTAAAGTAAACAAGTAAGTTGATACAAAGGTTTGAGAAACACATGCATCAAGTTGCACAAAGAAACGGAAAAGGAAGAGCGCAATGACACGAATATCGTACTCCTCATCATGAGTAAGGTGAGAACAAAACAAGAAAGGAATACATACATACATGCATACATACATACATACATACCGTGTTGCCGGTGCCAGGATCGACAAAAACGTCCCCCTCATTCGCATCGTCGCCTTCGGAGTTGCGCTTCCGGCCATGGCCACCTTTGTTGCCCTTCTTCTTCTGCTTCTCGCTGCCTTCATTGTCTCCACCGCGGTCCGACCCGCCACCGTCTTTGGAATCGCCGCCGTCGTGGTCGTAGACTTCGTCGTCGTCCTCTTCTTCGTCGGAATTGTCCTCTTCGAAATCCCCAGTGCCCGCGAAACTGAACCCGTCGAAATGCTCGAATTTTTCTTCGTTTTCGCCCTCCACGTCAGTGTCAACCTTGTTGCACAGGACAACGCGAGATTGGAGAAATGAGAGCAACAAATTCAACCCACCCCTGAAGTTTAAACATAACGAAAGGCAGATCACTCTTGTCTCTTCAACTTCAACACCCTTTAATCCAACTCCTCATCATCATAATTTCTCACCTCAAGCTTCGTAAACTGCGGGTCAAAGTTGGCAGTGTTGTCGCGGTCGTCGCCCTCCCCATTGGCAACCACCACCCCTTCCATCGGGTCGATCGGCGGCTTCATCGCGCGCGCTTCCAACTCCGCCCAATTGAAGTCAGCGCCCGCCACTCCTTTCCCCCCCTCGCTGCCGCCGCCCCTTGACAAAGACCCGCTGTTCGAGTCAGAGGAGTCCGACTCGGCGCCTCCGCCAGCGCCGCTGTGGTTGCGGTCCCGGGACCCGCCGGGTCGGCTCGGGTTGAAGAACGGGTGGGCTTTGATCCCGTCGGCCCCGTCGGCCCCGAGCCGTTCCGCGGGGTTGCGGCACAGAAAGGCCGAGACCAGGGAAGCGCACTCGATGCTCATGGTAGGAGGAATTCGCAGAGGGGCGTAGCGCAAGCGCTGAAACAATTTCTGGCGGTCTTTCGTGTACCTAGAAGAGCAAACGAGAGAAAAATAAATGAGATGGGGATGATATCAGCCTTGGACCCAAAAAGCTACGAGACTCGTACAGTTTTCCTCTCCTTAAACTGGAGTTCCTTCCATCGTCCTCTTCTTTGACTATTACATGTCGTGCCAAGGCACTCACTCACCACGGCGGCAGGCCTGTGAGCATTTCGTACAAGATCATGCCGAGCCCCCACCAGTCAACAGCGTGCCCGTGGCCCACCTTTCACCGCAAGAGAGAGGTAGTACAGAGCACAAGAAACGAGGAAAATTCAGAGATGGACATCATGACAGAGAGCGGAAGAAAAAGTAGGGCGGAAAAAAATAAAGAGAAACGAGACTAAAAAGACGACACAGCATTTGAAATTCAAAGCCTCAAAAGAATCATTTCGTTTTCTCTTCCCCATCTACTTCGCCCTCCATGCGTCACTCATCACCTTGTTCAGGACTTCCGGGGCCATGTATTCGGGGGTGCCGCAAATGCTTTTCGCTCCCTGTACCGCGGACCAGATGTTGTCCTTAGCCAGACCAAAGTCCCCCAATTTCACGTGCCCTTCCGCGCTCAACAGCACCTATCATGATGCCAACGCCGATTTCGAATACAAGAAAAAAAAAAAAACGTAAAAATAAGAACACGCAAAGTTAGTGCACAAGAAAGAAAGAACCTCATTTTCACACGCTACTGAAACAACAACGAATAAACGGCAACACCACCACCGCCACAGGCGCAGCAGCACTTACGTTTTCGGGCTTCATGTCGCGGTAAATCACGCCATGCCGGTGCAAAAAGTCGAGGGCGTTGACAAGCTCGGCGGCGTAGAACCGAGCGACATGCTCAGGAAACTTGCGAAACCTCGACAAGTGAAAGAAAAGCTCCCCACCGGAACAGTACTCCAGCACAATGAACAGCTTCTCCTCGGTCTAGCATGTAGCATGGACGATGCAGCAAAGGCAGGAAGTTACAAAGATCAAAAGTTGGTTAGACCTAAAGTTATGGTGGGGGGGGGGGGGCAGTAGATACATATCTCATTATATGAGCCCACACCTACCCACCTGAAAAGCGTAGAACATGGACATAATGAAAGGGTGGCCGTCGCAGATCTCCAGCACCCGCCGCTCCGTCTTGGTGCGCTCCACCTGCTTGGCCCTTCGGAGCTTGCTCTTCTTGAGCACCTTCATTGCATACCGGGCTCCTGGCGCCGAGCCTCCCTTGCGCTCCACCAGCACCACCTTCCCAAACGAGCCTTTCCCCAACACCTAGTTGCAAAAAAGCAGCCACGGTGATAAAGACAGCAGTGACAGCGTGAGAACACGAAACTCTGAATACAACGGTATACCACAAAATGCACCGGGAACAGCAAGAGTAGAAAAGCATAAGATATTGAGATCCAAAGCATTGTGAGTAGAGCCGCGAGGACCTGTTTCTGTATTTTTGTTTTGGCAAATAGTCTCCCTACCTTAATCCTGTTGAAGTCTCCCAGCGTAACATGCTCGCTTTTTCTCAACGCGCGTTCTTCGTCGTCTAGTCCTTCACTTCGGCTGCCTTTGGAAGCCATCCCGCTTTTGCTGCGAGTACTACTCGTCGAACTGCTTTTCGCAGAGGCGGTGGCAGTGGTTGTGCTTACGCTGCTGTGACTGCTGCTTTTGCTTTTGCCGCTACTGCTGCTATTGCCACTACTACTGTTGCTGCTGCTGCTGCTACCCCCCATGCCACTGGCTAGCGCATCCAGGGCAGCGTTCGCGGCGGCTAGCGGTTTAGGCGTCCCGCGCAGAGTTGATTCCGGCGCCGAGTGCCGCTTGGCTACGCCGTTCAATCCCGTGTCAGCCCCACCTCCGTCTGCAGCTGCTGCAGCTTGTGACGACGGCTGCTGCGCACTACTGCTACTGCTCGTAGAAGGCATTGAGGCGCGCTTCGAGGCGTTGCGTGCGGGGGAGGCGCCCGAGCTGGCACTGCCCCATAGAGCTGCACCAATGGCGCCGAACCAACTGCCTCTGGCGCTCGGCTTGGCACTCTCCGCATTGGCGCCGCTCTGACGTGTGGTCACAAGCAAACGTAGGCCAATGAGCACACTATCAGAAACTATAGCAACTAAAAGGCAACGTAGTTTATTTTATAGTCTCTCACTTAACGGTACCGTTGGTGGGGCTCCGTCTGTGTTGTCCGTCATAACAGATCTGCTTTAGCTGTAGCTTACGCAGCAACGCAGCTCGTTGATACAGACAAAGCAGCAATATGTAGAAGTTTGAATCTCGACTCTTCACTGTGCGAAAGGAGGGGTTTCTTAGTCTCCCTTCAACGTGACTTATGGGCACGCGGCGTGCATACAACGTGCGAGCGTGCGAGCCAAACTGGTGCAAATTTTGTCGAGTCGGACGTTATCAATTCCCCGTTTTTCAGTTTTCCATGGAACTTTTGGAAGAAAAAAACGCACATCAGCTTCTCAGAATCGGATCAAGGGTATGTTTGATCGGATCATCAGAATTTCAGAACCTTTTGGTCCAACGGATTGAAGAGTCGATCTCATTTCTGTTTTCTAAGCCGAGCCGAGCCGGCAGGGACGCAGGCAGGGACACAAAAGAGGGACAGAACGACAGAACGGCGGCAGCAACAAGCGCGAAATGATTTTTTGGTGAAATTAAAGCACGGTGGCTGGCCATGGCTACGCTATCTGTTCTATCATAGATAGGTACACCTCTAAAACAAAAGCGGTCGAGAGCTAACTAATGAATCATACATATTTCAATGAACTGTACACTAGAGTTGTTGTTTGGGCTGCTTCAAGTGACAACCTATTGCTAGTTATAATTATGCCGATTTAAAATGAAGCATACTTAGTAGCATCTCGATTTGGGGTTTACCTTCTAGCTTTTTTAAAACCTAGTTTGTACTTCTAAGTACATAGCATTTGGAAGCTAGAAGCAATTGAGGTGTAGATAAGCATGCGTCGAGAACAAGCTAGTTTCGGCCGCAGTAGTTCGTCGGCGTCGAAGGAATTGCCCGACGAGGATGGTGTGAGGATGCTAAACGACACGAACAGTGACGCGCGTCGGTCATTTCGGCTACAGGAGTCCTTCGATCATGGCGCGGAGAGAAACCGAACTTCAAGTCGGCGACTCATGCAAGGCAGCTCTTTCGTTGCGTTGGCAGATCAGGTGATGGGATAGGGTCTGTGCTTACCTTTGATCACACAAGCACTCGTTATTAACGTCAAACCCTACTTTACATAAACAGGAAATGGACCCGGATTACCAAGAAGAAACTCAGGAAGACATGGCGGTCAAGCTAGAAGAACGCATTCTTGATTCACTCTTCAAGATTGGTGGGAAGGACGCTTCGGCTACTGCTCGGCTTTTTCTATCTGGGTTTCTCTGCCTCACTGTTTCTCGAATAAAGCTCAATCTTTACCTCAATCTCTGCCTGAATACCTTCAATTTTCTTAAACACTGATTCTTCTTTATGTTCGTGCGCGTTCAATCGATTGTCCTCTTTGCTTCAAGGTACTGTATTCTTCGTGATCGCCTACGTGTGCTACTTTTACTCCTTGGAACCTGAACTGGGGTGGCTGGACTGCCTCTATTTCACGATGGCGACCTTCACCACCATTGGCTACGGCGACATACATGTGCGCTGCGATGCTTTGAAGATATTTCGCTTTCACTGTCAAGTAGTTGTCGTTGGTCATATTCTATTTCTCTTTCTTAACCTAGGCTTCCCTCTCTCCTTCACCTTATCCTCTCCATACTCACCTTTCTCGTTTTCTGCGGATGTTTGCGGTTGTGACTGTTGCTACCGTGTACAGCCCACTTCAGCCAGCAGCCGCATCTTCACCATATTCATCGTCTTCATCAGCATGCTTCCCGTCGCCCTTGCGCTCGCGGCAACCGCTGAATACCTCACCACCCAAGAGAACATGAAGCGCCAGACGCACGAGCGTCAATTCGTGGACGCTATTAACTCTCTGCACGAAGAAAACGACGACATCCAATACAACGCTGTCTTTTCGTCCACTTTTGCGGGCATGAGCTTCAAGGACGTGCAATGGGAGGTTTATGAGGGTTTTGACGCATTTCCAGGCGACAACGACGGTTACCCTGCGCCTTGTCGTCTTGTTCTCGCAGAGGAGGATGACGAAGCAGGCAACGACGCAAGAGTACTGCAGCGTTGTCAGCGCGAATGTTTAGAGCGCGGCTGCGGTGGTTTTGTAGTGTCCGAAGGCCTCGCTTACTTTCGCCGCTATTCTCCGCAAGACCTGGCTGCTGCTAAAGCACCTCTGAACGGAGCGGCGTTGTACCTTCCCGTGACAACTCAAGCCAACTCTAGTGGCAGAGCGTTTTCTTCTGGGGCAGGTGCCACCGTGGAGCCTTTCTTTGCGAGGCGCGAAGTGACGTCGCCTTCTTCGAATGGTGGCGGTGTGCTTGCACCGCAGACAAGTAACCGCAGCGTCACACCATCACGCTTGTCAAGCATTGACACAACGGCCACCACGCCTCTTGCTGCCGGAGGTGACGGAGGAGGAGGAAGAGGTGAAGTATTGGCGTCTAATCCTCGTTTACAGCACCAGATCCAGCTGAAGCGGCACACCCCCCTCGTGTCGTCACAAATCGCCAAATCCACGCGAAGTTCGGTGGCGTCGTCCCTGGGCCCTGCAGACCGCAAAGCCGTCGCATCCCTCCTGGTAAACAACCACCACCGCCCCTCGGTGCCGCCGTCTCCGCGCAACGCACCGGCACATGTACACTCACAGCAGAGGAAATCAGGGGGTAGGGCTCCTCCGACTCCTCAAGGCCGATCTTCGCCTCCTCTACTGGCTCTGCCTCGTATGGACGACTCAGCAAACGCAGCCTCTCAGCTGCAGCGGTGGTGGCGGCAGTCCGTAGCACCCAAATTGACCAAAGTGGTTGAGAGAAGAGAAGGATCACTGGACACAGTACAAAGTGTGGAGCTCAAAGAGGATGGAAGCATTGGAAAAGCACAGGTACCAAAGCAAGAACCGAGAAAAGACTTCTCAATTGCATTTGATCGCACAATTTTGCATGCAAAATATGAACTACGAACTCTGTGTTGAAGTTGTAGGTGGAGAAAGGAAATTGATACCCTGGACTACAACTTATCTTCTTTTATCGAGCATTGCACTCATTTTCTTTCTATTTTTTCTAACCTCTCAGGCAAACTCTCGACCTTCTCGTCTCGTCACGCCTACTCCTTCTACACCGTCTACCCACTATACACCAATACAGCCGTCTCCTTCTCCTCTGTCTCCGTCATCAAACTTACCGCGGATCAGCCCGAGTAATGCTAAGGAAACATCGCCTGCAGCCAAGATAACTGCGAGTTCGAGAAAGGACAAAAATAGCAGTGGAGGAGGTGACGCGCCAAAAGTCATGGGAAGAACGTCAGGACCTTCGTTTGGGAAGTCCCAAAAGACGGGCCCTCTGCTCATGAATCTGGGGAAAGCCAGCTTGACTGCCGTGGCGATCGCGCTGTGTTGGTGGCTCTTTGACAGTGAGGCCAATTTGAGAAGCATCAAAGCAGCTGGGCACCATCACCACGCCATGTAAATGCGATCGATGAGACGTTCGTCTTCATCTGTGGCCCCCTTTGCATGCCTTAACGATTTTCCAACGCTTTGATCTTTCAGGAGATGTAAATTTCAGGAGGTTAGAGTATTTCAAAATATATGCTTTCTCTGTCTCCTTTATTCCCAGGTCTCAAGAAGAGTTCGATGAACATTTCCATTCTCGACATCATTTCGACCATCACACGGGGGAGCTCAAGAAGGGCGCAGACGGCACTACTCACTTGCATCGCCACCACGCCGGCTTGATTCGGTTCATGTTCGTGAAAGCGTTCTATTTTGCGACCAGCACGGCCACCACGATCGGGTAACAAAAATGATACGAAAATCCTTGAAATTTGCGCAGTATCAACAATCATGACGCACAAAAAAACAGTTATTGGCGTTGTCTTCCTGATAAGATCACTGTTTTTTGTTGAATAAAGGTCATCTATCAGAACCCTTTTAGAACTACGTCATCGCTTATCTTAAGTACACTCTCTTTCTCTCACTCAGTTACGGCGACGTGTATCCTTTAACCGATTTGGGCAAATTGCTAGCCGTCGTGTACATGCCTTTGTCGATTGGCGTATTCAGCGGGCTTCTAGCTGCGGTGGCCAAGGCGACCTTTCGGATGTTGATCATGGCGACATGCGATGCGGAGGGGAGGTCCCTCGAGACGGGCCACCGCTTGCAGAAGAAAGCCACCAGGTCGAAAAGAGGCGAACGGCTTGTGCGTGGAGCTTCGCAGGTATTTTTGACGCGTCGCACAACCTTAGTGTCGCTGAACATTGTGAATTAGTAAAATATCATAACAGTACAAGCTTGCATGCACGACTGACCCGTGTCAAATCGCTGGCTCTACCTTGCCATTTGCGTTGTCCCTACTGCAGGTGCGGCGTTGGAAGAAGGAGCTCTTCGTAGAGCGCTCTGATACAAAATCCGAAAATGAAATAAAGATTGTGCAATCACCTTCCAAGGCCGCAAACAGTAGGAAGGCTGTCAACAACAGCAACAGCTGCAGCAACCCAGGTGCTGGCGACGATGGTCAACAGCGAGATTTACCTTCACCGCCACTGCCTCTAGCATCACGGCCACGAGGACCATCCTCATCGTCGCATGTCGATACATCAGCTGCAGCCAAGGCGTTAGCGTCAGATTTGGCTGGGATCGAAGAAGAAGGCTTAGACGAATGCGAGTTCATGCTGTACATGCTCTTGATCTTGAACAAAGTGGAACTGAAGAGCATTCGCGACGTGACGGTGCGTGGGTACTGTTGAAGAATTGGTGTATATGTTCACGTGGAGAAACAATGCACACATTCGCAATCCCTTACATCTTTGCGCATATTTTGAGCTTGAGTATGAATTAGAAACATATTTTGCACGTAAAGGTAGGGTGCAGGAGAGAATGGTGTTTGATAATGGCCTATTTCGTCTCGCAGAACATCATACTCACGATTACGGTTCTACACTCGATACTAATTTCTGTGCTTTTCCTATTAGGTATTGATGCGAGAGCACCAAAATTGGAAAGCTGAAATGGATAACTTAACGGCCGGGAATGGCAACCCTGGGAATCTGCCGCGTCGCATGAAGAATGGTCCTAGTTTCTTGCAAACCTTTCCTGACGCCTCAGCAACGAATAATGGTGATCCTGGGTCAGTACTGAGAGGATCAGCAACGGCAGCAGCAGTGGCGGCAGCTGGAGAAGTATCGGATTTGCGAGTGTCAAAGGCGGAAAGTGGCGATGCCCAGGCCTCCAACGAGCCCTTAGTGGCGTCTGAAAAAGCTGCTATGGCGCTGGAGACGGAGCAGCGCAAACGCACCCAGCAGCGAAGCGAGTTTTGGCCGTTGCTCGTCGCCGTAATCGCCGTCTTAGGGGTTGCGCTGACTGTTAGCCTCAGTTGTTCCCTTGGTGAGGGAGAAGCCTTTTACGCACGTTTGAATTAAGACCAACCGGCTGAGCCGCTCTGAGCCTTTCAAAAAAGGCCCATAAAAAATTATGTTGCTGTTGCCATACTACTAGTACTTATATGTAGTGTTGTGTATGGCCCCCTGAGCCCACTACCTGTTGATACTACCTTTCCCAAGCTATAGAGACTCCCTGTCTTTCGAACTAAACCCTGCTAATCCCGCTACTACTCTGGGGCAGTAAGTTTGTCTAATCAATGGTGTAAGAAGTCCGTTCATTTCTCCCTGGATAAATCCAGTCTATATTTCCCCC
>Ga0307982_1003579_pt1 | contig 12383 bp, 11 predicted proteins | sample OrgLakmetagen989_FD_201847 | JGI IMG/M metagenome (GOLD analysis project Ga0307982, IMG submission 201847) | Saline water microbial communities from Organic Lake, Antarctica - #989 | ecosystem: Environmental > Aquatic > Non-marine Saline and Alkaline > Saline | place: Antarctica: Organic Lake... | reverse complement strand
GGAAGCTCCGCTTCTCCTCTGGTGTCACTCTAGTGTCGCACCGAGGTGGCCGCAGCTGCGGTTTTCCAATGCTGAAAGGCGCTTTCGTAACGAGCTTTAGCCAGCCAGCGCGGTCCTGCGCCAGGGCTGCCCATTCCGAAAAGGTAAGAGGGCTTACAGCTAACTCATATCATAATAAAAACACCAATATCATCATCCATAATTCTATTCAGCTATAATTATAGTGGTGCTTCGACCGCCGAATCGAAGTCCAGCGGCATCCCTATTTTTGCTCTTAGGTTCATATTTGAAGCCAGTGCCGAATAAAGATACGGCAAGACAGCTGGATGCAAGCGAACAGCCCAGCTTGCATCGGCCCATTTCATAATTCCCCTACGAACGAAGAACCAGAGGTAGAGTGCTTGTGCACAAAAAAGAGCGCCGACGGCACCGACCCCTGTTCTAGTGCAATCGCAACCTCGTCCTTGTGATTGTTCTTACTTCTTCTTTTTGCCCTTCTTCTTTTTCCCACCCCCCGCTTCCGCTGCTGCTTTTGCTTCTGCCGCTTTTTTGGCGTCTTCCTTTTGCTTTGCCTCCGCTTCTAGACGAGCAATTCGTTCGTTTTCAAACGATTGTAACCGCTCCTGCACTCGTTGTGCTTTTTCGTCTTCCATCCACTATGAAATTGTATGACAAAGATTCGAGTGAGCGGCATTGTATGAGCAAAAGAAATGAAAGTGCCAGATGAATTTTCAATAACTTCAGAATGAAACACACGTACTTATGTTGGATACAAAATTGAAGCATTGAAGTTTCGTGAACGAACAAACAGATGCATCTGGCCTCCAATAATTCATGCGCAACGATGTGTATTTGATTTGTATCATCATAATGATAAACACCCGATCATGCACCTGCAAGTAAGCTATGCGGCGTTCTTCTTTGATGGCAGCGGCGGCAGCAGCGGCAGCCTCTTTTGCTCTGGCTTGCTGGGTCACTTGTTCCGAGGCTTTCAAAGCCGCTAATCCCACCTTTGGTAGGGGGAGGAGAAAAAATGGGAAACAGGACACAAAGTAAAGAGGTGTAAGTTGGATTCAAAGGGAGTATTGCTAACAAACATACCATCAAACAAATATTCCATCCACCCGCCCACACCTACAGCACATTACTACTACACGACGACGCCTAAACCTGCTACATGTAGTAAGCCCCACCACCACAGCCATCAATACCTGGTTGAGCTTCAAAGCTTCCGCCACTTGTCGTTCGGTGAACGAGGAGGTGTCACCAGTGGCGCCCACGTCACACGTGTGCACGCTCTGGTTGGGCCGCAGACCGTCCACGAGAAGGCTGTTTGGTTGAGGATAGGAGGGCGAAACATGTCCGCGTTTTGTATACAAAGAGACAATGGGTTAGAGGGAAGGAGGAAAGACGAGGACCTGGGGAAGACAATCGACGACCATTCATGATAACTTTCTTCAGCAGCACACGTGCAAAGACACAATTCATCGCATTCACCCGCCTTCACAGCGACGTCTCCACACAAACATAAATCCACGCCCACTCAAGCGCGCACAAACTTACCGCACGCCGAAATCATCCAAGTCGGTGCGGAAGAAGTTCAGCGTGCGCAGAGTGTTGTTGGAAGCTAACATGTTCGCGAACGCTTTGATGCCCGAGCTGTCGTTGCCGCCTCCTGTGAGGGGGTTGGACTCTAAGTTGAGGCCGCGCAGGGTGTTCCACCTGTAATTGAAAAGAAGATGTGTGGCAGTCAAAGAGAAAGGGAAGGGACAAGAAGACAGGGAAGAGACGGTGACTACATATACATAGTTCGGGAAGAGCAATGGAACAGTTCAGAGGTGGCGTGGTAACACAAGACAGAAGGACACAATAATAACACGTGTTTATTTGTGTGTCTAGTCTTTTGATAATTTACCCGCCAGTAGTTGGCATTGGTCCCGCATCAACAGGCGCTTTGGTGGTTTCGGGCCCTGCTTCGCCTTCTTCCCCTCCTTTTTCTTCACCCTCTTGAGAGGAGGAAGGCGGGGTGAGGGCAGCGGCGAGTTCGGTTAAAGTTCTTGGCCCCAGGGCGTTCCCGCGAAGCTCCAGATGCTCGAGGTGAGCTAAGAAAGGCAATGGAAAGAAAAAGGGAACAGATAAAAGCAAAGAGTGAAGTGAGGTTAGGTGCAGGAATAGAAGCCTCGATTAGGAGGCGTAACTCCCTGTTTTCTTTATCTTCTATTGCGCGTAAATGGCTCGAAAATTTCGTCCTTCAGCTTGTACTTTAAACATCACTTCTCTCATAAATTGACATCAACTTTCTCATTGAGCATCATTCTTTACCGTTGTGCTTCAGTGCGCGCGCCAGAAACGACCCTCCAAGATCATCCAACGAGGACTCCGACAAATCCAACACTTTCAAACTGCGGTTGTGGCACAGGCATTTCGCCAGCACTCGAGCCGAAGTGGAGGCCAGCACCGAGGGGGCAATCTCGTACTTGTGGTTCTGCTCTTGCTCCAGCCACGCTGCATCCGGGGAGATGTAGGTCGATGCACTGCCGCCAATTGCCGCGAGTTTGGTGCGATTGCCGCCGCTGCCGCCGCTGCGAATGGACTTGGCATTGTTAGCCATCCCGCCCATGCTGCTGGTGCTGCTGAAGAGGCTGTTGCTATTGCTCGGGCCTCCGCCCCCTACCAAGAGGGGGAGTTGCGGAGCCATCGGGGGCGGGCAGGCGTAGTTCAAAATGGCAAAGGACGCGCGGGGCTGGTTGTGGTGGGAGTGACAGGAGTGGCGGCAAAGGGAAGCAAAGACAAAGCACGAAAAAAAAGAAGATCGAGCGGAATGTAACGGAGAGAGAAATGAAAGAAAAGCAAGTAAATTTTTTTAAAAAGGTATTTTAAGGAACGCTTGCAAGCCGACACGGAATTTATGACCAATTCGAGAGAGAAAGAGCAACAGAGGAATCAAGACGTGTCAAAAGGCTCTTGAAGCTGAAGCCTCCTTGTCTGTTTTTGCTCTTTTCTCTCTCTCATACCTGGGTCTGGTTGGCCAGCAGCAAGCGGCAAAAAGTGCGCACGTGTTGCTGCGTCACGGTCTCAAACGACGAAATTTCTCCCGCCAGTAGCCGCGCCATCACCTAACATGTGCGTGTGTGCGTGTGTGGGCACAGATGAAGGGAAAGGAAGGAGAATTTAGGCTTCAGAACAAAAAGAGGAAGCATGCAACACATTTGAAACTACTGCATAAATTAAAAAAAAATTCAATTCTATTCCACAAGTATATCAACCGTTTTGTTTCGCTCTACACTCAGAGCAGCTTTTTCGGCTTCCAGAGTTTCGGCATAAGACTCCATTATTTCGGCAATTTTGTTGGCTCGCTCTTCGTCCAAAATCTTTTGCAGGGCCTGTTGGTTGGTTTGAATCGTGTTTTGAGGTATGAGTTAAGGCCAATAAACAAGAGGAGAAACAGCACGCAGATATGGTTTTTAGCAGGCAGGGTTTTTCTTATTTGCTGTGTTGTTGTCATGGCTACGATGACGAAATCATCATCAGCACCCATGCATTCGCACCTTCGCATCCGCCGAATGAAAACCCGTCGGGTTAGTGCCTCGGTCTTCCATTTCACGCGCTAATTCGGCAGCCGACATTTCCTTGGCCTCAATCCGCGGCACTTGCGACGCAATGTCGCCCTTGTCGGCCGATATCTCAAAGTCTGCCACGTTGAGCCCGACGTCTTGAGGCATGGCAATGTCCTAGAGTATGTGTGTGTGTGTGTGTTTACGTGTACGCGTGATCGATCGATCGGTTGGTTGGTTGGAATTTGACGTCGTATAGGTTGACGCACACACCAGCCCCAGAAACATTTCGTAACCCCCCAACAAACGAGCGACGATTCCCATGGGCGCGCATGAAGCATAGGTTTGCCATAGCCAGCATGTAAGTATTTACACATAAGCATGAAGGCATTTTAGATCCCCATTAAGTTGATATGGAGATCGTAGATTTCCCCAAGCATCGAGACAAGAAGGTGACACAGCGAAATATTTCACAGCAATAACAAAAAAACGTGAGAGTACTGTGAACGAAAGTGTAGCATGTTCTAAATCGAGCGACATATATGACTACAACAAGAGAAGCAGATGATATCTAAATATTTCATATTGTCAGAATGCACTCACGTTGAAGTACTTCATGTTGTCGATGAGAGCAGCCCGTGTCTCTGGATCAAGCTCAGCTGCAATCTCTTCGACAGTAGCCGCCATTTTCGTCAAGAAAGAGCTCTACTCCAAACAATATGAGGCTCAGGTGGAAATACAACAACTTCAAACTTGCTGCTAGTATTGAGAGTCGGACAGTTACTGGCGTCCTCTATAGCGCTGCCATGCCGCGTAGCATTGCGTACGAAATATTATTACTGAAGACAGACTGAAGCTTGTCAAAAGCAGCGCGCGCTAAAATTTATCGTAAACGTACGATATATTTTTATTTTACAAGCCTTGGAAGCTTGGAAGTAATTTGGTACATACTACAGGCTGCACTATTTTGGGAGCTAGCTTTTACCCTAGTACCCTGTACCTTGCATAGCACAGCACTTGACTTTATAGGTGCAGCCAGCAGAGAATAATGTCCTCCTGCCTAAAGAAATTATCGCTCCTACTCAGCAGAGGGGAAATTTTACACCTCGATAGAAAACAGGACATAGGACATGGAGGTAGCTCGTTCTGCTTCTTCAAACTTTCGGAAAAAACAAAAAAAAATGCCAAGGAGCGACTTCACAGCCACCCACATAGAATATCCGATGCCTCCGTTTGATCTCATTCCTCAAAACCATATCCGACCTGCTGCCATACAACTGCTACATCATATGGCTTTCCCGCCGGTGAACGCCATGAGTTTTTCGTACAACAACAGCTGCAGCGTCGCGGTGGGCGCCACCCGACTCCACATGGGCACGAAGCCCGCCCAGAGCGAGGTCACGCCTTGCGCGCGCACCACCTGTGCAGGAAGCAAAGAAAAAGTGCAGAATGTCGAATGGAGTCACACGAAGGACAAGGTAGTGAATTTCCGCCGTTTGATTGGTCAAAGCTCGCACGCAATCGTTAAAAAGGGCGCGGGTGCAAGTAAAGCCCCCCCCTTGGAGTAGCACCATGCATGATTATTGTTGAAGGAGGAGAAGGAGTACAAGTACGAGGAGGAAAGAAAGCAAGATGTCCACTCACTTTCGCCAGGCAGTCGCCAAAGGAGGTGTATATCCTCGGGCCGTCTACAGGTTGGTTCATCAGCCGGGTTCGCACCTACGAGTAGGAACACACCAAAGCACGCAAAAGATGATATGTGCATTGTTTTTAGACTAATCAAGGAAAGGGGCACACGATGATGAGTTTGATGTTTTGATTGACACTTAATGGGCAGAACGGGCGGTATAGAAATCTCATGCCGAATGATGAGAAATCGCTTGTCTTGCAGACAACTAGTACATGTATATGGATACCATGTCGAAGGGCGCCACGGTTAAGGTCATGAAAAAGCCGGCAATCGTGGCGGAGGTTAAAATGGTGGCCGTGCTGCCTTTTTCAAAGACCCCCGTAGACGCCACCCACTGCTTGGAGTAATCGTAGCACGCCATCTATGGACAACCGCCATATCGCAAGCACAAGAGGGGAATGGGAGAGTAACTACTATGTAGGAGATTATAGGCATTGCGTGAGCAAAGGTGAACGATAGTAAATTATTGTGTACAGGTAGTAGGATAGTATACAATTCATTTGAGCGTGGGGTATACAGAGAAATTCAAGGCCACATTCAAACCTTGGTGCCGTTGTTGACCATTGCTCGGGCAATGTTCGCATCCATACCTATACAGAGAAGAGAGAAACAATGCGATCAGAGGGCACGTAATCATAGAGAGCCTTTAGAAAACTTTAACGCTTCTTCATCATGCCAACTATGATCATGTATTTGAAGCAAAGTAAATGCCTCTGAATCATAAGGCTGCATCTTTCACTTCTAGACTTCCATTTTTCACGCACCGCGATAAAAGCCTTTCATGCCTTGCGTGCTCATGATTTGCCTCGCTACCTCCCCGATGGACACCGCCGCCCCCTCCGAGGCCATCATGCGTGTCTTTAGCACGTCAAACGGGTTGCCGACAATGGACCCGATCCCGCCGGCCACGCAGCCCGCGCCAAACTTTTCGAACGGGCCGGTGGCGCCCGTCGCTTCGACGATGGGTTTGTAGAGGCCCAGGCGAATGGACGTGTAGGAAGCTTCGCGAAGCCAGGCAGCGGGTATGCCCTTCCAAAACGCAGGCACGCCTTCTTCTTTCACGATCGTAGTGATGGTACCAACGGTACCAAGCTAAGGTATTAAATAGAAAAGAAATTGAATCGAGCGTGACTTGTTGGCAAGAGTGGCAACAGTTTCAACAACCACAACAACTTCAAAGATGCAGCGAGGTTTCTCGAAGATTCGATGGTAACAATGCATTTTGTCAAGCAATGCCCTAGCCAACAGTTTCTGACCGCCCGATAGTCGCGCGCACCCTTCGTGCCCGACACTTGGAGCCGCGTTTTCAACTGAAAAAAAGTGCGAAGAAAGTTTAGCGCGATAAAACTAGTTGAAAGTAATTGAGACAATCAACAGCATCATAAAGTTAGACTCATGGCGCTTCTTGATGAACCAACCGTGTCGATAGGGTGGACAAAAGTTACAGCTATTACGGCAGCCGATCCTGCAGATCCAAGAGAGCGTATCAAATCCATGGCTGCTCCTCAGATTCGCCACCTCGGTCTTCCAAGGCAAATGTGTCAAACAATGCAAGAACGGATGCATTCCTTTGCAGAAACTTCCGGCGGAGACGACGCGCCGTCCGTCGGGTTGTCATCAAAACAGAAACACGCTGCTTTGATTTCAAGGAACTATATTAGGGTACCCATTGCTGAATCAGGTACACCTGATCACCTGATCACCCATCACCCTTGGCTGAATTGCTGAATGCTGAATGCTGAATCAGCCGAATATTTACCGACGACTACGACTCTAGTAGCTAGAGGAGCTCTCGCGTCTCGCGTCTCGCGTCTCGTGTCTTGCATCTCGCATTGCATCTTCAGAGCTCTCATCAGACTAACGCATAGGTTCGAGATGTCGTCGTCTAGGGTGCCAGTAGCACACGCTGAGCCTGCAGATGACGTATTAGCTCACCGCGTTCGACCTGCACGAGACAGCAGAGGCGCCTCTCGGGCGGGAGACAATGGATCAAGCGACGAAGACAACGACAACGTAGAAGCTGGCATGATAAGCAGCAATTCACCTCAGGACGAAGAGCGTGTAGTCGTAGAGAGCCTCCCCGGTGGCTACCAGGTGCTTTTAAACGCTAGCCAAAAGTGGGATAAAAATGTATATGAGCCAGCCAGCCTTTTGTGGAAGTGTTTTCATTTTATATGGTATACATTTATCTTCAATGCATGCGAAAGCATCACCACGTGTTGATATGATATTTCCTAACGCAGGTCGTTGCGGTGGAGGCCTCGCGAGTAGACGTCGTCACCGCTGCTCCTGCAGGTAGAGGAGACGCCAACGTTTGGGTACGGCAAAATCGCGACTTGTTGCCGTATCCATCCGAAGGACGGTGGCACTACGATTTGATGGAAAGATGCTGCACGTTTGATGGCAACTGCGCAATGGCCTGGTTTTGTGCTGTGTTTCCTGGTAAGCCGCCTTGTTTTTCTTTTATCTTGGAAAGAGAAATTGTATGACAAAGTAGATCACTGACGGCATTCGCGGCACAAAACATACACAGAGATGTAGTAGCAAAGAAACACACACGCGAATCCCGTAAAAATGACCGACGCTGTGCGAATCCCTAAAAAAATCGTAATCTAATGCACTCTTTTCGTGGTGTTGCTGTGGGCACGCGTACATTTTCTATATCTGTGTGCATTCTTACTCCGTCTACCCTACTTCAGTGGCCCAAATTGCCGAGCGGTTGAAAGCAATGGGCATCATGAAACAGGTTTGGATCTCAAGGGTATTATTTTCAATAGGCACTCCTTGTATAGCCGAATCATAAAAGCACAATCGCATCTATATCGAGCGTTGTGGAGTGTTGTTTCTATCTTAATTTTGTTTTTGTTCGCCTTAACTATTCGTAGTATTAAGTTGTTATACATTCTTATTTTTGGCATTTATGATTATGCTTTCCAAATGTACCTTTATAATGAAATCGATTGCACTTTCGTTTAGTTCCTAACAGATTTTTTTTTCTCTTGTTGTATGTGGTTTTGCACGTACAGGGCTACCACGATGTGCTTTTTGTGTCAATCTTATGGATGGTGGCTGATTTGCTCATCAGCGCAGCTACCAAAGAAGACTCGTGGTCGTTTTACATTTACCTCAGGTATGAATTATACCTCGTTTCAAGGAAAGAAAATTCGTCTTTCACGTAAAATTGGGCCGTGATTTCAGTTTCTTTTGTTCCTATTCGTTCAACACCTCTTGCTCAAATTTTGTGTATTTTGTTTGCTCTTATCGTCCCTTCTCTTCTTACTTCCTTCTTACTCGTATGCACGGTTGCCTTCCCTTTCTCTTATTTCTTATCCCTGCGTGTATTTGCCTGCCCTCTCAGCCTGGTGTGCTGCCAGTTCCGCGGTGTGATCCGGATGATGCTCAAAATTCCAGGCAGTGCTTTCGACGACTGTTTAGTCTCCTGTCTTTGCCAGCCTTGTGTAGTGACACAAATGGTAAGGAAGACCCCCACACACATATATGAAAATTTGCAAGTGCTTTTCCAAGTTCATGGCCAGTGCGTTCCTTCCTTCCGTCTTCGTATTCCCTTCCCTTACTTAATCAGTCGATTTCTGCGCTTCCAAATATTTGAACTATGAAATAGGTCGGCACCCTTTGGGTGAACCCTCGGGAAGTGCCTGGCTGCTCCTTCGACGAACGCGCCGCATACGTGGTGTAACAAATAGAGACTCGCATCTGAGAGATGGCCATCTTCTTCTTGTGTCAAAGTGAAGTCAGCTGAAATTCGCAACTCGATATACTTGTGGCTACAGCCGCCTCTTATCGATCTCTGGTCCCTAATGAGGCGGCAGCTACAATTTTCAGTCTTATTATCTCACGAGATGTTGAGTGGGAATGCATCAATACAGATCCTTAAAGCAGGTGCCTAAATAACACTCATGGAATAGGAAGGAACCACGAAATAAACAGGGGAAGAGCAAGGGTAAGTAAACGTATTTTTCATTGAAATCCTGTTTTTCTAAGTGGGTTATGCGCATTGTATCTTGTGATTCTTGATTCCCACTTACATTCCTCATTCATCGCTACATCGCCTTCACCCTTCACGATGGGCGACTCCGATAAACCCACCATAAAGCCGGTGTTTAAGCCTTCTTTTGGTGGGCAAAAGAAGAGTGCCCATGCGGCAAAGCGGCAGCAAGAAGAAGAAAACCTAGAGGTGCAGCAGCAGAAGCAAGAGCAACGAGCTGCTGGCAAGGGTAGCAAAGGGGGCGGTAAGGGAGGAAAGGGCAGCAGCGGAGGCAAAGGCAAAGGAGCTGATGGCAAAGGCAAAGGTGGCAAAGGCAGCCGACCAATGCCGCAGGGCAAAGCCTGGCTCAGTGCTGGCTCAGCCCAAGAGACTGCTATCCGTGTGAAACAGCCAGCTGCGCCGTCCTCCTCCTCCTCCTCATCATCCTCGACCTCGTCCTCATCCAGTTCTCAGTCTTCATCGAAGCCTGTTAGTGCTGGTGTGTCTAGCGCAGCAGCAGGCTTTGTAGGAGATGGCACACTAGGTACAGCATCTGCAGCTGGTGTAGTGCCGGTGCCGCCCTCCTCCGCACCTGACGTCATGGCGGTCGACGAGGGAGACGAGGACACGGAGTGGGCACAACCTACCATTGCTGAAAACGATCCATGGGCCCCTGTACAAGTGCCCTTTCATAAGCCAGCGGTTGCGAACACGCCGCTGTTTGCGACGCCGGTTTTCTCTCCACTCAATAGCAGCAGCAGTGGCGGCGGCGTAGGAGATGGCGGCATGTGCGCAGCGATGCCAGAAGAAGTTCTCGTCGCCGAAGAGCAAGACTTGTACTTCATGCAACTCCCCACGGCCCTGCCGTCGCTGTCTGCATCGCGGCTTCGCACCGACCGCCCTGGGGGCTTGAAGTATGGCATGGCGAGTAGCGAAGCATCCACGAGTAGGGGTGCTAGTGGTGCTAGTGGAAGTACTAATTTGCCGCCGCCACCGCCACAATCGTCGTCTTCCTCTTCCTCGTCATCGTCGTTGTCTTCGACTGGATCGACAGCCTTAGGTGGCAGCGGTGGGAGTGTGATTGTGCCCGCGGGCACCGGAGAGCACAAGCAAGGCGCTTTGGGCGAATTAGCAGAAGGGTTTTTAGGGACCATCAAGGTAATGCGCGTATCCCTTTGAAACTCTTTCTCTCTCCCTATAGGCTTATTCATATGCAGTCTTACTGACTTTTCTTTGCGCGACTTTATTTGCGTTTTCTCCGTGAACTCGAATTCTTTATTGCGCCAATCTTCCTTTGCCCTCCACATTCCATGTCATGTTCATTTAAAATACTTCTATTCCTTCCTCTACTTTATCAACCTCTCTCTTTGTGGCCTTCGTTATTTTCCTTGACCAGGTGCATGCATCAGGGCGCACGGTGCTGCATCTAGGGGACTCGTCCTACGAGCTCCGGCCAGGAACTAGAACCACTTTCGCGCAACAGGTGAAAGAAAAGCAGCTTGAGCGTATAGAGAGGGAGTGTGAGAGATAGAGAGAGAGTTTTTTTTTTAAATGTTTTGAGTGCATTGTGATGAATACTAGTTCAGTTTGCCCTATTCATTAGACACCTTTCATTACGTGTATCGTGTTTGCTGGAACTTTTACGCTTACTTGTGCTTGTGTGCGCGATCATGGGCATTCCTTACATGTATACATGAACCTCAGGTGGTCTCAGTGCGCACCGGCGCTAAGCCCATCAGCGCCGCCGGCGTCTCCGCCAATCAGCAAGCTGCCGCTCAGGCGGGCGCCGCGGCCGCCGCCGCCTTCGAACACGTGGACGACAGCGGGGGCATTTTATTAGGAGCCGACGGGAGCGGTGGGGTTCTGCCGTCGGCTTCGTCGGCCTCCAGCTCGCAGACCGCGGCGGCGCAGGCAAGTGCTAAGTAGTACATGACTGCAGCAATTGGGGGTTTTAAGTGCCTTGCGCGCACCTCTTTTTTTTTCGTCTTTTTCTGTATGTGTGTGGATGTTACTCTTTCCGCTTACGCCAGTGCTTTGCCTCTCGGGTGTGTATCTCTTTGTGTGTGCCGCGGCGCGCGTGTCCTCTTTGATTCTTCACTCATCCCTGTAGGCTGCCGCAGCAGAAGCCGTGAAGGCGTTACAAGCCCGAGAAGAAGCTCGGATGCCTCGGCGCTACACCGTCATTGGCCCCATCACCAAGAGAGTAGTGGCCACGCCTGTGCTGCCGCCCGTGCATGCGTCCTAAATTGAACTGAGGAGGCCTTTCTGCCTATCCGTGCTGTATTTTCGAGACGCCTGGGGAAGTGTTTATCAAAGATGATTACCGCTTTTGAAATTTGCCGTGCTGCGGTGCTGTGTGGTCATAACGCAGCCTAAAAATGGTTACCCCTGGGTCGGCGAGTCGCCAGTTGATTGATGGCCTTGTTTGTACTTGCGAATCCCCGATTTCATTTCAATTGGCATCTTTAAGCGCCTTAAAGCCCCAAAGACGAAACCGTACACCTTTCTTGCTACTCCGTTTTTGGGAAGTGAGATAGCCCGGATGTAGATGTACAAATGCTAATAACGACGCGGTTGATCGGTTGATGGCGGTTTATATAGCGTTGCGAACTCATTGTAATCGGCGATGCAACAACTGTTTCGATAGTGGTATGTGGTATAATGCTCCTTACTCAACACTCAACTAACTCAGCCGGCCGCTCTTCTCGATGATCTATTTTACTTCTATGAAGAGGGATAGGGATTGCGGGAATCAAAACCTTTTGCGAGGCGCGATGCGCAGTGGAAGTGAAAGCGCACTGGAAAATATTATTATTGCGCAAGGAAACAAGGAAACGCATTGGAACATAAGTTAGTATTGCGACCATATAACAGGCATTGGAAATTGTGATATCCTTTCCAATTGTTGAGACAGCACGGAGTTGAGCGAGTGGTGGGTGGTTTTCCCTAATGTGAAAATAGCAATGATAGTGAGTATTTGCGGTGGACTACTCATGAGGTATTGGATGCGGAGCAATTGAAATGTCATAGAACAATAGGCGCCTTGCGCGCTGAAAGGCACACTTTGACCTCTGCCGAGTGGACCTCGTGTCCCGCATGTCACGAGCTTCTTTGCTCGCGCGCCTTCCTCTTTATTGTTCTGCGGAGTGCGCAA
>Ga0307982_1003578_pt1 | contig 12388 bp, 9 predicted proteins | sample OrgLakmetagen989_FD_201847 | JGI IMG/M metagenome (GOLD analysis project Ga0307982, IMG submission 201847) | Saline water microbial communities from Organic Lake, Antarctica - #989 | ecosystem: Environmental > Aquatic > Non-marine Saline and Alkaline > Saline | place: Antarctica: Organic Lake... | reverse complement strand
CTGGGGCGACTCAAGGCGATGTAGAAATCACATTCACCGCACGTTGTATCAAAAACTTGACGCACATTGAAGATGCTCTAGGTGCCTTCGACGATTTATGCAACTCTGTCAGCTTTTAGCTACAAAGAAAATCATTGGCACGTGATAAAAAGCTTGCAGCACATGCACAGTCGTAGAAGAGCTGAAGAACATTACTCCGTGTGACGGGTGAACTTCCATTATTGCCATGAAGCCCAATCTTTTTTTTTAGTTCAATAAGTCGCACTGTCTGCATATGTGCCATTCGTATGGCTCTTCTTTGACTTCGACTGGGATGTGAGTGAGTTCGAGTTAATCTAATGCATCGGCTACAATTAAAGTAAAAATCCCCCTGTAGAGGAGCCTACTGGGCTTTATTGCTTTATTACAGAATGAAAAATGTTCTTTGCGGCTCTCAAGGCCGCTGTGGGAGTTATCTCCTTAGGGGTGCTTAAGGCATATACTCGTTGAATTCCTTTGTGCTAGCCTTCTAATTCCGGTCCTTCGGGGCCTGTGTCAGAAATGTTCCAGCGATCACGAGATCATGAGGAATATCTTTTTGCAAATCCTAGTAGCATCCTGACATCCTGACTGCTTCTTCTCCATAGAGGTCAATTCGATAAGTGACTGGCAGTACATTCTTTCAAACGTTGGCAGCATGAGTGATGACGATAGCGATTCGGATGGAAGTGGTGGTATGACTCCAGAGGAAGCTGCTGAGGCTCAAAAATGGATGTCGTCGTGGCGACTAGAAATGGAAGGAGCACTAGCTGGCGCTAGCCGGGCTCAGCAGGTGAAACAAGAGCAACGTGGCTATATTAAGCGTCTTGTTAGACTCACCATAAGCTTGCACCTTCTCTGGCATAAGCCTCTTAAGAACCATCATTGGGCCATATGCGCGATGTCTACTTGTCAAAATAAGCCCGATTAAACGGCGGGGCTCACACTCTCTTCGTTTAAGCCACTAGTTTGCTTACGAACTTGAATAAAATAGAAAAGTGTGGCCTGCTCCATTTTATGCAATTGAATTGTGTGCGCTTAACAGGCAGCGTCGGCTGCGTCGGAAAGTGTTGAAAAGGCCATCGTTGGTATTGATCGGGATCACGAATACGCTGCTCGGTCCATTGAACTCGCTCTCTGCCGATTCGGTAAATGCTGGTCTAAATCGTTATAAAATGTCAAAAACATTTTTAACTCTTGTGTTTCACTCAGCTCCGGCAAATTTTGCTCAATGGTGAACTTTTCCTAGTCACATCTGGTTTACAACACTGCTTGATTTTGTGCTTCATGACAACTTTTTCGACTTGCGCGCATTCGCGCATTCTCTCTTTCTCTTTCATAGAGGGTGCTAGCGTGGCACTCGAGAAGTTGCCCACGCCACGCCTGATGATTGCGTTGCTCATCAAAAGGCCGTCTCTCGAGCCTCTCAAGACTTTTGTCCTGTAAATATACGATATTAGCGCTTGTGCAAGCGCACGCGCTCTCTTCCGTTTTTTCACTTACCAGAAAGGCGTGCACTCAAGCATTCCTTCACTCTTTGCTTTAATCACTTTAATCACATTTCTCTACATCGAGCTCTCGCGTGATGCTTTTCTATCCCTATTTGGTTGCTACCTGACGACAGGTACCACTGCCACCTCGGAGTGCAGCGCTTCATGTTCTTTTTCGACGATGCCGACGGCAATGCCGACGGAACTTCTGGGATGGACGCACCAGCTGCGAACGATGCCGCAGCGGAGCTTCTGTGTGCAAGCTCCGAGTGGTGCCCAGACGCAGAGGTTGGTTATGCATCAGAAGTGATGAGATGATGAGATAGACAATTCATTCATGCCTTTCTTGTGAGCTTGTGAGCTTTTTTTAAAATTCGCTCGAGGGCGAATGCAAAGATATACCTAACAACTTTGAATCGCTGCCGCTTTCGTGTTCTCACTTCTAGCATGCCTTTGTTCTGTCGGTTTTATCTCATTCATAAAAAGGTGGTGGTGGAGCGGTGCGGAGTGGCGTGGTGGGCAGCTGCTGAGCGCAAAAGCGAAATTTGGAGCGATGACAAAGCGCATTGGGGCCAATATTTGTGGAGTGACGTCATCGCCCGGCAGGTGACTCCATTTCCCTTTCTTTGATCTTCGATGTACGCACTAAAATGGGTCGCCACCTACCCAGATCCTTTCAGCTTTGAGAGCATGGCATTGTGTTTGCCGGATTAATAGCTTTTGCATTTGAATTTCTCCTCCAACTTGTATGCTTGCTTCCGTTCCAATGTTACCACGATCAAACCAGGTGTTGGCACTAGAATTTGCCGTTCAGTCGTCTTTGGGCCAATCGGATTGGCTCATTCACATTGATCCTGATGAAGCTTTGGTATTCAATGGCAATGGGAAGAAAGTCAACGACATCGACGAGAACAGCGAGAGTAACGATGCAAGCAGTTCTCGAGGTCAAGAAGGGAAAGACGAAGAATCGACTTCGCTTGTGCCAAGTGCGTCTAGCAGCCATTCCTCGAACGATCACAGCAGCACCCGCGGGTCGGCGAGTTGCTTCTTCGCGGGCATGCCTGAGGCCCTGGATGAGGTACAACGGAGTTCAGAAGGGAAAGAAGAGGTTCTGGTGATAGATGCGGTGTCTGCTGTCTCTCTTTCAATCTCTTTTTGATATGATCTTCGCCTTAATCTACTCTCCATACGTCTATAAGCGATACAAAAAAAGTGATGGGCATAGCAATCATGCCATAAAGAAAAGTATAACTTTCAACTTTAACCTCGTTCCCGAACACGCTCAGGGAATGGATGTTGAATGGGTAATTTTCTTCGTCTGCCTCTTGACATGACCCTGCATCAACGCTGTCTTATTCTTCAACGATTTCGTAGGTGGTGTTCTTGAACCACGAAGCAGCCCCAGAAAGTGATACCATTGGAGATTGGTTTAAAGAGGTGAGACACTCTATTGATAGGCATTCGAGAAACAAGATAAGATTTTTACCATTTCAATCTCTTGGTTATTTGTATTCTTACTCACTATTCTTGAATTGCTGTGTTCCTTATGGCGTATGTATAGTTTTGACGCGTCATGTGTGCCCGTTTTATGTGCTCATCTGCCAGGTGTCTCTCTTCAAGCTCAACCCTGCTTGCGGAGGACAAGAGCAATTCGTGGCTTACAACAATGGAAAGGTTAGTGCATTGTGTGTTTTGTCAAGGCTCAAATGTAACCCTTCAGTATCTCACTCACCCACTCATCTTATTCCTTAACCTTATACTTCGGGTTAAGCATTTAGCGTGCGCCTCTCTTGAAATAGTGCGTCTGCCCCTTTGATGCGTTGTTCCTCTCCTTCAATCTAGGCGGCCGTGCGGGTCTTCGATGGAGTGGTTCCTGCCGGATCTCATCGGTTCACGAGCTTGAATCGGGCCCGGAAAGTTCAGTCCCGCTGCGTAACCCCTACATCTACATCTTCCAATGATAGTCATGGGAGTGCGCTTACAGCGGCTGCTTCTGAAATCAATGGTAGTAAAGGTGGCACGAGCCCTGGTAGTAGCAGCAGTGATGGTAACGGCCGCATACAAGGCCCATGCTTGCTTCATTACGTGAACTGTGGTTTCGACGAGTGGCGCCGAAAATACGGTGCGTGATTATCCATCTATTTGCAAGTGTCATTCTTTTTCTTCTTTTTCCTGGTACGTTTGATTTGCTTCTGTGCCTTCATAATTCACTTTATATGTCGCTTGGTGCTACTTTCAAAGAATCGCTCGGCACTTTTGGCGACAAGTATTGCGGGGATACCGAAATCCCGTTCGACTTTCATTTGCAGTCTCGTGATATGATCGCTGCAGCGACCGCTGCTGCTGTTGCTGCCACTGCTGTCGCTGCTGCGGCTACTGCTGCTGCCACTGTTGCTGGTGCTGCTGTTGGCACCGCGTCAGCTGCTGCTGTGGTTACGGCTGCTGCTTCTGCCGCAGTTGCCACGAGTGCTGCAGACTGTACCACTGCAAGCGTTGATTCTGACAGTGTGGCTTCTGATAACGGAGCAGTTGGTATGCAGGTCCCTTCGCCGCCCGTGAAAACCGCTGAGCCACCATTGCCTCCAGCACCGCCAGAAATGACACGGCCCAAAAGCGCCAATGAAGCCAAAAGCCACGATGCTCAATTGCGGGCAGCGTATCGCGAGGCGATGGTATGGAACCAAGATGCTGTAACCACAGCCCTAGAAGTGGGCAGTGTTGATCGCACTACGAAAGTGGTAAATGCTGTTTCAGCTTTCCTATCTTAAAAAGCGAAATACCTGTATGTGAATTGCGTATATATGAGAAGCCTGCGTGTGGTATATTCCTATTATTCTACTTGCAAATCCGTGGTGGCGTCTATACTATATATTATAGAACATATGGAGGCTAGATATTATTGGTATTGCAGGTGTTTGTATCAATTATCGAGCAACCATAGATGGCAAGGAATTATAAGGGAAGGGGGGATTCGGATCAAAGGGCGCGAAATAAGGCACGCTAGGTTGGTTGTGCAGATGTAATTTGAGGTAGCCACTTCATCCCACTTAAATCAGCAGGTCAGTAGAGTGGCCGTGGTTGTACTAAAGGCATAAGCAAATGCAACCGAATCAGAGGCGCGAGCGAAGAACCAAATTTTGGGCTATTTCTCTTTCTCTTAATAATCCAGGTGTGCTTGTGCTGTGGGCTTTTAGGAAGATGCCTCGCAGTTTGTGTTTCTGCACTTTTCCAGTGGCGGTAGTTGGCCATCGGCTAGCTGGTACGACGAGGAATTGTTTCGGGATTTTAAACCCTGACAGCCGAGACACACAGTGTGTATGCAAGCCATGAGGCGCAGCGCGGGCGTCGTATACAACTGAGGCATCAACTGTTGTAAGATGAGTCGTCCTGAGGACTAGTGCAGCCACCACCCGCTCACCCCAACGATCATCGGGGACTCCAAAGACAGCAGCGGCAGCCACGCTGGAGTGAGCCGAGAGCACTCCTTCCACTTCACTTGATACTACATTTTCACCACCACTTTTGATCAAATCTTTTAAGCGCCCCACAAAGCGATACCTATCCGCACTACCTCTTCTTTTGCTGTCGATGCCACTGCTCCGCATACAATCCACAATAGCTAAGTCGCCAGTGCGCAACCAGCCGCCTGGGAGCATAGCCGCTGCCGTTGCTTCTGGCTGTCGCCAATATCCAAGCATGACATGAGGACCACGAGTGATTAACTCCATTGGCACATCGTCAGCAGTACCGTTGCTGTTGCTGTTGCTGCTGCCATCTTCCTCGAAAGATGGACGATACAGTGCTACTTCTACGAATGATGCAGCAGGTGAACCAATGGGATTGCCTGACAAAAGTTCAATAGCACTGCTACCGTTGGTGCGGGCGCGAGCGCAGTCTGGAGCCCTACTGTCGATCGACCCATCAGAAGCACCAGCGCTGCTGTCCGTCAAAAGGTCATGGAAAGTGATCGAAGAACAAGCTTCAGTTTGGGCATAAGTTTGTACCACGCGCGCATGAGGCATAGCAGTTTTGCACTGCCGATATAGAGAAGATGACAACGCCTGCCCACCTACTACTATACACTGGACTCGTTGAAGAGCTTCAGCAATGCTATTATTTTCTAAACGAGCTGACTGCAAATCTCCCAACTTCTGGTCGGCAACCTCTTGAGGTGGTCCCATCATCGACTGTAGCAGCGCTGGCACTACAACGAGAGCGGTAGCATTATGCTCCACAATGGCTGCCTTTGCGTCAGCAGCACCCGCTGGAAAGACCAGCGTGCCTTGAGCGAGGAGGCACGCGAGTGCTGAATTGAGACCACCGACGTGGTACAGAGGAGCTGGGCAGAGAAGCACGGTGGTAGCGTTGCTCGGTGTTGTGGAGTAGAGACCGTGCTCAATTTTGCATCTTGCTTGCAGCAAATGAGCAGTGTGGTCGTGCATCACGCCTTTGGGCGCGCCAGTGGTGCCAGAGGTGTACAAGAAGGTCAACGTGCCCTTTGGTGGAAGTGCTGCACGTGCACCTTTCGTGAGACGACCATGAGTCAATCCCAGGGAATCGCTCTGAGCTTCAAGGCGAGGTTGGTTATGCGCATCGACATGCTTGTCCGCAACAATGGGTCGAGCAACAGGCTTCCAATTGTGATGCGATGATCCGATAGGAGGCAAGTCGAGAGCCCAAATTTGTGGCGCATTGAACTCTCTGAGCCGAGTGCTAACTGCTTCGAGTAGCTTGTGCCCTGCAGCGTCCACTAGCACAAGCGGAGCACCACAGTCAGCTAAGGCTCGGGCAGCTTCCTCCGGCGACCACTGAAGGTTGAGTGGCACTGCCACTAGGCTGCACCATGACACCGCAGCAAACGATGCCACCCACGCGGCTGAGTTTGCTGCCAAAATCGCTACACGTGTGCCAGCGTGATGGTCGTCAGGCGAAGCTCCCATTGGACTTGACGCAGGCACTGCAGCAATCCGACGAAGACAATCACGTAGGGCAGTGTTGACTTCCCGGGTGACAGCTTGAGTGATAGCTTCGAGCTCAGCCCATGTGATTTTCTCTGGTAGTCCAGTAGTCCTGCGTGTCACCACGGCTAGGTTGCTCGCTCGAGCCTGCCATCCTGAAAAGATAGCCTCATGCACGCGCTCAGGCATAGGATTGAAGTTATCTATGTGATAGAGCACTCAGTTAGCTAACTCGCTAGATGAAATTACAATAATACAGTAAATGCCCTGTTCGAAGGGCTTAGTTTCTTAAACTGGCTATCATCAGCTTCTTGAGAATACTTGTTTCAAAGGCCTTGTCTTCTACCACAGAGCCGCCTACCTGCTCTAAATTCCTTTCGATATCAATCAGCTCTATGGCTACAAAATGCCTTGGGAAAGCCTTTTCGTACTGGACCTCTTGCAAACACTTGCGCTAGGAAGTTAGCAAAGCTGCTCAATCAGTCGCCTAAGAAGGTACTCTATCAAACTCTAACTTAATGTAGTCTCCCTAGAGTCCCATATCCAGAGCCTCCCAACTCCCAACATTTTTCTTTTTTTCTCTCCTCGTTCGTTCGCAGCTTTTACAACCATCGATCGCGCCCTTACGCAGACGAACGCTCTTACGGGGTGGTCCTGATTTAGGCAAACGCCATTACGGGGTAATTGTTTGAAGGCGAAGGCTCTTGTGGGGTGTATGAAAGTCGGAAGTCCTTAAGACGTGGCTTCTAGTCAATTGGATGCTGGAAATTAAAGACCTGGCAATACGGCACCGTAGGAAGTCTAGTCTAGTTAATAGTTTCCGAGTACCAAAAAAGCCCTCGGGGGGGCTCAGAAGAAAAATAAGTGCACAGTAGTCAAAGAGGCACGCCGATAGATGGCACCCTGTTTGTTAGTAACTAAATCCAGTCCCCGCTCGGGGGGGGAAGGGGGGTCAGAAAAGAATGTACTTGTGCTGCTTGCGCGCTAGCAAATATGCTCCAGAAGGTAAATTCAGTGTAGACAGTCCTAACGGCTTTATCCTTCCATAGGTCTCGTGAATAAGGGCGTGGAAGAGCGGGCAAGTCTACCACAGGCCCCAGCAATCCGGAATTCGCGGGTCAAAAATGGAAAGTTGTATTGGTGCGTGCTTGAAAGCCCGTGGATACTTCAAGGGGTACGTAATACATCAGACATCAGCTGACTAAGCAGCTAAATATCGAAGGCGATGCATGGTGTGTTCTTTATGTGCCTCTGTGACTACTTTGTACTTGTTTTCCTTTGTTTTTGGGAGAGCATTAACTAGACTAGACTAGTGTGGGGCTATGGAAATAAATAGAATTTTGAGATAGTCACTTGGAAGGTATTTCCAATTGCAAGGACCTAGGAGGGTACTGGACTAAAGCCCATTCATTCGCTAATTCACTATTGTAGATTATATCGCCGAGACAGCGCCGAGAAGACATTCGGATGTTCCTTTTATATTTTAAGATTTCTGCCGGTGATAACCTGCTGATAGTTCATGAACAGTTTCCACTTCAGAGAGGGTTGAAAGTACTATGCTTCCTTCTCTCTACGCACTTCCTTATTACGATTTTTAATTGCGCGCATCGCATGCGCGTACACTTCTGCCCGCAGCACTGGCTTCTGTGCCATTTGGGTTTGTATTAGTTCGAGTTCGAGTTCGAAGACATTCGAATGGCCATTTTATATTTTAAGATTTCTGCCGGTGGTAATTTGCTGATAGTTTTGCATAAGTTCAGCCTCTTCTATTCCCAATTCAATCCACGAACCGTCTGATGCTTTATGGTTCTGCTAACTTCATCTCATGAAGGCACCCCCTCGCTTTCCTATTCCTTTCTTCGAGGGAGGCTCAGGTGACGACATCGCAGCAGCTTCCAACTTCCGAATGAAATCCACCGGGCTGGTCGCAGTCAACTGTAGAAGGCCATTTAAAATTCAGTCAAAGGCAAACAAGAAGCGTGCGATTGATACAGAGAAATAGTCGCAATGTACAGGAGTAAAAAAACTCGATTACACAATTCTTGAACAGCGCATGCGCCAAAGGATCGAGGACGCGAAACACACGCACAATCCTCATCCTTCGACCAACAAATTCCTCCATTATGTCCCTTCTTTTGTACTTGTGAACCAAGGCACCTCACCTTGTTGCTGAGCGCGGCTCCCACGGCATTGTCCACCACCCCGCCCGGGTTGATGTGGGTAATCAGGGTGAGGTGCGTCAAATTGGGGTTGCCGGCCACGGGCGCCATCACGTTCCCGGCCAACAGCACCTCCGCTCTTTGGTACCTTTGAATTCAAGAAGGAAGTGGAGACAATGAGGGCGTGTGGACGTTTAGGGCATTAGCAGTAGAAATAGTAAATCCAAAGATATCACAGTACTTGAAGTCACAAACAACAAAATTGGTGACGTCAAATAAGCAGAAGGAAAAATAGGGAGGAACTTCTATCAGAAATTTCATTGAAGACGAAGAGGAAGACGATATTGAAGGGTTTTCCCGTACTTGGGAGATTGCGGCCGGTCGCGGTGAGTGGCCGGTCGGTTCACTGCCATTTTGACCCCTTTTGGAGTGGTGCGGTAGTGCACGGCGGTCAAAAAGTCGCGCGCTTTCAGAAAGCCAATTGGTTTGGTGGCGCTCCACGCAATCTTTGTGGCACGAGCGGTAAGGGAATCGTGTTAGAAAAAGAGAAAGGAATGAGGGAATCGGCGAGGGATGATAACGAAAAATACTGAAGTAGCTGCTTCAGCCATGAAGAAAGCCCACATGTGATGCGCAAAGGGCGACTCAGCCACCACCAGAGCTCTTTCTTACTATTATTAACGCTCCGCCAAAACAATCAATAGCTCCTTTCTCCCCAGCGAAGGTTCGTGCTACCTTGGTGTCGGGGGCCAGGCGCTCAACGTCCTCGAGCAAGTGGCAGTGCTCGTTGTATTCGTGCACCTACGAGAATTGTAGCAGTGAAAAACAGTTGAATGCTTTGAAAAAATATATAAATTGTGCAAAAATCATACTTGATACACGCATACGTGAATTCTAAAGTTAAAACCTTTTAGGTTGCTTTAACCCCAGGAAAGAGAGAAAAGAGAACGAGCCCTTAACCTAATATCACCTCAAAGCCACTAAATGAAGCTGAAATCACCATCTTACTCCAAAGTTCAAACAAGAATGCATTACACAGGGCGTGTGTACGTACCCGCGAGTTGTCGAGAAAGAGCTTGTAGACGGTCTGAGGCGGCGCTTGAATCACAGCCGTGGCTTTGATGCACGAAAACTTGGCAGCGGCCACGTCATCCGCAGCTTCCGACTGCAAGTGCGTGCCTGGCGCCAGTTTCTTGGACCACACTGATATGGGCCGCTCGCCGGAGGTCGTAACCACGTGGTTCCATCCATCCGAATTGATCACCTAAAGGGCATGCAGAGCTTCATCTTAAGTTCATACCTCGCTCAATGATTGATGTACTGCTAGCTCGGACGATGCAAGATCAAAGAGTCTAAGATAACGATTGTAATTGAAAAAGAAAAAAACAATACCTCAAACATATTTGCAACATTAGCATCATTTTGAGCCTTGAGCTCTGCTGCGTTGTGCTTGTGTTGCTTCTTCTTCTGCTCAGAGCCAGTACTCCTGCCTGAGAGTCCGTTGCCCGAGAATGGGCTAGATTCGAAGAGATCTTGCGCATTTTGGCGACTTTCTTCCATGAACTGGGAAGCTGATAGTCGAATGTTCTGTTTGTAAGCACGCCAATGGGGAATTTACAACCTTGTCTTCGTTAAAATGCAGGTGGTAATGGTCGGAGTAGGATAAATGATGATCAATGCTAGAACTAAGTCTAGACTTCACCTGAATAGGACTTGGCAGCAAAACTCGAGCCTCAGCCAACATTTGAACGTCTGAACATGTTATCCCTACTAAAATAGCCGCCACTCTTGTCGACCTCATGGTGTTGTTCCTCAACTAACTTTCTTCCAGCTTCCTTCGATTTTGTCCGCAAAAAGTGGAAAGTGTCACAACGAGCAAAAGTCACAACATCAAGAAGACGACGTCAAAAATATGGCCACTACATTCGACACTGCATTGTTGGCGATTTTTAAAAATCCGCTGCAGCTACTGTAGGAAAAGATCTCAAAGTACTACAGATAGCATTGTAGCATTGTGCATTGTGCTGCTGTGGCTAGTGGCTTGAAGCTAGAAGTAATTCGCTCTCGAACGGAAAGCTAGACAATGGCTAAAGTGGATGCTCTCGAAGATCTTTCGATGGCACAGCGGGTTGCGCTTGAGGTGTGTTCTATGGCTACACATTCTATGAGTTAGTAATGCCCTTCACCTCCTCACTCTGAACACGAATCTTTCCGTGCTAACACATTCTACTCAATGACTCGTTAGGAGGAGCCATACAATCTGTACCGGCTAGTGGAAGACCAAGAGCGCGACGAGGACAAAATTATGTGCTGCCGGCGAGGCTTAACCTTGTTAGACGAAGCTGAAGAAGCTAACAAGGATGCGCCTCCTAGGGCAGTAGACGAGCTCTCCGGCCTCCCACTGGCTTTCATTCGGTCGCAGCTGCACGCAGAGTGGGCGCTAGCCCTAGGGAGCCACCCAACCGCAGCAAACCACTACGACCGTGCCCTCGATGCCTGGGATAGTAATGTTGTGGCGTTGTTCAACGCCGCAGAGCATCGCCGAGAGCGCGGCGAGCTGCGAGCCGCGATCACGGCCTATCGCCATTGCGTGGCTATGGGCGAAACGCTGCAGAAGCTGCAAGCGAGTGATGGCGACGAAGAGGATGATGACGATAGCGACGACGACAACGACGAAGAAAAAGGAAATGGTGAATGCAAACAAGGGGGGACTGGCACCAGTAAGAAAGAAAAAGCTAGCGAGAAGGCAATGACCGACGAAAATGGCACCGAAGAGGAAGCAGACGACGAATTGCAGGCTTTCTACGGTGGGTGGTGGGGCGATCAGCTCTTGACCGCAGGGCTTGATGCTGCGAAGAGTGCGCGGTACATGCTAGCGCTCACCTTACACCTCACGGGTTCCTCCAGCGATTTCTCGGAAGGTGCTCAACTCTTAGCCGAGATGGAGCTCACTCGACGCATCGCTCCGAACGTGTGGACTGCTGCGCGCGCCTGCCGCCACAAAAGCCAACAAGCAGGCAGTGAAGCTGCGGCGAAAGCAAGCAGAGACCACAAGGGCAAATTAATGACTAGTAAAAAGAGTGCTGCTGCTGACGCCACTGCTGCTAATGCTGACACCACTGCTAATGCTGCTGCCACAGGCGCTGCTGCCGATGCTGCCGCCACGTCACTTGTGCGCATGTGGCGGAACATCGTGCCGTCTGAGCTGGGGTCAACGCTGCGGTCGACCTTTGCGCCTGAGGCTGCGTACTGGAGCGAAACCGACTACCACACGCGAGGCTATTACTCCTTTTGGTTTGACGTGCATGCACCCCCGAGTAACGCTGTGGAAGCACTGATCAACACTCACCTCCGCCCACTCGTAGAGCCACTCCTCATTGAAGCCGCAAAGGAGAAGGCAGGATCAACAGCTGGTAAAACTAGCACTGCGACTTCTACTACAAAGAGCGCATCAGGAGAAGCCTCTTCGTCGTCATCTAGTGCCAGCATCCTGGTGGGGTGCGAGTGGTGGGTGCATTCTCGGCCCGTGGGGAAAGCGTCGGTGGGCCACCAGCTGCACTACGACACCGATGAGTTGGCGCTCGCGCAAGGGGGGGAAGTGCACCACCCGCTAATGAGCTCGGTGGTGTACCTCACAGGAAGCAGCCAAGGAGGCGCCCCCACGCTGGTGCTGGACCAATTTCCGACCATGGGATCCAAAACCAGCAGCCAAGAGAGCCCTGAGGACGCGGAAAGTAGCGCTGAAAGCAAGAAGGAAGCGAGG
>Ga0307982_1003577_pt1 | contig 12390 bp, 9 predicted proteins | sample OrgLakmetagen989_FD_201847 | JGI IMG/M metagenome (GOLD analysis project Ga0307982, IMG submission 201847) | Saline water microbial communities from Organic Lake, Antarctica - #989 | ecosystem: Environmental > Aquatic > Non-marine Saline and Alkaline > Saline | place: Antarctica: Organic Lake... | reverse complement strand
ACAAAATTACAAAATTACAAAATTACAAAATTAAAAATAAATAATTAATCTAGAGTTTGTTAAATCATCTAGATACAAAATTACAAAATTACAAAATTACAAAATTAAAAATAAATAATTAATCTAGAGTTTGTTAAATCATCTAGATACAAAATTACAAAATTACAAAATTAAAAATTAAAAAATTAAAAATAAAATAATTAATCTAGAGTTTGTTAAATCATCTAGATACTAATATTTATAAATCTTAACTAAACAAATAAAATTAAATAAAAATTGTTTTAAATAAAATAATAAGATTATATTAAAATATAAAAATTCTTAAAATACTTAAAATATATTATGTATTATATTTATATTAATGAAACTGAAAAAAACCATTTTAAAAAAAATGAAATTATATTATCTGATTATAGAAAAGATTGTCATGATTGGATGAAAAAAATAAAAGTATTAAATATAAATGGATATAATAGTGGTTATATGCGTTTAGAACTTTATAATTATATAAATTTAGAAGAATTAAGTATTAATAAAGCAACGTATGCAAAAAATTATTTTCCAGATTTTAAAAATTTAAATAATTTAAAAATATTAAACTGTTCTAATAGTAAATTTAATAATTTATATGAAAAAAATAATTTTAATAGTTTAATAAAATTAGAATTATTAAATTGTTCTAATAATAATTTAAGTTCAATACCACATTTAAATAGTTGTGTTAATTTAACTGAAATAGATTGTTCTTATAATAATTTAATAAAATTATCATATTTAACAAATTGTGTTAATTTAACTAAACTAAATTGTTGTAATAATAAATTAAAATCATTACCGTATTTATCATATTGTGTTAATTTAATAGAATTAAATTGTTCTCATAATAATTTAATAGAATTACCATATTTATCATATTGTAATAATTTAATAGAATTAAATTGTTCTCATAATAAATTAATAGAATTACCTAAATTATTAAACAAATTTAAAATAAGTAAATTAATTACATTAAATTGTTCTTATAATAATTTAATAGAATTACCAGATTTATATAATAATTTAACATATTTAAATTGTTCTTATAATAATTTAATTGTATTACCTGATTTATCTAAATGTGTTAATTTACTAGAATTAAATTGTTCTTATAATAATTTAATTGTATTACCAAATTTATCTAAATGTGTTAATTTACAAAAACTTTTATGTTCGAATAATGAATTAATTGAATTACCAGATTTATTTAATTGTATTAATCTTATAAATGTAAATGTATCATATAATAATTTAACTAGTTTACCTAAATTATTAAATTTAACAAAATTAATAGAATTTAATTGTTGTAATAACAAATTAACTGAATTACCAAATTTATTTAATTTAATTAAATTAAAAAATCTTTGTTGTTCTTATAATAATTTAATAAAATTACCTTATTTATTTAACTTAGTTAATTTAATCGAATTAAAATGTAAAAATAATAAATTAACTGAATTACCAAATTTATTTAATTTAATTAAATTAAAATTATTAAATTGTTCAGATAATAATTTAATTAAATTATTTAATTTATCTAAAAATATAAAAATTAAAAAACTATTTATTAATAATAATATTAACTTACAAAAATTACCCAATTTAACAACATTAATTAATTTAAAATTATTAAATTGTAGTAATATTAATTTAACAGAATTACCTGATTTATCTACAAATAAAAATTTAATTTATTTATATTGTAATAATAATAATTTGTCTATATTACCTAATTTATCAAAATGTATTAATTTAAATGGTTTATATTGTTTTAATAATAAGTTAATTAAATTACCCTATTTATCACATTTACAAAATTTACATACATTATTTTGTAATAATAATCAATTAACTACATTACCAAAACTAGATAACTTAGTTAAATTAAAAAAACTAAATTGTAAAAATAATAAATTACATATATTACCATATAGTATTACACAATGTAAATTACATAAAAAATACCTAAAATATAATAAATATAAATATGTATGTAAATTATCAACTATATTAAATTTTTATATTGAAAAAATATATTATATATATATTATAAAATATTATAATTCAATATTTATATAATTTAATTTTTTATTTTTAATTGTTTATTTTTAATTTTTTATTTTTTATTTTTAATTTTTTATTTTTTATTTTTTTTTTTAATCTAGATGTATGATAAAATAAAATTATTAAATTATTAAATTATTAAATTATTAAATTATTAATCTAGATGTATAATAAAATAAAAATATAAAATTATTAATCTAGATGTATAATAAAATAAAAATATAAAAAATATAAAATTATTAATCTAGATGTATAATAAAATAAAAATATAAAAAATATAAAATTATTAATCTAGATGTATAATAAAATAAAAATATAAAAAATATAAAATTATTAATCTAGATGTATAATAAAATAAAAATATAAAATTATAAAATTATTAATCTAGATGTATGATAAAATAAAATTATAAAAATAAATTATTAATCTAGATATAAAATTAAGTAATTGATTAATTATATAAAGTTTTTAGAATCTGATTATTTATATAAGAATTCATGATTTGGATCTGCAATTTCCATACATTCACTTAAATAAAATGGATATAAATATGTGTATTTTTCTTCTTCGTCGTCAGTTCTATTTATAAGTAGAATTTCTTTTTTAAATTCTTCTAGAACAGTATCTAAAACTTCACTATTATTATATAATGTATTATTTTTATAAAATAAAAACGATTCATCAAATTTACCATTTTTACTATATAATTCTAAAAATAATTGAATAGCTTTTTTATGTTTAAAATATGATATTTTTATTAATTTATTAATTTTATGTTGAATATCAATGTTTATACCGGTTTGTTCATAAATTTCAATTTCTTTAACTGTATTAGTTTTAATGATAATTTCTTTAAGATTTGACATAATTATTATTTTATTTTTGTATTAAAATAGTATATTAATTAATATTATATTAACAATTTTAATAATAAATATATTAATAAATTAAATTCTATATTAAAAATTAAAAATAACAATTTTTTTTTACAAAAAAATTAAATTATTTATTAAAATATTTATTATTAAAATTGTTTTTAAAAATATAAATAGTAAACATATAAATATGGATATTAAAAAATTAAATATAAATAGTAAAAAAATAAATAATAATGTTAATTATTTAAATGTGGATTATAAGGAATTAAAAAAACATTTAAAAGCTGAAAAAAAAAAAATAAAATTACAAAAGAAAAATGGAAAAATACTTAGAAAAAAAATGGAAAAAGAAATAAATAAACAAGACAAAATTAAGTTTAATGAAATTTATAATTTAATGAAAGAAGATGTAATTATTAAATATAAAGAAGCTTTTAATGATATGAAAAATAATAATTATCCAAGATTAGAATTATTAGTAAAAATAAAAGTTAAGGATTATGAAAATATAGGTATTATTTTTGAAGTTATGAAAAAAATATTACACAAAGAATTTAAAATTCCCTATAGTAAAATATATTATCAAAGACAATTTACTAAAGAACTAAATATTAAACATTATAATTTTGTAATTAGACTTTAATTAGTAAATTATATTTAGTATAACATTTATATTTTTTTAATTAAAAATTGTATATTAATAAATTGTATATTAACAATTTTAATAATAAATATATTAAAAACTATATTAAAAATTAAATTAACATATTTTAATAAAAATTGTTTTTAAAACAATTTTTAATATGAATATTAATATTTAAATATGGATTTGGTAAATATGGATTTGGTAAATATGGATTTGGAAAATATGGATTTGGTAAATATGAATTTGGGAATTAAAGATTGTGAAAACTTTTATATGAATTGGGAAAAATTAAATATTTATTGTAAAAAAATTAAATATATAGATAGTAAAAAATTAAATATAGATAATAAAAATTTAAATATAGATAGTAAAAATTTAAATATAGATAATAAAAATTTAAATATAGATAATAAAAATTTAAATATGAATTATAATCAAATAATAAAAAATGTAAAATTACGTATGAAAGAACTTAAAAAAAAAGGAAAACAAGAAGAAAAAGCAAAAAAAGAAAAAATAAAAATTAAGGTTAATAAAATTTATAATTTTATGAAGGAAGATATAATTATTAAATATAAAGAAGCAGTTAATACAAAATTAAATTATCATTATTGTGGAATTAATATAGATTTTACATTAAATTTTACTAATTATGAGGAACTAAATATAATTATTAATGTTATAAAAAAAATATTACACAATAATTTTAAAATTCCTTATAAAAAAATGTTTGATAAATATAAATTACCTTATTCACTAATTAAATATAAATTTAAAATATATCAAAATAGTACTAGTTTTATTTATAATTATATTCTTGTAATTAAAATTTAATTATTATAAATATTTATTTTGAATTTAGACAAAATAATGATTGTACAGAAGAAATAAATAATATAAAAAAATAAATAATATAAAAAAATAAATAATATAAAAAAATAAATTATTTATAAAAAAATAAATTATATAAAGAATTTAATATTCTCAAAAGTAAAATATCATTTACTAAATATTATGAATAATACATAATCCTAATTTTTATGTTGCAAATAAATAACATTTTATAATAATTGATTACAAATTAATTATTTAAATAATTCTTTACTTAAAAATTTATAATCATTATTATAAAGAAGATGTCTATATTCTTCATTTTTAGATACAAATTTTTTTAATCTAAATCTAAGTTTACCTTCTAGAGATAATTTAAATTTACTTTTTTTTAAAAATAAATTTATTTTATGTTTATTAATAATATTATTTTTAATATATAAATTAATATTGTATAATGAATGTTTATTTATATCTTGCTTATATTTATATTTTAATTCTTCATCTATAAGTAATAAATATTTACTTATATCATTTTCATAATAAATACCTAAAAATTTATCATTTGGTTTAATCATAAATTTATCTTCTTGAAATTCTAAAGGTAATAATTCCATTAAATCTTTACTAAATCGTGTTTTATTAACATTTAATTTAAAACCATAATATTCATATACTGTATTACATATATTTAAAATTTGTGTAATAAAATTTTTAGTTTTTTCATTTTTTAAAATAAATATAGTATCGTCTACATAACAATCTATATCATAATCCTCAATAATTTGTAAATTCAATTCTAAATTAATTTTTTTTATAATTTTTACAAATAAATAATCCATACACATTATAAATAAATCCATACTAATACTACTACCTTGAGGTATACCTTTATTTCTTTTAAGATTACCAATATTTTCAATAGTATTTAATTTTTCAATAGTTAATTGTATATTATTACTATTATTTTTAATATTTATAGACTTTTTAATATTTTTAATAATATTATTATCTATAAATTTACAATATTTATTAATAAAAATAATTAATAAAGCTAAATTATTTAATTTTTTATCTAATTTATCTTTTGTATTTCCATTCTCATTCTCATTTTCATTTTCATTTTTATTCTCATTATCTAGGTTGTTATTATTCTCATTTTCATTCTCATTTTCATTATCTAGGTTATCATTTTCATTATCTAGGTTATCATTTTCATTATCTAGGTTATCATTTTCATTATCTAGGTTATCATTTTCATTATCTAGGTTATCATTTTCATTATCTAGGTTTTCATTTTCATTTTCATTTTCATTTTCATTATCTAGGTTATTATTCTCATTTTCATTATCTAGGTTATTATTTGGATAATGTATAAAAGAATTTGGAATAATATATTTTTTAATAATTAAAAGTAAGAAATCATAATTTACATTGTTATATGCATTACTTAAATCTAGTTGCATTTTTGAAAAAGGAGAATTAATAGATGATATAGCTATATTAGCAATACTATCAAAACAAATTTTGTATGTATTATTTTGAATTTTAATAACTTTTCTAGCTTTATTTATATTTTGATTAATAATATATTTGGGTTTATTTTCAGATAAGTTATTTATATAGTTTAGGTCGTATATTTTATTTAAAAATTTATCTTTAATATATTTAAGTATAATTTTTAATTTATTATCTAATGCTATTAAACATCTAGAATTATTTATATCTAAATTTTTAAATATATTTTTCTTTTTGTAAAATATATATCCTTGACATATATTATATAAATCCTTTGTAATAATACCTTTATATATAGCAAGATAAATTATATTAGATAAATCTAATTTATCATTATCTGTTATTTTTTCCATATGTTTAGTTAATATTAAATTATACATTCTTTCAATAGTTCCATTATCATCATTACTATTTTTTTTTAATTTCATATTTCTTAAATACATATAAATATTATTATATATAAATTTATTATTTCTAATAATAATATCATTATAATGTTTGACATAATATAAATTTTTATTATCATAATCTAAATTAGTAAAAATACTATTTAATTCATCTATTTCATCTATTTCATCTATTTCATCTATTTCATCTATTTCATCTATTTTATCTATTTCATCTATTTCATCTATTTCATCTATTTCATCTATTTTATTTGAGTTATTTGAGTTATCTATTTTATCTATTTTATTTGAGTTATCTATTTTATCTATTTTATTTGAGTTATTTAATTCTTTAATAATATTTTTAGTAATATTTTTTTGATTATCATCATAGCATTTAGAAGAATGATAATCGATTAATTTTTTTCTATTTAATATTTTACCTTTTACTGAATTATCTAATTTAATATTTAATAATTCATTATTATTTGTAATATTCATATATATGTTTAATTTACTACAATTTTTAATTATCTAATATACATATATAATTAAGTAATTAAATAAAAAAAACAATTTTAAATTTGTAATTAATACTATAAAAAAATAACATAAATAACATAAATAACATAAATAACATAAATAACATAAATAATATAAATAACATAAATAATATAAATAACATAAATAACATAAATAACATAAATAATATAAATAACATAAATAATATAAATAACATAAATAATATAAATAACATAAATAATATAAATAACATAAATAAATGTCAAATAAAAATGAAAAAAATATAATTGATGTATTATATGATAGAATTAGATTAAGTCCAGAAAAACAACGTAATATTTTTACAAAAGAGCAAGTAAAATATCCAGTTAATTTTAAAAATATATCTACTCATTTAGATAATAATAAATTAAATATTTTATCTTTTAATATGTATTATGGTAGATTAATTACTTTAAATAATAAAGATATAGGTATAAATCCAAATAATTATGAATGTATATTTAATAGTAATATAGATATTTTATGTTTACAAGAGGTAGTATTTGGTAAATTACCAAATAATAGATTATCTGAAGGTAATACTACTCAAAGTTATATAAACAGATCTGTTAAAGATTTATCAAATTATAATGTAAAATCGAAAGAATTATATAATTCAACAATTAAATATTGGAAAAAATGGACTTCTATATTTAAAGAATCAGACTTTAAAAAATCATGGGATATATTAAAAAAAATAGGATTAAAATATGGTTATAAATGTTATCCAGAAGAAGGAGGAGATGCAAAACCATGTAGTATGTATGAGCAAAAATTTGGAAATGTTATTTTTTATAATGAAAAATTATTATCAATTAAAAATTATTATGTATCTATAAATGATTCATATCATCTAGATAAAACTATTTTAAATTTAAAGTCCTTTCATGAAAATGAAGAAAGAAGTGCAGTTATTTTATGCTTAATTAAAAAAAATATAATTAATAATAATAATATTAATAATCCTAATAATTTATTATCTAGAACTAAAAACCAATCTAGAAATGAAAAACAATCTAGAACTAAAAACCAATCTAGAAATGAAAAACAATCTAGAACTAAAAAACAATCTAGAAATGAAAAACAATCTAGAAATGAAAAACAATCTAGAACTAAAAACCAATCTAGAACTAAAAAACAATCTAGAAATGAAAATAATAAATTATATATAGCAAATACTCATTTATCAGAAAAAAGAAATGTAAATGAAAATAATATAGAAGTTCAAACACAAACTATTAAAACTATTTTATCAAAATTAAATAAAGTTAAAGCAGTTAAAGTTATATTATGTGGTGATTTTAATAAACCAGATAATAAAACTGCAAAATATTTAAATAGTTCATTAAGTGTTTATGATTCTAAAATTTTAAAAACAAAACATAAAGAAGTTTTAACTACTTTATTATATTATAATAAGAAAAATCAACTATATAATTTTTTACGTAAAAATAAATTTGAAATATATAATAATGAATATTATACTTGTTGGAATGGTAGAACCGTAGATCAATTTTGTTGTAAAGGATTTAAAAATAATAAACATATAGTAAATAATAATATAATTAGAATTGCACCTTATAATGGTATTAATAAATATATATTATCTGATCACATGGGAATTATATTAACTATAGACTAAGTTTTATCAATCTTAACTAAAATGATAACTTTAAGATTAAATTTTGTCAATCTTAACCAAACTGATAACTTTAAGACTAAATTTTGTCAATCTTAACCAAACTGATAACTTTAAGACTAAGTTTTGTCAATCTTAACCAAACTGATAACTTTAAGATTAAATTTTTGTTAAACTAATATAAAAAAACATAAAAACAAACATAAATTAATTTTTACATTTTTTAATTTAAGGAATTTACAAAGTTAATCTGTTAAATTATTTTGCCATAACATGTATAAATAATGATTTTCTTTTTTAATTTTTTCTAAATATTTACCATATTTATCATTTGATATTAATTTAGAGTATGGTAATGTTAATTTTAAATATAAAGTCATTAAATCATCATCTACTCCTCTAGGTGTAAATATAATAGTAAATTTTTTACTATCAACTTTATTATTAATTACATCATCTAGATTATCAAAATTTTCTGGATTATATAAATTAAAATGATAAATTGTTTCATTATCATTAATAAACGAATTTTCTGAATTAATATTTTTGATAGATTTAATAGATTTAAGTTTTTCTAATAGATTTTTTTTATGTCTACAATTGAAAATCATATACATATTTTTATAATTAGTTAAGTTTAAATTGGATACATCAACTTTATCATTATCTTTATCATTATCTTTATCATTATCTTTATCATTATCTTCAATTTCTGTATCTAAATAATCAAGACTTGTAATAGAATTATCAGTTTGGTTAGGCTTAACAAAACTTAGTGTATCAGGGTTATCAGTTTGGTTAGGCTTAACAAAACTTAGTGTATCAGGGTTATCAGTTTGGTTAGGCTTAACAAAACTTAGTGTATCAGGGTTATCATTTGTAGTATCATTAATAAAGTTATTTAAAAATGTAATTAGTTTATTATAATTTATATTTTTATGTTTTTTATATTTGTCAGAAATATTATAAAATATATTTGAACCATCTAGAATAATATTATTATTATTTGTAATATTAGATTTTGAATTATGTTTACAATAAAGTTCAAAATATAAACTAACTATATTTTGAAATATTTTATCACACCAATGATTTTGTTTAAATAATTTATTTCTCATATCAATAATAAAATTATATCTAATACAATAAGTAATAATTTTTTTTGTATTAATATTTGCTTTAGTATTTTTTGAATATACATCTATATTATAAATACTATTTTGTTCTAAAAATTTACAATTATTTAAAATTAAATCTGTATCATTTAAAATAAATTTACTAATAAATTTTTTAATTTTGTAAATAATATCATTAATATAAATTATATTAATATATTTTTTAGTAGTTAAATCATATTTAATTTTACATTTTTTAGGATTTAAGCATTTGTATTTACATTTTAAAACATCATATAATGTAAATATTTTTTTAATATATATTAATTGATTTATAGTTCTTTTAGAAATATAAATATTAGTTTTTGTAATAATATTAATAATTAAATTAACTAGTTCTAGATAATTAATTTTATTTATAATATCTAATTGATAATTATTTATATAATTAAAATAATATATATTATTTAAATTATTATAATTTGTGATATCAAATTGTAAGTTAATAAATAAACATTCAATCATAATAGTAATAAATTTCAAATTACATTTATCTGTTTTAATAGTTTCATTTGTGTAATGAAAATTTAAAATATCATAAATTTTATACATTAATGAAAATTTGTTATCTAAATACCAAAAATTAATTTTATAAATACTAAATTCATATTTTGTAATATATGATATAATAATATTAATGCTAGAATATGAAAAATAATTAGTATTATAAAAATATTTATCTAGCAAACAATAAATATTTTTATAATTTCTATTTTCTAAATTTAATTGAATATAATTATCTATAAATCTTTTATTCTTTTTTGTAATTTGTTTTATTTCATTTTTTTTATATTTTTTTGCTTTTAAATTTTTTTCTAGATAAATTGAATTATCAATTAAATTATAAATTGAATTATCATTTAATAATAAAAGTATATTATTTTTTGTCTTTTCCTTTATATCAAATTTATTTAAAATATCCATTATTATTTAATTATTATATTAATTATTTAATTATTACTAACAATAATAATTTTAAATAGTTTATACTAGTTTTAATAAAATAAAAACAATTTTAATTATTTTTGTATATAAATTTTAATTTGTTTGTATTTTATTATTTTATATATATTTGTATATATTAAAAATATTCCAAATATTAAATATATATTAAATAATAAATGAATAATATAGATTTAAATAATTATGAAGTTATTGATTGTAATTATGGTTTAAAAACTGAAAGATATGGAAATGAAATATACTTGCTAAATAATACAAGTAATAGATATGTTCCATCTTTAAAAGAAGTAGATAATAATTTTAAAGAAGTTATTAAAGCTGAATTTACAGATAATTTATTTATTGATTTAAATGATGATTTTAAAACATATATTTATATAAAAAAAGATTTAGAAGAGAAACAAAAACATAAAATGAAAATGCAATTATCTAAATTTTTATTAAATTTAGATATGTATATTAATATATCTGAAGCTAAATATTTTGTAGATATATTTAATGATGATAATTTAAATAGTATTTATGATAATATTAGTAAAATAGATTATACTATTTTAACTATTGCACCTCAATCTGAATTAAAAAGATTAATAATATTAGTTAAAAAAATACATGGAAAAAAAAAATTTTTATTTAATGGAAAAAAAGAAATTATAATTAATAGAGTATTTTATCAATCAACTGGAACATCTAGACGTGGTTTTAGTGTTAGAGATCATTTTATGGCTATAGAAGGACATGTAAGATCAGGACAAATAGCAAAAACAGAAGCATATATTAGTTGTATTAATGCTGATAAACTTAAATATGAATTTAGTTTTTATATGAAATATATATTTCATAATATTTATAAATCAAATTTTAATATAGATAGAAAAATAGTTAATATTTATTATAATGATTATACAAATTATAATAAATCATTTGAAGTAAATAATAAAAATTATATGAATATAGGTAATATTTATAAAAATATTAAAAATGAAAAAGAGAGAGCTATTACTATGTTAAGTGATTTAAATAAATATAAACGATTTTTTAATCCTTTATTAGGTGCTATTAGTAAATATTTATATAATAATAAAGAAAATTTATTATTATATTTTGATATTCATGAATTCTTAGAGTCTGAAATAGAAACACACAATCCATCTATTAAATTACAATTTAAAGATAAAAGCGTAAATAATCCTAAATTTGAAAAATTAATTTTAGAATCATTAAATTATAAAACTAATAATGCTATTTATCATACTGATATTATAGATAGTAATAACTATAAAACTTCATTATGTTTAAATTATATAAATTTAATAGATGAAAAAGGTGGTTATTCTAGAGTTAATACATTATTACAAACTTTAAAAGATAAATATTTTACAAAAATGTTATCATCTAATAACGACTCATTTCCTTCTAAATATAAAATATTAATAGATAAAATATTTTCTGGTAATTTAGTTTTAGAACCTAAAAGAAAATTAACTAGAACTACATCTATTACTAATAAAACTACTTTACCTATTAATAGAACTAATAGAAGATTTAGTTTATCTAATTCTAGAACTAAAAAATTAACCTCATCTAATTCATCTAATACATCTAATACATCTAATACTAGGAGAAAACCCAAGACTAGAAAATCTAGAACATCTAGAACATCTAATAATCTATAAAAATATTACAAATA
>Ga0307982_1003576_pt1 | contig 12393 bp, 17 predicted proteins | sample OrgLakmetagen989_FD_201847 | JGI IMG/M metagenome (GOLD analysis project Ga0307982, IMG submission 201847) | Saline water microbial communities from Organic Lake, Antarctica - #989 | ecosystem: Environmental > Aquatic > Non-marine Saline and Alkaline > Saline | place: Antarctica: Organic Lake... | reverse complement strand
CCTTTATGCTTTTAGTCCATGGCACTGGCGTCGTTAATTCCTTTCAGAACCCTAGATGAAACGTGTTCAAATACTCCACTTCCATGGGAGTCCCTTTTGCCCTTTGCCGTTTGGGCATCTTTGACATTGAAAGCTACTACATCAGTGAGGTTCGCCGCTGGGCTGGTCACATCGCGCGTGTGTCCATGAGTGCTTATTGAAAAATGTGGCATAACCCCCTAGCATCATCGCCATCCGAGTCCAATCCTTGTTGGTTATTGCGAAATTACACGAGAATTTATCCGGCGTAGCAAGCGGGCCCGTTCTTAGGTAGCGGCGTCTTAAAAATAGCAGCATTCAGATCTCTCATTACAAATACACTGCAATTGTTGATTTACTTCCTTCTGAAGTTGAAATTCATTCGGAAAGCATGCGTATCTCGTGAATTAGATGAAGATATTTGGCTAATCAAAGAGCCCAGTTTCTGCATCTCCGCTGAAGTGAGGAGCTCAATCACTTCGCCAACTTTACTGCCACCATCGCTGGAGCCACCTTCGTTAGAAGCCGAGTGGATTTTTGGTACGGAGTGCACCATATTGCGCGCTTTGCCTCCGAAGACGAGTGCATCGCCACTAGCTAGCACCACCTGAGCATTCACAAGAAGACTCACTGGTGTCAAGCACACTGCAAAGCTCATCCTATTGCGACAATGCACAAACATGAAGCAACTAAATTAGAACGAGTGAATTGAAACAAACCTTATTTTTTTGTATTAGCTAGTATCTTACCTTGTGCATCTTGTGCTTCTTGCCCCAGTTCTTTTGAAAGCAAAAGTCGCAGGATAAACCAAGCGAAAGCGACACTAGAGGTGCTGCGGGGTCACCAACCGATAGAACGTCGACATGTGGGGAAAGGCGACTTTCCGCTACGTACAAATTCACTACACACACATCAATTGGGTCCAATGCAGGCAGCGACGCGTCCTGTGCACGAGCAGCAGCCACTGCACGAGCCGCTATTGTACGCCATTCCAAAGGCACATGTGCATGTGGGTGGCGGCCAGGCCCTTCGGTGCGGCGCCCCACGTGCATCATGAGCATGTGCTTGGTGCGCTCGTTGCGAGAGAGATCAAAGCCACCGACAGTGTCGCTACCCAGGTCTAAGGCAGCAACCAAGAGGTCTCTCTGCTCTTCAAGTGGCATGAAATCAGCCATGTGGACTACACCTTTTGGCCAAAACAGCGGGCGTGCTGACGGCTGCTGGGGCGGATTGCCAACACCAGATTTCTCATTAGAAGGCTCAGCCAGGTTAAGCTCGACGGCTTTGCGCTTCATGTATACCTACTAGACGACCATAGCTGGCTAGCGCTTGCTGGTTGTTTGAGACCCAGAAGGATAAGAACTAACTTCACTCTCTGGACACTACTGAACACTTCTTTAGCTTTGTTCTCAGAAAGCGATTGGAGTTGCGTAGCCTTTCTAGCCTACTATTATCTGTAGTGCTTCCAGTCAGAAAAATACCATTCGTTGCAAGTTAATGGGATATGTCGCAAGCTAGTGAGGAATTGTCTGAACGACGCCACTGCATTCTAAGAAGCTACAAAGCTACGAAGCTACGAAACCGAAGAAGTGCGAGTGCGAGCGCGAGGAAGAAACTGCTGTCGGTCGTCATCATGTCATCAAGGGTATCCTTTCAGTTTGATGTCATCATGTCATTTCAGAACGAGTACATATACTACATTAGTGTAGTAAGGACGCTTAGACAAAATCACATTACAAACCATGGTGCTCAATCCCGGCAACAGAATCACGTAAATACATTTGCACAAAGCACACAATAAGCTCACCAGCTATGTCTCGTGTTCTGTCTTATCAACAGGCGCTTAATCCGCTGTACGTGCTACGAGGCTATGTGTCTTCGAGCCGTTTGGCGCTCGTCAAGGAGGACGGAAGCGACATCGTATTTGGGCTCGAGGATGGCGGAGAGTTCCTACGCGTGCCTTCCACTTCGGAAACAATCTACAAGGACAAGTCGCAGGGCGAGTTCGTAACCATCATGTCGGCTATGCTTCTAGCTAAATACAAAGTGCGTATTGATGCGGTTTGCGTACACGCTGGGGTCGGGGGATTGATTAATTCATGTTGGTTTCTGTTCCTTATAGAGTTTTTTTGTTTTTTTTGCTATTGCAACTTCTAGCAGCCATTCTCCTGGTCTACCTTTCAAGATATATTACTATTCATGCGCGAGCCGTTGAAAGCTTCCTACCTGCCTTGCGCCCTCTCTTAGCTTTGCTCGTTTGATAATGTAAATAGGTTCGGTACCAGTACATTTCAGAAATGGCCAAACGAAAACTGGCCAAGTTTTTGGGGCAAGCTGAAATGCGGTAAGAGAAAGTCTGCACTCTGTGCTTGTGTACAATGTTGCTGTTCAGTTGGCTGTATGCTATCATGGAAATTCAAAAGAGTGGCTAATGTGCCTATAGTCTTTGAGACTCTCGGGACTCGAAGAAGAATGGTCGTGCGTACTTTCTTCTCGCGGATTGATTGGCATGAATAAGGAAAGCATCCCGTCATCGACTTGACGTTGGCTTGTTTGTCCATTTGGGGAATACTTCATTCGCACGAATTACTTTTTGTAATTCAAATTTTGGTTTTACTTGTCTACCTTGTTTTTGTGTATTGTGTATCTACTTGAAGGGACTTGCTCGACTTTTTAACCGGCGCTACTGAGGATTCAGCAGCAGGCAACATTCACCACCCAGAAGGCGAAGGCCCAGCAGCGAAACGCGCGCGCACAGGCGGCGCGGCTGGCGTTGGCCGCAGCAGTGGGATGGGCAGCGGTTCGAGTGGCGCTGGCGGCAGTGGCAGTGGCGGCGGCGGAGATGCCGGAAGAGGCGGCGGTTCCAGCGGCCGTTCGGGCGGCAGTGCAGGGGGTGGGGCGGCCGCAATCTCCTCTGCACGAGGAGGTGGCGGTGGCGGGCGCAGTGGGAGCGGCGTTGCGCAGACGTCCTACGAAGAAGCCGGGAGGGACCGCAACGGTTTGCTGAGCCTCCCGGGCCAAGACTTCACGTTTGCGTTGCGCCTCTACAGCGAAGCCCACAGCGCTGCTAAGAAGAAGGAAGCGCAGTCGCCTGGCGCACAGGGCACAGGGGGGTCATCGCCATCAGGAGCTGGGAGTGGTAGCGGTAGTGCGAGATCCTCGTCATCAACAGCAGGAGCGTCAGGGTCGAAGAAAAAGGGCAGTGACGACCGCCTGCCGATTATTGTTGTGCCCTCTGCCAGCAACTCTTTAATTACGCTGCTCAACGTGCGACAGCTCCTCGAAGGTACACATTTGGATATGCGCGCGTGATTTTATTTATTTTGAAGGACACTCTTTTGAGTGAATCAACTCATTTAGAGTCTTTTCACTTCTCACCCCTCTTCTGCATTGCATCTATCTTCACACTAGACGGGAAATTTGAGTCGTCTGCCGATGCCGCTGCTCGAGGTGATGCCAAACCAGGGAAAGTGCTCATTACCCGCACCTTAGGCACAGCACAGACGGTAGCAGGCACCGTAACATCCAAAGCGGCGACAGCCACTTACGTGGTGCGTTTCAGTGTGTAATGCCCAAGAGGATGATGCCAAGAGTCTCCATTGAAAGTATATAAGAGTCTCCCATCTTGCATAAACTTCTAATGTTTATGTTTTCTTGCGTTGAAACTCTGCTCATACAGAGACATGCTATTCGCGATCTCATCTGTGTCCCCGTGTCTTGTCAGGTGATCGACAACCCGTCTCGGCTCAAACCTGATGACTGGTCTCGCGTGGCGTGCATCATCGCGCACGGAAAAGAGTGGCAGTTCAAAGGGTGGGCCGTGTCGTCACCGGTGGAACTCTTTTACAAAGCTCGTGGGATTTACTTCAAATGGGACAACGAAAAAGCCCCCGTGGACACGGTAGGCACATTAACAAACAGTGCGTGTCAACGAAGAGTGCGATGTTGCTTTGATCTCCTATACACTAATGTCTTTGTGTTTTACCCCTTTCTTGTTTTGATTGTATTTGTAGTTGGTTCGCGGTGCATTCACATTTATTTTGGCGCTACCTCCGTCACGGCCTGTTAACATCTGTTATTTTGTTTGAATTTCGAATGGCAAACAGGTGGGGAAATGGAACGTGGAAGTGCTGGATTTAAGCATAAACCGCCGCACGTTAGACCCAACCGCAGTGCTCAAGTTTTGGCAGCTGCTGGACGCTCACACTAAGCTCAAAATGCCACACTTGCACCGCGCGGCGTCGTGAAGTAGCTTGGGCTCTAGGGAAACGTACAGAGCGAAATAGACGAGGTGGACCTGCCTTTTTGGAGCGCAGAGCTCCCATGCATGCGCATTGCTGTCAAGTGTACTTTCCACTTTCCATCAGTAAATTTTAGGCCTTCGGGACTAAGTGCCATACCACACCCCAGTCGAACTAATTTTGGTTTACGCTTTGTTTACAGGGTAGGGTTAGGGTTAGGGTTGGTGTTTATTTTTGTCTAAATTGAACTACATGTGGCTTAAAATAAGTGCTTATTCGGATTTAAGCCCCACTGGGGTGTGCTCTCCTAAGTGCCGTTGAATTGAGAGGACATAAAAACGGAGGGCCGTGTTAGTAATTCGGAATTGGCGTCAGGATGCCGTGAGGAAATTTCACGGGCTTCGTGAGTTTAGCTCCTCCTGAATATGAACAGGGGCATGCATTACTGGAATGCTTACGAGGCAAGGGCGCAGTGGACCTCTCAAGGCCTTCGCATTCGCCCTCATTTGGCCTCACATCCTTCAATTTTCGAGCCCTGGTCTTGAATACCGCGCTTCTAAAGGGAGTGATGATGCGCAAGGCGGATGATGCCATATATTTTATTATGGTATTTGAGCTAGCTTTAAGCAGAAAACATGCCTGAAGGGGTGCCTTCGTGCTTCGACATGACTTGAAATCGAAATTGCGTTGTTGGTTGTAGGTATTTGTGCAGATGTACATCGCGAAATCGCCATTTGATGCAAGCATGGTACTATTATCGAGAAAACTGCGTGATGTTAAGTTTACAAAAAGAAATGTTGAAAATGTTCTGCATCAATTTTAAAAATACTTGCGGCGAACTTTTGTTGAAATATTCATGAGCCAAAAACAAACAAGTGTTGAGCTTGAAGCCTATTAAACTCTGAGCAAGCACTCTTTGGTATAGATGGGTCCATTTTGATTCGTTGAGACAGCCGTTGACGTGAAATCGCTGTATACAGTATAATCAATTCGATTATGTCAATTATGCGCCACAATGGTGTTTTCTTATGTTTGTACGCGCTATCATTCGTCCTCAACCTCCGAGCGAATGCAATGCCTTGGAATCCTGTCACCATCTTTCCTTCACGCACCTTCAACATAATGAACCTTACCCGAAACCAGCAGCTCTTCGATATGGTTTCTGACCCCAAAACGGTGTATTTAGATGTGCGAGAAGAGCGCGAGCTTTTAAAGCCACCGTATTTAAATCGTCCATTTATTAACGTTCCAATAAGAGAATTGGGAGGCACTTCTGCCCTTGGCGACAGCTTAGAACTCATGGCTCTCAAAAGAGATACGCCAATTGTGGTATTCTCAAACTTCTTCGGACTCAGGGCTCGAAGAGCCAAAACAGTGATGCAAGAAATGGGATTCAAGAATGTTTATAACGGTGGTTCAATTGACGACGTGCTCGACGCCATTCATTACCATGAGTTCAAAGAACATAAGCGAAGTCCGCTGGAAAAAATCATACACATGTTCGGAACTATTGGTTCAGATATCGTTCGCACGTTGACATGGCCACCACCCGTGGTTTGACGAATTGGTGCAAGAAGACGTCATTCATGATGACGGTAATAATTGAGTCTTGCGTTGAACTGTGCATAAGACCACACTTCAAAGTGTAAAAGTGCAACGATTCGCTTCTTTAAATCATATGGTTCTCTACATAACGATACAGCAAGAAGCATCAGTAATGAAAGTAGAAATAGAAAGGGCACACTTTTACGCGAACCCCAAGCCAAATATTTCCCTATGAGCACACCTTGCTTATTTCTCGTTGTCTTCCGCGCTATCGATAATTCGCAAGCCACTCCAGTCCTTTGCTGTAATCTGTTATGTCGACTGCCGTTCGCGCATGAAATTTAGGTTGCCTAGATCTAGCCTAGATCCAAAATCCACCACTTTACTCTATAGTGTCGCCTGAGCAGACGCACAGGACCCATGTCAGGTAGAGGTGGTCTGTCCTTCATAGTCTTCACTGCACTAATTACACACGGCTAAGGTACACTTTCAGTAGAACAGGGCGGGGAATCAGCGTAATCATAATTACAAGCGAAGAAGGAGCGCCCTCCTTTTATAAGTTATCTAAATGATTGGGAAGCACATGGTAGGATGGTAGGTATACATCACAAAAAAATGTCCTGACACCACTTTACAGCACTTCACAACTTTGCCGTACGGCCGCCGGCTTTTAAAAAGCGCCCAGACGCCGCAGTTCCTGTTGGATTTGTGCCAGTTGTGTTGGGAGGCAGAGTTGTGGCATGTCCTGGTGGAAACGATGCTTCCGCGGAATCGCCTACAAGAGTACTAGAGCCGCGCTTCGGAGGTAGTGTGGCAGCGTCTACGATATTAATGGTGCTCGGTGACTCTGCTAACAGAGGCCCACTAATATTTTCTTCAACCGGTGCAATGCGAACCGATGCGGAGTCGCCAGGTTGTCGCGTTTGATCCCACGAGGACATTGGCTGGCTGGCTGCCTTTTCGTTGTCTGCATTCTCTCTTTTGAGCTCATGTTCCTCTTCTACTCGTTCCGGGCTACTGGTTTCTTCTCTTGTGCTCCCCAAGGCCATTGCTGCTACTTCTCTTCTTGCTGCTTTGTCTCTTGCGTCTGCCTCTTTTGCTTCTTCTGCTTCTCTGGCTGCTGCTTCTTCTTTGGCGCGCAAGGCTGCTTCTTCGCGCACCCACACTTGCTCACCCCCACCAACTCTCTCCGCGGCTTCCACAGCAGCTTCGGCCGCGGCCAGGTGCGCAGCGGCGGCCTCACGTGCCGCTTGGTCTTGTTGCGCGTGTGAAGCCTGGTTCTGCGACCACTCAGTGGAGGTGGAGGCTCCATGCAACAAATGCTCCGCTTCGCTTTTCACTTCCTCCAATTCAGCCGCCGCCAGCGCCTAATATCACAATTGAAGGCGGAGAATTAAGTGGAGCAAATGAAGGAAGTGTCCATAAGTCTATTGAAAACCGTTGCTTGCGGCTTTCCTCGCACGAATGCTATCTGCCTATTCTTCGTACCTACCTCTTTCTCGAGGAGAGCATCTCGCAGCGCTACTAGAGCTGGATTGGTCTCATCTTGCCACACGTAATGGCCTTGCAGTTTGCGGCCTACTGCTGTTGCTTGAGAAGCTGGAGCAACGTGGTGATGATGCCCTGATGGTGATGATGCCGTACTTGCAGCCTAGGAGTGAAACGATACCATGACATCAAATTTACTCCATCAAATGAGGAATACGAACGCGAAAGCAACTCGAATAATAGAGAGTTTAGTTGATTGATACCGAATCGTGGTCGCGCGTGTGCTTCTGCTCTTCGATTCGGTCTTGCGTGTTGCTTAAATCATGTTCGGTGGACACGAGCTCCTGGTGCGGTGGGATCCAAGTGACACGGCACTCGGTCAACTGAACACACAACACCCGGCCATGAAAGATTTGGCAAAAGCACCGAGATAGAAGCCGTACAGAAGAGATCAAAGCGAAGATGCAATAATAATAGTAGCTTTGATATTTAATGCTTTAAAAAAAACAATAAAAAAACTCTTGTTTAGCTTTTTGCTTCATTTCACTATGCACAATACGTAAAACTACACAGACATACAACGGTCAAAACCATAATAGGCGCGCAGCGCAATACAATCGCCGCATTGTCCGCTCTTACCGACAAGCGCGTTTCCCACATGTGCGCGTGGTACGCCTCGGGGTGGGTGCCGGCTTTGATTTGTTCGTGCATGGTCCGCACCGCAGCGTCTGTAGCGTAATCCCAGTCCAATACTGTTTGCACCAACTCGTGAAAGTACGCTTCGCGGCCTACTATGAGACACATGTGTACACGAAGAGACAAGAAAAAAATGTCACCGGGCCTTGAGGATGAGCAAAACAACGGAACAAATCCTACGTAATGCAGCACGATATGAACCGTGTCCACAATCACGTCCGCAGACGGAAAAAGGGGAGTCACGGTCGGAGGAACACAAGGTCGAGCAAAGGGAGAATCGCACCTTGCTGCCAAGCGGCATCGAGAGTTTGGTCCATTGAAATCCCCAAAGCTTGCAGCTGCTTGCCCTTGATGCCGGCTTGGGTGAGCTCTAGTACGCTGTAGCCGCCCCCCAGTAACTCTCGTGGTTGGAAAGCGTTCGCTTTCAGTTGAATAGCGCTGTCGTAAGCAAGGCAGGGGAAGTTGGTTCGGGCACATGTAAGAGAAAAGATCACGAGTTCAAAGAAAAAAATGGCTAAGCGCGCACAGAATTGACGAAACTAGCGAAGCAGCAAAAGATTTAATAGGGCCGTTGCCTTGCATTCAGTGTCCTTTCGTTTCCGAAACAACAGACTTCTTGGCCCACACCTGTAGCCGAGCTCTCTCAATTCGCGGGGGTTGTCAAAACCCGCTTCTTTCAATTCTGGAATATCCCACTCGGGAAAAGTGTCCAGCAGCACGCGAGCCCCAAAGACGCCTAATTCTTTCAAGGAATAGCCTGCCATCGAGCACTGTTCGGCTGTGAAGCCCGCTGAGCGCAACTGGGAACACTCCAAGCCAGCACTGCGCAGCGCGGGGGCCTCGAACCCTAATATAATAGAATACAATACGACACCGCGCAAACGAAGCACACGCGTATGCGCAGGCAATGACCCACGGCAATATTAAAGGCGTGTGTAACAACAGAGCTTACACACAGGGAATGGATGGAAAAGAAGCAGAAGAGAAACAGCACTACAGATACGATGAATGCATTAAAGTTGAATGGTTCCAGTTACCGTCGCGCTTGAGTTCAGCCGCAGTCATCACCAGACGCAAGTCAAAGAGCCTCAAAGCACAATCGTCGCCGCGATCTGCGCCCACAACACCGTAATACCTGGGCAACAGGAATGAAGATACACCGCAAGGTAAAAGAGAAAGTGAAGAAATTAAGATTGGTACCGCCCCCAGATCCAACAACAAGAAACGCTTCGAAGGAATGAGCAAGGTCGACAGCTTCAGGGACTAAGCATACGAAGCTTGAAGTAACATTTTTTTCCCTTCTCGAACCAGAAAGCAAACAATGGTATACGGATCAAACCAGGACGGAAAGAATGATTTGAGGAAATCAAGACGCAAATGCGTGATCAATTTATTTGCATGTAGTACCCGTCATGCGACACTGCAGCGCAGAGCGGCCGGCCTGCGAGAGTTCCGAGCTTGGCGGCGCGCCTGCCACCGCCAGACTCGGTGAACAAGCTTCCCCCGTCGAGGTATGACTCGTTGTTGCCACCTCCTCCCAGGTTCGACTCGCTCTGGTTCTCAGTGCTGTTGTCGCCGTTCTTATCGTTCTCGCTGTCATCATTATTGTCATCATCAGTGCCATCGTGTGGCCCTTCCGGAGATGTTTTCCTTTCGCATTCACTGCTCTTAAAGTCGCTTTCCATGCTTTTGTCACCACAATTGTCTACTTTGCTGCTTCTGTGATTGATGGGTTGAACGATAAAGGCAGCACACAGCACGTAAGTGTGAGTGAGATAAAAGAAAGAAACCGAGAACCAGCGAGCACGCGTGCGAATGCAACAAAAATAGCAATATCCAATGCAGCAAAAATCTGCGCCACGAAATTATACCTTTTCGCAACGTAATTGACTTGCACCGAGCAAAAGACGCCACCCTTCAAGTCGGTCGCCACTACGGCTCGTCCCTCTGGATCACACGAAATGCTCAGCACCGAGTGCGGCAGCAGCAGCTGCTGCGACGTGACTTCGCGGCAACCGCCTACTCCACCCCACACGCCTGAGCCGCTTCCGTTGCTCTGCAGCCCACCGCCCCAACCTCCTCCTTCTTGGCTTCCTCCTCCATCTCGACTTCCTCTTCCATTTGCGTAGTCACGCTGCAAATGCTCCCAAGTTCCGCCTACAGTCCCAAAACTCAAACTTCCGTTTTCCATCCAGCTCATACCGCCAGCGCCGCCAGCACCACTACCGCTGGTAAACTGACTGTTGTAAGCTGCGCTATGGTTGTCATTACCATCATTATTCTTACCACCATACTGACCGCCATAACCGCTCCTGTACCCGCTGCCACTGTGATAACCACTCACTCCATCATCGACGTCTCCATAGTTGTTAGGGTAGTCCTCGCCGCCTTCAACAGCAGCAGGCCGAGATAAGTCCCAAAAGCGTACAGTTTTGTCGTCTGATCCAGTGGCCACCACATCGCCCGAAGTTGACATGCACACAGAGCGCGCTAAGGAGCGGTGGCCTCTCAGAGCAGCCACCTTCGGGAGATACAGAAAGTAATGCGACATGTTGGAAAAGAAAGACGGTGACAAATGAACATCGAACGTTGACCCAAAACATACAGTCAACAAATTTGTCAAGCAATAGAATACGGAGTCACACAACTCCTCTTCCTTCTTATCCTACGCGTGCGTTCTCCTCAACCAACCTACCGCGTTGCCCTCCGGCGCGTGCGTAAACCCACGCCACCTTGGGTCGGCTCTCGGCAAGTTTTTGCTTGCCGACCCGAACTCCTGCACGTCCTCAAACAAACCCCGGGGCCGGCGGGTGTCGTACACGTTTAGAATACCTGAGGGCCCACCGTCCGCGGCTACCAGAGTCGTGTAATCAGTGCCCCCGTGGGTTGCAGCCAGGGAACGCACGGCATGATAGCCTGCGCTTACCTAGCGGTACACATTCACACACATGTGCGAGGAAACGTGAGTTACGAGCGCCCTTAAATCAAGTAAAATGGAAACGAAGCAACACATGCAGCCTACTTTACAGCGTCTGTCTGTTAAGCCTCATCTCATTACCGTCGCAGATGCCCGCTCTAGCCCCCATCGCCCGCGCGGGTCCCACAGTCGAATGCGGCCGTCGGCCCCACCGCTCAGCACCAAATGCCCTCTTGCTCCTGTAGAGACCACACTCAGAACTGGGCCGGTGTGCCCAAGGCGCCGCGGCGTGGTGTAGCCTATGGTAGGGTCGGAAATGTGGCGAATCCGCAGCAGACCGTTGGCACCTCCGAAACACAAGTAGTCGGGCCCGCACCAGCACACGGCCGTGAGCTGCGACAAGTCGACGCCGTCGTTGAAGACCTCTCCGAGAGGCGCGAGGCCATGAGGGCCTTGCACCGAATGCACGCGCAGCTACGCAAAGCGAAGCCACATGTATACAGTAGAAGACAATTTGAAGCAGAGAGAACTGAGAAATGGGAGGACGGGAAAAAGCTTACATGTAAAGCAGCATCCAGCATCAATCAAGAGCTACCTTCGGGCGCTCTTGAAACTATAGCCACCTTCAAAATGCACAATACATGTTAAAATACTAGCGACGAAAACTTACCTGTCCTGCTCGGTCAACGGACGCGCAGCATGACGGGGCCCCGAGCGGTGAAAACGACAAACCTTGCACCCAACCTTGGTGCCCTAAGGCCCGCGCACCACAGCAGTCTTTGCGAATGCTTGGTGCTGGGATCATTGAAGAACAAAGCGGTCACCCAAGCATGAGCTTGCGCTCCTGCTATTGCGAAATGCACTGAGCTAGTCTACTTTTCGATTCAGTCTAGCGCTCCTGTAGTAGTCTGCCTAGCTAAGCAGCGTAAAAGCTCGAACTGTAGATCATAGCTCAGCTCTGCTGTGCTGCTGTGCTGCTGTGCTGCTGTCCGTTTTAAAAGCCAAATCCAACGGACAAGGACCAACCGATTTCCTTCAGGAAATAAAACCGGAAAGAAGTCAAAATCCCGGAAATGCCGGAAATAGCCTCAAAGAAGCACCCTAAACCCCCCTCGTAGTTCAAACTATTCCATATGCGCCGGAAATAGCCTTCTAGAGGACCCCAAACCCCCCTCGCATTGCAAAGAAGGCCCGTAGGGCGCTGGTTTTCCGCTTCCAGTGCAAAAAAGATCCGACTGGATGGGTCAAGGATTGGGTTAAATATAAAAAAATCGTACTTTTAAGTCCCATAATGAATAATTCGTAGTTTTACGGTTCAGAACCGGGGATGGTCGGAGCTCGATATTTTTGGGCCAATCATATACCCCGAATTGACACCGGAAATACCCGGAAATAACGAGAAATACCCGGACGTGGGATTCCGGAAGTAAGGTCTCAAAACCCCGGAAATCCGTCGGTCCTTACCAACGGACGACGAATTCGGTTGTT
>Ga0307982_1003573_pt1 | contig 12401 bp, 6 predicted proteins | sample OrgLakmetagen989_FD_201847 | JGI IMG/M metagenome (GOLD analysis project Ga0307982, IMG submission 201847) | Saline water microbial communities from Organic Lake, Antarctica - #989 | ecosystem: Environmental > Aquatic > Non-marine Saline and Alkaline > Saline | place: Antarctica: Organic Lake... | reverse complement strand
CCAATGCCCCTCTCCCTCCTGAATCATCCCGCACTTGCTTTGTTTGCGCAACGCACGCGCATTCCCACTTCTGCCCGCAGCATTGGCTTCTGTGCCATTTGGGTTTGTATTAGTTCGAGTTCGAGTAAAGGGAATTTATCCACGGGCATCTCGAGGTCACGCGCTGGGATGCTAAGAACACGCACCTAACTGTATTATGACTGCGGGACCTAAGAACTTACAGTACTGCACACGAACGAGCACTCAGTCCCGCCGATTTGCTCGGAGGAAAGGCGCCAGTTGGAGCCTTAATTGGCCTTCTGGAGCGAATTCGCTAGCGCATTTGCAGCTCAAGTGCATTCTTTATGTGCCTCTGTGACTGCTGTATACTTGTCTTTATTTGTTTTTGGGAGAGTATTAACTAGACTAGACTAGACAGTACTGCTCCGCAGCAAATACATTGCTCCGAAAGCGTGCATCGCGCGGGCACCTGGATCATCGGATGGATCATCGGTTATGAAAAAAATGGCACCGTCTCTACAAGCAAGTCTCGAAAGCCTTAGTTTCGAAGAGAATGCGACGACGCTATTAGAATCCAACGGGCATGTTCGACGAATACTGATCGCAAAATCAGGCCTATACCAAATCACCGGTCCGTGGATAAGCCTGCTCGAAATCTGACTTTCGTGTCTATTTTCGCTGTAAATGAAGGAAGTTCTAACGAGCACCACCATAAATGCATATACATTAGGTGCCGCTGGCTCAGGTGAGGGCGCGTTTAAAGTTGATTGTCCTGTCACTTCATCCATCTCGGCATCCTCCGCAACCTTGCTAGATTCAGACCACTCCGCTACACCCGCAGTCAACAATTCGACAGCTTACGCCAAGCAAACTAAGCAAAGAAAATCATTCTTTCGATTGCGAACCTCGCAGAGATTCAAGATAACGAAGAAGAGTCAGCCATCAATAAGTTCTGCGAGTCTAAAGACTGGTGAACTTGATCCTAGGCCTGCCGATGGTCTCGTTGCTACGAATGATTCTGCCACTATGCCCGATGCCCAGATCGCTTCTCAAAGGTCACCTACTGCTAGCTTCAAATCTCAATCTTCTGGTGGCCGTGGAGCAGAGCTTTCAGGCACATTCTATCTAGCTGAAGGCACACTATTATGGGTCTGTGTTGGCGACGGTGGCGCACGCAGCGGTGGTGGTGGGGCTACAATTGTGGGCACTCAAGAGCAGCCTTACCATGTGCCCTGGCCTCTTTTAGTGGCAGGCGGCGGTGGCGGCGGCGTGAACGGTCTCGACGCTGACCCTTCATGCAGCGATGGCAGCCATGGCAGCCATGGCTGCAGTGCAATGGGAGAAGAGCTCGCCCCGGGCGGCAAGGGAGGCGAGGCTGGCAGCAATGGCGGCGACGTCGATGGCTGCAGCAGCGGAGGCTGCGGATGGGGTGGGCTCCGAGGCTTGAGCGGGCGAGTGATCGAACCAGGTGCGCTCGATGCTGAAGGCCGTGCCTTTGGCGGCGGTGGCCTAGGGGCACGTACGAGCAGCAGCGACGGAAGCAGCGACGCCAGCAGGCACAGCCGCGGAGGTGGAGGAGGCGGTGGATGGTCAGGTGGCGGCGGTGGCTCTAGTGGCGGCGGTGGAGGAGGTAGCTTCTTAGGGCCTGGCGCTGTCGACGCTTCACGTGGACTTGCTACAGTGCGTGGGAATGTCAATGGAGGTGGTGCTAGCAGTAGCAATGAACTTGTTGGCGTGCCAGGCTATGTGAAGGTGACTTTTTTGGGGACACAGCATCCAGAAGCAGAGCGAGCCCGGCAACTCGCTGCCGTTCGGCTTGAAGACGTTATTGACGACATTGACTCTAACGAGGAAGATATTGAATCCAGCGACGAAAATGCTGTTGATAAGGCAGTGGATGGTGCAGAGCAAGCGGGCAGAGCAACCGTGTCTACGGGGAAAGGCGAGCGTCGAAGACAAAGCAGCCGTCGTCGTTGTCGGTCGCACAGCTCCCCCCCACCGCAAGACGCGCGCACCTGGGGGCCCGACAACCACTCCCTGTATGAAGCATTCGCCGACCACTGGGGCGCTGGGGAGCAACCGCTGACCACTTTGAAGGAGGAGGCGAACCCTTCCGCAAACCTCGGGTCGTCACAAAAGCAGCAGCAGCAGCACCGCCGCCACGGTGGCTCCCACAGCAGCAGCCGTCAGCACAACGGTCACAACGGTGGCAACGGCAGCAGCACGGACAAAAAGAGTTCAAGCGCATTAGCAGGAGCTCCTTCCGTGCACTTAACGCTCGTGCTCGCCACGCAATGGGAACCGGACGAAGCGGCGTCGCAGTGCCCGTGCTGCCACCGCGCGTTCGGTGCGCACTGGTTTGCTTTGAACGCGCCGCGGCGGCACCACTGCCGCTTGTGCGGACGAGTGGTGTGCGGCGCTTGCAGCAGTAGGCTGTGCCCGGTTCCCGCCGGAGTGGCTCTGCCGGAGCATGGCGCCAGCGTGAACACCGACTTGCGCGCCCACCAGCGCCGGAAGCGCCAAATTGCTCGGTTAAGGCGCCAAGCAGCCGCTGGAGCGTTGCAACCACCACCACCGCAGCAACCCACTGGGGAAGGTGAAAACAGCGCTGCTGGAAGTAGCAGTAACAGTGCCACTGACAATGGCAATGATGGTGGTTGTGGAAATAGAGGTGACAGTCATGATGCCAATCAAGCAGAAGCTATTGATAAGCAGGAGAAGAAGAAGGAAGTCTTCACCGGAATTGATGGCGAGTCTACTGGCGAGGCGGTCACTTCCTACACAGGCGACAACGACGATAACGACGACGACGGCGACGAAGACGGTGAAGGCGACCGTGACGAGCGCTTACCTGCCACTCGAGTGCGCATCTGCGACGCGTGCCATTCTCACAAGCAGCGCGTTGAAGTGGCTCTCAAGCAAGGTGCGCTCCAGGACGCTGCCGAGTTGGTCGCAAGGCACGAAGCTTGGCGTGCACCGAGCAGTAGTAGTAGTAGTAGTAGTGCTCTAGCAGGGAGGTCTTCATCAAGCATTAACAGTAATGGCGGTAAGTCTGGTCAAAACCACTTGAGACGTGCGTCCGCCGATCGTGCCCACCTCGGGAGTGCGGCAGCGGAACTCTTGCGGTTGAAGCGAAGAGCTTTGCCACTGGTGCTGCGTGACGACGGCTTGAACACTTTCGGTCCTGATGGGGTTGGTGATGCTTTAGCGGGGAATTTGGGAAAGAACGGAGCAAATGCAGCCTCTGGCCAACCTCTGAACGCGTCCTTTTTGACGGAATGGCTTCTGAAGCGAGCCGACTCCGAAGCGCCCGCAGACGGACACAGCGCGCGCGGCAGCGGTGGCCCACTTTCTCCTGGCGGTATCGGCAGTGGCGGGGATGGGCAGCACAACAATCTTACTGCTACCACAGGAGGTGGCTCGGAGACAACTGCTAGAGCGTATGAGGTTGGCGAGGACGCAGAGTTGCGGCAGACGGTGGAGATGCTGCACGAGCAGCTCAAGTTCAAGAGCTCTCAAGCGCAGCGGCTCAAGGACCAACTTCGCGCTCAGCACGAGCAATCAAGGGGCACAGTAGCGGCAGTAAGGGGCGAAAGCAACAAAAGAGGTGCCGCGCGCAAAGAAGAAAACGACGAAGCAGCAGCGCTGCGTAGACGCGTACGGGAGTTTGAGGCGCTTGCCTCAGAACTGGAAGCCTCTGCGCCTGACCTCTTCCAGCAAGCACGAGCTGCTGCTGGCGCGGCCCTTCAACGACTTGATGGCAAACAAAGGGGCTCGACTGGGAGTAGTTCTCAAATCGAGAGAGCAGGCAATCAAGGAGGACAGCACGACCTGGGAAAGCGAACTGGAGATGGCAACGGTTTTGATGATCGTCTTTCAAATACTCAACCAAACACGCCGCTCCAACCCTCCTCCTCAAGCGTCGCTTCTGTTGACGCTGCTGCTTCTATCGTAGTCCCAATTCAAGCAGAATGGATCGCTGCAGGGCACTTCACGTTTAACCCTGCCTCTGGAGGTGCAGGCTTAGGCCTCTCCAAAACCCTTCGAGTAACACGGGTCGATGAAGGGTCAGCTGCAGCGCGCGCCGGCGTGCAGGTTGGCTTTCGGGTGGTGCGCCTGGGCACTTCGGTCCTTCACAGCTTGGATGAATTTCGCGTCTGCCTTGCTGAGCACACAGGAGGTGGTGCTGCCAATAGCACTGGTAGTGCTAGCAGTAGCAACAAAAGCAGCACTAGACTTGAAGTTGGGCTGGAGAGGCGAGCTCCTGCGACGGCTGCTGACACTACTTCTGCACCACAGGGACCTTCCTTGAGAGTGCCTCGTGAAGCAATACTAACTACAAGTCAGCCAGGGCGCAAGAGCCCTACTACCGATGCCACTCAAATAAGCGACGTGCTTCAACAGGCTGGATGCGCGCAATTTGCTTCGGCCTTCGCGTTGAGTGGCGTGGCAACCGTGGCAGGTGTAGCAGCTTTAAGCTCACAAGAACTCACCGCTCTCGGCCTCCGCAAAGCTCACGTGAAAAAGCTACGCCGCGCCCTGGACAGTCAACCGGTGGTGGAAGTGACCAGGAAAGGAAGGTCGTTCTCGTCTCCTCGGATCAGTGCAGTAGCAGGCCTTGCAACCAGGTCGTCATCAGTAGCAGCGGCAAGTGATCAACGCCGCGAGGCTGATGCTGAAGCTTCGGAGTCCCACGGAAATGATGGTTTGATTGCATTTCTTCTTGGGGCTCGGTGATTACCTATTGTTATTTCTTTGACACAGGCCCCGAGGAGCTGAACTTTGTTGAAAGGTTATTAGAACGCAAGGACAAAAGCACACTGCCTACTTGCAGTTCAGCCAATTAAGAACGCAAGCTCAAGCTGTAGTAGCTTGGGCGGCCATAGAAATGAGAGTGGTTGAAGGAAGAAATGAGAGTGGTTGAAGGTTGTTGTTGAAACCTATAACGTACCTACGTAACTGCAGCTAGGTACCTAAACAGGAAGGAAATTTTCGGCAAGATCTTTGATGTTTGTGTTTCAAGTTTGAATATTGCAATATTTGAAGGGCACGAAGCACGAATTCGAATTCGGGGGGCAAGCAGGCAGAAAGGTTTTATAGTGCAGCTGATACCAGATAGGGAGCTGGCCAGGAACTCCATCCCGAATGGCCTTGAAAGTAACTCGCGACGGTTCCAAGGTTGAAGTGGCAGCGGAGTAGCCGTTTAGCGCCCATGTACACTACCTAAATTGCCTTTGCCTTTCGGAGATTAAGGGGTGTCAGGTGTCTCGGGTCTAGGTCGCATGGCAATTTAGCGCTCCGAAGCACGGTAGCGTAGATCTTGTTGCTATACTGTTTCTAAAGGATGCGCATGGGCTGTTTGTGATTATATTAACTGCAAGGCCTACGAATTCATTTGCACTATTACCCACTTCGGCCATGCCGCCAGCCACACCTGTAAATGTCATACGATGTAAACCAACGAATTATTTCACAGCGCCCTCCAACGCACGAATCACGAACCACGAACCCAACCACGAAACCCACGAAGTAACAACGAAGCAACAAGCACAAGCACGAACGAGGCAGGCTGCATCACGAGCTCTTGGGGTTTCCAGAGGGCTTCGAGCGTTCGCTGCCCCGAAATGGCAGCAGACAGAAATGTAATTTGAGAGAATAGCAAGCACTTCCTTTAAATCGAAGTCAATGCCATAATGAACTTCCCTCCTATCTATCCACCCCTCTGGTATCCATGCCCTTGATAAACCAGAAGCCATGCATGCATGTTGTATTACTCCACTCCCTTAGGACATGAAAGCTTGGCTCGTGCAGAAGAATGCCGAAAATTCTCTCTTGCTTCGAGTCAACATGGTTGAACTTCGAGGCTCAGCCAGGAGCCAGGCGTTTGCCATCGGCCGGGATGACACTTTTGGGATGCTTCGCGAAAAGATCGCTCTCAAAGTGGGGCGGCCAGACGAGGCGTGCTTCATCTCCGCTACCGTGCGAGTCGCATACCGCTTCGGCAACTTGTCGGCCACGTCAAGCGCAACGGTCGACCCGTGGAGCCGCACGCCGCACGACCACGAGTGCGTGCATGCTACCCTGGAAGCCCTTCGCCTGCAGCACCACGGTGCGTCTCAACTTGCTGCACGCTCGGCTTTCGAGCAAAATAAAGAAACATATTTCATCAAAGCCAAACGCTGATCATGCCTCATTTTTCTATTTCATGTGTGACGTTGGCAGTAATTATCTCATGTAATAGCTCACACCTTCGTTGTCTTATCGTTTCCTCTTGTAGGCGCCGAGGTGACTGTCGTGGCGCGGGATCGTAGCATGTACGGCCGCGTTACCCTGCACGACGACGACGACGAAGAACCCAATGCTGGCGAGGCTGGCGGAATCGGGAACCAAAACGAGCCTATCCTCGACGTCAGGAATAGCGTGGCCAACGCGGGTGACGACTTCAACGGATCTACGGAGTACGCGACGGTTTCTGCGCGACAAGGTGCCCTCGAAGTGCTTACCCGCGACTGCGGGGGCGAACTGCCTACGAATGCCGACGGCGAGGCACCTGCCTCACCATCTTCTTCGTCGTCTGCGGCCAGCCACAGCGCCACCAGTCAAGTCGGAGACGCGCCGTCAGAGCACTCGTTTGGCAGTGGCAGCAGTGGCAACGGAAGTGCGTACGTTGGTGGCGGCGCAGCAGCCGCGCGAGCGCTCTTCGCAGACGCGCTGTCTCGTTCTATTCTTGGTGCCACGGTTCTGCTCTCTGCCCCACCTGACGAAGACCTCGGCGGTGTTGGCAGCAAGAGCAGCAGCAGCAGCAGCAGGAAGGGCAGTTCTCGCAGCACTGGAAGCGGGTGGTCTTTTCTGAAGGGCAATTTCTGGGGCGGCAGCAGCGCGGAGCCCGGTGCCCGCATGGCGCCTCATGCCGCGTGGTGCATGACGGACGGCAACACCCTGTGGTTTGCGCCCAACCCGCAGGGGCTCGCGGTGGCGGGGCAGGGCCACGCCTCTCAGGCGGCGGGCGAGCAGCAGCTGCGCGACCACGAAGAGCAACGTGCCGCAGCGCGGCGCCGCGTCAACCACATGGTGGGCACGAGCGCGAGCGCGAGGAGTGCCGCCCTCCACGCGCTACCGGCTTCTCACCCTGCGGGGCATGCAGCGTGGCGCTTCAACGAGGTACCGAGGTACCGTTCCAATGGTGGCGGGCTGGACTGCGGGTGCTTGCGCGCGATTGAGCTCGACCGGTTCACGGAAATTCGAGTCACCTACGCGGGCGCAGTGCTCATGGACCGAAGGCACAAATCCGCCAGAGACAGCGAAAGCCTTGCGGCGGGGCGCAGTCGAGGTACTTCTATGAGTGGCAACCGAGCAGCTGCTAGCATTAGCAGCGGTGGTTACCCCCCACCACCCAAGTCGCAAGGCTACACCCTTCAAATAGTCTCCCACGCTGGAGCAAGAGCGGGCGTAGAGCCTCGCGTTTACTCGCAGCGCTGCGCGAGTCTGCGTGCTGCCGCTAGCATTGGCGCCTCGCCTACCTCAGCGAACCGAGCCTTGGGCAACAGCTCCAATGGCGGACCTTTCGCGGTGCCTGCTCGGCTCGGAGGCGGCACTGGCAACAGCAACAATAGCAACGGTGCCGGTGGCAACCCGAATAGTCCGGATGGTGGTGGTGGTGGTTCGGGTCGGGTGCGCGCGGGTTCAGCAGCTAGCAGCAGCGGCGACTCCGTAGACAGCGGCCTCGTAGTGCTCACGATTGAATTGGGGCCGGAGGCCACCGCGCTGGATTTAGGGGATTGGGTTAAAGCTTTAACGGCGGGCCGCGCCACAACCAAGTTTCAGCACACTACGGAAGAGTTTTCCCGCCCACTACCGCCGCGCCCGCCGCCGCAAGCTGTGAATTTGTACGGGGTAAGCAGCGCAGGATCTGAAGGAACGAGTGCAGCTTCTTCTCTACTTCCCGTAGGAAGAGAAAGAGGGAACAATATTGCCGACGGCGGCAGCAGCAGCGGTGGTGGCGGTCTCAGTGGGGGCTGCGACGACTTGATGGCTGCGTGCGATGCGGCAATCGCGTGTTCCGCCAAGCACGAAAGCGTGAGCGATGCCGCCATTGTGGCGGAAGCTTCGCTCGGGTTACCGGGTACCTTGCGCCACCAACCCTTGAGGTCCGCGTTTAAGCGCAAGCTCTCGAGCGCAGTACGTGACGAAAACTTGCTGTTTTGGGCCCACGCGCGGGACTACGCACATGGCTTTGTGCGCCGCAGCCAGCACCTGCCGTCGACCTCTGCGAATGGCGGCAGCAACGGCCACAGCAGCAAGGAAACTGCTCGAAGAGCTGCTGCCACAGCAGCCGTCGCAGCAGGCGGTGCCGTGGGCTTGGATGACCTCATCGATGGCACCATCGTGGAGGACGAAGAATGGCTGGACGGCGACGAGAGCACGAATGCTGCCCCTTCCACCAATGGTCAGCCGTCTTTACTGGACGACGCTGCGTTCGAAGCCGCCGCTGCTCTGGTCTGCTCCGAGACCTGCGCTCTGTATTTGGACCCTAGTGGCGAGCGCCGGGTCTCCGGCCTGGCGAAAGGGCCCGACGAAATTGAACTGCGAAGGGTGCTTCGCGTGTCGGCGGAATATCAGCTCGCACTGCAGGCAGAAAAAGTGTCGGCGATTAAGAAGAACGGGGCCAGCAGTGGCTCATCGTCAGCAGGTCTTATTGCTCAAACAGCGGCTTCCTCGTCATCATCCAGCGCCGACAGAGGAGCTCAACGCGAGGTTCCCCGCACTTGCGGCGCGTGCACTTTTCTCAACGAAGACCACACTGCGACTGCGTGCAGCATGTGCGACGCTCCTTTGCCGCCGCGGGCCACCTTGCCGCTCAAACCGCCACCTCCGCTGGGCCGCAGTGGCAGTGGCGCACAATCCTCAACGGGTACAGGCTTCGGGCGCGGCAATCCTCAGGCGGGTATGCTCTTCGCGGAGCTTGCGGCGGCTTTGCTGCGCAGCATGGAAGAAGCTGGGGAGGATTGGGCCGAGTTCAGCGCCCTCGGTAACCCCCTGTACCACAAGCTCTTGCGGGCCGTGCCCGCGCATGCCCGCGCCGCGCGCCGTGGCCAATCGAACCCCCTGGCGCCCCGGGTGCCCCCCAGTATTGACAAGGCGCGGCGGCTCGGGGATGCCGGAGAAGTGCCCACGCCAGCCGAGCGCCCCCCCTTTGGGTGGTGGTTTAGCAGCGCTGGAGACAACGCCGTTGATGCTGCTGCGACTAACAACGACGACCATGGCAACGACGACGACCGTGGGTCCAATGCAGACACGCTGGGCCCGCTTCGCAGTGGCGGTTTAGGTGGGTTCAGCCAAAGCCTCCGCGACAGCTCTGGCTCGCCCGGGTTGCGAGGCGTGAAAGGGAGCAGCTCGTTATCGTCTTCTTCGCCTCGGTTGGGCAAGCGCGCTCAGTCAGCGCTGCAATTAAACCCTTCGGGACCTCGCAGCGCGCGAGCCGTAAGTACCGACGAGCCCAAGCGCCCGGGCTTAGCGCGCTCCATGTCGAACCGGTTGTTCGGCAGCGCGGGCAATTACAAAGCGGCGCGGTTCGAGCAGGCCATGAAAGCCGAAGCTGACGCGATTGAAGCTCAACTCGCGTTGAAACGCAAAGCAGACGAGCGTCGCGCTGCAGCTGCACCTACCCTAGCGCAACTCGAAGAGCGGTGGCGGCTTTCTTTTTCCAACGGCTCTACGGCTGCAAGCCCTGCTAGCAGCGAGAGCAGCAAGAGCAGCGGTGCTCAGGCTAGTTTATTTTATGCGACCTGCCCGGGCTCTGTGGGCGACTTTCACAGCGCGCAACCGTCCGTGGCGTTGCGTCTGCGCGCGGGCTTCTTGGGAGACCCCAATACATGGCCGGAAGACTGCGCGGGCCCCCACGCGCTCGCCATGCTGGAAGGCAACGCCAAGCTAGCGCACGCTGCCAGCGCCGCGCAGGAACCCCCTTCTTCGGAGGCGGCTGCGCGGGTGGAGCGGTGGTGGGCTGCAGCAGTCGATGACGTAGCGTTACAGGGGGCTTGCCGCCGCGTCAGCGCTTCGTGGGCCGGTGGGGTCCTGCCGAGGTGGCTGCCGTGCTTGCTCTTGGGCGAGTCGGCGAAAGGGGTGGCTGCCGGTGGCGGGTGGGGCGATGCAGAGGTGCGAACCGCAATCGCGCGGCGTTACTTTGAGTCGGACGCGAAACGTCGCCACACGCAGTTGCAAGCTGCTTGGAAAACCGCGTTGGTCACCACCACCACCACCGCCAGCGCCAGCGGGGGCCACAATGGCAGCGGTGGCGGCATGCAGCAGCAAGCGTGGGTGCGTTGCCCTGAGCCGCCGTGTGCTGTGAGCGGGGGCGAAGCCTCAGCTGCTGCCGGCTCTTGGCCGTGGGCGCTGGGCGGGCCGCTGCACCCTTTGGTATCCAACGCCCTCGAGCTGCCGGGCACGCCCCTGCTGTGGGCACCTTGCCGCGCGGTGTGGCGGCCGAAATCCAACGAATGGGCGGCGTCGCTGTCGTGGCATCAGCAGCAAGACACGCGGCTCAGCAGCTTCAACAGTGGCAATGGCGGTACTAGTAGCGGCCCGGACGCGGAGAGCTGGGCCAGCTCTGAACGGCTCAACAATTGGAGCGCCTTCACTGCAGTCGCGGCTTGCTACCTCATGGTGCTCGTAGAAGTCGCGGAAAGTGCTCCCCTTGCTGTTGCTGCTGCACACGCTGGATTTCCACATGTGGCTGCAGATGCAAGCAATAACAACGGCGGTAAGAGCAGCAATAACAACAGCAGCAGCAGCAGCAGTGGGAAAGTAGCGCTGTTGTGCTTCTTGCGGGAGGGCAGTGGTGTCGTGGAACGAGTTGTTCACATAAGGGACCTGTGGTAAGTTTTTTTAATAGCCTATTCTTACGCAAAAGCTTTCCATTTTTGTTGAGCTTGTTTTAATTGGTTGTGTATCTAATCCCTCTTGAAGTCTCTTTCATCATTTTAATCACATAATTTACATTTCGCTCATCTTGCATTTGTCTTCGCCTCTCCTCTTTGAAATTTTTTTTTAAATCAATTACAGTTGGATTGCGCCAGCGGTGAAGCCACTACATGCGCTAGCCCTCGGCGATGCGCTCGGGGAGTGCGGCCTCGTGCTTCTCAACGAAGGTTTGGGGTTTAGCCCCGGGAACAGCAATAGCGGCAGCGGCGCCAGCAGCAGTGGCGCCAGTGCTGCAGGCAGCGGTAGCAGTGGTACCAGTAGCCACCACGGTGACAATGGTGGAGGGGTTGGTGGCAGCAGCAACAGCAGTGGCACGGCCAATGGGTCCGTTCGAGACGCATTGTTAGCGTGCGCTGCGCGTGACGTGTGGCTGCAGGCACTCGCAAAAGCAGGAGGTGCGCGGCAGCCCGCATCGCTCAACCGCTCCCCGGCTTCGACCAATGGCAGCCTACGAGAGAGCGCCGCCTCGAGCAGCAGCAACGGCAGCAGCAATGGTGCTGCCCACAGCACTGGCCCCTTGGTGCGACCAAGCTTGTACGAAGGGGTCGTGCGCAAGAAGGGCGGCGGTGCCTTGGTACGGTGGCAGTCGCGGCACTTCACGCTCGATGCCTCGGCCAGCATGATGCGGTACTACGACGACACGACGGGCGAAGCCAAGGGCAACATCCCTGTCGAAACCATCGAGTACGTGACCCCGGGTACGGACTGCTACTTCACCATTGTGTCCCGCCCAGGAGAAGTGAAGAAAACCAATTCCAAAGACAAGGCCACGCGGGTGTGGGACCTGCAAGCGGCGACGCGTGCGGAAATGTTCGACTGGGTCTCTGCTCTGGAGCATGGTTTGTCGCTGCGCCGCGCGATGCAAAAAGCTCAGCAAGCCATTAGCTCGCAGGCGACCACTGCCAGTACAACCATTGCGAGCGGTGGGGCTGGCCGCGCAGCGCAAGGTCGCGGGGGGCCTGCGCGCCCTGGTGGCGGTGGACGCAGCACAGCAAATTGAATTTTGACCAAGGAACAAAGAAACCCGGCTCCGTTGTGCAGTGGCAATTGGATAGCTGAGGTACCTCAGTTGACCACCACTTTGAATGAATTAAGCAACTAGTTTTTTTCCATGTATACGCGCCGGGCGACTCTAATTCTTTTTTGAGCTAGCCAATTACGAATCTAGAATACTTTCATCATAAGTATAAGTTATCTCAGACATACGAGATATAGACGCAGACGCCGAAAATTGCGCCCTTATATATATTGGAATTCGCCAATAGGAGGACTCGCCTTTCTCTGCCTAGGTCGCAGAACCGCAGTGGTTAATTTATCATACAAACGTACAGGGTTTAGGCTATGGACAAAATGAAAAATGAAGTCAAGGGTAGAGGGTAGGGGAGGTCCCTATCAATATACGCCAAGTAAGACAAAATACT
>Ga0307982_1003572_pt1 | contig 12401 bp, 5 predicted proteins | sample OrgLakmetagen989_FD_201847 | JGI IMG/M metagenome (GOLD analysis project Ga0307982, IMG submission 201847) | Saline water microbial communities from Organic Lake, Antarctica - #989 | ecosystem: Environmental > Aquatic > Non-marine Saline and Alkaline > Saline | place: Antarctica: Organic Lake... | reverse complement strand
TTCGGACTCCTCCATGGCGTCAAGCATGGCCGGCTGCACGCTGGCCACATCCAGCAGCGCGTAGCTGATGCCGCCGTCCTTGGCGCCACGGTATGTGCCGTGCTGGCCACGCAGCCGTATGCCTGCTGAGCTGCCTCCTGCTGCAGCAGCTGCCTCGCCCCCCTTAGCCATGGAGGCATCATGTGCAGACACGGCGCTGGCGATGTCAGCAGAGCTCCGCTTGTCCTCGGACGCTGCTTGTGCGGCAAGGCAGACCTGCGCCACGTCATTGCCCCCGTCCCCCCCATCGCACGCCCGCGCCACAGCCTGCACCTTCTTGGCTGCAGCTTGCCACAGCTTGCGGTAGTGTGCATGCCGGGGGTTGCTGCTTTTCTCCTGGAACACGTGTTCGCAGTCATCCGGGATGAGTAGCAGGCGGGCCCCGTGGCTGAACCAGCGCGCCTCTGTGCCCTCTGGCGCAGGCAGGTACGAGAATGCCCTGGCCTGCACCGTGAACTGCTTGTCTGCCAGCTCCGGCAGCCCCTCCCCGGCCTCCTGCCGGCTGTGGTAAGCGTCGTCAAAGTGCATCGCTGCCGCTGCAGCAGAGTTGGATGGTGCAGCGGCAGCAGCTGCATCTGCCGCCCGTGCTGCCATCAGCTCATGGGCAAGTGCTGCCGCTTTGGGTGCCTTAGGCTTCAGCTCGGAGCCCGTGAGCAGGATGGCCCGGTGGGGAATGGACACAGGCGTTTTCCCCTCTGGGCGCACCAGCTGTGCCTGACTCATCATGGACTTCACTTCAGCGGCCTGAAGGGTGATGGACAGCTGCGCTGCCAGCACAGCCTCCACGATGGCCGCTGCCGCCATTCGACACAGCACCTCCTCCAGGTGGGAGGGCCGGCGCAGCCCAGGCTGCTCAGCACTTGCGACAGAAGACTGCATCAGCTGGAACACGTCTTGCACCCTGAAACGCACCAGTACAAGTGCCCCTTGTGCGCGCGCTGATACATGTGCACGCCCCCCCGTGAGCACCGGGAACAGGCCCAGCACGGAGCCGGGGCCTGCAGAGTCCACCCTGCGCTCCACAAGCACATTCTCGGACTTGGTGGACAGCAAGCCCTTGGAGAACTGCCGTGCCAGATTCCCCATTTCAATGGCTTGGGCTTGCGGCTTGTCACGCTTGCCGGGCGTTTTGGGGTTGCTGCTTGGGCCGGGGGAGGGCACTGCAGAGCCAGACGGCCCCCCGTCCAGCACCACGTGACCCCGCCTGGCCGACCCATCTGCAAACGCCGGTGTGGGCATGTTGTCCTGCTTGGCGTCGTCTGGGATGACAGGTGTGTCGCTGGGCGCCACCACCGCCACCCTCATCTTCCGCACAATGGCAGCGTGCCCCCGCACCACAATGTAGAACGTGCCCAGCTTGCTGCCCTGCTCAAACACCGTGTCCCCATCGTGATACACCTCCCGCCGTGACTTGCGGTACAGCTTGTCAAACACATCGTCCGGCAGGTCCGAGAGGTACCCGATTTGCCGCAGGAGCGAAGCGGGGGAGGGCGGCTTCACCTGCAGCGCCGCGCGGCGCCAAGCAGACTGCACCTTGTTGCGGATCACAATGAAGTCCTTTTCGTCCAGTTCACCGTGTTTCATGAGCTGGTGCGCCTCGTGGGTGGCGTTGTAGATGAGGGCGCGGATGGCGTGTTTGCTCTTCACGGCACCCGCCAGCTCCGGCAGTGTGTCCTCCAGGTCGCCCAGGTAATTTCGTGCGGCCACAACCTGCGAGAGCGATTCATCCACGATCTTCTTTGCGACAATGCTGTTGTCCACGATGGTGACCAGGTTCTTGTGCACTGCCCGATGGCCCTCCACGAAGCCAAACACAAGCTCGAAGTCCAGGTACATGCTGTCCAATTGCAGGTACTGCTGCAGTGCTGGCCAGCACCGACAGGCATACGCTGCGAGGGTGTGCAGTGGGTTGGTGTGGATGAGGTGCTGCACCTGGTCGAAGTCACACAGCACCCGGGAAGGGTGGTCTTGGCAGCCTGACGCCGCCTCGCTCAACTGCTTCAGGGCGGCACGGGACACCCGCCCGGACTCAAACAGCTCGTGGTACTCAGCTTTCAGCAGTGCGTAGAACCTGAAGCGGGCCTCTGCGAGCACTTCGGAGCGAGAGGGGGCCATGTCCTCGCGCAGCAGCACCCGCACCTTATCCCCCGAGGGGCCGATGGTCAGCGCCGTGTCCTCCTCTGCCCCCGCCAGGGGCTGCCCTGGCCCGATGTAGCCGCCTTCAGAATGGTGCCGTCGGATGAGGGTGGCTGGCGGCATGTGCAGTACCGTGCTGCTGTCGCTGGAGACATCATCCCGTGAGGCGCCGCTGCCCCGGGAGCCTACGGTTCTTGCGGTGGTGACAGACGTCCCCCCGTCGCTGTCGTCAGCTGCAGCATCTTCACCATCCCTGTGCATGTCAGCGGGGGCGCTGCGGTGGCTTTCTGGGCGCTGCTGTGTGCGCAGGTGTGCCACTGAAGCAGCCGCAGTCATGCCTGGGCGGTGAGCATCGCCCAGCTCCATCCCCCCCCCCCGGCCCTCCTCGCCCCGATCCCGCACAATACCGTGCTCTGCAGCTCTGATTTCGTCGCTACCAAGTCCATACGCCTTCCGAGTAACACGGTTGGCCGTCACTTGATCGTCCTGGCAGCAGCCACACAGCTGCCGGCAGCAGTGCGGCGGGCGACAAGCACAGCTCGCCCCCGGCACCATGACCGCCTCTTGGATAAATGCGCCCACCTGCGTGGCGGTGCTGGCGTTCTGCTTGCGCTGATCCTGGATAGTGCGCAGTTCCCCGTACAGCTCGTCGAAGATGTCCGTGGTGTACTGTGTGACGGCATCCCAATCCGCCCCACAGAACAGAGCGTCCTGTCTCAAGTGCCGCTTCTTGGTGTACGTCTTGTGCTCGATATGGTGCAGGGCGGTGATGAACATCATCTCCGCGGCGTGCCCCCGCTGCACCAGCCCCAGGAGGCGCAGCAAGGGGCCCGTGGTGGTGCCGTTCACCAACAGAGTCAACGCAGCAATGCCTGCTGTGAAGAACAGGAACCGTGCTCGCAGGCGGTCGTCAAGGGTTTCGTCCTCCTCCACCAGCAGCGCCAGCACCAGCCCCACGGGCCCCCGCAGCCCCCCCCACGCGAGCACCGCCATCTCAGACCACTGCAGTCCATACCCCGACATCTTCAACGCAGGTGCCAAGATAAGCACAGTGATGCTTCGGATGGCGATCAGGGCCAAGTACAGCAGCAGGAGGTACCCCCAGTCGGAGGCCTGCACCCCCCCCTCCAACACCCCCCGCTCCACAATCACGGCACCAGACAGCACAAAAATCACCGTGTTGGCCAGGTACTCCACCATTTCCCAGAACTCATGCAGGGCTTCGTGCTCAAACACCAGGGCATGCCCCTGGGAGGCCAGGGTGAGCCCCATCACCACCGTGGCAAGCACACTGGACACCTCCAGGCGTGTCACCTCCGCCACCACAAACGTGCCGTACGCCGCGAAAATGGTGATGGCAGTCTGCGCAACGATGTCAAACGGCATGGAGCTGAGGGCTCGCACGGTGAGCCAGCCTGTCAGCATGCCAAAGGCCACGGCGCCCAGGGACAGCTGGAAGAAGAAGCCGACTGCCTCTGCAGCGGCACGCTCCACGCCCTGCATGCGCTCGAAGAACAGCACGAAGAACACAAAGGCCGTGCCGTCATTGAAGAGGGATTCGCCCTCGATGAGCAGGCTGAGGCGTTGCGAGGCACCCAGCTCCTTGAGCAGTGCCACCACGGCCACAGGGTCAGTGGCAGCCAACACACTGCCCAGGGCCAGCGCAGCATTCCACGAGAAGTCAATAGGCAGCAGCTTCAGAAAGCAGGCAGTCAGGCCAGCGGATATCACCACGCCTGGAACAGCAAGCATGAGAATCTGGGGCAGCTCCTTGGCGAAAGTGTGGTAGTCCACGCTCAATGCGGAGCCGAAAATTAGCGCAGGCAGGAAAATAACCAGCAAAAGCTCCGGTGATATCTGCACCCAAGACTGCAAACTATCTCCAAATATTCCTAGATTGCCTTCAGCGGCCCACAAACCCAATAATGCTCCAATAATCTGCAAAACGGGAAAGCTTTCCGCATCAGGAAAAAATGTCACGGTCAAGCAGCAACCACAAATGAATGGCTTGTTGCATGGCACGTGCACAACACGAATTTCAAACAATTGTTCCATCCCCACTGGTTTCTAGCTTTGGTCGGTGTGGGCAGAAAACAACACGAATAATAGTGAGCATAGTGCGGTACTTACGAGGAGCGTGACTGTGTAGGGAATCCGCACATACCTTCCGCTTGCCCGGGTGAGAATGCCCAGCAGTACAGCCCCAAAGAGGAAAACAGCGCCACCTGTAAGGTCTGTCTCAAAGCTTCTCTTTGTATTGGCGGAAACGACAGCTGCAAGGCAGGTCAAGCAGAGCAGCATAAACAACCACATTCTTTCCTTTCGAGAAACCTCAGTTGCTTGCAAGATAGATGGGAGGCTGTTTTGGCATCAATGCTTCGACCCTAGAAAGTGGGGGAAGCCTCAAACAGTTTCTGTGAGAAATTGTAGGTTTTCCGCCGAGTCTGGTTCATTCAAGATTGTCGTGGTGATGGTTCACAGAAAAAATCTCCTGTCCATGCCCCCTGCGACCCGTGGAAGGGAATCCCACGAGGAAGGGTGGCAGAATTGACAACTGCGCTGTGACACCTAGGCTGTCTTAGCCTTGGAGGCTTTTCTGTAGTTGGTGTACACCACAAATGGCAAAGCAGTGACCATTCCGCTGAAGAGCAAGAAGGTCGCCCACTCTGCGCCGAAGTTACCAGATGCGCGCTTGTAGCCCTCATTGGTATAGATCTGCACCTTGCCCAAAGAAGACGAATAACCTCTGTGGTCAACTTGCTCGTCCCCTGCACCATGCGAGTACTCTACCACTGCCCGGCTGCTGGTGAATGTTCCCTCAGTCTTAGCCTGGAGCACCACAACTGCGCTGACTTCCTGCCCGCTGGTGATAGCGGGCCAGGAATTGTTGCTAGATCCTGAAAGCACGTCGAAGCTGACTGCCGGCCAGTCATCACGCAGCTCGACATCAAGAGCATCTCTGCAAGCAGTTTCGAATGCCAGCCCTCAAATACCACATCGTGCCGAGCAATTGTCGCGCAGCTTGCAACTTACTCTGAGCCCTTGTTCACAATTGTGTATGTCACGGTAAAATTGTGGTTCTTCACCAATACATTGTTGGCAAGGCTGGTTTCGAGTGACTGAAAGCAAACATGGTGAACGACACGTGCATTGCAAGGCTTGGTTGTGCAGCCTCACCTTATGCACAAGAAGCAGAGCGCGCTCTGCAACTGGTTCAGTGCTTGTTTGAGCAGAGATTGAATGTGCTGCACACAACAGGACTGCTGCTGCAAGAGCGCTGGCGAGGGACTTGGCCATTTTGGTGGGCGGGGTTGCTGCACAGTGAAGGCGGATGTCAACTCCTTTTGAAGTGAACAAAGCGCACTCAAACTGGTGGTACCAATTCGAATGTTTTATTTGAGGGACGCGAATCAACTTTCATGCCTGCCTTGGATGGTCCTGCGGGACCCCCTCGGCGTAACCACCGATCTCAATGCTGGAAGCCCTGACAGCTTGCCACTGCAGCAGAATGTCGCAGCTAGCAACGGGCATGAGTTGTATCCAATATCAAACATTATATTCAGACTTCAGATGACTTCGTTGGAGCACCTTCTGCATCCGAGTCGCTGCTGTCCCCAAACAGCACACACCACCCGGCGGGCTCGTGGGGTCCGTCTCCTGTCAACGTCAGCGCCGTCAAGCCTCCTCCCAGAAGACTCACCTTGGGCCGACTGCCCCCCTTGGCTTCAGTGTCGTGGTCGCTGCTATCATCGCTGCTGTCGCTGCTCTCCACATAGCTGGCCGCGAGGCGTTTGTACTCGGGCTGCTCGTTGGCCCCCAGCCGGAACCAGGCAGGGGATGACGCATCAGCAGCGGCCCCGCAGGACGGCGCCTCCGCAGCCCCTGCCAAGTCGCCCACGATGTCAAACTCGCTCACCCAGCTGTCTGCGTCGGTGTCCCCCCCCTGCACACTCTCCGCGTCGCCCTGGGCGCGCACCCACTCCCCGTCCGCCAGCAGGCGCTCAGACAGGCCCTGCCGCCGGGCCTCCCCTGCAGCAGCGCCCACCAGCAATAGGACACCCTCTTCTCGCCTGGACCTGGGACCAGCCATGGCGCGTGGCACCACTTCAAAGTGCGCCAAGGCGTCCCCGGCGGCATACAAAGCCGAGGCGGTTCCGGCGCCGTACACACTCTTGTATGCGTACGCGAAGTTGTACAGGCCCTCGCCGAGACGCAATGCAGAGGAACTCGAATCAACTGGCGTTGGCTTGGTCGGAGCAGATGACTCTGTAGCTGCTCCTGCTGCCTCGGGTTCAGTGCTGGGCACCTCGCTGCTTGGGACAGGAGCAGCGTCAGCAGACCCCAGATGGGATGGCTCTGCAGCAGCTGCGGCAGGTAGTGGAGCGTCTGAACCAGTGACTACCTCTTGTGGTGGAGCGGGCTGGCTGTCGCCCCCCTGGTCGGTCTGTGCCACACCAGCCCCCCCCCACAACGGCGAGAGCAGAAGCGCCGTGAACGGGCTCATGCATTCCGTTGCAGTATCAGTGCCCACGAGGCGCTTGCCACGTGTACCAGCAGAAGCTTCCAACATCTTACGCCTGTGCGTGCGCAGATGCTGCAGCTGCGGCACGCTGCTGCTGGCCTGAGCAGTCCCCAGCCGCCGCCGCCGCACAGCGTCCTGTCGGGCGCAGTGCACCGCCTGTGCCCTCGGCGCCGCCAGCTCCTGGGCGTTGAAGGGCGGCAGCACACTCACCAATCCCGTGCCCACCCCAGGGACATAGTTACACCCCCACAGCCCCGCACTGCCCCCAGTGCGGCGGGCGGAGGCGTTGAATGCCAGGGCTGCCTTCTCAGCGTCCCGCCACTGCCCAACCAACAGAGTTTTCCCGGAGCCTGGCAGAGCCACGTGGGTGCAGTAAGACACGCCAGGGCCTGCCCCGTCGGCCCCCCCATCGTCCCCCTCCAGCAAGCTGCGGGGGGTGCCTGCATTCAACGCAGCGCGCCGCACTGCGCTGCCCCACCTACCGGCGGCTCCGGGCTGTGAACCCACAGGCGTCACTCCTATGTACGCACTGCCTACAGCATACTCATCCACGGTGCCGTGGGCTTCCACCACACTGGTGGGGGCGTGGATATCCAGTGCCGCAGAGGGCATGTTGAGGGCGTGCGCTGGAGTCGCATATCGCTGTGCACGCTCCGCTTGCTGCAGTGCAGACAGCGCTGCCCAGGGTGTGTAGTCCACAGCGGCTGTTGCGCCGCTGGTAACGTCCCTTATGGCCCGATTTGCCATCTTCTGTGCGTGGGACCGGTGTCGCTCCTGCGCGGCAAGCAGCCCCTCTGGAGTGTCGGGGTGGTTCAGCTGCACACTGGCCGCCCAGGCTGCGTCGGAAGCTCCAGCACTGGCAACTGTCCGCACCTGCTCGTCATAGGCGCGAGCTGCCTGCAGCGCAGTGGGGAAGAATCCAACATGCAGCCTGCGGCCCTGGGAATTCACCGTGCAGCGGAACTTGCCCCGAACCGCATACACACCGAGCCACTTCGCCGGCGCTGCATCATCTACGGAGCTCTTGTTGTGCGCAGCAGCAGCCCCGTCATCCTCCTCCTCGTCCTCCCCGTCATCTGCGTCAGGCGCAGGGGCAGCGTCGCCCTCCTTGGCGGCAGCTTGGCGAGCCGCTGCAACGGCGGCGCGCACTGCTTCCAGGGGTGCAAGGACGGTGCTCAGGCCACTGTTCACTTCTGCGCTGTACTGCTTGTCGTCTGCACAGGCCGCCAAGGGCAATGCCGGCATGACGCCGTCACGCAGCTGGCACAGGGAGCAGTGCCACGTGCCCTCCGGCAAGCCGTGCTTTGCAACATCGGGGACACACTTGGGGTGGTATACCGCAGGGCAAGTGTCGCACATGAGCAAGTCGCCACGGCGGCCACAAGCAGAGCACACCGAGAAGTGCCCGTCACGCCCCAGCTCGTCTGCAAGCATGAAGCCGTGCAGCATGACCTCCGTGTTGGATGGGTGCCGGTAGCTCTCTGAGCGCTGCCAGGGCACTCGTTCAAGGCTGTCATATGCAGTGAACACTCCACGTGGCACAGACAATGCAAGGCCCCCCATGCGACCCACTGCTGATAGGCTGCGACCAGCCCCTCCCGTGAGGCTGCTCAGGTGCTCAAGCGCCGCTGCTTCCTGGGGGTCGCCCTGCCGCCTCAGGCCCGCTGCAGTGATGTACCCTGCAGCCTTTGCGGCTTCCAGTGTGAGGGCGTGCCCCTCAACGGTCACAGCCGCAGCTGAGGCGGGGGCGGTTTGCCTGGATCCGCGGTTTCGAGAGCGGCGACGAGATCGAGTGGCACTGCTGTCAGCAGCGTGCTGTGGTTCTGTCTTGTTGGAAGCTGGTGCTGCCACCTTGCCACCGGCCGTGGCCACTTTACGGCGCACCGTGGCCACAATTCGATCCCACTTTGACTGCAGGCCCACTTTTACCCTGGCTGCCAGTCCCGCAGGGGGCTCGTACACGACTTCGTCACCCCGTGGAAAGTTCATCGGTTCAGCTCGCTTTTTGAATTTGCGTGCCATTTCGTCGTGGGCCTGGGCAGCGGCGGCTGCTGTGGGGAAGCTCACCGTGTTCCAGGACTTGCCGCGGTGGGTGACGCTGGAGCGATACCTGCCAGGCCGCACCATGTACACGCCCCTGTATGTGCCTTTTAGATAATCCAGTCGCTCCTGCAGCGCCTCCAGCTGTGCTGTGTCGTGGGGCACTTCCTGGGGGGAGGGCCAGCCCGCCTCCTGTGCCATGGCGGCCACCTCTGCGTCCACCTGCGCGTCAGTGGCCGATGCAACTGGGACACCGGTTAATGGAAGCACTGGCCCAGTATGGTGCACAGCACTGGGTGTGCCGGCGCTGGTGGCGGCAGAGCCAGGGGCAGCCGTGGGCGGTGCGGCGGGGCCGCTGGCTGGGGGGGGCGCCTGCGGCAGGCTGATGGGCTCCGTCACGGGGCCCGCATCAGGCACAACACCTGCCTGTAACTTGACTTGTGTTTTGTGTGCGGCCCGGCTGGCTGGTGCGCGGGCGCGAGCCGCCGCTCTGGCACTGCCCGTGCTCTTGCTGCTCTGCACGCTGTCAAGGGTGTTGCTGCGGGCAGCCTTGCGCAAGGAGCCCTCCTCACGCGCAGATGTGCTGGACATGTCACTGCGGCTGCGCTTGGCTGCATTGCCGTGTGCCCCGCCCACACAGGAGCCGCCCCCCACACTGGAGCCGCCCTCGCTGCGCTGGGAGGCGCCCTCCGTCTCCCCCCGCCCCTTCAGCCGCTTGCTCTCGTACGGCTGGAACTGGATTTCGTCATCAAACAGCTTGAAGTTAACTTGGTTGCCCATGCCCTTGTGCTGGCGCACCATGTGGTCGTACATCGCGGCCGCCTCCACACAGGAGGATACCATGGGGGAATGCAGGTTACGCCCCTTGAGCCACAGAGTGGCCCGGAACTGACTGCGCCGCCGGCTGTCACACGTCACACCCTTGTACTTCTTCAGACCGTCCTCTGTGAACATGGTTTGCGGCGTCGTGTCGTCCAGGGGCAGTCGAGAGTCTGGGAAGGGCCGCGCCCCTGCCTGCATCGCAAGGATGCCCTCCACGGGAATGTCCCGCGGCAAATGGCTCGAAGAGGGTTTCGGAGCCTCAGCTTCGTCATTGTACTGCGTGCTACTGTAGTTTGAGTGTGCCGTGGACGGATAGGCGCCGGTGGCAGGCTGCACCACTGAAGCTGCGTGCAACGCCTGCCCATGCACCATGTGGGGGGGGGGTGGCTGCATGTGGGGGTGGGGATGGATGGACGGCCAAGCTTGCTGTGCAGCCCACATGTTCGGTGGAGAAACGTGTTGATGCTGGCGTTGCTGCTGCATGAAATGCTGCTGCATGAAATGCTGCTGCATCTGGTGATGGTGCTGCAGCTGAAGCTGGTGCTGGTGGTGCAATTGCAGCTGCTGCTGCTGCTGCTGCTGCTGCTGCTGCTGCTGCTGCTGCAGGCTTGGTGGCAAATGTTGTGGCATGGTAGTGCTACTGTGGTATGGGCTGTGGTGGGCTGGCTGGGGCAGGGTGCCCTGCTGCTTGCGCTGTGCCTGCAGTGCCGGGGCTGCGTACACCTCCTGGAGGGAGGCGGACGTTGTGCGGTGCGCGGGAAGACCTGCATGCACATGCTGCGCAGCGTGAGGTTGCGAACCCATGTGAGCAGGTTGGTGATGCTGAGTAGTGTAAAACGCATGAGAGGGCTGCCCTGCCATGGGCTGCTGATGGGAAGGGACACCAGTACGGAGACCTTCGCCCGCAGCCCGCACGTTGCCAGAATTTGTGCCCTGCATCCCGCGACTGCGCTCGGAGTTCTGTAAGCAGTGTTTCCGTGAAATCGGGTTGGTCTTCATTTGCAGTAGCGTCTGTCGTGAGGCTGCCCAACTAAAACACGCGGCTGACTATTGGAGAGCGGGCAGTTCATGTGGCTCAAATGTTCACGCGTTCAGGAAATTTTCGGGCTTCAATACAATTGAATGATGAGCTACGCGAAATCGCACAGCTTAAAACAGTCAGTGGGCCTTTTGACTTACAAAGTAAAATTTGACTGGAAGCGGCACGTGCGTGTGTGGTGGGCTTGGAAAGCAATTTCCGCACACTCCAGTGAAGCATCGGCAGAAGCTTCCGCATGAGATTGGCTGTGCACATGTGCACGAAGCGGGTTCAATGAGCAGAAGAGATCTGCACACCTGATGGCAGGGCTGGGGGCAGTGTTTGTCGGCACTGAAAGGTGTGTACACGGGTGCTCTAGTGCTCACCAGCGCAGCCGAGACTGAATGCCCCCAGTCGCTGCCTTGATCGAGCTGTGGTACACGCGCCTTGACACCTTGACAAGCTAGAAGCCCACTTCATTCATCTCCTAGCAGACATACTCTGGACCTCAACGCGCCGATGAAGTGAAAATGGGCTCGATTGCTGATGCCACTGGCCGGCTGCAGAAGCGCCAGATTCTCCCGAATAGGGCAGATGCAGCCTTTGGCCGGCTTTGCAGCCGCTCATCCATCCGCGGTCACCCATCGACTGTGCACTGTTTGGGCTACATTGGCCTCTCGTTGTTGGTTGTCAGCTTAGCCTACTGCTTAGCTGTTTATGATCGAGACTCCTGCGTGCATGTACGTCGCATCGCCGTTGACCGAAGACCGGCTTTGATCAGATGTGTTTGCAGATAGGAGAGGATGCACAATGGGACTATGTATTTGCTTCAAAGTCCAAATTCTCACCCACCAATGAGTACAGCTTTGATCCGCGCATGTCGGAGAACTTTCGCCTTGCACATTTGCGTCATGCTGGAATCACTTCTGGCAATATCCGCACCCAAATGCGGGAGCTGCATACACAGCCCAGACATCCCACTGAGCACCAAGTGCAGGCCTACGAGAAAGCAATTCAGCATTCAAGTCCCATGACTGCATCTTTCTCGTGTCCAGCCGGCATGCCTGTGCTATTTGTGCACGGGCATCGTGGCTCAGCCCCGCAAGTTTCGTCGTTTGCAGCCCACAGTGCAGCCTCACGCAGGGGAACCTTGTTCGCAAAATTAGGCCCGGCAGTACAGTTGTCATGGTTCAGCATAGACTTCCACGAGGCATCCACGGCTTTCCACGCAGGCCTCATGCGTGCCCAAGCGGCGTATTTGAACGATGCAGTGGGCGCCATTCGCCAGCGGTACTCGCGCAGCATGTGTGCCCCAGTGACAGCAGACGGTCATCCTCCGCCGGTGCAACTTATAGCACATAGTATGGGTGGTCTCCTAGCACGACTAGCAGTGCTGCTGCCCAACCACGAGCCAGGCAGCTTCGTGAGTGTGCTTGCTTTGAACAGCCCCCAGCAGGCACACCCAGTGGACACAGACGCCTCCGCAGCTGCGCTGTACCGCCACATCAACCACGTGTGGCATGCATCCGCCACAAACAGCGCCCCCGCACACCTAGCCCACCTGTCCAGCATGTTCATCGCCTCGGTGACCAGCGGGTACTCTGACCCCCTGGTGCGCCCAGACCTGACGCGGCTGGACGGGCTGCTGCCGCCCTCCCGCAGTCTGTGGGCTCCACTGGATGCCATTCCGGGCGCTTGGTGCAGCAGTGGCCACCAGAACATTGTCGCCTGCGGGCCATTCCTCAGTCGTGTGGTGCGGGCGCTGCACAGGGCAGCAGCTGTCACCGCGGCGGGGGGCAACACTACAGCGGAAGCAACTGCAGA
>Ga0307982_1003571_pt1 | contig 12402 bp, 9 predicted proteins | sample OrgLakmetagen989_FD_201847 | JGI IMG/M metagenome (GOLD analysis project Ga0307982, IMG submission 201847) | Saline water microbial communities from Organic Lake, Antarctica - #989 | ecosystem: Environmental > Aquatic > Non-marine Saline and Alkaline > Saline | place: Antarctica: Organic Lake... | reverse complement strand
AACTGCACTGTGTTCAGAACCAGATGCCGTTTACTGCTCACGTGCGGTGCTGTGCTGACGCGTAGAATTTTATACGCACGATTTTCGTCAAAGAGCCGCAAATCCAATGCGCCTATTTCCTTCGGCATTTGTTGGTTAAGTGTTTTCCTGCCAAGGACCCTCTTTCAACTGCCCTCTTGAGAATGCCTTCTATCGCAATCGCCAAAATCCCAAAGCCCATAAAGGCGAAAGGCCAAAGGGGAAAGGGCAAGAACGAAATAACCAGGATATACAGATACATGCGAATATATAGAGCTAAATTGGATGTTTTGAGCTTTAGCCCAGGTGGCCGTTTGAATAGTTATAGTAATTATGGTCGTTAATTTACAGCTCGAAGCAGCTCTAAGCTCGAAAAGCCTAGGCCTTTAAGCCTAAGCCTCCTTAGTGTCCATCCAAATTACCACTGCCAAAACCTCGGAAATCCCGGTTAACTACAACTATCTTACAACTGCAACTACAACTGCAACGAAGATTTTTATTGATTATTGAAGTGGTGTGCTGGACTTAATTATGAGGTCTTGAGAGCACTGGGGGCTGTGCTTGTGGGACTCTCGTTTGATCAAAGGCAGGCACAATGGAGGATTGATTTATTTTGGCAGCAGCTACAAGCATTGTCAGCACGATCTTGCCGATCACTAGCGCGGAACCTGCGCTCTTCGGGGTATACGCAGCCGACTTGCTCTCAAGGTGGAGGGCCGTGCGAGGGTTTCGAAAAACGCTGGAGGACGACCACGACTAGCGTCCGTGGCGTTTGATGGACGATTTATGGGTTTAGCGCTTTGATAGGGAGGGACCGCTAGGCCACAAGCGGCCCGCTTGCATGTTGTTGTTTGCATTTTTGAGGGGGGGGCTTTTCTATTCACTGCCACTCCGCGAACGAGGAAGGAGTTCCTGTCCCGTCAAAGCCTTTTATGGCTAAGGGGCAGAACAATAGGCGCCTTGCGCGCTGAAAGGCACACCTTGACCTCTGCCGAGTGGACCTCGTGTTCCGCATGTCACGAGCTTCTTTGCTCGCGCGCCTTCCTCTTTATTGTTCTGTGGAGTGCGCAACACCCACAAATTCCTCGCTTTTTGCAATTTTTTCAAGGAATTTGGCCAATGCCCCTCTCCCTCCTGAATCATTCCGCACTTGCTTTGTTTGCGCAACGCGCGCGCATTCCCACTTCTGCACTTGCTTTGTTTGCGCAACGCGCGCGCATTCCCACTTCTGCCCGCAGCATTGGCTTCTGTGCCATTTGGGTTTGTATTAGTTCGAGTTCGAGTTCTTGTGCATAAGATTGGCCCCATTGGCCAGCCGGTGAAGAACCTTGAAGGCCAGAGGCCAGCGGAGACCGAAGTCAAAGTGCAAAGTGGCGAAGTGTAAAGTGAAAAAAAAGCCTGATTAGCTTCTTAGTTTTAGTATGAGCTGCTTTGCTTTTTGTCTCTTCTGTTAGCCTTCTAATTCCGGACCCTTGAGGCCTTTCTCAAAAAGAAGCCTGTGCACCTGATTAGCTTCCTAGTTTGATAATGAGCTGCTTTGCTTTTCTTCTCTAACTTACCTGGTAGCCTTCTAATTCCGGCCCTTCGGGGCTCGGGGCCTGCCGGCCTGCCTCAAAAAGAAGCCACAAAGCCCGCTCTTTTTGCACCAATGGTGAAGCTCTCGACTTGAGATTTGTTCCGAAGACTGAAAAACAGAGAAAGGCACAAAATGAAGAGCTCGTTGGCGTACGCCGCCTTGTGCGTCTCCTGTGCCTTGTCCGGCGTTAGTGCCGCTACCGAGGATACTGCCATTTTCGCTTACTACGCGCAACAAGTACATTCCCTCATTGAATTGCACCCCACTCTGGATCTGTAGACGCCGGCTCACGAGAACACAATTTCTTTGCTTGATCTCACGGTGCTATTCAGAATGACCCAATGGAGTCTGGTTTTAACAAGCGGGTCTTCAACACGGTCGAATACACTGCAGGATCTAGCATAAGTCTAGTAGGCGAAGGAGATGTGACCTTGCATACTGCTGGGCTCTACCGTATCTCCGGCACCAGTATCGTAACCTGGCATAATCCTGATGTGGCGAATGACTTGAACCCTCCGTCGGCGTACTCAGGCTATGCTGAGTTGAAGTATTCTACCAGTGGGGGTAGGATCAGTACTGGTATGTTAACCGATAGTGTATACTCTGCCCCTAAGTTTTTCATTTCGCTTCATTTATTTTATGCGTGTATCGAATGAAAAAGGTACCATGAGTAATGCGGCGTGGGCAGTTCCAAGCACTTTTGACACATTTTTGGACGTCACCGAAAGTTTGGCGCCTCTAAACGTGAGCTTGTGGCATCAGGTACGCTTGTGAATAAATCAAGGTTACTGAATAAATGGGCCATGCCTAAAAACAGTCCAATGTCGATCTTCAGGCTGGCACGAACGTCACCAACGTGTGGCTTGGCTTGAATGACCTCGAAACGGGAGGCTTCACCAACAACGTAAGGCTCCTCATTGAGTCAACTCTTTTTGAAAGACCTTATGAATTAATCTTTTGGGGGGGGGTGATATAGGTGTTTGCTCGGCTTGTGGTCCAACTTCAAGGCACTCCATCAACGACGTCGCCGCCTCCGTCGACCACCTCGATTCGCCCAAACGACGATTCTTTGAGCTAGGCTAATCAATTCAATCATTCATTCGAATGGAAGAATTCTCTTTCTTCTTTCCCGTAGAGATCTACGCGAAGTGGTCTATTGGCTATTGATTGCCTACTTGACCCCAGTAGCTTATCATCTACTGCTAGCTTGGAGGGAGAGCGACTCAAATAAAGAAATATTTTTGTTTTCACGAATTCAAGGGCTCTAACGGCTCTAACAGATGACAGCAGACAGAAGAAGCCAGAACGCATTATTTGTCATAAAGAAAATGGATCGCGGCTACCCAAATATAATACCATTTGCCTTACCTCGGGGCTTAAGTTGATCTAAAACACATAAATAAAAAGTTTGTTGGCTATTTACCAACAGCAACAGCAACACAGCAACAGTTGGCCGTATTCATTAGCATTTATCTGCTGCCATGAACTAAAGGCAGGAGTACTCTGGAGTACACAAGGCAAAGGACTATATCCCCTCGATGAGCTGGCACACGGAGCCAGTTCCTCTGGCATCGCCAATATATGCTTAAGAAGCCCCCTTATAACCCCAACTCGCACGCCACGCCCTCCGTCTCAGCTTCGTCGTCGTGGTCGACTTCGTGCCCAGCCACGGCTATACACTCAGCGGCGTAGCGGTGCGGGAGCAGCATGTGCGTGTGCCACACCAGATCTGTGGCCAGGCTCGGCACCAGCTGCGTGCCCGGGGCGTCCTTTATGTGTGCAAGGAAGCGGAGGTAAGCCTCCACCGCGTCCGTGGCCTCGGCCAGGGTGCGCAGCTGCGGCTGGAGCTCGGCCATAGCGCGGCGCATGAAGGCCTCTTGCCGCCGCATCGCTGCTCGCAGCGCTTGATGTCAACGAAGCAGAAGGAGCATCTGAAAAAACACTCTGTCCTGGGCAATGGTCGAGAAGGAAGTCTCCTTCACTTCTTCTTCTTCCAAGGTTGGAGGCTAGCGCAGCGCAGTCTTGCCGGTAGCGCACAGGGCGCAGCAAGTGGCACCGCCACGCTAGCTCCAGCTCGAGCGGTACACCTTCAGCGATACTTCCTTCCGCCAAGGCAGCACTGAAGAATTGAGCATAAGCGGCTGCAGCAAGAACGAGGTCATCGTCTGAGGCCTTCTCAAGGTAAATCAGCGCCCGCTCAAAGAAAGCAAACTCTTCGAGCACGGCCTCGGCCAAGTATGTGAACGACAGCCCATGTCGGAACCTAGGCCTCATAACTGGCGGCATAGGCACATCCGACCATGGCGGCAAATCTAGAGAGGCAGTGACGGCAGTATCGCTTCCTTTTGTGCGCAGCCTCTTCTTATTCTCGATTGGCGGTGGAGTGTCGCAGAAAAACAGCCCATACCGCACCCCCCTCGCCAGCGCCGTCACACCGTGGGCGAGGTTACCGCAATGCACCGTGGCTGACCCCGCAGGCCGCCGAGGCACCACGAATCCGCGTTGACCGGTCGCGAACACCAGGCGCCCGCCTTGGTAGGCCTCGTCGCTGTTCAGGGCCACCTGCATGGTCCGCCGCGAGTAGTCCACGTGGAAGTTCACCCACGCGCCGCTGCCACCGCCACCAGTAGTAATACTTGAAGCCGCCACGCGCCGCAGCTTGATGGTGCGGAAGGTGCAGCTGTCCTGGGGGCCTACACTCGCAGCAAAGAACTTGGCCGCCCTCGCTACGGCATCATTGCCCACGAGACGGCATAGGCGGGCGCGAGTGAGGGTGAGCCGCAGGTCATGCCGCTGTGAATCGGTCGGCGCTCGAGCAGCATAGGCCTCGTCCAGCAGCTGCATGAGTGCTGCCCGCCCTCTAGGCCCGATCAGGTTTGGGCTTAGAGCAACAAGCGGTGCAGCATTTAGGTCACCGCCGAGGCGTATGGCGAGGGCGCGCGCGGCCAGAGGCGGGGCTTTCTCAGCGGCACCCGGGGAAGCGAGGAAGTGGGCACCGTCAGCAGCAAGTGTGCCAAAAGTGGCAGGAACGGGCGAAGCCACGCAACCGCCTCTCTGCTCTAGCATCACATCAATTTGATCCCCGTCTTCAATGTCTAAGTCCAATATCGAATGACTCGGATTTTTCAGATCGCCATCCAGGAGAAACCGCAGACTTTCAATCGGAAGACCCCTTCTCTCGCTATGGATCTTCATCACCTGTCCTATCTTCGTTGAAGGCCTCACTTTGTAGAATATCTTATCGCCAGTCTGATCCCTCAAACAAATAGTCATAGAAGAAAGCTGCCGATTGTCCAAAATGGTGTCAACAGTGACAGCATGTTATAATGTTAAATTTTATTTCGTTGGTGCAAGGAGAATAACACAGAAGTTAAACTGTCTTCACTTGTATTTACGCACCAGCTGTTCTTGTTCCGCCGCTGAACCACACTGCTGTCGCAATACTGCCGGCTCAGGATCATGACCCTGCCGCTGTCGTTTTGCGCCGAGCTCAGGTGCGTTCACCTGCCCGGGTATATCTCCTCTACCCCCCACCGCCGTGCCATTGCCAGTGCTGCTGACACCGTCACCTCGAGCATCCGTTATGAGGCGGGCCAACCGCCTCGCAGGGTACTTGAGGAGTCCGAGCGTTGACACCATTTCTGCCACATCGTCGTCGTCGACATCGCGGAGGTGCGAGGGTTTTGTGCATCCTTGCGAGGCTAGATGCGCCGACACCACGGTTGCGGTAGCATTGTCGAGGCCATATTCGTTATTCGAAAATAAAGCTTTGAGCTCAGGAGCGCAACTGCTAGTGTTGCCTCGTCCTTTGGGAGGCATCAGCGATTCGAAGTAGGCACAGCTTCAACTCGAATTGCAAGACAGCTATCAAAAGGCTACTGGAGCTATACCGGTCTGTACAGTATCTTAGCATTTTAGCATTTTAGCACTCCTCTGCATTCTCTCTGCACTCTCTGCACTCATGTACAGGGGCCAGTTACAAGCTTACTAACCAGGGGCTACAGTACAGTAGTAGAGAGTAGTAGGGGCTTGGGCGCTTGGGCTGTACTTAACTCGTGCAGTGCCGGTCTTTCGTTAGTAAATATGAATTGAACGGAACTGATAGGAAAGTTCGGTTTTGCTATACTAACGAACCAAACTGAAAGAGAAGTTCTTTTGAGACAGGCCCCGAAGGGCCGGAATTAGAAGACTAACAGGTAGAGAAGAAAAGCAAAGCAGCGCAAACTAAACCTAAGAAGCTAATCAGGCGCACATGCCTGAGTGGCCATGGAAGTGATGGTGCTTTCCCGCCGAATTAACGAACCCGCAGCGAAAGAAAAGTTCAGTTCCATCGGTTCCAAAGAATTAACGAACTAGAAACGAACCCGGAATGGAACCGAGCTGCTGTCTTGAAAACCGCGGATTTCACTTATAAGATTGGGGAAATCAATTTGGAGCCGATTTGTGCTTATCGTTTCACTAATTATAGTCATCTTAAAGAAGAAAATTTCCAGTACAGCAAGTGGATTTGTACTTTGATGCCGAGTTTAACTCGAAGTGTGAGTGCCACCCTTAACGAACGGAACCGAACGCTTGGGACTTCGTTGTAGTCCCCTCCTCTGCGGGCGGAAACTCTTCTTTTGAGCTGCACTCTCAGAGCATGGAGGAGCGTGCCACTTTGGACCGCTACCATCACTTCCATGGCCACTCGGGCATGTGCGCCTGATTAGCTTCTTAGGTCTAGTTTGCGCTGCTTTGCTTTTCTTCTCTACCTGTTAGTCTTCTAATTCCGGCCCTTCGGGGCCTGTCTCAAAAGTTCAGCTACTCATTTCTTAGCGAACGGAACGGAACTAAAAGTTCCGCTATAAAAAGTTAGTGAACCAATCCGGAACCGAATGGAAAGTTCGTTAATTCTTCGGTTCCCTAAAAGTTCCCCGAACTGCACTAACGAAAGACCGGCACTGAACTCGTGCGTATCCGAGCGGATTTGTCTGAATTTCGCATTGGCCTTGAGAATTTCCTTTTTTCACTCGCATTCGCATGAAAGGCACCGGGAATCAATCTTCCCGATAAATATTTTGATTCGGCGTTTGTGCGCTTTTGAAGCAAAAATAAATGGCCACCAAGAGGGCCAACTGGCACATATGAAGGCCCCAAAGGCCAGGTAAGTCGGCTAGCTAGATAGGTTGAATATTTTCCGACGGGCTATGGCAAAGAAGCGAAATCTGTGTCTAGAATCATATTACTCAGTGCCCAATCCTATCACGACGACACCGATTTCACTTGCATTAGGGATTTTTGCTTTTCTTGTGTTGATTTGAGGCTGATCTCTCCAAAGCTTCTCATACGTTATACGTTTATCTCTTTCGCATTTGCATGAAAGTAACATCAAAGACGCCCTTCAGTTCTATTCTTACTTGGAGTTGGCACATTTTGGTCTAGAACTAGCAAGCAGCCAGTGGTTAGTATATACTGGCCCATGCAGCGCGAGGCGATTAAACGGTAATATCTGTACAGATCTGTTATACTGCACTATAATAACTAGAAATAGTTGAAATCACAACCAAGACCTCCAGTCACCTGTTTATTTTACATCTGACACCTTTATTCTTATCTGCGGGGGGGGGAATTTAAATAATTGGGAAGACAGGGTTTGAGGGCTGCAATTGTTGATATGGACTCCTATAGGCCTTTAGACTACACTTCAGAGCTGGCAGGGCCGTGGTGTAGTAAGAAGCACGAATACAGTTTCCTCTTAGGGCCCGCTGATAAATAGTTCCTATGTGAGCCTTCCTTTTTCTATATTTTTTTATTATAGTAACTCGAGTTTAGTTGTGCGCAGAAAAATAGAACAGCTTAACTTGAATGCCAAATCCATAGGGGCTCAAGGAAGGGCTACTTCCTGCTCACACCGGGGACATTCATTCTACTTCCTCCGAAGACAGCTGCTCAGTCACACAGAAATCGTAATCTAGCTTTTAAGCTTCGCTCGCGGCGATTGCCCGCAGGAGCAGTTCACATCCCAGCGGATCAATGAGCCCACGGCTGTCGTCAATCACAGCCGCTTCCCGAAACCCAGCGGCCACATTTCCTGGCTCAGGCGCAAAGGCACGGTAAGTTCCGAGGCCATGAGCTGATGCCGATGAGCTCACGCGAGTGCTTGAGTGTGGAGGAGCAGAGCCAAGGGCTGCAGCAAGGAGAGTGTGGTGAGCGAGTCCAACCGCGCCGTCAAAAGCCGACGATATAACCACCGTAGCTCTTCTACGAGGTGCTGCTGTAGAAGATGATAGCGAATTGGTACAGAGATTGCCAAGGCGAAGGGTAGTGAGTGGACCCAGCAGAGATGGTTTGAGCACAAAGGCCGCAATGCATCCTCGCTGAAGAGCATCTCGCAAGAGAGCTAAATGCGAAGCTAACCCTTGGGCTAAAGATTCATCCAACGCAATCGGCATTGCTACTGCATTGATCTTAGTTCCTGTCGCTGTGCTGCCTGCAGTGGAAGCAGTGGCAGCCCTCAGAGCCTCAAGCGCTTCTAAATGCGCGAATGCTGCTTCCGATGAAGCTAGAAGCGCTCTATGACCACCGTTCCTGCTTGGAAATGCATCAGACAAATGTGCGGGCGCAGTCACCGCGAGAGGCTCTTCTATATATTCCACGCATTGTTGAACATCCAGAGGCAACCGTGCCCAAAACTGCAAAGCTTGTGTTGGAGTCCACGCCTGATTTGCGTCGAGTCTTAATCGCCGGCTTCGGCTAGCTTTTGGTGAGCCTGGTGTGAGGCCTGCTGCGGCTGTTACTCTTGCGGCGTCGTCCTCAGTGGATTGGCCTCCAACTTTCACTTTGACCACAGACTCAGTCTCAGTCTCCGCGGAAGAGGCACCTTGATGATCGTGTCGTAAAAGAAGTGCGTTGACTCGCACTGGCGATTCAATTGCTCTCGGTATTAAATGCGACGCTGCAGCCTTCGCTACTCCTGCGCTACCGTCAAGGTTCTCAATACTATCAGTTGTTGTTGTAGCAGAAGAGGTTGTAGCGAGGAGCGCCATAAGGGAGCCTCTGGGGGCAGCAACTGAAGCAATTGCCTGAAGTAATGCCTGTTCCAAACCACTGCGCACCGAACGCGGAAATGTTGTGGAAGAGGACGGAAGCGCGTGTCTCGCATCTTCAGAGGATTCGGTACCAGAGTCATCAAGAGCGGCGTCAAGCCACTCCGATAAAAGCTTAATGACGTCACTGCTTCCATCACTGACATGACTGCTGCTGCTGCTGCTCGATGCGCCTGACGCAAGAGCTTCAAATAGAGCACCTGGCAGTGGGGGTGCTCTCGTAAGCTTCGCAGCAGCGACTGCTAGCCCAGCGCGAGCTTCTTCTAGACTTTCGGTATGAAAGCCAGGCAAAGGGCTTACTTCGCCGACACCGCGGGCTAGCACTACCCCACTGCGGCGACTTACCGTAGGAGCTGGTGTTGTGTCGGCGGCGGCCGCTTCTGCTGCTGAAGTATTAGCTGCCACATCCGTCGCAATGGCTGCTTCTGTGTGTGGCCTTTGGCCCAGCTCCAATGTAACATGAAAACCACAGCGCTCGTAGATGCCCCCAACAGGGCCGCCTGGTAATTGCAGAGGTTCAGTGAGGGGAGCGCACCATTCTTCCCATGCCAAGGACGCCACGGCTGCGTCTGAATGCAGAGATCTTGCCTCATTTGCGTGAAGCGGCCCAGAACCACTACTTTCGAGATGGGCCTTCTCAGCTGCCGAGGGGACTTCTTCATTTGCTTCCGTAGATGGTGCACCCAGACCAAGGGTTTCTAAATGGTTCGTGATCAGGTTTGCGAGTGCATGAGGCGCTTCTTCTAAAACTGCATGCCCACAACCAGCCACGGAAGCGACACTCAGGCCTGAATCTGCCATGCCGTTGCCTTCTTGCGCATCTGAAGATTCTTCTGAGGGTTCGTCTTGGTGTCGGGCGATCTCCTCTGCAAGCTCCTGCGCTAAGGCTGCAAATTTAGAGTCGAGAGCTCCGTGCACCGACAACACTGCACTGGGATGTGCTACGGCGTGCGACGGCGGCCAAAGGTCAGCGCTTTGGGCTCCGAGCCCACTGTGCATAGCAACGTCCGCAAGCCCTCTGATGTAAGCAGAAGGAGGACCGTGCGCGCGTGCTCTTGCGGCACGTTTCGCGACCAAATCAGCTTTGTTTATTTTGATGTTGTCTTCTGATGCACGAATGCTGTTCATACTACTGCTACTGCTATCGCCATCGTTGCTATCAACGCTATCTCGACTACTGTCATTGCTGCCTTCGGAACCCGCTTCGCTATTTTCCCCGTCCAGAGGTCCCCACAAACCCTCGTTGCTGTACCATTCCTCTAAATGACGCTCAAATGCGGTGTGTGTCGGTTTTGTGTCAGCATTAGCACCGCTAGAAGCAGCAGCAGCAGCGCAAGTACGAAGGTTCGTTGCCAGCGCAGAGTCAGCAACACGGCGAGCATTTCGTTCAGACTCAACCTTCAAGCCTGGATGAGCTCCCACCAGAACTAACCCGGCGACATTCGTAGATGCCCCAAAGTCTCTTGAATACTGTAAGGCCACTCGCCCACCAAGACTGTAGCCCACAAACACTAATGGACGACCGTTGTCTAGAAGGCGCATGGATTCGAGCAAGTGGTGCAGTGTAGCCGCTGCGTAAGGCAGGGATGCAAGCAGAGAGCGAGGCAGGCCATTATCTTGACGGCTACTGGGTGAAGAAGGTGGGCGAGAGTCGCCATGAAATGGGAGATCCACGGAGATCACATCGAGATGAGGTGGGAGCTGCGCTTCAACAGTGGCCCAATCCTCTTTGCTGCCCATGAACCCATGCAACAACACCACGCACGGCGCCTGCGACTGCTGCGATTTCGAGGATGACGACTGCGGCGGCGGTGATGGCAGGGGCTGAGGTGAAGATGACAGCATCGCTGCTGGTCGTAGGCGCCACGCTAGCGGCAGCGCATTCAAGTAGGCCTGCTCCAGCCCTTTCGCCGCTGCGCTCGTTGCTTGCCTGCGCGTAGCCACAATTCCCGAATCTCCAGGCCCTGCATCGGGCACTACCGCTTCGATTAAGGTGATCCCACCGCTCACGCTGCTGCTGCTCGCTTCAGCCTCTTCTTCGGCGGCGCGAGCTAGAGCTTCCCAAAACGAGCCATCATCGTTGTTGCTTGCATCGCCTGCGTTAGCACTACTGCCACTACTGCTGCTTTTGGAAGCACCGCTCTGTCGTCGCATGGCACGCTGATAAGCGGACTCAAAGTCGGCACGCGTGGTCACCTACACATAAAGATACTCGAGATTATTATGATATTGGCATTTCGGTCTAAATCAACATTCGTCCTCAACGTTTTAAGCACTAATTAAGATTACCGTGCGGTGCGACACCCCCAGGGCTTCAGCCACCGGCCCTAATTCAAGCCCGTGCGAGGCCGTGAAGAGGCGAGAGAGCTGAGCTGCTTCGCCGTATTGCGCGATCTGTAGACGCAAAACAAGGTACACCGAGAAAAGTACAAGATACGCAAGGAATGCGGCTATAAAATCACAAACAAAGAGAGTGTTCGAAGTACGAAGAAATCGCAGAAAAGACAGTTTAATATATTTTAGGCACCGGAAGGAACGAAAAGATGCCCCCGCCACCGTTGTTGACCACCACAATCGTGATGGGCGGGACAGGGACGCCGAGCTGATCGGCAGCAGCTCTCGCGCACGCGTGAAGAGAGCCCACGTCGTGAAGCAGCGCTAAGTCACCGATCAAGAGGGTCACCTGACCACGCACACGCGCATTTGAGTCAAAGACAAGCAATGAAAGAAAACAATGAGAAGCTCGCAAATTCATGTCGAAACACACGCACCGGATGCCCGCTTCCAACCGCATAGCCTAACGCTGTGCTCAGAACACCATCAATGCCCGAAGCTCCACGGTTTGCCATAGCAACACCGCTGCCACCCACTACCATATGAGGGGATGATGACTCGTCAAAGTATCCGAGGCCATCCATATCGCGCACCTTTTGAAGGAAGAGACGAGAGAAAGATACCGGTGTGTACTCAATTGTGGAATTCATCGTTTGATTTTGATGCAAGAATGCCTATGCTTGCGACTGCAAAGTAAAAGTGATTTATTTGTACCGGCATCGAGGCGGACACAAACACTGCTCCCCGTGGGTCGCCTCCGGCCATCAGTTTCGTGATGGTTCTCGCAACCCAGGGTTCCGTTAAAGGCCCCGACAGACTAGTAGCGCCGCTGCTGCCTTGGCGCTGCAGCGTTTGTGCTCTTTTCAAAGCTTTGGCTGGCCCGCCGCCGTTGAATCCACTGGCATACACTTGTTGCCGCTTCTGAGCAGTGGCACCAGTTGAAGATCGAGATGACCTCCACTTAGACTGCTGCAGCGGGGTGGCGGTGTTTGGTGTCTTTTGTGGGTAGTCAATTTGATCAGCTGCGGCTTTCATCGCTGCATGCCCTAGCTTTCGCAAGCACAGCAGCGCCGATCCACTCGAGGCGTCTTCGGTGATGCTATCATCGTAAGGTGAGGTTTGCCTGCGGTTGAGTTGGAGAAGGCCTGCGAGTTCAGTAACAGCATCGGCCGCGCTCCAGCTCAGGCTATGGGTGACCGTCGATACGGGGTCGTATAAGCTAGGAGGACCAGGAGCAACAATAGCGTGAGTGAACTCTGTGCTGCTGCTGCTGCTGCCACTAGAACCACCGTCATCGTCAGAACTAGCGCGATGGCTAGCTTCTGCGCTTTTCGCGATCCACGTGGGCACCAGCGCCGACACTAGTGGGTGGCCAAACTGGATCACCAC
>Ga0307982_1003570_pt1 | contig 12404 bp, 12 predicted proteins | sample OrgLakmetagen989_FD_201847 | JGI IMG/M metagenome (GOLD analysis project Ga0307982, IMG submission 201847) | Saline water microbial communities from Organic Lake, Antarctica - #989 | ecosystem: Environmental > Aquatic > Non-marine Saline and Alkaline > Saline | place: Antarctica: Organic Lake... | reverse complement strand
TTGCAAGGCTTAGAAGACTTTAGAAGCGCCGTACAATTTAAACCAGAAGCGAATACTTTCACCGCTACCACGACGCCAATGCCAAACGTCAAAGCCGGCGAAGCCATAGAATATGCTGCAGACGTTTTGACCGATTGCCGAGGGGCTTACGGACAAGCTTTGCTTTCTTTAGCCAAAGCAAACCAAACAGTTTTGGCGGGTACGGCCGATTTAGGCGGTTCGGTTATGACCAAATTTGTGAAAGCGGAGCTTCCCGCGCAACACCTTGAGTTTGGTATTTGTGAACAAAACATGGTCAGTGTCGCCGGTGGTTTATCTTTCTCTGGGTTTACACCGTTTGTTTCAACCTTTGGAGCCTTTATGAGTAGCCGTGCCAAAGATCAGGCTCGCGTGAACGATATTAACCAAACGAACGTCAAAATGGTTTCTACCCATTGTGGTTTAAGTGTGGGGGAAGATGGCCCTACCCACCAAGCTATTGATGACATGGGAAGTTTCCTTGGCATGTTTCACACGATGGTAGCCGAACCCGCGGATCCAAATCACTGTGACCGAATTATTCGGTACATGGCCACCCATTACGGTAACTGTTACGTACGGATGGGACGGCACAAATTACCAGTACTAACTAAAGCCGATGGCTCGATTTTGTTCGATAAAAACTACGAATATAAATATGGACGCACAGACGTACTACGTGAAGGTTCGGCCTTAACCATTGTCGCCTCTGGCCCGATGGTGATTGAAGCGCAAAACGCCGTTAAAGAAGCGGGCCTTGATGCTGAAATTTTAATCGCTTCGAGCCCAAAACAATTTGATGAAGGTTTGGCCACTTCGCTTAAAAAAACCGGTAAAGTATTAATCGTTGAAGATCACAATCGCAAAAGTGGTTTTGCGTCACAAGTCGCGCTTTATGCGGCCGAAAACGGAATTGCCCTTAATCAATTTAAATCAATCGCCGTTGAAGAATACCAGCTTTCAGGTAAACCAGCGGAACTGTATGAAAGCGCTGAAATTGGAACTAAAGCGATTGTAAAGGCCCTGCAAGCCTTTGCTTAAGGTTCTTAAAATAAAAATATTTAAAACTTATTAATACTCATGAAAAATTTCTGTTTCCTCTGCGGCTTACTCGGCTCATTCCTCATACTATCTACGGCACAAGCGGCTTTCACCGACGTACCTGCCTCGCACCCAAACAACGAAGCCATTAATTACGTGCAGGCGAAAGGCATTGTTGAAGGGTACAGCGACGGTACGTTTAAACCTGATATTACCATTAATCGCGCAGAGCTTACAAAAATTATTATGGCGACAGAGTTTGATGCCGACATGATGGCCAACTGCAATGTGTACAGCACTAATTTATCAGACGTGCCCGCCGAAGCTTGGTTTGCACAGTTTGTTTGTACCGCTAAAGCGAACGGTATTATTAATGGTTACGCGGATGGCACTTTTAAACCAGGGCAAAACGTAACCTTTGTTGAAGCCGCTAAGATTATCAGCCTTGGTTTTGGTCAAGACTTAGCCGCTGACACCGAACTTTGGTACCGTCCGTACGTTGATTATCTGTCGACGCAAAGCGCTATTCCAGAAACGGTTAACGAGGTTGCGAAAAATATTACACGCGGCGAAATGGCTGAAATTATTTACCGTTTACACGCGGCGGTTAGTAGCCGCCCCGCTTTAGCCTTCACCGACACGGGGCTAATCCCAATGACTCCAGAAGTGAAAGCCCAAATTCAAGCGGGCGTTAAACTAAGTACACCCTCCCCTACTAAGGCGCCAACGACACCAACCAGCCCAAATTCTCCGACCTCTTCAAACGATACGTCTACACCTTCACCTGCAACGACACCAGCAGAACCGCAAAACCCAATGGTTTGTCAGTCTTGCCCCACTGGATTTATTGGTCAACCAAGCAATAACTGTTCGTGTGAACGGGCCTACGTTTATGAACAAACCTACCCGATTGAACAATGTGGTACAGTTGAATTTACCTGTGGCGAAGGCTATGAATATTTTACAAACGCTGAACTCTGTGGTTGTAAAATTAAAGAAGAAATTGTGGAGTATTGGTTAGTTTCAGATGAGAATTTCAAACTTAACGCTCTTGATGAAATGGCACCTATTATTCACGGAAGCTATGAAGAATTAAATGCCGGCGCGCTTGAAGCCGCTCTCGGTAACAAAAATATTGTGCTTTTCTTTCACGCTGATTGGTGCCCACAATGTGTAGCAACCGATACTGAAATAAAAGAACGAATTACGGAACTTCCGGAAGACTCAATTATCTTTAAAACCGATTACGACCAAGAAGTAACGCTACGTCAGAAATTTGAAATTACCTCGCAACACTCAATTGTAATTATTGATAAAAACAACGCCCTGCAGTTCAAACAAACGGGTTTCAGTTTTGATGACGTGGTGGGCGTCCTTGAAAAAATCAAAGAGGCCGAAAACTTAGCCGAGTAGTTTAAGTGGTTTACTAAGTTCGAACTCAAGAAAACGAGACCGGTCTCCAAAAGTTAATTTAAACTTAGAGACCGGTCTCAGTTTTTTTAATATCGGCATACCAAACCGGATCATGCACTCTTAAGTAAGCGGCGCCAGATTTAGTAGCTCGTTCACCCGCGTGAACATTAACCTGGTTTTCTAAACGATCTTCGCCTAAAAATCTTTTTTTAGAATACCCAATTAACACGGGCCAGTCTGGTACCTCTCTGGCAAATTCTACTAATTGTTGATTGAGCATCGGCGTTTTACCAAACCCAATTCCAGGGTCTAAAATAATATGCTTCCGCTCTATCCCCTGCCCCATCATGGCTAACGCTTTGGTTTCTAAATCTTTCTTTATTCTTTCAATTGAACAAATGTTTTGTTCATGTACTTCATCGACGGTTTCCCCCGGAAAATGGTTCACAATACACGTAGCTTTATACTGGCTCGCTAACTGCATCATCTCAGGATCTTGAAAGCCAGACACATCATTCAGTATATTTCCACCTAGTTTTAAAAACTTTTCAGCCGTGCTTGGATTACGAGTGTCTAAGCTAAATTTTTTAATATCTAAGGTTTTAGAATCCAGCACCGCCTGCCAGAAATCTGCCATACGACTCCATTCATCTTTGGCTAAAACCTGTATCGCTCCTGGTCTCGTAGACTCAGCGCCAACATCAACCCAATGCGCCCCATCGGCAAATAATTTTTCTGCTTGATTAAGCGCTATTTGAGTTTCTGTAAATTTACCGCCATCTGAAAATGAATCTGGCGTAACGTTAAGAATGCCGATTAGTTTAACCATTTCAGATTCAGGATGACACAAACCTAAAAAAAAATAAACTAGCTTAGATGAATCTCACCGACCTAATTGGTTACACGGCTTCTTTTCTGATTATGATTGCCTTTTTGCCGCAAGCGTACCAAGTTTGGAAGACTAAATCCGTCGAAGATGTTTCTTTTCTGACCTACTCGATTTTAATGTTAGGGGCTGTCTCTTGGATTACTTATGGAATCTTGCGGGAAGATTGGCCGATTATTATTACGAACGTAACCCTGTTTGTCGTACAAGGTTCAATTATGATTTGTAAACTTAAATATGGTAAAAAAGTAACTCTATGAAAGCGCCAATAATTGTACTCGAAGGTTTAGATGCGTGTGGAAAATCAACACAAACAGAACTCCTTATGGAAAATCTAGCCGCGCAAGGTTTAAAAGCTGGTTGGAAACGTTTTCCTGGCTATGAAGATACTACGGCCGGTAAAAGAATCGCGGCTTACCTGCGTGGTGAACTGGGCGACTTTCATAAAATAGATCCAAAAATGATTGCGGCGCTTTATGCCGCTGATCGCTTGGCTCAAATTGAAGAAGTTGAAAAATTAATTAACGAAAATGAAGTCGTAATTTTTGACCGAGGCGTGACTTCAAATTTAATTTATACACCCGCCCGAGCCGAAAAACCAGAAGACGTAGAAATGCTGTCGGATTACGTAGAGAAACTAGAGTACGAAGTTTTTGGTTTCCCTCGAGAAAGTTTGGTTTTATTTTTAGACGCTTCGCCAGAAGCCCGCGCCGTTATTCACGCGGCAAAAGGTCGCACGACCGATTTACATGAGTCAGACGATAGTTATCTACAAAAAGTACGTGAAGTAGCGCTTAAGCGTTGTGAAGACGATTTTAAATGGAAAAAAATCAGTGTTGACCGCAGCGGTGACTTAAAACGTCGTGATGAAATTAGCGAAGAAATTTTAGGGCTCGTACTCGCCCGTCTGCAGAAAAAATAAAGAACTATTTCTTCCAGCGTCACCAAATATTTTTCACCAAACGTTGAGAATCCACGCCGCCAAACCCAACACAACCCCCAGCGTTATAACAACTAAAACGACTATAATAGAGCGATGTAACTGCCACCACAGCTGCAGAGTGTCTTTCAATAAAAAAAATATCGTGACTAAAAAAGCTATCATCACCCCAAAAACTTGTACCACTGACTGCAAGCCCGATAAAATTAAATCTGGTGGCGGTATGGCCAAAGCCGTTTGCGTTACCGGAAAACTTAACACACCAAGCACGAATAATTTAAAAAATCTCATTTTAAAATTCATAATACCCCAAAATCTTACCACCGCGCTGTTCATAAGTGTAAGCAAACATCCGAGCGTCATAGCATTCAGATTCGGTTTCACACAGTAAAATCACTGGTTGATTTTGCAGTGAACTCATGAAGCCCCGCACCACAGTCGTGGTTTTTAACTCCCCATTAAAAACCACCACATTTGAAAGGTTAATCGCTTCGGTTTGTGTTTTTTTCTGTACGGTAAAATCTATTTTTTTAGCCCCAGAACTTAACAAAGCGTCATAACTAACGCGATCATAAGCTTCTGCCAAAAATACGAAATCGGTAATATCACCCCTGCCTGCAAATCCGGCTTCATGCCAAGCCTCTAAGCCACCACGAATGAAACTAACTTTCTCAAAACCTTGCTGCGCCAACAAATTAGCCACTAAATATCCCCTAATTCCAGAATAGCAAAGCACCACTACTCTTTTTGATTTATCTAATAGGGGTATTTGATTGTTCGCTAAATCTCCAAACCGAAAAGACTGGGCGCCTGGTAGACCATAACCAGCAAACTCATAGGCTTCCCTGACGTCGAGTAATTGTGTTGTGGTTTCATTTTCAAGTAATCGATTGAGCTGCACTGGCGAAAAAGATTCAACTATTGCCAGTGATACTGGTTCTAAATTCTCACTGACGCGGTAGTTATTTAAATTACTTGAAATCTCTTTTAAAATATTACGTTTCCAAGCCCGAGAAGTGATATCAGTTTCTTCTAGAAATATCGTTTCGATATCCCAATAATCACCTTTATTTTCGCTATGGCTCATGACCGGAAGCGCTCGTTGCGCTTGGAAAATAAAGCCGGCTAACATAACGTTTACGGCCAGCACCACTAGCAAAAAAACTCGCTTTAATCTTTTGGATTTAATAAAAATTAACCCAAGTGGTAAAGCCACCCAAGACACAAAAGCCGCGACTTGTAGCGCTAAATAAATTGTTTCTAACCACGTCATGGTTCTAATTATAAACCATTTAGCCAAAGCGCCTTACTAAATAACAGTTTAAAAAAATTGAATTTAGGGTAGCCTGTAATCCCTTCCTAAATATTAAACTATGAGCGCGCACATTATCTCTGGAAAAGACATCGCCGAAAACTTACTCGATAACGAACTGAGTCCAAGAGTTGAAGCCCTTAAAGCAAAAGGCATTACGCCCAAACTAATTGTTATATTGATTGGTGATCACGCTGCTTCAGCCAGTTATGTTCGTCAAAAAGAGAAATTCGCGGAACGCGCTGGTATAAAAGCCGAAACCTGGCGTTACGAGGATGATGTGACCGAGACTAAAATATTAGATGAGATTGAAGCTATAAATCAAGATGAAAGTATTCATGGGGTAATTGTGCAACTACCGATGCCGAAGCATATTTCGATTGAAAAAATTTTACGAGCTATTAAACCAGAAAAAGACGTTGATGGTTTTACGCCAGAAAATGTGGGGCAACTATTTTTAGGCGAACCGACTTTAGAGTGTTGTACGCCCAAGGGTATTATTCGTATGATTGAAGCTTCAGGTGAAGATTTTAATGGCAAACATGTAGTGGTCGTTGGCCGATCAAACATTGTGGGGAAACCAGTCGCTATTTTAGCCTTAAACAAAAATGCGACCGTGACTATATGCCACTCTCGCACCAAAGACTTAGACGCCCAAATCGCACAAGCTGATATTTTAATTGTGGCTGTAGGCCGACCAGAAATGATTAACGGCGCTCAAATTCCTGAAGGTTGTACAGTTATTGATGTTGGTATTCATCGTAAAGAAGGCGGTGGCCTTTGTGGTGATGTTCATTTTGATAGCGCGGTCAAAAAAGCACGAGCGATTTCGCCCGTGCCAGGTGGTGTTGGCCCAATGACCGTTTTTTCACTGATTGAAAATACCATTGAAGCCGCTGAAAAAAGTCTTTAATTTTTTAGCGATTTAAATACAGCGTTTTCATTTCTTTCATTGAAATCATGCGTTGTAATTTTTCGTCCCAAAATTTAAGCTTCATCGTTTCCCAACAGTTCGCCAACGTTAAAGTCGTTACTTCTGTTTGGAGCACTTCATTTTCGTTGTGGCACGCCTCTAATTCATAATTCGGCACTAACGGATTTAAATGGTGTACGTGATGAAAACCAATGTTACCCGTGAACCACTGCAAAATTTTAGGCAGTTTAAAATAAGAACTCCCGTGTACAGCGGCTTCCACCCGGTTCCAGTTTTCGGTTGGTTGCCAGTAACCATCTTCAAACTGGTGCTGTACGTAAAACAGCCACACTCCGAGTACGGCCGTAAAATAAACTATAGTTAGTTGAACGATTAACGCCTCCCAGCCGAAAAATAATACTAAACTGACGAGTATAATTAACAAGGCCACGTTGGTATCCCAAATACTGTTGGCAACCACCTTTTTGCCTCTGTATTCTTTCCAGTAAGGCCAGCGGTAAAAACCGAAAAAAACCCAAGCGGGTCCTACTAAAAAAGTAAAAAACGGATATCGATAGATACGGTAAGCAATTTTTTCCCATTTGCCAAGCGCTATGAATTCAGTCGCCGTGAGGGTTTTAATTTCGCCTAAATCTCGATGGTCGGTGTTACCGCTGTGCGCATGATGTTGCGCGTGTTCCCACTGCCAAGCTTTATAAGGCGTCATAGTAATAACGCTGCAGGCCCAACCAATTCGATCGCGCCAAACTCGGTTTTTTAAAAACGAAGCATGGCCGCAGTCATGCTGAATAATAAAAATACGTACCCCAAACATCGCGGCCACAAAAGCGATTGGAATCATCAGCCACACACTGATAGTAAACGCCCAATAAGCGAGTCCCCATAATACTATAAATGGGACAAAAGAATTTATAACTTGCCGCCAACTTTTAAAGGCGTCAGGTTGCTGAAAAGCCTTTGTTAAAGCCAACCATTTGTCAGAAGTAATGTGTTCCATAATTTCAATTATTAAATCTAGGACACCTTAAAATAATTCGAAGCAACGAACCAACTACTTTTTAACTTTTTAAAGACTCTCTTGAAGACGGTCTTGGTCTTGATCTAGTTTATTACCGCAATTTTTACAAAAACGAGCGTCAAAATCATGTCTTGGATAACGACAGAAAAAACACACATGATGCTTTTTTCCAAAAAAATGATCGATAAACATTTTCGTAATAATCGCTGTAAAAATAGCAATTACGCCTAAACCCATAAACATCATCAGTCCCGCTAGAATTTTCCCCCCAACGGTAATAGGCACTACGTCACCATAACCCACTGTTGAAATGGTAACCACCGCCCACCAAAGCGCTTCTGGAATAGTATCGAGTAATGGATTCACCGCTTTTTCTAAATGATATAATCCACTCGCACTAATAATTAACGCGGTAGCTAAAGCCGAGAAGAAGATCGTAAGCTCGTTACTATAATTTTTAAACGATTTAAAGAAGCTGAGTAAAATCTCTGAATATCGAAAGATTTTCAAAAGCTGTAAAATTTTTAAAACCCGAAAACTTCGCAAGAAGCTAAAGTTACTCACCGATAAATAAAAGGTTAGAATCACCAACAAATCAAGAAGCGCTAGAGGCGACACAATAAAGGCCCGCCTCCGCGGGGCTATGTAAAGCCGAATTAAGTATTCAACGGCAAAGATAGTAACGACAAATAAATCAAAATACCTAAAATATTGTATATATTGTTTACCCAATGGGGTTGTTTCGACCACAAAAAGACCAATTGAGATAATAATTAATGAAACCAAAAAATAGCTAACCCATCTTCCTAATGTGGAATCATGATTATTAAACATATCGCTCAGCCAAGATTTGAATCGATTCATTTTATCAATTAATTATAGCATACCCTAACTCAATCAGCCAGTTATTAAAAGGGCTTTAAGAGCTATAATAAAGCCGCGACTCTTTTTGACTTGAGCCGCCCTGGAAGTATAAAATCACTACACTAATTAGGAGTTACTTACCATCATGCTTGAAATCAAAAACGTACACGCTCAATTTGAGGACACAAAAATTTTAAAAGGCGTTGATCTAACCGTCAAACCTGGCGAAGTTCATATTTTGCTTGGACCCAATGGGAGTGGAAAATCAACCCTTGGACGCGTGCTTTTAGGGGATGAAAAATATGAAAAAACAGCCGGAGAAATTATTTTCAACGGTGAATCATTCGAAGACATGGAACCGAATGAAAGAGCCCAAGCCGGATTCTTTTTTACGTTTCAATCGCCACCAGAAATTGATGGCGTGAGTGTGAAAGACTTTTTATTTGCCGCTAAAAAAGCCTTAGACCCAGATTTCACTTCAAGTTTTAAATTTAAGCGCGGTTTGCAAGAAACACTTGAAGACTTGCGTTTACCAGCCGAGTTTGTCGACCGAGAAACCAATCTTGGGTTTTCAGGCGGAGAACGAAAAAAAATAGAAATGGCGTCGCTTATAACCCTCAACGCGCAGTGTGCTTTTTTAGATGAAATAGATTCTGGTATTGATATTGATACCATCAGACAAATTGGAAAAACCCTGCGAGAATTTTTAAGTGATACCTCAAAATCAGTTATTTTAGTAACGCACTCTGATAAGTTAATTGAAGAAGTAAAACCCACGCATGTTCATGTGTTTGGAAACGGACGCATTTTAAAATCTGGAGGCCCAGAACTCGTGAAAGAAATTCAAATTAGTGGTTTTGATAGTCACGTAAAACGAGAAAGCTCTTTAAACGTCCTTTCTTAACATGCGACATTTACTCGGTCTTTTTCTCGTTACTATTATCTCGCTGGTTAATGGTGCCTCAGCGCAAACAAATCCTATTTCTACTTTAGTAGACAATGTCACTGACACTTCAAACTATTTTATTGTTGGAGAAGTGCAGAACTACTACGAGTTATCTGATCGGCTTGATAGTAAAAAAATCGAACTGCAAGTTTTAGCTCGAAGCCAGCAGACTCAGCAGCTGGAATTTGATGCGCTTACTGACGAGATAGCTCAACTTGAAACGCAACTAACACAATCGCAACAACAAGTTGAAAGTTTAAACGCCATCGAAGAACCTAGTGAGGCTGAGCAAACGGAACAAGCGGCGCTTGCATCAGAAATTGAAACGCTAGAAACCAATCTCTCGGAGAAAAAGATAGCGCTAGAGGTTCTTAATAATGATATAAATCAAATTTTAGGTGAAGGCGAATTAAGCCAGGAAGAAACGTTGAAAAAAGAAATTATTCGGTTGGAAGATGAACTGGAAAAAAGCCAAATTAGACTGGTTGGCTACGCCGAGAATCTAATCAAAAAAGTTATACTAGCGTTCGCTATTTTACTTTTATCTTTCATTTTGAAAGCCCTCGTGGGGGTTATCTTTAAGCGGCTACATTTTTATCTGACGGCTCAACGCAAAGCTTTTATTTTGCAGCTTATCCGACTGCTTATTAATGCAGTAACGATCATTGCGATCTTACTGGTATTTTTCTCTCAGTTAATAAGCGCCCTTCCCTATTTTGCTATTTTTGCAACCGCGCTAGCCTTTGCGATGCGAGATGTAATATTATCGGTGATTGCGTGGCTTATAATTGGAACTAAAGATGGTTATAAGGTCGGTCATTATTTGCACATTGATAATCTTTGGGGCACGGTCATTGAAATTAATCCGTTCAATACCATCGTTCGACAAGGCGGAATGTCGGGCCAAACGGGCAGACTGCTTACGTTTCCGAATAAGAAGATTTTTGAAACTTTTTTAGAAAACTGGTCGAAGCTCGACAATTTTACTTTTCTAAAATGGGATTTCTTTTTAGAACAAGGCTCGGATGTTGAAAAGGCCGAAGCTATATTGCTCCAAATCCTAGAAACAGAGCAGCAAAAATTCAAAGATAAAATTTCAAAAAAACGAAATTTATTCATGAAAAAAGGCCTTGAAGATGACGATTTAAAACCTCGAATTTTTTGGGAAATTCAAGCCAACGGCATATTACTGCGTGGTAAATTACTGGTTGATTTTGATGAATTTTTTGAAATTAGAAGTGCGGTTACCAGAGCCTTTATTATTGAAGTTAATAAAGATGACAGCGTGCAATTACGCTTTGTTAATAACTTACTGCCTAACACCTTATAAACTATGAGTGATTCTACTGTGGCTTTCGATGAGATTACGCGCGATGATTTAGATCGGGCTGATGATCAGAGTTATATAGACAAATATGAACAAGGTCTGAGCGAAAAGTTAATTCGCCAAATATCAGAAGAAAAAAACGAACCCGATTGGGTGCTAGATATTCGTTTAAAAGCGTTTGCTGAATTTGAAAAAAAAGCGACGCCTACCTGGGGCCCTGACTTATCAAAACTTGATTTAAGCGATATTCGTTTTTTCACTTCGGCCGATGGAAATAAAAATCAAAAATCATGGGACGATGTGCCCGATGAAATTAAACGCACCTTTGAACGCCTAAAAATACCAGAAGCTGAACGTGCGGTTTTAGCCGGAGTAGGCGCCCAATACGATAGTGAAACCGTGTACCATAATTTAAAAGACGAATGGACGGATCAAGGGGTTATTTTTGAAGACTTTGATGTAGCGGTGCAAAAGCACCCCGAGTTAGTAAAAAAATATTTCACGAAGTGTATTCCGATTAACGATCATAAATTTGCAGCGCTCCATTACGCCATTTTTTCAGGAGGCACGTTTTTATATGTGCCTAAGGGCGTAAAAATCACCCAACCCCTGCAAGCATATTTTAGAATGAATGCTAAAAATGGTGGGCAATTTGAACATACGCTGATTGTGGCAGAAGAAGGCGCATCCGTTGAATATATTGAAGGCTGTAGCGCGCCCAAGTTTGGTGAAAATTCTCTGCACGCCGGCGGCGTAGAAGTTTTTGTAGAACCGGGCGCTCGAGCGCGTTACAGCTCGGTAGAAAACTGGAGCCAAGACACGTACAACTTAAACACAAAACGGGCGCTCGTTAAAGCAGACGCGCGCATGGAATGGATTGGGGGTAACCTCGGTTCTGGAACCACGATGTTATACCCTGCTTCAGTACTTATTGGCGACCGTTCACGTGCCGATCATTTAGGCGTGGCGTTTGCCAACACCAATCAAAACCAAGACACCGGGGCTAAAATTACCATCGTTGGTAAAGATTGTCGGGCGTCTGTGGTGTCTAAAAGCCTGAGCAAAGGCGGGGGTATTTCAACCTACCGCGGCTTACTCGATATTAAATCTACGGCCGATCGAGCTATGGTCGCCGTTGAGTGTGATGCCTTAATGTTAGATGATTTGGGATCGGTTTCTGATACTATCCCCCATATCGTTTGTGCTAATGATACTGCCCAAGTAAATCACGAAGCCTCAGCCGGTAAAATTTCAGATGAAGTATTACTTTATTTTGAATCACGTGGCATCGATGAAGAAACCGCTAAAGGCATGATTGTAAATGGGTTTCTTGATGAGATCGTTAAAACCTTACCGCTTGAATACGCGGGTGAACTTAATCGTTTGATTGAGTTAGAGATGGAAGGCAGTGTGGGGTAAGAAATTACCACCGTTTTGACTTAAACAGATCTGGCGAAAAATAATCATAATAATCTTGCCCCAATGTTTTAAGTCTTAATTCTTGGTTGTTAAGAGCAAGACGATTAATCACTATCGCCGTTGCAGGATCTTCGCAATGCCACGCCAGTATTTGCGCCCGATTTTCTGCGTCTAAAGGATCCATAAAACCTTCATCTGAAATCTCGCCATTCTCAAAAAAACGACTCACATTAACCCCACTCGGAAAATGTTTAACCCCGGGAATCAAAAGTTCCGCTGTGGCTAA
>Ga0307982_1003566_pt1 | contig 12409 bp, 8 predicted proteins | sample OrgLakmetagen989_FD_201847 | JGI IMG/M metagenome (GOLD analysis project Ga0307982, IMG submission 201847) | Saline water microbial communities from Organic Lake, Antarctica - #989 | ecosystem: Environmental > Aquatic > Non-marine Saline and Alkaline > Saline | place: Antarctica: Organic Lake... | reverse complement strand
TGTCAGAACATATGTACCCAGATAAGAATGTGATGTGACACACAGACAGACACACAGACATTTTCCTTTGGTAGGCACTTTTTGATCGTGGCCGGTAAAACATCAACTCTACGTTGATCTACAGATAGTAGCTATAGGTCATCTGTCATCTGTTCTTCGTTCGAGACGTCATCCATCCGTCATCCACAAGATCGTCAAGAAAGATACAAAGATCAAAAGATCCATCTGGAAAATCCTATGAACTTTTTTAATAGCAGCTCTTTCAGTCGTCAGCAGCTTAGATTCTCAGCTAGTCACCCTATAACCCTGGCTCAACAGTGTGTAGTGCTGAGTAATCTAGTGGTAATCATTCTACCCATCTATTGAATGGCAATCTCTAAAGGCCATTATCTCAGGGTGTCATTTTTATAGTGCGCCACTATCCTATTTGAGGGGGCACGCGATGACGGAGCATGAACACTTGAGAAAAGGGGAAGTTGAGCTTCAAAAATACCGCAGCGTTTCGTCGAATGAGGAAGCCGAAGCTTTAAACAAGCCAGCGTGGAAACCGATTGCATGGCGCGCCGTCTTCGTATTGGCTCTAGCGTTTCTAGTCCTGTGCGGCACTTTAATACTTCCCAGAAAATCCTTCGATTCCGATGTCGTCATTATTGGGGCTGGACCTTCTGGGTCAGTTGTAGCCTGGCACCTGGCGGAGGAATCTCCCGCTAAAGTTCTTGTGCTTGAAGCAGGCGGCCCTTCTCAGAGAGCAACTGGTGGCACCGACTTCTTGTATCAAAATTTAACGATATTCGACGTGCCACTTGCATGGAGCTATGTCGCCCACCTCAAGCACTACCATTGGCCGGTGCCCGGTGCTCTCCTGGCAAAAGCTGTTGGAGGCTGCGGCATGCACAATGCTATGCTATATGTTCGTGCTTTACGAGAAAATATTGAAGCATGGAACATGAGTTCATTTACTTGGAAAGATGTATACGGCGCATACCTCTCTCTTGAAGACTTCACAGGGCCTCCCAGTCTATCAGAACACCATGGTGCTGGAGGACCCATGGTTACGAGCATGAGCCCCCTCGCTGATTTATTAGGCGAAAAGTTCATGGAGACTGCAGTGAAGATGGGAATCCAAACAACACTTGATTTCAACGCACCAGGAGGTAGGCTTGGCGCTGGCTTGTTTACATTCAATATCCGAGACGGAATTCGTCATTCGGCGGCGGTGGCTTTGTTACAGCCAAGCCTCGAACGGCATCCTAGTCGGGTGTCTTTGCGCACATTTACCACAGTAGAGCGCCTCGAGCTGAGTGAGGGTTCGCCTCGTCGGGTGGTTGCGGTGCATGGATCGGACAATCGCAACGCGCCATTTTCGATTCCAATTCACGAGAAAGCGAGAGTGGTCCTGACGGCAGGGACGATTCTGACGCCTGGACTTCTCTTGCAATCTGGTATCGGCAACCTAGATTATGCAAAAGAGTCCAAGTTGAAAGAACCTGAGGTGATGATGCCAGCAGCAGGCCGCAACATTCAAGACCACCCTGCGGTTGGCGTGGTCTTTGAGGTCGATCCGCCGCTGAACCAGGACATGCGCAGCGATTACACCATTTTTGCCAATTGGACCACGAGAGCTGGCACTGCGACGCTCAACGAGATTCCTTCCACCTTTAATTACCCTGGCTTCAGCACTGGCGCCTTTCTCATGTCGGGTATTGAACCTGATGGGAACTCTGAGGCGGTTCCCGACCTTCAGCTCACTGTATTTCCAATTATGATCGAGCCTCACCTCACCAATGAATTTGTTCTTGAATCGCCCCATAAAATTCTCGTTACCGTGGCTGCTGTAAATCCTCGTACGACTTACCATTTGCGTGGTACAAGTGGCGAAACAAAGAATGGTGATGATGATGACGATGATGATGGCGTCGACAGCAGTCATGAATCATCGATGCCATCGATTGAAGGCGAGCTGCATCCTTTGGACGTTCAAAAACTTGCGCGCGGCGTTAAGATGGTGCGCGAAATATTTTCTTCTGACCCGTTAGTTACCTTTGTGAGCAAAGAATCGAATCCTGGCACAGAGGTCAATACCAACGCTGAACTGGAAGCTTGGGTGTTAGAGACCCATACATCGAACAGCCATTGGTGCTGCTCATGTAAAATGGGCGAAGACGCGGTCTCGTCTGTGGTTGATGGTGATTTAAGAGTGCATGGCATGGAGAACTTGTATGTAGCAGATGCTAGTGTGTTGCCTTCGATCCCAAACGGCAACGTTCACTCGACCGTCGTCGCTGTCGCATCCGTCTTTGCGCAGCGCTTAGCGAAAGCAATCAGGGCTGAGAAAGAGGTTTGAGACTGTCATGACGAGACCGTTTGAATTCTCGGGTGAGGCCCACTCGTGGCCGACATTTGAATGTGGTACAGGACGTAGGCAGTGCACTGCGGATTTGCACTAAGCAAGCAACAAAGCGTCATCCTGTGCCATGAAGGAGGCGATGTTGAAATCGTGGCATGTTTGTATGCGTCGACATGAAGCGAAGTGGTCGGATGCCGGCCCTTGTTCCACCCAAACACCGCAACGATTACTTGCCGTCTACTCTCTTGACCTCAGATGAGCATTCTCATTCAACTAGGGAGACTAGATTGAACGACTTATCCATGCCAAAATGTCCCTAGAAAGTGGAGAGTTTAATCTGGTGCTGTTTGCTGCGTCCGTTTGGTTTCGTTTGCATTTATTCTATGCGCATTTCCCTTCGTGTTCATTTCTTTCATAGTCGCGCAGTACGAAATAGGGCCCTCACGTCTTTGCTTCGTGAAGGTCTGTGTAATCAAGACTTTTAATGCGAGGAGGATAGGAGCATAGTACATATTGGGATAGTAGATCGAGATATATATCGCTGTACATATCACCAGTTCCATCTCCGCTTTTTGTATTAGCATTTTTGAATGGGTAATGGTCAGCGAATCATCCAAGCTGCGAGCCGCGACAAAAATTTAAATGGCGGCGGTGGCAGATGGCAGATAAGTGTAACGAGCGCGTGCCACAGTAGAGGCAGAGGAGGCAAGAAGCAATAAAATTTCGTTAGCGCGCACCCCTTTTTTGCCCACATGCCCACATGACACTGACGTGCGGTATATGCGCGGTAGAAATACGGATTAGCGGATTTCGGTCTTATTTTGTCTTATTGTGCCGTGTGTCGTGTTGTCGTGCTAAGAGCTCGGGGCTTGTGGTGTGTGCGCCTTCCTCTTCCTCTTCTTCCCTATTGTAGCTCGCTGCCTGTATACGTCTGCCTCGCATCTGTATTTCTTTTGGCCACCGTAGTCGCCGAGGTCCTCGCACTCTCCGGCTGGGCCTTATCTATTCTTCCTCTTCGGCGTGTGTGGGTTTGGGTTTGGGTGTTGCTGCCCGTTGCCTGCGGCGGTGATCGGTGATGGCGATCTGCTGCTGGCTAGTGGCTTGTGGCTAGGCTGGCTGCTTCACTATAGCTCTATGCTGCTTTCTAATAGGCATTGCTCCCGGGGAAGTCCCTATACGCCCTAGAAACTAGAAATTGCATTATACTTTCATCCAACTCTCCCCCGGCCTCGGTTGCTGAGGTAGCCAGAATTATAAATACAGTCGACAGCCCACGCCGAACAATGGGGTGGGTGCTATGAATATGCAGGGAATAAGATATTGGGAAACTTCTTCGACACGATCACGAACTCGTCGAAATTAACGACGCCGTCGCCGTCTTTGTCTGCTTGGGCTAAAATTGTTTCAGCCTTGCGCGCAACTTCTGCATCTGAAGACGCCATGTGATTTGCCTTCAGAATTTTCGTGAGTTCTTCCTTTGTGATCATACCGTTGCCATCTTCGTCGAAGACCATGAAAGCAAACTTCAATTTGTCGTCCTTGCCCGCGCCACTGAAATTGCTCAGCGCTACTAAGAACTCTCGGACGTCGATTTGGCCGGACTTTTCGTAGTCGAAGAGCTGGAACACTTTCTCGCCCTGCGGTGACGGGTCCACTTGAAGCACTTCGCAAAACTCGGTGTAGTCAATCATGCCCGACTTGTCCTTGTCCGAGGACTGGAACCGCTTGAACGCCTTTTTGATGGACTCAGGCTTCAAGTTGTTGTCTTTTGCGAACTCGTCCAGCGCGGTCTTCTTCGCGTTGCGCTGTGCCACCACAGAGGCGCCCGTGGGGGGTGCCGCTGCCCCGGACGCACCAGCCCTTCCTCCACCTCCTAATCCAGGCGGCGGTTGCTTGCCGTTGGTTACCATTTCGTAAAACTCGTCAAATGCTACCTGCCCGTCACCGTCCTTATCAACCATTCTAATCATTTCATCTACTTCTTCGTCTGTCACTGTCTCTCCAATGTTAATGAGCACGTGTCGAATTTCAGCAGCGCCCACGAAATTGTTTTTGTCCAAATCGAACGCCACGAAGGCTTCCCAAATCTCTTCGTCGGTGAACTTGCCTGCTGGGTCTCGCGGAGCTGCGTCACCACCTCCCCCCGTTGGCGCTGCCCCACTGGCACCTGCTGCTCCTCCCGGAGCTGGTTTCGGCTTCGCCGCTCCGCCTGGGCGTTCGAACTTGGCGGAGATGGCGACTTTCCCAACGGACTTGCCCTGAGCGTCAACCAGATCAACATCGCCGTCGAAGGCCCCCGTTGCAATCCAGTCTAATATGCTCACCGTGCACTTCCCCAAGAACTTATCATTGCCCACCTCTTCTTTGGACAGCACTTCGATTTCCATTTCTTTCTCGGTTTTGATCTCAAACGAAAGCTCGGCATCCCAAACTGGGTTTTTGCCGCCGCCAACTACTGGTTTCGTGCTAAACGACTGTTGCCCGACAGTGGCTTTGGCATAAGGGTCAGCTTTCCCAAACATCGTTTGCCCCCCTTTCAAGTCAATCGCCTTCACCACTTTTACTAGGAGCTGCCCGAACACGGGCGCGGCCTGAGGCTGCGGGGGCCCGCCCGACTGCAGCGCGAGTGCCCCTCCGCTGGGAGGGCCGCGGGGCGGCGCGCCTCCTGCTCCCTTGCCGCCTTTGCCGCCTTTGGCACCTTTGCCTGAAACAACGAAACACGTTAATGTAGAGTTGTCACACAGGCGCTAGGAAATTACGGTACCAAGGGCCTTCAGAAGAGAGCACCGAGCATTGTCAAGCAAGAGAAAAGGACCGAGGCAGAGTCAACATACCTGCAGCATCGCCCTTGCCGCCTTTTCCAGGAGGGCCTCCTTTTCCTGGAGGTCCTCCTTTTCCGGGAGGTCCTCCTTTTCCGAAAGGCCCACCTTTTCCGGGAGGTCCTCCTTTTCCTGGAGGTCCTCCTTTTCCGGGAGGTCCTCCTTTTCCGGGAGGCCCACCTTTTCCGGGAGGCCCACCTTTTCCGGGAGGCCCACCTTTTCCGGGAGGTCCTCCTTTTCCGGGAGGTCCTCCTTTTCCGGGAGGGCCGCCTTTGCCTGGAGGCCCGCCTTTGCCTGGAGGCCCACCTTTACCTGTCGATCAAGAGTTGGTGTCAGGAAGAGCATAGCGATGGAAAGATGGCCCAAAGGGTGAGTGCCAGATGCGTCACTAGACGGCTTGTAACGCCTATGTTCGCAGGAACGAACGGTGCTGCACTCTTTCAAAACCAACCAGATGACTATGCAGGCTACCTGGAGGGCCTCTCGGCGGTGGTCCTCTAGCTGTCGGGCCGCCTTTGCCTGGAGGGCCTCTGGGCGGTGGGCCTCCTTTGCCTCCTGGAGGGCCCCTGGGTGGCGGTCCTCCTTTGCCTCCTGGAGGGCCCCTGGGTGGCGGTCCTCCTTTCCCTATGAAAAGCAATAAACGAAATGGACGTGTCATGCGGATAGAGTTGAATACCATAGCGAGCGCATTGAAAGCATTGAGAACCCCTCAAAATGCAGGAATGCCTCTTGTAGCCCAATCCATTGCCTAAATGAAATCACCTCCTGGTGGTCCTCTGGGTGGTGGGCCTCCTTTGCCTCCTGGCGGGCCTCTAGGCGGCGGACCCCCTTTTCCTGTGAAAACGAATACGGCGAAGATGTCGTGAGCAAAATTAAAGTCGTGAGAGTTTCGTGCCACGCATGACTCATATAACGAAGGCCAAGATATGGAGGTGCCACACACGTACCTCCAGGAGGTGGTGGACCACCTTTGCCACCTTTGCCGCCACCAGGTGGACCTCGAGGAGGTGGACCCCGCGGGGGCGGACCTCGCGGAGGTGGGCCTATGAAACAAAAGACGGTCGGTTAGCTTACACGCGGCGGGCTTTTCGTTGATACACCCCACAACCGCTAGACTCACCACGCGGCGGAGGCCCCCGAGGCGGCGGTCCGCGCGCTGCCATCGTCAACTACTGCCCTTAGAAATGGACTCGACCCTGAATGCTAATATGTTCAACTATGTCGTTGCTATGACCGACTGGCCAGCCTCTTAAGCAAGAATAGCGCCCGTCCCCTCTAAGACGACCTCCAGCTCGGAAGACCGCTCAACGAACAGACGAACAGCCAGCGCCACTTTAGCAACCGTAAAGCCTACGAATTCTCCGAATCTCTCTCTTTATTTTTGCTGCATTTTCCTTTCCCTCTCTCCTCCCTCGCTTCTCGCTTCCCTGTTTTACTCAGCATACAGGCGTACCGCAGTACAAAAGAGCTGCAGCGTAACACAGGTACACTAAGACGCTCACAAGCTTCGTCCACGTGAAGGCGTCGAAAGCCTACTGCCAGTCAAGCAATGTACGGTCCAGGTGGCGGCGATGGAGGTGGTGGTGGTAAGTTGAAATATGTATTGCCTCATGCTGATATTTGCCTGTATTCCTTATGAGTAGATGTATCTACAATTTAGTTTCCATTGATGCTATTTTTAATCATTATCGCCCGAGTTTAATATCAAGCATTGCAAGTGCATCTCATCGATATTTGTATTGGAACCGAATAGGTTATGGAAACGGCGGCGGTGGCCAATACGGTGGTGGCAAAGGTGATTCATTTGATCTTTTTGTTCTATTTCGAATTCTCCTTCGTCGTCGTCTTTAGGCTAGAGCATTCAGTTTTGAAATGCCTCATATGTCTCTTTCTCTACTACGCAATAACTTCTTCGGCTAACCCGTCCTGCAGGCGAACGTGGTGGCGGGGGACATTATGGCGGCGGAGGAGGTGGTCACTATGGGGGCGGCGGTGACCGCGGTAGGGCATCACCCTATGAAAAGCCTCACAACCTCCTTCTGGTCTCACTCACGACATATTTGCGTTTATCAGGCTATGGCGGTGACCGCGGCGGAGGCGGCCGTTACGGCGGCGGCGGTGGCGGCTATGGTGGAGGCGGCGGGTATGGAGGCCGAGACCGTGGTATGTCCACTTCATTGAGCCTTCACGCGTAGATGCTGTCCTTGGATGAGCTTTCTGAGCAGAAAACATTTTATTCTTCTACAAATAGTACTAGACTTGCAGTTCTCAATCGTTGTTCTTCTTTCCCACGGATGGATGCTCATTCTTTGCCTTGACAGGTCCACCCCCTGATCGGCGGGGCGGAAACTGGCGCGAACGCGAGCTCGGCGGCTCCTCAGGCGGTGCTGCTCACTTGGCCCGGATTCACGGCACCGAGGAGGACCGCGTCAACTGCCCTTTCTACTTCAAAATTGGCGCGTGCCGACACGGCGAGCGATGCTCTCGCCAGCACCACAAGCCGCCCTTTTCGCAGACGATGCTGGTCAAGCACATGTGGGTGAACCCTTCGGCCGCGGTGGCAGCAGCGGGGGGCGACTTGGCCTCGATGGACCAGAAACAAATGCAGGATGATTTCGACGACTTTTACGAGGAAATTTACGAAGAAATGAGCAAGTTCGGGAAGCTTGAAGAGGTTAACGTGTGCGATAACTTGGGTGACCACATTGTTGGCAACGTGTACATCAAATACGAAGACGAAGAGAACACTGCTGAGGCGTTGCAAGGGCTTTATGGCCGTTTTTTCGCAGGCCGCCAGATTGAGGTGCGCGATTCATTCAAAGGGCCAATACTTTAATTTTTTATGGCTTTTGAGGTACTTATTGTTTTATTTATGGCAATCTTGCACCTTCCCTCGTGTTTGTTCACTTGCTTGTGTAGGTGGAATACTCGCCCGTAACCGACTTCCGGGAAGCTCGGTGCCGCCAATTCGACGAAACCACGTGCAGCCGCGGCGGCTACTGCAACTTCATGCACATCAAGCGCCCGAGCAAGTGGTTGCAGAAGGACATCGAGCGCCAGAACCGCAAGCGAGCAGAAAGGGCCAAGCGAGAAGCACGATCTCGTTCTCGGTCTCGCTCCCGCTCGAGGAGCCCCAAAAGGGAAAGGGCCCCGGAGGGTGACAGGTGAGGAGACCGGTTTGCTTCTTTTTGAACTTTCTCGTGTTATTGACGTCTAATCAATATGTGTTTGTTTATTTCGACAGGTCGAACGGCGAATCAGCCCCTCCTTCTGAGGCGCCCCCTCCTCCCTCTGAGGCGTCCGCTCCTCGAGATGAGCCTGCGCCTCCATGAGGAGTTGTTCAGGTGAAACGCTACACGCACTTCCGAGTTCGAATTTTTACGGACCCTACTTCGCTCGCTGAGGAAAAGTATCTCCGAGATTTGCGCTAACAGGTTGTATCATGGCCATGGCCGATACAACTGCGAAGCACAGGAAGAGAGAGAGAGAGGCCGCTCTTGGGACTGAGATATAGCCACACCTATGTCCAGTGAACGGAGTTGCCTTTGTTTGGCCAGGCCTTGCCCTTGCCTTTGCGAATTATGCGTTTTGCTCCTTAAGGCCTTAACTAATATTTAACACCTGACTATGCTTAAAGTGTCAATGCCAAGTCAAGAAGGCAGGGAGAGGGAGTTCCACTTGTACTTATTCATGAACTTCCAAACCATTCATTTTCCTAAACTGAAGGATATAGGGTAGCCTACACTCGATTTTTATGGTTTGGCCTGGTGTTGTCGTGTTGTGTTACGTTATATGTTATTCGTAATTCGGTTCGTCTTGGTTTTATACTCACACTCCGTGGCTTGGTGGTGGTGGTGCGTGCGTGCGTGCGTGCGTGGTCCGTTAATGTTAATGGGTTGGTGGTAGGTCCATAGGTGGTAGGTAGGCACAGGAAACAGGAACAGGAAAAGCCCACTGCCACTGCCTTGCGGATCTCCCCTTGATATGGCTTAAGGGCAACAGTGCAACCCGCTCCTCCATTTATCGAGAAAGTGAAACAAAAGAGTACAAGGGTACAGGGGGTCTAACGGAAATAAGGGAAGCAATATCGCCGCGTGGCACAAAAGCAGGTGCTCTGAAGTCTGTTAAGTCGCGAGGAGGAAAGGGACATAAAAGGCCCAGTATAACGTGCAAAATTATTTCAAGCTGCCCGCTGCACGGACAAAACTTCTAAGAAGCATTTGGCACCATACGATTCGCCAGCAGAAGGATCTCTTCTAGCTAAGGAGAAGTCGAGCGGAGCGGCACCAACAATGTAAGCAAGTTTCTGCATGCATTCTTTCATTGAGATGTCGCCAGCAGCTGCCGGGCTTTCGGTAGCGGCAGACACTAGAAGAACAAGAGCCAAGTCGTTAAGCTCAGTGTGACTGCCCAAGAAGTCGCGAGCGAGACGCAAAACTGCGAGAAGCAATAAGGCGCTCAAGTGGGCTTCCACGACATGTAACCCATTCTCGAGCAAAATTTTAATGGCATGAGGGCTGCTGCTTGACGCTCGCATTGGAGACACGTGCAGTACTCGTGCATGCCTCATGTGGGCCTCCTGTATTGTTGCTCTGCCGACACGAAGTAATTGCTTTGGTTGGTCCAGAGGCAGCTTCGAGGCTTGTTGTGAAGCGAGATGGAGCGATGCTTCGCCTAAACGCGATGTGGCCCATGCCTGAGTCGCTGTTAGCGCCGCAGCGAGGTGCCGCAAGTCAGCCCCATGGGACAACATTCCCTTGGGGCTCGCGCTAGCAAAGACGAGATTGGTCCATTCGGCATACACCACCCCCTCCGAAGTCGGCTGGCTGATTTTGAGGTTAGCAAGAGCTAGCGTGTCGCCAGGTGCCGCATTGAAGGGCAAAGAGCTGCTAAGAGCGTCGACTAGGGCGTCAATTCGGAGCAACTTGAGCGAAGGGTCAGCGAGGAAGAGCACAGGGGCAGCAGTGATAGGGTGCTTGGTGGCATGAAGCATGGTAACCACCAGATCTACTTCTTGTGGGCCCTCGAGGCATGCAGCCTCTATCAGTGTGGTCAGACGTCGACCCGTGGTAGTCTCCAAGGAAGTGCTTTCCGATGAAGTAGTGTGAATGGGGGCAACCCATGTATTGTCAGTGGCCGAGATGCCCGAGTTGACCGGTGAAGCATTGAAGATGCGCACGGCACAGCCTTCGTCGAAGCAGCCAGCTGCAGCCTCGCCCCACACTGTGAACATCATTTCAAAAGAGCCGCCCAGCTCCCGCACTTTGTACGTCTTGTAGGCGCGGCTCCTGCGCTCAAAGTCTTTGCGGTCCTTCATTGTGGACTCCATCACGGCGCTCCGAATGTTGCGCTCCTTCTGCTCCCACTCGTCCACGACTTTCCGTCGGAAGGGAGGCAAGGATGCGTACAGGGCTGCTGGATCGTTGGAGGCCTGCATTTGAGTTACTACCTGAAGAGAGATAGGAGAGGAGAAAAACTTAGGTCTCAACATAGCGAAGAAAATCAGTAGGTTCTCCACGAGACAAATCGCTTGCATGTTAGAGCCAATCGAATGTTTTGTGAACCTCAGGGCGCTCGCTCTCCACTGCTTCGCGCGTTTCCTGGGAAAGCTCCTTCTCCATCTGGTCAAGCACGGACTGGCACCTGAAAGAAGCAAGATAAAAATGTCTGAAATTGGAAGCACGCAATAAGACCTACAACTAAAGCATACAGGGATAATTAGCGCACGCACCGCCGCTCGTGCGCGTCTTTCGCTTTCTGTTCCTCGTGCGCACCCAAGCGAGCAACCACCCCTGTAACTGGGTCTGTGGATCGCCAAAGCGGAGGGTAGCTCCTCACCACCACTACATCTACCGACGGCACTACGCCGCCGGCCTCGAAGATGCTGCGCAGCTTCACTCTCAGGGTCGGCCGAGGCAAGAACCCTAGTTTCGTGTCCCAAGCGACGCGCCTCACACCGTTGGCGTGCACTGACAGGGTGGGTGGCTTCACTGGCTCGTCCTCGCTCGTGTTGTCTTCAGCTTCTGATGTGTTCGCCACCTTGCGCAAAGCATCGAGGGGATGTCCTTCGAGGGATGCAGAATTGCCTTCGAGCACAGCGCCACCTATTGCGACTTTCCCACCTACTTGAAGACGGCCCATGGCGGCAAAGTGCGTCAGCGCAGGGTCAAGTTGACACGCTACATCGTACCAACCGTCGCTCAACCGCGCTACGGAGCCCGCGAGCTCACGCAAGCATAGCACCATGGCCGAATCAGGGGACGCATCGCCCGCAAGCACACTCCAAATGGGGCTCTTGTGACCACGAATCACTTCCCGCTCGTACCGGTACCGCAGCTGTGCCACCACACGTTCCCAGGTCAGAGCACGGCCTGCGAATTCGTTCGGGAAACTTCGCTCGAGGCTTGCCAACTTCCAGACAACCATGTTGTAGTGGTGCTTGACCCATACCTCATCAGCTATTGCCGGGTCTGCGCCTGCCTCCACGAGGGCTGCAATCATTGCACGCACGCTCTTTCCAACCTCACATGCACAGGGATCACACGGTTCGTTGCTGTTATCGTCCACATGAGGCATGCAACAGTGACAGAGCCCAGTTGGCTTGCTGTCTTCTTCACTGAAACAAATGCGACACGCCGAATAGCCATCGACAGCGACGACAGTGGCCGAGACACCGCAAGCCAATGCTGAGTCCACATCTTTTGAAGGCAAGCCGGCAACAAGCGACCTGAGAGGACGCCGTTCATGCACTGCCGCATCCAGGTCGAACATTTCGTTCGAGTACCGGGCAATACGACTAATTGAACCACTTTCCGAAGGCATTTGAGGGCTGGACATAGCTAGCGAGGTCTCTGAGACAGCCTGAGGCGGAGAAGAAACCGAGGACGGAGCAATCGAGGTCGGCTGCAGAAGAGGTGATTCAACACTGCACTCTGGAACAGGGGCACCACCATTAACATATTCAGTTGGCTCGGCATCCGCATACCGAGACCGAGCACTGTCAAGAGCCGACGCAGACACGTTCACCGCACTGCCCTTCGCGGATGAGAACATCGTTGCTACCGTACCCGAAGCTGCGGCTGGTGTGCGAAGGCCATGCGCTGCGGGAGCTGGCGTCTCGGCATCCGCATACCGAGACCGAGCACTGTCAAGAGCCGACGCAGACACGTTCACCGCACTGCCCTTCGCGGATGAGAACATCGTTGCTACCGTACCCGAAGCTGCGGCTGGTGTGCGAAGGCCA
>Ga0307982_1003563_pt1 | contig 12415 bp, 3 predicted proteins | sample OrgLakmetagen989_FD_201847 | JGI IMG/M metagenome (GOLD analysis project Ga0307982, IMG submission 201847) | Saline water microbial communities from Organic Lake, Antarctica - #989 | ecosystem: Environmental > Aquatic > Non-marine Saline and Alkaline > Saline | place: Antarctica: Organic Lake... | reverse complement strand
CGGGGGCTGCCCCCGTGGCTGATCAGTGGGGCACCGGCAAAAAGGCCAAGAAGGGACTGGGTGCTGCACAGCACGAAGCAGTGCACAGCACCAAGGCCCAGGACCGCGCCAAGGCTGCCCAGCGCAAGCAAGCTGCTGCAGAAGAAGCTGCCAAGGCCGCCACCCCTGCGTGGAATGCGTCAGGCGGATCCCGGAAGCTCAGCCTCAAGGAGCAGCAGGCTGCAGCTGCAGCAGCAGAGGCATCGTCCCCCAAGAAAGCCATGGGTGGTAACATGGCTGCACGCCTGGGTGGTGGCGGCGGTGCCCGTGCGCCTGCCGGTGCTTGGGGTTCATCATCTCGCCCCGCTTCGCAGTCCCTTGCTGCAGCCCAGGCACACGCTGGCACTGCACCCGTGAGCACGCCAGGTCTGCGGGGGGCTCCCACCAGCACCAGCATGGCTGCACGCCTGGGAAGCGCCCCCACTCGCGCTGCAGCTGCCCCCCGTCTCGGAGCCAAGCCAGCACCGGCTCAGGCCCCCGCCCCTACACCCGCCCCCACGCCCGCGGCTCGGGGACCAAGCAAGGCTCAGGTGCGTGCACCAGCGCCTGCACCCACCCCGGCACCTGCCCCTGCACCAGCCCCAGCGCCAGCAGCTGCGGCAGCATTCGGCAGCAGCATGCCCAGTGAGCTGTCCAAGTGGGCAGTCCCCAAACTCAAGTCCTTCACTGGGAACTCCGACACGGCTCTGCTGGATTTCTGTATGTCCCTTGGGAGTGACGATGATATCCGCCAGTACATCTACACGTACCTGGGACGCGACAGCAGCGTCGTGGCCTTTGCTGATGAGTTCTGCACCCGCAAGGCTGCTGCCTCAGGCGACTGGGCCAAGCCCAAGCGCAAGGGCCGACGCCGATGAGCGCAGCAGCTTCGAGCCACGTGCACTTGGACACAAATGCATTGAAAGATACAGGTACCGGCAAGCCCACCGCATCTCATGCAGCACAGCATGCAGGCACACAACATACACTCGTCACCGACGCACACGCTCACAGCTCGTCGGTGACAACGGCTTCTGTGCCGCTGGCGTGCACAAGCACTGTAGGGCCCAGACCAGCTGACAACGTGCCAAGCTGGTGCACTGCCAGGAGGTGCGCTGGCATTTCCCCAGCAATGGTCTGCTTGGGTGTGTCCAGAGACTCGACGTCTGTGGGTAGGTTCACACCCAGCATTGGCAAGAAGTGCATCACAGTGCGGGTGCTGTTGTGTCGCACCAAGCGGTTCAGCACAGCCACATCGGCCAAGAGCAGCTCGGGGTGTGACACGCCCTGTGCACGGAATCTGTACCTCCCCTCGTCCTTGAGGGTGGCAGCCGACGGCAAGCTCACGCAGTGCACTGCGGTGCCGGTGAATCGGTACAGGGCGGTGATGCCTTCCAGGGCGGACTTTTGTGTAGCAGCATCGGTGTCGTTGCGGCAAATACACATGAGGCGCACCTGAGTGTATGTGCGCCACACGTCTGTGCGGTGCAGGGTGTGCGCCAGCTGCAGACACACCGCCAGATCTGAGGAGGTGCTCCATGCCTCTGCCTGCTGAGATGTGCACCACACATCAATGGTAAGCGATTGGTTCTGTAGCTTACGCACAGGGGCGAGTTTCTTGCTCCAGCAGGGCAGCAGTCCAGCGCTGGCGGACTTACGTTGGTCCTTTCCCAGCATCACCACCAGCTCCTTGTCCAGGTCCTGGAAGTTGCGCGTGAGCAGCACATGCTTCTGCAGGGCCAAGGTGTCACACAGGCACGCCGCCCACTCAAAGCTGTCCTCAAACTGGAAGGCTGTGTCCACCACCTTGCCGCCTGCAGCCGCGCCGGAGCCGGCGGTCCCTGAAGCGACGCCGGCCACTGCGTCGTCTGCAGCTTGCAGCGCGATACGGTCACGAGAACTCATCTCCAGCTGCATGTCTTCATGCCCCGGGTCGATGCTGGTCATGTGCGCTTCGCGGAAGGCATCTGGGGAGTCCGTGGAGGCATACACGGGGCCGGTGGCACGCTCCATGGCTACGCTGGCGCCGCGGTGGGGGTTCTCAACCATGCGCCTGATGCCAGCCATGGCGGGGCCAGCGGCTTGGTACCGCTGCGCCATGCCACGGCCCTCCGTGGTGCTGCCCTTTCTGTGTGCCTCGCCGGCAATGGGAGAGGTGATGCCGATGTCGGCGGCCCAGCTGATGAGGGCGGCGCCTCGGGGGGTGGCGCCAGACTCCTTCGCCGCATCTAGCACAGATGCGGGGGTGGGGAAGGGGAACGCCACCAAGTTGGGCTTCATGCCTCCCAGGCCTGCGCTCAGCACCAGGTTCTGGATGGCTGCGCGAGGGGTGCTCCCCGCCCCCACCTCCCAAAACGCCTTGATGCGGAACTGATCAATGAACTCCAGCCACAGGTGTCGCAGCGCGGGCACACGCTGCACCGTGCGGGATGTGGCTGGGCCGACCACAATGGAGCCGATCACAAACAGCCCCCCCTTCTTGAGGTTGTTTCCCCAGTCGATCACGGGGGCAGACCCCGCCTCAGAGGGGTCCTGCACCAGCAGCAGCATACTGGGACGCCAGAACTTGGCGTGGGCTTTGCGCTCATCCAGGCGCAGGAGGTACTTGCGCACTTGGTGGAAAATGATGGCTTGAGAGACATCTCCCCAGCCCGTCACGGGGGCGTGGTATGTGATGTATCCGATGAGCAGGAGCAGCAGCACCACAGCTGCACCGGCGTACTCGGGGGAAGACACAAACAGCACCACTGCGCAAGCAATGGCGCCAAACAGCGCCGTGTGCCACGAGAAGTACTTGAAAGTGGGACGGAAATTTGGCGCCCCCGCCACCCGCAGCAAGAAGCAGGCGACATTCGTGAACAGGTACACAAGCAGGTAGATGCCGCTCACAATGGAGGCGACAGCGTTGAGGGAGCCGATGAACACGCAGCAGGCTGCAATGCAGAAGGCCAGCATGACTGCAGGAATGGGCTCGTCGCCGCTTTTTGTCCCCCATGCAAACGGCTTCAGCACGGGGAAGAGGTTGTCGCGGGCCAGGGCCTGCAGGACACGGCCTGCGCCCACCAGTGACCCCAGGGCAGAGGACACTGTGGAGCAAATGAGGCCCACTGCTGTGAAGGCGGGGTTGAAGCCCACGTCCTGCATGACGTTGTAGTTGTTCACTAGGGCGTCCGCCTTCACGGAGCAGCCAATGAGCACAATGAGGATGAAGTACACGCTGACAGACACGGCCAGGGCTAGCAGGGTGCCTGTGCCAATGCTTTCCCCAGGGCGGGCCAGGTCCCCTGACATGTTGGCGCCTGCCATCACCCCAGTCATCGCGGGGAAAATCACAATCAGGACGGAAAAGAACGACATTTGCTCCCCGGTGCTAGGATCCTTCACATACTGGAAGCTTAAGTTGTCTCGCAGCGTCTGCAGGGAGGGCCCGGTGTACCCCTCGGCCTTGGAGACGCCCGCCAGGAAGGAGGCCGCCGAGGCGAGGATGGAGGCCCCCAGACAAACAGCCACCACAGCGTTGAACTTGGTGAAGTACTTGGCGCCAGCCAGCGAGATGAGCAGCAGCACCGTGAGGCTGCCCAGGGCATATAGTTTGATGGCCCACGGGTCGCCCTGTCGCCAGTCGATGAGTGAGTTGAGCTCTGTGGCCAGGGCGATTAGGTAGAAGGTCACGCCGATGCTGGAGGCCAGGAAGAAGCACACGCCCACAGCCCCGCCAAACTCCACGCCCAAAGCACGAGAAATCATAAAGTATGCACCGCCGCCCTTGACAGTGCCGTTGGTGCTGATGGCCGCCACCGACAGCGCAGTAAGAGTCACGACAAGTGCGCCCACTCCAAAAGTCAACAGCGCACCCAGGACACCCGCCTGGCCAACTGCCCATGGCAGACGCAGAAAAAGAATAGCTCCGAAAATAGACAGGATGCATGGCAGAAAAACACCCATGAAAGTTCCTGAACAAGCAAGAGGTGTACCGGCGGAAATTGAACGAGCGACTTGAAACTCACCCAGCGCATTTTTGTTGGCATCAGCGGATCCTTTCGACAAAACTGCACAGGGAGATGATTTTGCATTAATTAAGTGCTCATTGTGACGTTCTCACCATGATCACTGTCACCAGCCAGCAGCGGAGACTTGACATTCACAGCACTCATGGCAAAACAGCGGAAAATGAATCTCAGTCAACTGCGCAACCTTTCGCCAAAACGCTTGGGACGGTATGCCCCAACGTGAACTGTGAAGCAGCAGTTTCAAGTGATTTTGGTTCAGCTTGCAAGGCTTGCCAGGCATGGTGAAAGCCAGCAAAAGGCTTGCCGTGCCGGTCTTGCTGGGCCAAGGGGGCTCATGTCAAGAGCAGTCTTGTGGCGGGGTACCTTGTTTTGCTCAATGTCCATCACTGCGCACCCCTTTTTGACAGGCTAGCGCATTGTATGTGGCAAACTTGCAGATGAATACTTCGCCAAGCGTGCTTCACTTCTCCCGCTTGAAGAGATGTGGCCTCGAAAGCAAGGCAGCAGGCGTGAGCGTGCATGCTCTGTGAAGCACAGTCTGCACACCCTGCACAGTGTCTTGCCAAAATTCCAATATTTTTATTTCTTGTGTGGGAGCCCATATGTGTGCTGCGCTGGGTGTTTGAAATTAAAGAGGTGTATAATGAAGCTCAGAGAGGTCTCTTCACGCCCATTTCGAACCCCCCGTTGCGCAACAGCTTTCGCCAGCAAAGCACCTGCTGCTGAAAAAGTGCATTCAATTCGTCAAGCTGATGTTGAATTGACTTAAACGCCCCTGCAGCAGTGAGTTGGTTTGCTGTAGACGAGCAAGCTCGCTTCGAAACCGGGCAGCTCGCTGTGCGACAAGCTCAAACGACGCTTACTTTGCGAAGCGACCATTTCGAGTCAACTTGAACCTGCAATAAATGGAATCTACTCCTGAAGAATTGCCCAGTGTGAGTTTGCAACCAGTTTGCAACCCAGGAGGTGCCTATACGGAGGTCAGCTTCTACAAAACCGTGGCTGTTGCCGCCGAAACCGCGGGCGCCAAGATTGCGTGGCTTCACCGCCGAAACAAGGCCAGCAGCTTTTTTGTCAAATTCTTATGTTATCCTTGTTGTTTGTTAAGTTTTTGTTGCTTGCCGGCATGTTGAGCGTGGCCTGCGTGTCCGGCAGGTTCGTCACAGGATGCAGCAAGCTGCTTGTGGTGCCTAACGGCCTCTTGCAAGTTTTGGACGCAATTTCGTTTGCAGGCTGGGCCAGCTTTGTTCAAGCGTTGGAAGAACAAGTGCTGCGATAAAGGAAAGATGAGGCCAAACTTTTGGATGCAAACAGGAGCTCTCATGATTTGCCTGAGCATGTTTGCTGTGTTATACCTCGGTCTGCTTCAAACTGACTCGGGACGAACGGCCCTCCTGCGTCTGCACTCAGACATCCGCATCGGCATAGCGCGACACCCAACTTTTTTCAAGTATACCTGGCCCCTCGAAAAGGTGGTTGGGGCAATGAGCGGATTCTTGCTGTTCATGCCTGTGTTCATGCTTGACGGGGGCGACCAAGTGAAGGTCATGCAGCGTATGCAAAGCATCGATGGGGACTTTGTGCCGTTCTTCCATGGCGTTGCCCATACACGCCACCAAGATGTTGCAGGCATTTCAAGCGCCCCCCAGCACCGTGGCTGGCTGCTTGGGGCATTCCACCCCAGCCCCCAGTGCTTGCCCAGTGACACCTTGATTTTCGTGCCCAACGGCCCTGACCATGCCCGCATCCGCAAAACCATCAAAAACCTGGTGCAAGGCCTCGTCGTGAAGCCTGGAGATGTACAATTGCACATGACAGAGCAAGCAGAGTCCATGCAAGCCAAGGCGCTGCAGGCATACAGCGAGCGCAATGTTGCCTTGGGGCATGAGCTCATGGACCAAGCGTGGAAGCAGTCCCTTGTGGCTACTATTTTCGCGCAGATGTTTGAACGGGAGCTGTCCCAATCCCAAGTGGACCTCATTGCCCAGTACATGGACAAAGCCCCCGGCGCCTGCGTCCTGGACGTCAGTCTGTGGCCCCTCACTTGGGCAGCCGGCCTCGGCAGTGTAAAACACATCCGCGCGTTTACCACGGAGCTGGTGAAGACCTCTCCTGTGGGCAAGCGCGCCCCCCAAATCTTCGCAGCTGTATACAAGGAGACCTTTGGACAGGAGCTGTCCGGAGATGTGCTGACTGCCGCCACAAATGACTTCCTGCGCCAACTTGCGGACGGCTTTTTGTTCGCTGGCCTGCTGGGCACAAGCGGTCTGGCGAAACAGACCTTCAAGCGCATCCGTGACGACCCGCACTTTTACTACCCCAAGTGGAATGAGAGCAAAGTGGCATTCCTGGTGGAAACATCCCGATTGGACCCCCCCGTGACCTGGTTTTCAAACATTGCCGAAGAGCCGGTGGAGGTGCACTACCCAAGGTGGGGGCCCGTGACATACCCTGCCGGTACCCCTGTGGTGTACCTGATTGGCACCGCCAACCGCGATCGAGCAGTGTTTGGGGGGCCCACGAACTCCCAGCAACGGGCGCAAACTTTCGACCCCAAGCGCCCTGAGCTGCGTTCTGTTCTGACTTGGAACGGCCTGGAGTCGGCCTGGAATGCCAGGGATGGATCATTGAATGCGACACAAGCACCGCGAGGCTGCCCTGGGCGTGCCCTGTCCCAGTCCACTGTCTCGGCTCTCATCGACGCATTTGGCCCTCGCCTGCCGCCTAACTTCCTTGAGGATGCAAGCGCCACAGCCGACGGCGACTACTACTTCACGCACATCCCCGTCATGGATGACATTGGCTGGGCGCTGTGGAGTCTCACCTGTGCCACCTTCATCCTTTGGCTGCTTGTCCTGGAGTGCTGCTGCTACCCGGGGCGGGATGGCATCGGATCGGTCAGCTTGAACTACATTGGCTACCTGGCAGCCCAGGGCACCAACGGCATTGTGTGGATCACCATGGACCGTGACTCGTCTGTGTGGTTTTACCACCTGCAAAACTTAGCCGCGGTGTTCTATTTTCGCATTTTCCTGGTTTCCCTGCGCCACTGGGCCAACCGGCACCGTCTCAAAGCCGCCAAGCGCGTGACTGCTCACTCCTCATCTTCAGGAATCCTGTCATCTGAAACGGTGGCTTCTGTTGCAGACAGCACTGCCGCAGTTGCAGACGCCCCTGACGGCACCGGCGTGGGGGATGCCAGCGACATGCCAGCCTCCACCGCGACGCGCTCTAGCCGCCGAGCCCGCACACGATCCCCTGGCCGCCTGCCCCGCAACGCGCCGGATCTGCGCCGCGGAAGCAGTGCCCCCGAGGCCGACATGACCGACAGCGGCCTGCCGCCCCACCCCCCCTCCCTCCGCATTTCCGCCTCTGCTGACGCGGCATTCGGGGTTGACGACGACGAGGATGCGCTGGATATGCTCACGACAGCCACTGGGTCCCCCGCCCACGCAGGCAGCACACTGCGCAGTGGAGTGAAGCTGGCATATGCCTCCGCCATTCCCGATTGGCCCGTGTGGAGCACTTTCATCGTCACGTCCTTCATCGTGCAGTTTGCTCGCGCAGTAGACCCGCAGTTCAACCTGCAGATGTTTGTGGGGGTGTTCTACGGGCCGGCTGCCATCCTGGTCATGTACACCGTGGTCACCTTCCTGGTGGATGACGGCTTCCGCCCCAGTGTGTTCGTGGAAAAGGAGAACAGTCCCAGCGGGAAGGCGGGCGCTGCCTACCGCAGTCGAGTGGAGCAATGGTACGACAGCTTCCGAGACGCCCTGCCGCCGTTTTTGAACGTGCTCGTGCCTCCTTCCTTCGAGGGCGGCATGCTGCTCCTAGGCGTCATTGGCGGCGCTTGGGGCATCGCTGACTTGTTTTGGCCCGCCATGCTCGCCGACGGACAGGCATTCCATCTTCTGTCCCGGGCAGGCGACTCCCTGCTGTATGTCCCCTTCGTGGTGCATGCCATCCCCGTGATGGACAGCTTGGTGGCCAAGAGCAACACCTCTGCCCGGAGCACTTTCACTGCCGCCATTGGTTGGAGCCGCCTGCAGAATGCAACACTGGAGGATCTCATGGCGCCCACACAAACCGCCAACCGACGGCGCTCGCGGGCCCGTTGCTCCTTCTGGACACTTATGGCTGGCTTCGTAGCTGTGGTGTTGACGGTTGGCGGCATGTACACAGCTGCCCACCGCATTGTGTCGGCGCCGCTGTGCAATTGGGACGGGAACTTGAACCCCATGCAGGACACGCCTAGTGTCCCAGACTTCACCTGCCCCAATGTAGACATCGCCCCCGAGTCACGAGCGCCCCCCGCGCCACTGCCAGACAGCGCTTGTGGCCCCGTTGCCAATTCCTTGCTGCAGCAGCTGGACTGGAACACAAAGCTGCTGTACCAGGTGCTGTCCAAGTATGTTCTGGATGACCAGGGCGCAACGCCCAACGGGGATGCTGTGAAGGTCCCGCGCTGGCAGCGCCCCTTGAAGAAGCGCATGACGGTTTTCGGGGTGCCTGTGCCAGTGGAGGACGAGGATGCGTACGCAGGGGATTTCAACGCGGGCATCCAGGACTTTGCCATGCAAATGATGCGCTCGCGTCTGTTCTTCGGGGATGCCGACACTGATGTGGACCTGTATTATGATTACGCGTCGTCTGAGCAGGGGCGGGATGTGCTGCTGGCTGCTTCCCGCGCTAAGACCCGCCTTCCCCCCGCCCTCATCCCCTGGTTCGACATGACATCCGACACTGCGCAGTCCAAGTTTGCCTTCAACGGCCTTGGGGCGCAGAATATGAAACGCGTCTCGCAGGCGGACCGCAGGATGTGGCAGGACCTGCCGGGCTCCCCCTCCGAGAACCACATTGCACGGGCAGAGTACATGTCGGACTACACGTGGATGTCAGGCCTGGAGGTGAGAGCTGGCTACGAGCCATACGGCGCCAACGCCATATTTGACGCCGAGGGTGACATACTAGGCATTGTGTGGAGTAATGCGCCCACCAAGGTCAGCCTCGCCGAGGGCGCGTGGATCGGACCCAAGGATGTGTTCTGGAACAGAGCTAAGTTCGTGTGGCGCAGTAGTGCAGTGCTTGGTGTGACGCTGGCTGACCACTTAGTGGGTGTGCACCTGCTGCTGTCCAACGCTGCAGTGACTGCCACACGGGAGAAGCTGCCTGTGAGCCACCCCATCCGCCGTCTGATGACCCCCTTTACATACTACACCGTCTCCATCAACCGCGGCAGCATCGCCACCCTGCTCTCCCGAAACTCCATGTTGCACCGCGCCGTGGGGTTGACGTGGAACGGCCTCAAGGCGGGGTTCCTGTTCGCGTCAGAACACGTGCAGTTCGGCACCGCCACTGAACAAATCGAGGCCCGGGGCATGCTGGATGCGCCGGAGTGGTTGTACCCCTGGGGCGCCGACATGCGCCGTTATGACGCAATTGTGCAGAAGTTTGTGCGCTCATACGTGACGACATACCTCACTGACGTGCATGTGCACGCAGACGCTGACTTGCGAGCGTGGGATGAGGGACTGCATGAGTTCAGCAACACGCTGCTGCCGCGTGTGACCGATGTGGACAGCTTGGTGTCCGTGCTGTCAACCATCATCGTCAAGGTCACCGCCATGCACATGCAGGTGGGTCGCGTGACTTCCTACGTTGCCGATGCCTCCTGGGCCAGCTCCAAGATATCGGGGTATAACCTCGCGCAGGTACAGACCAGCCTGCAGATGCTGAACATCGCCATGGTGACAGGCAAGGCGCAGCCAATGCTGTTGGCAAACTACGACCACTTGATCGTGGGGCACACCCACAAGCGTGTTGCAGCGGCCAAGGCAGCCTGGCACGTCTTCCGTGCAGACCTGTGTGACCTGGCCTTTGAGATTGACGTGAAGAATGCACGGGCACAGTTTGACGCCGTGCCCATGGGGGAGGGGGACGACGAGCTGCCCCAAGCGTCCCAGGAGCGTCCTCGCCGCTTCCCCTGCAACGGCGCTAACCCCAAGCTCATGAGCAGCGCGGTGAGCATTTGACGCGGGAGGGAGGGAACAACACGCGTGGCCGCCAGCCTTGAATCAGACCGCTGCACACCAGCGCCGCAGAACGCAACGAATGTATTCACAAAAACATACGCACAAATGCAGCTGCAGGCCATTGCCTCCTGATCAGCACGCTGCATCTTCAGGTGTGTGCTGGCCCCTCACTTTTTGCTCTCACTGCTGGCTGGCTCGTCCTCTTCGGGTGCCTTGCTGTCACTGGCACCGGCAGCGGCTTGCTTACGCTTGAACTCCTTGGCCACTTGCCGCATCATTTGCATGAAGATCCCGTAGTCCGACATTGCCAGCAGCAGGTCCACCTGTAAGCAGCCAAGGTTGTATGCAGTGAAGTGCCAAGTTTGCCACGCCTCTGCAGCCACTTACCACAAAAGAGTTGTTTGAAGCTGGGTCTTCCTCCAAGTCTGCCTTGAGCCAATCGTAGAATTCATCAACAGTGAGGCCCTCGGCCACCACTCGCTTTTCCAGGCGCTTCTCAAACAGCTTCGTGAACTGTATTCAGCAGGCGATTTGTCTTGAGCTCGAGGGGCTGAGCCGAGAAACCCCCAAGCTTTCTACGAACCTCGCGGTGCATTTCAGTGTACTCTAATTTGTTTTCGGTGAAGTCCATTGTCAAGTCAATATTGTGTGCGTTTTGGGCAGACCACTCAGTGAAGGTGTCTGTGAAGCCGTCCTCCTGAAAGCAGTAATCTTTGATCTGCAGCAAACACGTCTCTGACTGCCACCGCGGCCCAGTTGTACGCGTGGCTTACGCTCTGCATGGCAGATTCTTTGTCGCTGTGGTCTGCTGCCATAGTAGGGGGATTCGTTGAAGGTTGCGCTGCAATTCGTGGACTGTGCTCAATGAAATACTGGTGACAGTGCCGTGACGGGTGATGTGCTTTGGGGCGCAAACTGGACGCTGCTTGAGCCTGCAGCACGCTGTTGGTATCATTTGATGTGTGTGAAAGTGTCCGCTACAGGGTGAACAGCGGCAAATACTAGCCTCTACAAGTGGCGTGCCGTCCCCCCCTTGTGCAGCTGACCCAGGGGTTGGCTTGGCTTGGCTTTTGCTGGGCTGAAAACAAGTCACCAACGGGCCTGTGCAATTCACTCAGACCTTGCTGTTGTGCACGCCATGAAATATGGCGTGTGTATTGCTTTGCAACACAGCTGGTGAATAATGGCTCATCTGGACGAGTCTGCTGCAGACCCTGCATCTTGGGATGCCTCCTCAGTCGGCTTGGATGATGAGCAGCACATTGCCGAAGAGGCCATCACAAATATTAGCGAAATGTCGGCTGGATCAGGCCATAATGTATGGCAGGAAATCACCACAGCGCGTGTTGCTGCGATGGATGCCGAGCTCGGAGCCCAGGCTGTCATTGATGAGGTGAGGGCTCGCCGAAAATTCCGCATCTTCCAGATGCTCCGCGGCGATGTTGACATGCGCATGTCTCACCACAAGTCACACTGCAGGCTCACTTGGAATCACAGCAACTGCGTCGGAACTGCGAGGCACTGCAAGATGAGGTGCAAGTGCTACAATCTGAGCTGGCAGAAGTGTGTAAGCAGAGAGACGACACAATGGTCCTGGCGCAGGAGCTGGACGAGCGCCTGTACCAAATGGAGCAGCAGCCAGCGCCCAGCCCAGACACGGCTATCGGGGCTGATGCATCTGCACTGCGCAATCTGCGAGCAGAGCGCGACGAAGAGATTGGCCGCCGCTTCCAGGTGCAGGCCCAGCTGGATGCGGCGCAGTCTCAAGTGGAGCAACTTCAGACTGCCCTGCAAAGTCTGTCCACTGCGCTGACCAAGTCAACACAAGTCGAGCCTGGTGCTGGGAATGTGTCCCCCACGGGTGGGCCTACCCGTGCCGACTTGGAGATGGTGTGTTCCGTCATGACCCCGGAACAGCTCAAGGAGGACCTGGTGCAGAGCAAGCTCGCCCTCAGCGTGGCCCGGTCACAGCTGGCAGACACCGAGTGTGCACGCGGTGACATTGCCTCAGAGCTGGTGGATGCGCGCATGCGGGTGTCGCAGCTGGAAGCAGCTCTGGGTGAAGCTGATGCACTGCGCAGCGAGAACGCTCAGCTGCGCCGCAGCGTGGCCACTCTGCAGGAGGCAGCCGCAGCTGCCGCCCGGGCACGGGGCGGGGTGGTGCTCCTGCCTGCTGCACCCACCCCCACAGAGATCAGCAGCCCCATCGTGCCCGGCATGGCCCCCGTGGAGCCCCCCTCCCCCTCCCGTCTTGCCCGAGCCGACAGCAGCTCAGCAGAGGAAGGCGGAAGTGGCAGCGGAAGTGGCAGCGGAGGCAAACAAGACTCTGAAGCTGGCGGCTCTGTCATCGGCATG
>Ga0307982_1003562_pt1 | contig 12416 bp, 8 predicted proteins | sample OrgLakmetagen989_FD_201847 | JGI IMG/M metagenome (GOLD analysis project Ga0307982, IMG submission 201847) | Saline water microbial communities from Organic Lake, Antarctica - #989 | ecosystem: Environmental > Aquatic > Non-marine Saline and Alkaline > Saline | place: Antarctica: Organic Lake... | reverse complement strand
GATCCCATATGAACTTCTGAAGAGCGTATTTCTGGGTGTCGAGCTTCTCGACGGCTGTCATGGGGTATTTTCGAGCAAGTGAGTGTCATGCAGCCCGTGAGACCACGCCGGCATAGTCCACAAGTGGCCGCAAAAGAGCAGGCTACTTGCCACGACGACCACAGTGCTCTTCTCAATTTGCGAGAGTTGTACAAACTTTGATTGTAGCACGTCGTCAATACATCCAGGCGGAAACATCTGTCATTTTTGAGGTGGGACTCGTTGTCATTCATGCTCGTGAGCCGCCGCAACTTCGTCGCCACCGACATAAATGCGCGCTTCGTGGAGGTACATGCCGCTATCACTGACGTCGAGAAGGCTCCTGAAGGCAAAGAAGGTTGAAATGATGGGAAGGATTATGTGCGGTTGATCATTTTCTTGCATTTGGGCCATAGATAGAGGCGGAGTGGGAATAACTGGGATTGTCGGTGATATACAGGGGAGGTACATATCAATAGAAATGACCAACAAGATTGGCTCCGATTTTAGTTCTGATGCCATCAGCGCATTCGCAAGGCCACAATTAGCCCGATAAGTATATGTATTGGGCCTTTAAGTCATTTTTGGACCCTGGATAACTAAAATGGTGTAGATTTTTTTTCGATTCCCCCCCCTCTGTAGCTAACTTAAGCAGGGCTGGCAAAAACAGGAACAGGTGTTTTTTACAAATCGAAAAAAACATGTTCGTATTCGTAACACCTGTTTTTACCTGGGTGCTGTAAAAAACAGGTCGACTATGGCATAACAGAAAAGCAATTTTATTCATGTTAATCTCACTTCAAGAGGGCTATCGGGGCCAATTGGTCTTCTTGACTCCCTGCCGACTGGGGGGGGGGGGGTTAAAACACCTGTTTTTTTCCAAATCGCCCCAAAAAAGTGTTCCCTGTTTTATCTGGGTTGAAATGTTTATGCCAGCCCTCTACACGAGCTGCTACAAAGCACTACACCCTGAATTCCTCGCATGGGAGCTTCGTGGAGATTGATTTCAATGCGAAGTCGATAATAAATTCAATGGGCCAAGAAATCTTCATGGCAAGTAACAATGGCAATGGAATTATTCGGCAAGAGCCACGTGCCTTTCTTGATGTAATGCACCAAATCCACTGACATGACCTGAAAGAGCACACGTATGCGAGAGAAGGAAGAGAGGGCAACATGCGCATTCTGGGCAGATGAATAAAGTGTGTGTGTGTGTGAGAGAGAGAATGGTTACAACGCAGCTTCGTATACTTAATGTGTCGAAAAGGAAGCGATTGCAAGGCAATTTAATCACTCCAACGCACACACCCCAATACGAGGAGTTTGGACTATCTTTATAAAAGCAAATTCGTACCTGTGCACTTCTCAGCGCTTCGCATCTACAACATGAAAAGCAAATACTCATGGCACTCACCGAGCATTCTCCTCCAATGAGCTGCGGGTTCGGGCAGCGCGTACAGTACTTCCCGCCAACCTATCCCAAAAGAAACCAGCACATAACAGGCAAATCGCAGCATTGGAGTGAGTAAAAGGATACGGCGGTTCAGAGTATATGAAGTAACAAAACACTCATTCGCAAATTGATATCGGAGCCTTCCGCTTCTCTTTTCTTCTTTAACTCCATCCTCCGCGTAGTGGTGTCAACAAGTGGCTTTTGCAAGAAAGCAAAACAGTTCTATTGATTTTTTCTTTTAAGAGCCCAATCTGTTCAGGAAGGGTGTCTGCAAGCTTGCACAGTTAAAGTACCTGTTGGTGAATAGTCAAGCGGTATTTCACTGATCTCAAGCCTTTGTCGTGGCGCACATGTAACGCGCGTTTCTCGGCTGACGTCACGACCCATTGCACTTCCTATAATTCAAGTATGCAGAAATACCGGCACGACGAGGAGAGACGGGGGTTAGGGTACTCCATTCAACGAAAGAGGAATTTAAATACAGTAGGACTACCAACATTAGGTCAGTGATAACTCTATTTGCGTTTATGAGCCCTGCCAATTTCACACATGGTACAAATACATAAATCCATTTCTTTATATGCTTGGCACCTACTTCTGCATTTAACTTCTTTTGGTGGACGAGTTTTAGCGCTTGCCGCGCCGCAGTGCTGATTTCCGGCGACGATGGGTCCACTGCCCACGGATCATGGGATTTATGCCATTCGTCGCCGGCGGGGGTGCGCACCTGCAGTAGTGCACGAGTGCAAGCGAATATGGATAGGAAGCAGAGCAGAATAGAAGCAAGGAGATGATGAGACGAAGGACAAGATGAATGAAGAAAAAAGAGCACTGACTGAGTAAGACTAGGGTAGAGTTATCATTGAAGTACGTTTCTTCGATAGAATCAGTTGAATTCCAAGGATTGGAAGTCTGCCAGTATATCATGGGTCAAAGTTGAAAGGTGTGTGTGTTGAGAGCAAACGGGCATGCAAATGTCAACAAGACCGTAAATTAAACATGACAGGGTGTCCATAGGAGACTACTTTAATCATAGCATCATTCGAGACTTTTATTCTCACCATTGTATCTGCGTGTGCGCTATCCAGGAAGACCAACGTTAGTGTTGTCACGAGCAACATCGCAAGGTTATTCCTTCGAATTCTGCCATGTTTGTTGACACAACCACGCTGATCGATGTTCACAGGACAATTTGAACAGAAGTTTCTCAATCGTGTATGAAGAACATTTTGTGAAGAATCGTGCTGCCGTGGTAGTTTTCGCATATTCGCACCATCTTTAATTCTCACAATAGTCACAGGGCCCGCCGCTGCTACTGCTCCTGCTGTAGTTGCTAAGGTATTTCTGGTAGCGTTGGCGGTAGTGTAAGTGGAACCATTACCAAATGGCCAGTATTGCGCTAGCAAGCTATTGAACGTGACTCGGGCCAGGATTGCAACCAATAAGACTGTAGTTGCTGCTGCTGCTGCCATCATTACTGCTGCGTCAGCAGAGCTTCTAAAACTACTCCAGCTTTAAGTCGGCCTACAGACACGTGCGGTGCTGCTTCCAATGGATATTTTGATATCGCTGTTGTATTCGCGCTTATATCATTTAGAATATTCAATTAACTCTCGGCTCACCACACAACTGGGGTAAAAGAGAATGTCTATGAAACAATCACGATAAAAAGGTCATTGGATCAACCTAATTACTTCCGAAGGTGAAAAGCATATCGACAGTAGCCTGGCGTAATAATAAATGCAAGTTTGGAATGCAGATAGATCCTAGCTAGCTACGTAGCTTGCTCTAGCTAGCCAGCAGCTAAGAAAAGTTCAGTTATACAAGCATTATCATATCAATCATCGTCTCTGAAGCTATCCTGAATAATTTTAAAATTTGAGCTCATTTGATTGGTCCGTTTTTCGAGAAGGATCTATTCGTAGAATGAGAGAATAGATAGCCCGCAGCCCGCCACTAATAACGACTAAGCCTGGCTAGAATCGCAGCAACATGCTAGAAAGCTAGCAAGCCATTCGAAAAACTTCATATTCAAAAGTTTCGGGCTATGCTATGCCGTCTAGACTCTTGTGTTCTCTAGGTCGTACAACACCTCTTGGTTCCTAGCCTAGCTACTAGCAATAATGGCAGTGGCTTCAGATCTTGTAGCGCCACTTCCGTAATAGCCATCATCAGCCTACTGTCCCTCGATTCTTAACTAGTGGGGAAATTAAATCATGCGCTGCCAAGAGAGCTGGACTTTAACGTACCTAGCGCTAGCATTCTTCCTCGTCGTTCATCGTGCTGGCAGTGTATCTGAGAGTGCTGCTGAATTTAACATCGCCCGTGCGCCTGCTCCGCTATTCAATGGTATGAATGCAACGCTTGATTTTACGACGCTTTCCATTCGCCGAGGCATCCTTTGGTCTATCTAACTAGGATCATGAAAGCGTTGACTGCATGACAAGAGGCTAACGAAGTGGAAAACACACGTCAAATTTGCGTTGCATTGTGTTTGCACCAACTTATTTTAGAGTATCTTAAATTCACTTGAATTGCTCTTTTGGGGGGTTCCGCAGACCCTGTTTTCAAAGGTGCCGCGGATCCGACCGCGATGTTTGACCCCGAGCGCAACGCGTGGGTGAGTGAGAGCGTATGTGTTTGTTGGAAGAGGAATGGTCGGAGGGAATTTCTATTCGTGCAGTTGGAGTACTTGAAAGGAGAAGCGGAACGATAGTGAACATACCGAGCCTGACAATATCGTGTGTGTTAGGCACATACTTTGTGCCCATAGGTACTCAAACTACCCAAGTTCTCCTCTCTCGTCTCTCTCTCTCTTTCTCTCTCTCTCACACACACAAACACACACACACTTTGAACCACTTTGTGTATGTCCACATGTGCTTAGGTCGTGTACTACACGCAACGCCGCGCATCCGAGCTGAGCTTACCCAATCGGTCGTGGTGCTTCGGGACGCAAATTGGCATCGCCATCTCAGAAGACCAAGGTGTTTGAAGCTTGAATTCTTTTAAATCTATTCTCATTGATGCTCATTGTCGCAATATTGACAATTCTTAACAAAAAAATCCGACTCGTCACCCTAAAGCTTATTCTTACCGTGCGTCAATTTCGTCCTTTAAACGTCCGTTCTTACCACAGGCGTAACTTGGCGCTACGGTGGCACCGCCCAGGGTAAATTGGCCACGAAGTAGATTGCATGTACTTCTAGAAATATGATAGAGTTGTTTGAAAGAGTGGAGTACTTTAAACAGGGTCGCGTCCCTTTTTTTTTTTTTTAATCAATGCTCGTTACGATGAAAACGAGTAAAAAGAGAAACAGATTTGGTCACTGCTTTGGTTGAGTTATTCTTCTTTTAGTCTCGGTTTTGATCACCTTTGTGCCTTGGCATTTAATCTCTATTTCTTGTTCTCATGAATCAAGGCCTCCATTTTGAGCCCGGCGAAAACACCTTCTGGGCTCCGGACTTGTACCGTCGAAAAGACTCAAATTCTGTGACGGGCATTGGCGCTACGTACCATTTACATGTGACGTACATCAAGGCAAGCTTTCGTGCACGTACCCTCTTTGTTCTCTTTTCCTCGTTCGGTTTGACTTCCATACTTTGACGCACTCGCGTAGACGACTGTCCGTATATAGCTATGTAATGCAGAACAGAACAAGCCTACATCAATTCGTCTTTACTTCCATTTCCATTATCTTCTTTCTTTTCTATTTGCGTGCTCACAATCACATGCATGGGCGGCTGCTTCAATAACGACTGGAACCCATACCACTGCACATGTCATGCAGGCTGCCGCTCACCAACGCGCAATGCGACGAGCGTGGGGAGGCGACCAGCGAATCGCGCATTACACCACGAGAGACCTCTTGGGGATGTGGCACTTTCAGGTTTGGGTGTATATATTAGAGTGGCGTGAGGGTGTGTTTTAATTACAGAAGATGAAGTGTGATGTGGGGATGTTGGAGCGTGAGAGGAGGGTATGCCCAATATATTTTTTAAAGTTACGTTTTATATTCCCTTACATCAAGCACGTGAACAATTTATTCATTCTCTTTCTCATTCGTGCCTAATATGCTTAACCTTCTTTCTCTCGCTACTTCTGCAACGATACTACCATATATCAGGGATTATTGTCAGGTTTGGACAAGGTTTTAGACCCAGACTTGATTAAATTGTCCAGCGGAGAATTCAAACTCTTCTTCAAGGTATGAATGGCGAATAAATGATTGTGTTGGTGTGAGATAATTGTTTTTCCCTCCATTTCTCTTCATTTCTACTTGAAATTGGTGTAGTTGTTTTTCTTCCTAGTTCTTTTCTCCGACTTTCTACTCACATGTATACACGCCTCTGCACTAAAACTATGTCCTAATATAATGGTACGTATTCATGTATTAGGACATTCGCTTGCGCGGCCAGACTGCCGCCGCTCTCAGCACTGACCTCAAGCATTGGCGAAGGCTCAGTACCGTAGAGGTAACGTGCGGAGTGGTCCTTCGACGTTATTTTTGTGCTGGTGTTCGCTTCTCCTCCTTCATGCAATTATGATACTCTTGCTTGTTTTTTCTCCTTTCTCCATTCTTCTTCTGTCTCATCCTACTTCGTCCTCATTGCTTTCGTTGTTTACAATTACATGTGCGTAGGCCACAGCAGCCCCTCACGAAGCCCCTAACGTGTTTTACTGGAAGTCAAAGTGGTGGCTGTTGGTGGATCCCATGGATGAACCTGGGATTTGGGTGTTTTCCTCTCCGAGCGGCGCCGCACCCTGGGTTCGTTGTCGTTCGTTCGTTTGTTCGTCTCACCTAGTATTTGCTCGTATGTTCGTTCTTTTGAGTCGAATTTGCGTGCCTCTTACCTTGCAGTTGTGGGTTGCAAATGTGTATGCTTCAGAGCGTATGAATTAGAATAGGTTGGCGAGAGCATGATGCACACTCGACTTGTGTCTTTTTTATCTTCGCGGCATAACATTTCTGACGCTTTCCGAGCGTAGACGTCCTTGCGTTGTGTCTGCGTGTCCTTGTATATACTTATACGCATGCATGTATGCCACGGCGTCTACATTCTGTAGGTCCGGCAGGAGGAGCCGATACTCCACTGGGGCGGCCTGCGCTCGCTCGACAGCACCGACGGCAAGCACGTTGACGTGGTGGTCGACGGCGACCGTGCTCTAATATTTTATTTCGTCCACCCGGGCCGCCCCTGCCCACAGCGCCAATCGTTGCAGTTTCGGTACTCCGTTTTACAGGTAGGCTAGTGTTGCTGGTGCTAACCAGCTGGTCATTCCTTCGTTTTCTTTAACGTCCTTGGTGTGACTGCTTCCTCTTCATAATTTCTTTTTCTTCTTTTCCTTCTTCGATACCACGGTCATTTGTATGTTCTACATGAACTACATTAGGTCGCGGAACTCGACTACCAAGACGGCAAACTCAAATGCAAGCGGGACAAGTACGTGGCCTGGAAAAAAGAGAAGCGACAAGACGAAAACACGCGCGAGCAGCGCGTCGTAGAGCTACGAGAGCGCCGAGAAGCGGCAAGAACTGCTAAACTCGAATCCGAGGCGGCTGCTATCGTGGCCCGGAAGGAAAGCCGGGCCAATCGAAAACGACCGGACGGCACCTATCATGGCACGCCGCGTGCCATGAGCAGTTCGGTTAACAGTGTGGTCGTCGATAGTAGCTAGGGAACTGATATTGATACTCCAAACTGTAGAGTTTACAACACGAATCAGGATAATGACAAACGAAAAGATGCGAAATGACTGGCACGCGTGCCAGACACGCAGCAGCAATTTTTTTCCCTTTAAATTTTTAAAATGCCACGTCCAAGTGCCTCTCTCTCAAATGAATCTGGTGCCAATAGAGGCCGAGTTAGATGAGCAACGCAATTGTAAGTACCCGGGCATTTAGCGGCATTGGATGGGCTTATAAATCAATAAGATTCAGAAAAGAATTCCCACCGAACACGCAATGCTTTCTATTTTACAATGGAGCTTACATACTTACATTCAGACAGAAACGCCGGACTGTGAAATGGCGTCCGGGGGTTGATCGTTTCCGAAGCAATCAAACATGGCCTAAGCATCAATTTGTGAGCGGGCTTCTATTCTCCATCTACCAGCCGCTCTCTTGGTGGCTTTGCTTGAATAAAAAACGGCCGATGCTGGTGGCGAGTGCAGGAGATTAGAGATAAAGAAAACACACGAACCCCAACGAAACCATCGCCATTTGGTTTCATAGAGACATGTGCTTCCGGCTCGCTGCAATCGATCAGTATGTGTGGCGCCATGAGCACACATTCTTGCCCTGTGGCCCTGTGCCGATACTGACATCAATCCTCCCCTCGGGTGGGGACAAAAATACCGAGCATTTTTTTTTTTCCGCTTCGTATACAGAAAACTGCTGGAAACTTCTGGAATTCCAGCTGGAGTCCCATCTGCTGCTTCGCGTGTCCAAGGTGTTTTGGTGTCAACACGCTCAAACAAAGAATCGTGCTCGGAGCTCGAAGCGTGAGTCAATGCTGAAGGAAGTTTTGGCGCCACAAAATAAATGAGAACGCACAGGATTGCATCATGATTCACCTTTACTTTTGATGACGGCCCACCCTTTGGTCGTGCTTGAATCGTTTGGATATTTTTTGTTCGCATCATGAAGACGATCTCGTTAAATTTCACTCCGCCTTTTTGAACCACATCTTTTTCGTTTCTTATCAGGACGTACACGAAAGAAGGATCATATCTGCGTCCATTCGCCGTCATGCTGAGAAGAAGTATTCATGGACCAAAATCGACAGCTGGTTTTGAGGTCGACGAGGACTCCCTCGAAAACGGACTCAGTGCATCCTTAGGACTTACAAAGATCGCACCACGCCGAAACAGCTCCTCTTCAGCTGAATCTTCGGTATTTTTTTTTCAAATCAATTGTTTGCCAGATCCATAGATGTGAATCTGCCTTGCATCAATTAATTATGTTCTCCATTAGCTCCTGGCATCTGTGCGCGGTTCGCTGACCACACTGCCCTGCTCGATCTTTCACCCCACTGCGGTTTTACATTTTTTTTCCGGATTTTTATTAATTAATTTCCATGCATTTGTTCCACGCCCACGCGTTGCTGAAATTTAGGCGTTGAAGGAAAACACTGGAGGCAAATCGTTGGCTTTGGAGAAATTGTATCCAGCTGAAGGGTCCAGCTCGAATGAAGTTACTCACACAATTTCTCCGTTCCAAACAGGCAGCACGGGTGCCAAAACGAAGGAGGCCACACCTCCAAAAGTATCGTTCGGGTTCGAGTCGTAATGGAACCTCAAATGATTCTGCTTTTTCTTCCTCGTCTTTAAGAAGATTAACACATTCAGCATCTTGTAACTTTTGCGTCGCAGGGCTGGATTGAAGAATTCTGTTGGCAGTGAGACGAAAACCCAAGAAGGCAAAGATATCGAACTTGCCCGCTCGGACATTGCTTCGTCACTCGGAAAGTCAGATGCGGCCAAGAAAGCACTCATTCAAGAGCGTACCAAAATGATCGCCCAGGTTTTCACCGAGAAAGATTCTGGGTTTCGCCTTTCAAAGAAGCAGAAACCTGCGCCAAGCACTGGCCAGGGTTCTGGTCTTTACGCAGGTACTTTCCATGGTGCAATAAAAAGCATATGCCATTAGCCCCCTTTGTTCCACTGCCTTTCACGTGCATTGGTTCTAGTGTTGTATTTGTAAATATCGGAGTGTATGTGTGTGCTCAGGAGCCGGGATGAAGCAAGGAGAAATTCAATTTACCGGAGTTGGCAATCACCGCGCGTATTACTTAATCTGCCCGGAAGAAATGGAGTCCACGGATGCAGTACTAATGCACATGTTTGGTCCTAACAATGCGGTTGGCTGGAAGCTCAAACCACCTGCGCTCACAGTGGACATGCGTGGTGGGCGTGACCACTTTTCGCGGTGGATCGAGACGAGCTACCATGATACAGAGGAGGGCACCGACGTGTGGAGTGGCGGCACCAAAGAGGGAATGAAAGATGACGCTCGGCGGATTAAATTCAAGCGTCGTCTTCAGGAGATTGCTGGAGGCGTGTGCCAGGTGATTGGGAATTCATGCAAAATCTCCATCTCGCGATTTGGAATCATGTAATTGCCTTCATCTGCGTTGTTTGCGCTCTCCTTGTGTGCTAGGCTGTCGTTGAATGCGGTGGGTGGTTCGATTTGAATCTTGGCGGACGTGGCGGATTGGCAGAGGCCATCAAAGACGGTATGAAAACGTATTGGGCATCGCAATCTACGCTCGCTGGGCACAAGGATCAAGACTTGGGCGTGGTCATTGGAATCCGTACCCTCGACAGCACAATTTTCAGCTCCGAATTTGAGGAAAACGCGGTACCTCTCGACACGGAAGAAGGAACCATGAATCCTGATGCGGTTCTTTCGCATCTCCAATCGCGCGTACACTACCCAAGTGTAGATCACCTTCTCTACGCAAGTGAACTCGGAAAAGGAGATGATGAGAATGAGCAGGATCTTGATGGCATGTTGGACGAGCGACGATCCCAACGTTCAGTTGCTGAGGCTGAGATCGAGAAGGAAGCGATGTTCGGAGTCTCGAATGGGATACTGAATGATGCCTTGACTCACGTCATCTTTGTTCAAAACGATGTGATGCTGCAAAAGCTCAAATTCGATATTGCCAACCTGGCTACACGCGCCATCATTTTCGCAAATGGACGTAAAGCTCTCATCGAATCAGGCGTTGACGGCTATATTCTGAACGCTGCGAGCCGTGGTGTACCCATTGTGTGCTTGCACCACACCGGAGGAGCTGCCGAAATTTTTGGTAACGCAATTTTGCAGCGCCAGCAAGGCAATGACAAGAAAGATGATGTTCCCGGTCGCTATCGACTCCCGGAAAACGTTCCAGGAGATAGCTGTCTGGTACTCGATTCCTAATCCGACTCGGTTGAAAAAGTCATTGACAAGCTCACCTTGGTGCTCTCATCAGTCCAAGACGACGAAATGCGCGAAGTCGGAAACAACAAGAGCGAAAAAGAGCGGCTGCTGCACGCGTGGACTATGTATGTTCGATTCCACCTCAACGCAAGCCTTCAGATAAAGCGGGCGTGAGTGTTTCACATTATCCTAATCCTTTGCAGTATTATGACCACGGTGTTGGCGTTGCTTTACTACGCAGGAATCGAAGATTGCAGGGAGGAATGCTCTGCAAGCAGCGATGTGGAATTCATTGAGTTGCCAAGCTGGCTCAGCCGAGAGACCCTTGCAAACTTGTTGCCTATTCTGCCGGTGATTTCGGGCATGATGCTAACCATCAGCTCAAAGTTTAGCCCGATCCTCAAGTGGTCATCTCTCTACAGCAATGCAGAACAAATCAAGAGTGAAATTTACATGTATCGAGCCCGTGTTGGGGATTACATGCCCCGAGTCAAGAACAACATTGACATTATGTCGAAGGTACGAAAGATTGAAGGAATAAAGCAGATGTCTACTTTGACTAATATCATCTTTGAGGAGTATCATTTCAAAAATTAGCACAAGCTTTCCCTCGTTGCATCTAACTGTACCAAATTTTCAGGTGAAAAGCATGGAGGAGTCGAGAAAGCAGGCGATGATGCAACGAGCTGTCGGAAGCGGTGGGGGTCATATGAATGACTTAATGAGCTTTGATGAATCAGCTGATGCCCAAGCTTCTAAAAACAAGGGCACTGAAGATCGAACAGCTAAACTTGAGGCTCGACGAACACAATTCGCAAATAAAATTAACTCGATCAACCGGGCTGTCATGTCATCAGAAGTGCGTTCCTCGCACTTGAAGGAGCCAACCTCAAAGGAAATCAAACATACGTTGAAAAATCTTTACAGTAACGTGTCGAGTGGTAAACAATCCTCACTGAATCTCCTCGGTTCCATTGGAGAAACTGAAGATCCCGCCGATTTCGATACGATTTTTGACAACGGTGTAGCAGTTCTCACGGCCGCAGATTACTGCCAATTCCGCCTCCAGCCTCTGATCGCGGAGTACAAAGCACGTTCACCCATTCTGAGCCGCCGCCTTGGAAGTTTCCATCTTACTATGGTCATCCTTACTGCACTTACAACAGGCCTTGCTATGACGTCCTACCGTTTGTGGGTTCCGCTACTTGTCAGTGTTGGCGCCGCCATCGCAACAACCCTAGAGTGGGAACAACTCCAGAACCGCCACCGGAATGTCAACCAGTGCCTCGAAGAACTAAGTGATCTTTATATATGGTGGGAAAGTCTCAGCATGGTGGAAAAGAGAATGCCGAAACACAAAGAACAGTTGGTGTTCAACACCGAAAACAACAACGATGCGGAAATTTCCGCTTTCGTCAAGTCAGCAGTGCGCCTTGGTGCGTCGAGGAAAGGCGGCGATGGTAATAGCAACGATGCTGACACCGTAGACGAAGAAGACGTCGCAACTATTTGATTTCTGCGGATGCAAACGAGAAAAAAACATGTGCTCTGCCGGGAGTCTATGCGAGCACAATTGAAAAGGAACTCGGATTCAATCAAAATTTGAATCGCGCGCTGAAAGATACTCCTCAAGAGATTCTTGGATGGTTATCAATAAGAAATAGAATAGAGAGCATTCAGCGCAGCTTCTACATTCTCGTGAATTCTAGAAAAGTGGACTGTTCTTCAGTTGAGGAGGCTGCTGCGCTAAAGTGCGGCACGCGATTTGCGCGAGAACGAGAGCTAGGCCAATTGGAAACTGCCAGTGACGACGGCGCGACGGCCCCCAACATAGCACACTTTGCGCCAGAGGTGTGGTTACCGGCAGTAGCTGGCAGGTTTCTGTATAAAATGGGCACTGTTTCTATATTAATCGCGCATATTCTCATTTTAGAATACGAAATACGGCCAAAAGATAATGGCTCAGTCTATTCTTCTTGTCTAGTAGCCTATACCTTTAAAATAGATGAAGCCAC
>Ga0307982_1003555_pt1 | contig 12426 bp, 11 predicted proteins | sample OrgLakmetagen989_FD_201847 | JGI IMG/M metagenome (GOLD analysis project Ga0307982, IMG submission 201847) | Saline water microbial communities from Organic Lake, Antarctica - #989 | ecosystem: Environmental > Aquatic > Non-marine Saline and Alkaline > Saline | place: Antarctica: Organic Lake... | reverse complement strand
TGCCATTAGGAAGATAACTCTAGGAATATCAAAAATTAATTATCACAATTAGCAAAGGCATTTTTGGTATAGGAAATCAGCGCGCAAGCCTCAGTTGCCAGTAGCCCGAATGCTCTCCGCTTTCGGCGTTGTCAACGGCCTGTTGCTGTTGCTGTTGCTGCTGCTGCTGCTGTCGTCGAGTTGGAGGCACCCAGTCCAGCAGCCGCTTTTGGGGGGGCAAGCCGTTTAAGAAGTCGCGCTGGTCCAGGAGGCACGCGCCGTCGGCCTGGCCGTAGTCGTGGCCCGCTAAAGTGGTGAACGCCCCTGCGCACGACACCGCTTCGACGCAGGAGGCGACCCCGTAGCTGCTGAGCACGGCCGCGCCGCCTGGGCAAGGGCCCGGCACTTGGCGCCGCTGCCGCCCCGATTCCACCGCCATGTCACTGGCCGAGAACAAGTGCAAGATGCGGCGGAGGTGAGGGCCGTTCGCACCACCACCACTGGCGGCAGCGGTGGTGGTGGTGGTGGTGGTGACGCGTTGCAGCAACTCGGTGAAGAACCAAGTTGGGACGTCAGGCGCGCACAGGATGAGCCCCCCACCGAAAATAGCGCCTACAGTGCTTCGTGTGGGGCTACCAACAGCACTTGCGGTGCTCGTACCAGTGGGTTGAGCAATGTCCAGCCAGCTCAGACGGTCAACGGCGTTCAAGAGCAAATAGTTGCCCATCGAATGCGCTCTCCACTGCAACCGAAACGAGCCCTTCAGATGGCCATCTCTGCCCCCCGACGAACTAGCACTGGATTTATCACCCACTGTAAGAGCTGCAGTAGATGTTGAGCCTGAAGAAATTTGACCATTTCTGCCGCCCTGACCCCAAGCGAACAGCGTGCGCGCGAGGTCGCAGAGGGGGTTGATGGAGCCGTACATGTGCTGCTCGGCGTGCGTGTAATTGCGCTCGAATTCCGACATGACCTGAGGCAAAGGAAACCAAAGGTGCCAGAAAATTAAAAAAAAGAAGTGCCAACCACGTCTTAACGAAAGGACCAGAGTAGAACACAAAGCCACCCACACCTTGGTGAGCAGCCAGGAGCTCGCCACGAGTTCTGGGTCCGAAGGCCACGTAAACAGCACGACCGGCCGATTGTCGAAGCAACGGCTGAAGAGACAGCCCGACTTGACCTGTAACGCAGCAGTGCGCACACAAGATGAATCCAAAACACTACAGATCGGCCCGTACGGACATACTAATAGTAAAGACAACGCTGCAGTCTTTGGAAGAAAGCAAAGAAAGAAAACGGAAGGCAAGCCTTTAAAATTTCAAATACGAAAAAGATGTGCAATTGCCTTACAGCATTGTTGAAGGGCGTCAGAAAGCCATGCACGTAGACCAACACTTCGTCTTGAGGGGTCTCAGCAGCAGCTAGCGAGTCTCCTCCTGGCGGCGGTGCAGTGAGAGCGTACAGGAGGCTGCGCGCGTCCGTTGCTGGAAGAGGGTAGTGCGCGATTACCCGAAAATCGCTGATGTGTACCTGTAGAGTTAATTTCACAGGCTAAAAGTATAGAAGCTTACAGACTTCAATGATAATGCAGAGAGGAAAACTCTGGTGGGCTCAATATAGAATGGTGCTCCCTGAGTCTCTTCAAACACTTACCTCCATTTTTTCGCCAAACGGCGAGCCTTTCGCGACCGACGGTTTGGTCTCCACGATGGACATCCCCCACTGAAGGGTCGTGCTGGGTGCCGCGTCTCCCGACCATCGCCACTCGCGGCTGCCTCCCTCTTTGGACGAAGGGCCCTGGCCCAAGGCGCGCGTGGTGGCCACCACCACCATCCGAAGCACGCGAATGCTTGCGGCCAATTCTGCTGCGCTCACATTGCCACTGTTAGTCTCCGATGCGCCAGTGCGCGAAGCTGCATGCTCGTCTGAGGAGGCTGTGCTACTTGAGGCAGACGCTGCCATTTCTTTCACAGACACCTTCTCCTCTGGGTCCACGAGAGTCAGATACACTGGATACTGCAGCGACGCTAGCGCAGATTTCGCTTGTTCGGCAGTGAGGCATTGAGCTTCGTTGTGGCACAGAGGGTCCCAAGGCCGCTCGGAAACAGCCGCCACCGCAAGCCCTTGCAAAGGGCGCCAATGCCCGTCGAAGGTGGAAATGGCAGTGACTACTACCTCTGCAGGATTGGGCGATCCCGTCGCTGCCGCAGCGGCAGCACTTGAAGAAGAATTAGTAGCAGTAGTAGGGGCAACAGCGTCCGCGACCACGAGAATGGCTTCTTTGCCAGCATGAGCTTTCTTGTTAGTTGACCCATCAGCAGCAGTGGAGGCAGCTTCGTTTCGGCCATCAGTGTTGCTTGCTTCATCCACAGAACAAGCTGACGACGACCTCGAGAGAGCGTGCGCGAGATACGAGCCGGGTTTCGCAAACATCTCTTGAAACTCCAGCGCGCTAGGTCCAGGCAAGAGCACCTCATAAGTGGCCACACCCTGAGAACGCACCCGTTGCTCGACCGACAGTGCATTACACTTGACGTATCCCCAAGTAGAGATCAAGTCACTTGCAACGCTCCAATTTTCACGGTAGGCTACTGTAGGAGGCTCCAGCGCAGCGGCAGCCGCGACAGTCAAAGCATCGCTTGCGATCACACTCTCAATGACGTCGCCTTCGCCAGCGCCGACGCCACCGCTGCTCGAAGGAAGTCTTTCTTCTCTTTCAGCCACCAGCTCCGAAGATTTCGTATTCTGACGGCGAGGTGAGGACACTACCGTACGGCGCACAAAGACTGGCTTCGGAGGGGCGTCGAGAGCAAGAGCCACGCGAAAGCGAGCAGCACAGTCCCACACGCTCACCTTGCGGCGGTTGCTCGAGAGGTCTCGGAAAGGCGTTAGCGTCACGGTGCGAAGGCTTAGAGAAAAACCGTCCACAGCAGCAATCACTTTATCAAAGAGCACTGACAAACTTTTCAATGCATCATCATCGTCGTCATCGCCACCCTTATTTTTCGGCAGTAGGCGCACGAGAACGTCAATGCTCTCGTTAGGAGCCGTCTGCACGAGCACTTGGCCTTGTCGCCCCCACTGGTCGCACATGTGCTGCACGAGCAAGGCGTCGGACCACACCAGCACGCTCTCGTTGCTCGCAGTGTAAACACGGCCACCGCCATCTTCTGCACCACTGTTGCCAGCACCGCTGAGTGGAGCAGGCAATGCATTTGACGAGCTGCCTGTAACGCCACCATTGGAAACCGCCGGGCCAGAAGAAGAACCATTTACAAGGCGCGCCCCCACCCCCATACCCACCAATACGTTTGCCAGCCGCGCTTGAAGCCGGTTGTACCCGCCAGGCCCGAGCCCCCCGAGGGGTGACGTCACTGCAAACCGCACGCTGCGCACCCAACGATCCAAATCTTCAACATCCAAATCTTCAACATCATCGTCATTACCATCATTGTCATTGCCCTCAACAGTATCCGAGCCAAGATTCGTAGCATCGGCATCAACCACAGCAACGGCACTTACTGGGGCAAATTCTCCTTCATTAGCCGTGGCAACCTTCTCTGGGTTTGGTGCCTCAAGCGACGGCTTCGTGTCTTCTTCTGTATGTGGTTGGTTCTGCTGAGGCATGGACTCCAGACAAGCTACAGCGGCGGGCGAACCCAGCACCAGCACGCGAGTTTGCGGCATTGCACTCGAAGCAGGCGAAGATGTTATTGTGGTAGTAGTAGCGGCAGTTTCAACGATAGAAGCCAGGTCCCAAGCGCTCAGCAAACTCAAACAGTCGTCGATGAGCTGGCCGCTGTTGCCGTTCGCCGATGCCATCATACTCGCCGCCACGGTCTTCCCAAACAACACGGCCGCTACCGCGCTGCGAGCTTCGTGCAAAGGTGCGCCAAGAGTGGAACCAAAGGCGTGCGGCAGCGCCGTGGCAGCCCAGGGCTGATTGTCATCCACGACGCTTGCTATCAAGTGACCAAACACCCAGCCTTCATCTAGCACCACATAGCAGGTATCCAAGCAGAAGGAATGCGACAACGAATTTGCACCATCCGCAACATTGCCGCCATCGCTAATGTTGCTGCTGTTGTTGTGCTTTAACCGGTTGAATTGTGCCCTTTCTGGATCAAGGCCCTCAACGAGAAGGAGGGCGCCGCTCTTGTGGAGTGTGCGCAACATGGCTAGCAGCTCGCGGCGAGTTAATCCAGGGAAAAGCTCTACGCGGCAACGGTCAAGCACCTACCATAGAAAAGGAAATAAATCGGAGAGAAACTGTGATTAAAAAGAATAAAAAAAGCGCAGGAAGAACGATTGAAAGGTCAATGGTATACTACAGATAGAATGGGCACGTGTAGCTTCATCACGACAAACCTGCGCCACTGCCACGAGGGGCGTGCTGTCGCCGCTCCAGCCTCCGCGCTCCACGCCTGGTACACTTCTCGCAGCTCCTCCCTGTGCGTCTGTCGCAGTGACGTCAGCAAAGACGGGTGGCAGCACCGGTTCCGAGCGCCATTTTTGCAGCAAAGCGTACACCTTATCCGTAAGAGGAGCCGCCGGCATCTGCGAGAATAGGGCACGAAAGAAGAGTATCAAAACGAAAATGTAAATTTGTAATAAGTTCGCATATGTAGGAAGTTTCGACCTGATTAGCAAAAGTTTCGAATTGCATAAGAAGCATATCAATGAAACTGCGGATATAACAGCAAATTAAACCGCCCGCGATTCAATCACTCTAAAAAGTAGCTCGATTTTTTTTATTTAAACCTTGAGGCGCTCCCGGAGGCGCTTGTGTTCTTCAGCGAGGGCTTGTCGCAGCTTCTTGACGCCGCTCGACTGCGACTTGCGGCAATCGGCCGCCACAAACAACGACACCGGTAACGGCGGGCCCGTCGCTCTCTTTAACGGCATAAAAGACGACAATGATGAAGACGACGACGACGATGGTGGCGGCGAAAGCAGCGGAGGCGCTGAATGAGGTTGATCGGTGGGTGCAACAGCGACTGACTGCGCGGCATCGGAGGACGCTGACGTTGCAATGCACTTCGCCAAAAGCTCTTCGTTCACCGTTTCGACCAACTGAATATGAAAAAGGAAGTCGAGGTTAACACATGCAATTTGAGGTACGTCACAGAAACTTGAAAGAATAAATGAAAAGGAAAAAGCACAATTATAAGGTCTGCAAAAACGCTCAAAAGGATACAATGAATCAAGTGTAAAACGAGTAACATGCAATCAAAATTAACCTGCGCGAGATAATCCGAACCAAGCTTGCCCATTTTATCGCTGCGGGATCCAACCACCTACGAAATTGTATCGAATTACAATGCAAATAAGATGTTGCAAAATAAAGAAAAATAGTCGAACGAACAACGAAACAATCGATTCAAAGAATGAGCCAAGAACGAGAACACGGAAAGGAAACAAGGGAGAGAAATACGTCTACCATCACAGTAGCGTTTTCGGGCGCCGCTGCTTGGAGCAATTTGAGGTGGCGTTTCAGCGCGGTGTGCAGCCTTCGCCGGTCCATCGTCAAGTCCACCACTACTATGACGACGGCATCTGCCCACATCGACAGCGGCCGCCACCCGCCAATCCATGGTTCCCGCCGGCTGTGCAAGGCCACTGCGCGCGCGCTTGCCCCGCTCGACATCGACACGGCTGTGGTTGCCGCTGCTGCTGACGCTCCGCCACCACCGCCGCCAGCTGTTGCACCAGTAGCTGCCCCTGAGCTGGCAGTTGAACCAGCCGAGCCCAAGAGGCTTGCCCGGTGGACCCAACAGCTGAAAGGCGCTTCCTTGCTGCTCAGAGGCGCGAAGTTTCGGGTCACATGTAGCGGCCCCGCCCAGGCTTCACCCCCTTGAAGGCGGCTGCCGCCTGCGGAGTCGTTAGTACTCCCTGTAGCGCCAAACCAGCTCGTGAGGTGGTAGTGCTGATTCGAACTCGAACCCGTGGGCGCAAGTGTCGAAAATGAAACATCTGAGGAAGCAGCAACAGCGGCAGCGGCGACAGCACTACTGCCACTGCTGCCTCCTCGCTCGCTGCCCTTGGGTCCTTCGAATTGTTCTTCGGGCGAAGTCAGCGACTGCGGCCAGTTCCTGACCAGGGCCGCAACCAAGGCCGCTTTCCCCGCGCCTCGGTCACCAATCACATGTACCCGCCCCACCCGCGGCGCGAGCGCGCTCCCGGGCCGCAAAGTCGGGTGCTCGTCCACGAGACGACTTCGGCTCCGCGGCAACGTTCGGCTGCTGGTGCTACTGCTGGTGGTGCTGTGGTAGCTGCTGTCGGTGACGGACCTTGCCTGAGGATAAGCGTGGTGCGGAGGCTGTGGCATGGCTGTGATCGCGACCGCTAACGGTATACTGGACGAAGAGGCAGCATTGTTGGTGGTGGTGGTCGTACTGAGAGGTGTGACATCCGGGGTGTCAAAGTCGATGTTCTAAGCATGAAAAAAAAACACAACAAGCGCACAGGATGTTAACTTTAAGAAGTGATTTTATTTAGCAGTGTCTCGCCCACACCAAGTAAATCAAATGTCGAGCTAACAATAGCCACTTACAGTCGTGAGCTCCAGCAAAGAAAAATCAAATAGGTTTTCACCCTCCTTCCACCCCCCTTATGATGAGAATATGTACGCTCCCAAGCACACGGTGCCTCAGCCCCCTTCCCAGCTATTACCTGAGCCAAGATTTCAAACCGCCGCCTCAGTGCCTGTGGCAGGTCTGGCAGCGCCGGCAAACAGCGCACCAGCAGGCCAGGCTTCAGCTCGCACACCTGCGCCAGCTGCGCTGCTCCTTCCTTCGGCTGCAGGCCACAGCGACGCATCGAGACTCGGCGCAAGGTGCCGCTGAGCTGCAAGCCGCGCGCGAGCAACAACGCCGCCGACTCGCCCGCAGGGCCCGCGAACAAGTGACGGTTGTCGTCGAGGAGCAAGGTCTGCAAGTGCGCGTGGTGCGGCAACAACGCACCAATCAACGCGGCGTCGCCGGCGTTTAAGCCAACGCCCGACACGGACAAGCAAGTCTGCGCAAAACCGAGAAAATAGTATACGGCACGTGTTCATGCAAATCCGACGACAACAAGAGAAGCAGCAGAACGCGCCAGAGCATGCAAATGAATAGCATATCGTTTAATACACATGTGTAAAGCAGAAGCACAATCCTTTTCCCCCACGCCCCCCGCACCAGAGAAGGGCTGAGGTCAAAGCTGGGTAAAGTAAGGCTGCTGAAGCAAAAGCGCTCCATGGACGCTCCTTGGGCGGCTCCCGCACTCTGCAGACCCCACTGAGGAGATAACATCCCTCCCTGTAACCTGGCGGCTGCTGCATGACTTCCGCCACCGCCACCCCCCTTGTTCCCACCGCCCACTGCTGACGTCATCATCGCATCGTTCCCTCCCTGTAGCATCGCTTCGGTGGTGGTGGCGATGGCCGAGGCAAGCGCGCTCAGCACGGAGCCCATCGCTCCTTCCGGTGCCAACGCCGGGTTGCGGCTCAAGTCGAGCCATGCCACCGGCCATCCTGCCGCTGATGCCATTCCCTCAGTAGTAGGAGTAGTGTACGCAGCACCACCACCACCAGGAGCTGCAGATGCGCCCCCTCGGGCACTCGCGGCAATGGCGTTGGCAAACTCCGCGACTCCGTCTGGCTTCATCCCACAGTTGGCAAGGCCGAGCTTCCGTAGGTGCTGAGGGCCTTGAGAATGCACGAGCGCGCTGGCCAAGGTGCGGCACACCGTTAAACCTGGCAAGAGGGCTGGGTTGTCGCTCAACTCGAGCTGATAGAGGCTCAACCGACGGCGGCTATTGGAGGGACCACTCCCACCGCTACTTTGGGATGATTGTTGTGCAATGGCGGGAACAGCGGCGTTCGACCTCGCAGCAGCACCGCGCACACCTAGAGGTCCTTCGATCGAGGGAGAGAACCCACGGTCGGTGGCGACGGGTGCAGACGAGGCAGTATTGTTGTAGGGCAGCACCAGACTGCGTGCGAGGGCGGCGGCAGCGTGACCGTCGAGGCGATTGCGGCTGAGGTTTAAGGACCGCAAACTGGGAGGTAGGCCTAATATATAGGTCACGAAAATTGGATTATGAAGTTGATCACGTTGAGGGAAAGACGAAGGGAAGCATGGGATTGCGTCGAGTTTCAAGCAAAGAGATTGCAGCGTATTCCACTATTTGGTTTCTCCCTTCTTAATCTATCTATCTACATTCACGGTTTACCGTTCGCTCCGAGCAACGCGGTGAGTTCGTCGCAGGTCAGGTCGTTGCCCGCCAAGTTCAAACTTTGCAACCGGTCGCCTGCAGTGCCCCAGGCCAGGTTGCCTAGTAACGACAACGCACGGTTCGACCTTTTGCCCCGCCCAAGCGCATCGAGCCCACTCAAGGTGGCGTCGTTCATTTTCACCGACACCAACGCGTGAGGATTGTCCGCCTCAGCGCTATTCGTGTGAGGACTGCACAAGGCCCAATCGGATGAAGTTGTGGCTTTTGTTGTTCCGGCGGACATCAGAGCGCCCGCTTCTATGCCAGGCGCCACTGCCAATGCCTTGTGTTTAGGCTCAGCCAAGCAACCCAACGACGACGACGACAACGGTACTTTGTCACCTTTTTCTCCCTCTGTCGCTTGACCAACGGCCTCTTCTTCATCGTTCAAGCCTTGCCCCAGGAGCCGCATCGCCACAATCGCTTCCACTGAATCCATCGCTCGACCGCTCAAGTCCAAATGAATGCCTGGCGCCAGCACGGAGTCACTACCCCTGCTGACGGTGCTCTTGTTCATGCCTGCGCTTGCCATCGACACGGGGGGCCTTCGCAGGTGTTGCACGAGCAGCGGGGGGTGGTCGTTGGTTAAATGCAAAGCTTCCAGGCAGCGAGCCGAGGAGAGACTTTCCCCCAAAGCGTCCTGCGAGAAGAGGGAAACACGAGATATGTGGGCATTATAAGTATACGCGGCAGAGGTTTTTTTTTCCAATATATAAGTAAAATGCTCACCCGAAACCCGAAGGACAAGAGTACAACGGTCCCTTACGAACCCCTACAAATTCATCTAACGCACCGCGTTTGTGACGTCAATTTCATTGTTTTGCAAGTCCAGAATTTGCAGCGCACTGCTGCTGTTTCCTCCTTCTTCATCTGTGTCGTTGCTGTTGCTTCCCAACGCCGCGCCGAGGGCCGCCGCACCAGTCGTTCCAATCCAGGCGTTGTCAAGCGCCAAAGAAGTAAGCGTGGAGTTCCTGCGAAGCCCGTGCGCGAGCGCGACCGCGCCGTCGTTGCCTATGGGGTTGTGGCTCAACTTCAGGGTGCGCAAAGCACGGTTTTGGGCGAGGCCAGCGGCGAGGTGAGCAGCGCCCTGAGGATTGAGCCTGACGGACGACAGGTCGAAAAACTCGAGGAAGCCGTTGAACTATAGTTTAATTAATACGACAAAAGAAATAGTATTTAAGGACGAGAGTGATGTAAGCAAGGTTCAATTCAGTTCGAGATAAGACTGCTGCAGTGTATGCAATTGTTGCAAGCCATTTCCCATTTCTCTGGTCCTTTTCTCCTTCGTATTCGTCCCACGCCCAACCTCTCATATGCCATTCTCACCTTCAAAGCCTCCGCAAAAGCCGCGGCTGCCACAGATCCTAACGCATTGAAAGCTAGCGTAAGACTGCTGAGAGTTTGAGAGGCTTCCAGCGCACGAGCAAGCGTTTGCAGTTGGCCAGCTTGCAAGCCGCAGCCTCGGAGGTTTAGGGTTACCTGTTGTAGAAGACGTAGTGGTGAGAAGCATTTGTGATTCGTGGCATAACATTATAAACAAGATAGGCAGGAAAGTTTCACCCAATCGGAAGCTTAATTTAAAATGGTCTTTACAATAGGAAGTCACTTCTTGTTCTCACCAGAGGAGCTCCGTTGCCAACCAGCCTGTACGCTAACCCAGTGATAAGTGAGTCGGACAAAAAGGTTGCACCAGTTTCAGACAGGTCAACTCTGGTGGAGGACTGCAGCCCCTCGTGTGGATTCGGCGACGATGATCCGCCATCGGCAGCTCGAGCAAATGGATTGGACGAAGCGCGGCGCGCTACCATGCTTCCTTCGCCAATCGGTCCTTCAGCGGGCGCGGTGACGCCGCGAGATTCATAAGATACCCCTTTGGCTGCTGGACGCTGTGCAAAAGGGTTGGTAGATTGAGACGGCACCGGTTGAGATAGTGGACTCAGAGGGGAAGCACTGGGAAGGCGTGGCGGGTCTGCGGGCGGCAGCGGTTGTTGTTGCCCACGAGCAGCACTTCGGCGACTATTCACTCCACCGCCATAGAAAGCCATTTTCTTCGTCGATTTGGTGTGAAGAATACTTTTTTTGCTGTACAGACTACAGGGAGAAACAGTCTTCGACGAGTTCAAGGTTGGCACTCTTCTCTCTTTGCTCACATTCGCTGTATCACTTGAAAGTTGAAAGCCGCCTAGCTAGTAGCTAGGCTGCGAATTGCGCTGGCCTACGGGCTATCTCAAGGACAAAGCAACCCCCCAACCAGCACCCAGCCGCCAGCCAGCAATTCTTAAAACTGAGCTCCATGTGGGTTCTTGTTGGTTTTTTTTTTGTGGTGGCTTGTCCGTTAGTCCGTTGCACGTCGTTATATATCCCTGCGCCTAAGTAGAGGCAAATAAGATGCCTATCGGCAGGTGTTACTAGTCATACTTATCCCAGAATTATTTCCTACACACGGGTAATTTTTTCTAGTGCCGAAATCCCTAGTGGGCTTTCGGGATTTGTGATCGGGTTGCGGGGCTCTTTATGGTGGTGCCTACGCCCTGCTTGTGCGCTTTGGTATATGGCTCGCGCCATTCCCTTTGGTTGGTTTTCTTCGATCTTTGGTGAGCGCGAGGCCACCACCACCACTGCTGTTTGCTGCTGTTAGGTCCAGACGGCCTTGCAGCGACACCGGAAAGTCAGGCAGGGCACTGAGCAAGTGCAAAGCTTTTGCCTGGGCGACTTGCAGAGGTAGCGGTAATGCATGCGCTGACGGGCGCGCCTTTCCTTCTCCTGACCTGCCACCACCTCCTGCATCATCGGCAGAAGAGAAGCCGTGCCCAGCGGCAGAGACCGCCGTCGGCCACCCAGGGCGGTCCCAGGCCCCACCGACTCCGCCGGCACGCGCTGGCGTCGTGGCAGCGCGGCTGATGCGAGTGCCTTCCATACCACCACCACTGCTCTTACTGCTGCCATTATTGTCCTGTTTCTTGCCGTCGCGACCGCCCTTTTTGGCTGAAGAACATTGACCCTGGCGCCCACTGCTGCTGCTCAGTTTCGTGGGACAACCACTGGCACAAGCTTTGTTGTCTCGTAACAGCCGCTCAAGCAGCGATTGAGGCAAAGGTGAAGATGCTCCTGTGGTGTACCCTCCCGGGAAAGCGTTGTTGTGGGAGGTCTCAGCAGCGGACGGCACGCGAGGCAGCGTCAAGCCTCCGTCATCTTCGACGAAACCTTCGGCCACTGCCGCTCCGGAAGACGACGAAGTCAGCAGCCCTGGCCGTGAGCGCACTCTCGGCCGCGGCACTGCCTGCTTTGGTGGCCACTCCTTCGAACTAGGATTAGCTGCTGCTGCTGCTGCTGTTTTCCGTTCGGCCTCCATTGCATTCGGGGAGCGCGGGCGACGATCTTCGTGCTCCCAAATAGCGACCCAATCTCTAGCGAGGCTATCCCTGTTGCTGCTACTACCGCCGCCGTTTCTCAATTCTAGGAGAGCCTTCCGAACTTCTGCAGTGCGCGCATGCCACTTGGAGGCAATTCGGCCAATTTTTTTAACTTCGATTGCGGCTGCATCGGCAGCAGCCGAAGTCTCTGCATCGATCTCAGCACATACATGTGTAGTAGCACCTCCGGCACCTCCAGAAGCAGCTAGTGCAGCACTCGTAGTATCTATGGCTTTACCACTAACAGCACCTCCCTGCAAGTTTGCTTTTGGTCGTGAGATCGTTTTGTTAGGCGGATTCGATGAAAAAGCTGACGTATTCCTGTTGGTAGGGGCAACGCGGTAAACGTTGCGCGATGCCCGGCCAGCTGCAGTGGTTGCTTCTTGCCGTGAGGTCTCCAGAGCTTGTACGTGAGCGTTCAAGTCGACGATGGTGGCTTCACGTTTGCGAAGCTGGGCTTTGAGCTGCAGCACTGCGGCATGAGCCTAGGTGTGACGCGAGATGCAAATAGACGCACATCAACAGGCGCACCAATATCTCATGCACAAACCCCACGAGGTCCATAAGAAGAAAAAGTTAAAACCCGCATACACTTCCCTCTGCAGGTTGCAGCTTTGAAGAACATACAAAAATCGAGTAGTGAGGAGGTGCTGCCCATACTAGGAGTACTCCATACCCACAACCTGGCTATCCGCTGCTTTCAGGTCCTTTACTTCGGCTTCTACCGCGGCCAGGTCCGCTTGCTGTTTGTGACGCCTCGCGTCGAAGCCCTCCTTGC
>Ga0307982_1003553_pt1 | contig 12432 bp, 5 predicted proteins | sample OrgLakmetagen989_FD_201847 | JGI IMG/M metagenome (GOLD analysis project Ga0307982, IMG submission 201847) | Saline water microbial communities from Organic Lake, Antarctica - #989 | ecosystem: Environmental > Aquatic > Non-marine Saline and Alkaline > Saline | place: Antarctica: Organic Lake... | reverse complement strand
CTGCCTCCCGCCGCGCCAGCACCAGCTCCGCCCAGTATTACCACGGGGGGGGCGGCACCGGTGCCTCACGGTATGCGTCAGCGTCGGCATATTACAGCAAGGGCACCGCCAGTCGCGGCGGCGCGGCGGCGTATACCGGCGCCTCAGGGCGTTTCTCAACGGGGGCGGGGGATGGAGGGGGGGTGTACGCGGCCCCAGGGTCGGCATGGGGCACTGCAGGCAGACGTAACAGTGCATTCTAGCTGTGTTTTGCAGCACAGGGTAGTTGTGGGTCCAGGGGGGGGTGTTTGTTCTGATGGGGGCAGGGGGTGTGACCCCCCTGCCCCCGCTTCCCCCCTGTACACCTCAAATGCAGCGCCGTGTTCTGCGAGACGCATGCATATCGATCATAATTTACTCTCTCGCACCAGCTCAGCCAGGAGCCGTTTCAGCAGCGTTTCATCGCAGAACACGCGCTTCTGCAGCGTGTCCATGTCCAGTCTGGAACGCAGAACACGCACAGCCAGAGTGCGCTGGGCCATGTCCAATCGCAGTATGCGTTCAGGCACGCTCTCTGCAGGGGGGAATAGTAGCCCCATGATGACCTGCATGTCACTGCGGGTGATGGGCAGTTTGCGCAGAGCCGAGGACACCTCAGCCCTGGTGAGAACACCGTTCCTGTTCTTGTCCCACGCATCGAACACCAGGCGAGCCACGTCTGCCTCGGAGCATCCTTTGGGAAGGGGCCTGGCGGCAGCGCTGTTGCCTGAGGGGGGGGCGACTGCCTTGTCAGGAGCAGCCAGCACTGCAGCCACCGCCAGAAACTCGGACCCGCTGATGCGGCCGTCCCCATCAGAGTCAAACATGGAGAACCAAGCAGTCAATACCTCACCATGTGGGGCGTCTTTGCCCAGCACGTGCTTCATGGCGTTTTTGAAGTCTAAGGAGGACACACCGCCTTGCGGGAATTGAGCCTCCTTCATGAGCTGCTGCACGCTGGACAAAGTCACACGGCGCTCAGATGCCACGCCCTCCACCGGCTCCATATGAACATGCTCTGCTTCCCCTGCTGATACACGGGTGTGACTTTGGCTGATGCCTTCACCGGCGCCAGGCCCCACTGTGAAAAACCAGCCGGCTGCTGCTGCAGTCACCACGCCAGCTCCAAGCAGCCAAGGAGCAGCAGCACTGTCAAACCATTCACTCGATTGTTGACTCTGCAAAGGTATTTTGAACTTCATTTTATCAATATGTTGCATTTTGTATGCTCACAGTCTGCTTTGGAGCCATCCCAGGAGGCGGTGGAGGCGGCACATCAGCGGAGAAGTGTCTTGATGCAGCCACTGGAGCGTTCTGCAGCTGAACCAAAGGGGATCTGCGCGCCAGTAATCGTATCTGAGATGTGTGAGTAAGTAGAGCTGCCATGCCTTGGTAGCTGAATATCGCAAGCGAAGCAGCGGGAAGTTCACTTGTCGACAGTCCGGGCTGAGCACAACGACAGCTCAATGAGTGAGAATTCGGCTGCAATGAAGTCACCACAGTGTGTTTCACCCAGTAGAACGCGCAAAGCATATAAATAAGACATGTTGAGATTGTTTTTTGGTCGAACCGCTGTGCTGCTCGCACACATGCAGCACGGCGGTGTGAAGCCTGGGAGAGGGTGTTGTAGCACCTGCCCTTCAAATCCAGCCCCATGGACAATGCCGCGGTAGCAAACCAACTCGGTAAAGCGCACTCAAGTGTACGGTGTATTTAGCCCCCCTCACTTCCGTCGCTTGGCGATGATTTCGTCCAGCTTGTCCCGTGCCGCAAACTTGGCCCGGGCCTTGGCTTTGAGGAGTTTCCCACCCGAAACGCCCTTCTCGCGGGCGGCGCGGATGGCCCGGAACTTGTTGCCGCGAGCTGCCGCAGCAGCCTCACCGGACTTATCGACAGCCTTGGACGGCTTGCCTCCCTTGCCTGGGCGGCCCCCCTTGCCCCCCTTGGCAGAAGGCGAGGCCTGTGCCTCGGCCCCCCGTGCAGCCTTGCCCTTAGGGGGTGCCGCCTCGCCTGCCGCTGCCGTGGGGCGTGCTCGCTTCGCCCCCCGCGCCTTGCCGGCTCCAGCCGCCACTGCTGCTGCTGCCGCTGGCACTGCAGCAGCGGGTGCTTGCCTGGGCTCGTCATCCACATCATCCCCATCAGGGGCCCCGCGGCGCACCGCCTCCAGCAGAGCCTTGAGCTGCGCGTCCTCGTCGCCGCCGTGTGCGTCCTCGTCGTCATCGTGCACGAGCTCGTCATCAGCATACTCCTTACCCCCCTCGAATCGGCCCTCGGAGCCAAAGTACAGCACTTCGTCGCCGTCGCTGTCGCTGTCGGCTGCGACCTGCTTTGCCTTTTTGGTCTCCTTCTTGGTCTCCTCCTTCTCCGCTTTGGGCGCCTTGTCTGCCTTGGGTGCAGGTGCTTTCTTGGCGAGCTTTTCCGCCTTGGGTGCCTTGGCAGCAGCGGCAGCGGCTGCAGCAGCAGCAGCGGAAGCAGCGAGACTGGCACTGAGGGTTCCCGTCAAATCAGCATCGTCATCCGAGTCGCTATCCTGCAGCCCCAGTGTGCTGGGCGCAAGCTGTGCAGGCGCCACTGCTCCCTCGGCCTTGGCTGCAGCGTTGGCCGCCTTGGCAGCAATGGACGCCTTCTCGGCAGCGGCGTTCGCCTTGGCCTCCGCTCGCTGCTTCCGGCTGGAGGGCTTGGCGTCGGCGGCGGCGCCGGCTGCGGTGCCTTCGTCGCCGTACACATCCGTGATACGCTCTTTTTTCCGGTCCGCGGCTTCCCTCCTGTTCTCTTGGATCTTCAGTTTGGCGGCGTTCTCCACGGCGAAGTCCACAATGAGGCGGGGGCGGCGCTCCTCGGCGATGCCCACGGCGGCCTTGCCCCCTGCGGCGAAGCGGGAGTACAGGGGGTCGGGGTTGTTGTTCAGCTCACGCAGACAGGCCAGGGCATGCACGTGCTCTGTGAACTCCACGAAGCCAAAGCCCTTGCTCTGCCCGGTGATCTGCACGTCATCCACGGCCATGTCCCCTGTGCGGATGGCGCGGGCCTGCTTGCTCTTGTTGGCCTGCAGCTTCACACGCCCCCCCGTGGCCACCATGGCTGTCTTCTCCCGGAAGATCTTGGTTTTGATGACAGACACCTGGGAGCGCCCGGGGCCCATGCCGCCCAGGGCGTCCTTACGGGGGATGCCGGAGCCCCCCAGCACACGCCACTCGGGCAACCACAGGTAGGGGTCCCCCTCTCGCCGTTCCACGAGGTCGTTCTTCAGCCCTGCCACTGCCGCTTGCCGGGCCAATTTCCGCAGCTCCGCGTCCGTCACCCACCGGGCCACATTCCTGAAGGAGAGCTTTGTGGGGGAGACAAAGAAGAGCGGGGAGGCCAGCTTCACCTTCTTGTCGTGTGCAGCGGCGTCACGCTTGTCCATGTCGGTTTTGGGGCAGGCGGCGCCAGCCTCGGTGCCCCCAGTCACGCGCCCCTCCTTGGCCAGGTACAGGTGCCGCCGGTCGAACTGCTTGCTGGTGGTCTTGTCCGCGTCCTTCTTCAGCAGTGCAGAGGAGCTCTTGTCCACTGCAGGGAGCACACTGAGCACACGGCCGTCCACAGACACGCCGCCCTCCGCCAGGGCAAGCTTGATACTGGCCTTGAGCTTGTCAGCCAACTTTCCCTCAGGAGCAGTGGCCAGCACAGCCTCGGCGCTCCATGGGGTGACGGACACCCCCCCTTGCTGTGCCTGCACCTCGGGGTCGTATCCCCCGTTGGCGGACAGCACCGCCGCTGCAGCTGAGTGCGGGAACTTGAAGGCTGCAAATGCAGTGCCCAGGGGCTGCCCAGTGCTGCGGTCTGTCACCAGCACCACATACCTCAGGGGGCCGAACTTGCGCAGGGCGGTGTGCAGGGCGCCCTGTGTTGTGTCCCACGCCACATTCCGGATGAACACCGTCAGCTGCAGCTCCTCCTCCGTGGCCTCCTGGGGGGCATCTTCTTCCTCGGAGTCAGAGTCAGAGTCGGAGTCGGAGTCGGAGTCGGAGTTGGAGTCAGAGCTGGATGAGTCACCGCTGTCCTTGGCTGCATGTCCCTCCTTCTTCTCGCCGTCGCTGTCGGAACCACTGTCGGAACCACTGTCGGAACCACTGTCGGAACCACTGCTGCTGTCGCTGCTGCTGCCACTGCCTGCAGCTGCGGCCTTCTCCTCAGCGGCCTCCTCGGCGGCGGGTGTCTCCTGCTCCAGTGTGGCCTTGGGCACAGCCCAATCCACAGCCACGGCGCGGCCAGCCACCTGACGCTCGTTCAGCACCTTCACGGCGGTGGCGGCGTCCTTGTATGTGTAGTACTGCACAAACGCATACCCCGCGTGGTGCCCCTTGTGCCCCTCCAGTTTGGCGCGTTCCTTGTCACTCTTCCTGTTGTCCCCCTTGCCCCGCTGGGCCGGCATGTGCACCTGGGCCACTGGGCCCACCAAGGAAAACATCTCCCACAGGTCGCCGTGCCCCGCGTCCCAGTGCAAGTTGCGTACGATGAGTCGCGCGCGCTTCTTTGCAGCGATCATGGGCAGGATGGCGCCGGCTCGACGCAGGGTCACGGTGCACCCAAGACACGCCTTGCCGTCAAGCTGCTCCAGGAGGCGCTCAGCCAGCCGGCGGTCAGTGCACGTCACGGCGTACACATCCAGGGGGGCGGATTTCTTGGCTGAGGAGCCGGGCTCCACTGAGGGGTTGATAGAAGTGTAGGGCATGCGGGGCATGAGACGCACATCCTCGATGGGGGTGAGGCCCCCCCCCGGCGCCCGGATCAACTTCAGGCCCCCCTGCAGCACCATGCCGGTGGAGAACTTGTCTGCTGCTGTGGCAGCGCGGGCCACACGCTTGGCCAGGGCACCAGACAGCGCTGTCTTCCTCACTTTTACGCGGAGCTTCTTCTGGTCGGCGTCGTTGGGGAGCCCCCAAATGAGCACTGTGCGCGGAATGGCTTCCTGGGGAATGTCGATATCGTGCTGGCCTGGGCGGGCGGCGCCCGGGCCGCCGGTGCCGCTGGCGCCAGCGGTGACGCGCCGGGCAGCAGCCACGGCGGCAGCGCTGGTGCCAATGAACCGCCCTGCAGAGTCCTTTTTCAGTTTCGCAGCGCCTCCGACATCTGATTTGTCCTTCCAGACTGCCTTCTCGACAATCAGCTTGCGCCCAGCATAATCTTTGCCACTCCACTGGGCCACTGCCTTGTCCACATCGCTTGCCACAGCGCTGCAAAGTAAAGCAGTCAATTGCCTCACGCGGAAATTGCTTTGACTGCAGTGCACTCACAATCGCACGAAGCCAAAACCTTTTGATTCACCGGTCAAGGGATCGCGCACAATTCGGGCAACTCTGACGGGGCCGATCTCAGCAAATACCGACTCCAACTCCTGCATGGCAAAGTGAAGTGCTTACAGTGCTCTGTAGCTCATGGGCGAAGGAGATGGCCCGAACGAACACATTGATGACACAAGCACATACCTCGTGGGCCACTGAATAGGGGAGACCCCGAACAAAAATTGATGAGTCGTTCTTTGTCGCCGCCATTGTGCCTCGAAGTGTCCAGAGACAATCTCAGGAGCAGTGGACACTGCAGCAAAATTTCGTGAAACTCCGACGAAACGCGAAAATCAAAAACCCAATCTGCAATCACAGGGTGGGCACAGCTAGTACATTGAATCCGTGTACTGCAAAACAAATGGGTTTGACCTGGCTTGTTGTCGCCTTTTCTGAAGCGTTTTTCACAATGGTGGTGGCACACCCCCCTCTGCAAATGAGCAGAGTCGTGTGAGCAGGGGCCCACTTCACCACACGTCGCTGTGTATCTTGATGAGGCAAGAGGCGACAAATGTGAAGGCAGTAAATTCGTACACATTGCTCAGCTGGGTATTTGGTACTCAATGCTCATAGCGGTCCCAAAGAGATTTTACTGTGATGAAAAAGTCATCGCAGCTCTGCCCGCTGACCGGCACGTAGTCACGTTGGCGAGTGAACACCAACGTGCGAGACTCATCCACCATCATGAACGCATTGTCCTCCCACCACCCAGCGCAGGGTGCATCCAGCCACACGAAGGCTGCCACAGCGGCGGCCCCCTTGGTCACTTTCACCTGCACCGTTGTGGCGTTGGAGGAGAGCACTGCCATGGACAGCTTGGGGTCAGCGAAGCCCACAATGTGCTTCAAGTCTGGGGCTATAATCAAGTAAGAGGGCGGGAAGGGTGCACCCTGGATGCCCTTTGGCCAAGTCGCCGTCAGCACGCACTCCCGCTCGGAACTGCAACCAGCGGTAGCCAGAACAGCAGCCAGCGGTTTCTGCATCACCATGGCCGCCGAAGCAGGTTCGGTTGTGAATGCCATGTCTTGCTGCCAGGCAAGCGTACCGTTCCAGAACCACACTTGCAGCTGCACAGGCTGCTGCCAGGCCGCTTCAGGCTGCATGCTGTGGGAGTACTTGGGGGCATCATTCACCAGCCACAGCTGCAGCTGCTGCACCCCAGAGCTGTCTGTGGCTTGCACCAGCTGGGCAGTCAGCGGGGCGTACACATTGCGGGCAATGCTGTGGGCGACCTTCCACCGCCCCCCGTACTCCACGCTTGACCAGGAGGCCCCCCCCCAAATGTCGTTGGCCTGCCAGTACAGGCTACCCATGGTGAAGCCCCCCTTCTGTGCATCCCCGGTGTCGCGCAGGCGGCGGTAGTGCTCCATCTCGTGCCGCATGCACAGCCCCTGCACCAGCTGCGACACCCACAAGGTGTCTGCAAACCGGCCATCCGGGAAGGAGCTGCTAGTGTTGGGAAAGGCGAAGTGCCGATCAATGAACGCGTCCAGCTGTGCCGTGCCGTTGGGGTGGTGCTGTCGCCACTTCATGAGGGGCGAATTCCAGTACGTTTGGTCGAAGGAGAACTGGTGCTGAAGGGTCGCCCAGGACGGCCATGACTGGAAACCGAACTCGGAGGCAAATCGGGCCCAGGGGAACACGCTGGCGTCCCAGCAGTTTGCGTCGTAGTTGTAAAAGTGCACGTCGCCTTGCAGCGGCGACCCGGGGTTTGCCGCCAGGGGGGCTGCCCGCGTCTCGTCGCCATTGGAGGGAGAGGACGCCAGGAAGAGGCGGCTGCTGCTGGGGTCGCCTGCCAGGGTGGCTGGCAGGATGGTGTCCCAGTATAGCGCCCGGTACATGCCTGCATACACGTCCTTGTGGTCGTAGGGCACCCCGTACCAATTGTCCACCAGGGCCACCTCGTTCTCGTTGTTCCCAGCCCACAGCATAATGCTGGGGTGGTGGGCTAGGCGGCGCACCTGATATGCCACCTCCGCTGCAACGTTGTCCAGGAACGCTGTGGTGTTTGGGTACAACGAACACGCGAACATGTTCTCCTCCCACACCAGCAGCCCGTGTGAGTCCGCCAGCTCATAAAACAGGTCACGCTGCCACAAGCCGCCGCCCCAGTTGCGAATGGTGTTGAAGCCTGCTGCCACGTAGCTCTCAAACAAATCCTCCATGTATGCAACGGTGATGCGGGACTCAAAGGCGTCTGCTGGGATCCAGTTGGAGCCTTTCACCCACACTGGGACGCCATTCACTGCAAAGTAAAAGGAGGAGCCGCCAGGCAGACTCTGTTGAATGAGATCCACCTGCCTTGCTCCAGTGGTCACAGTTCTCTCCTGCAGTGCGGTCCCATCAGCCCCCAGCAGCTGCACAGACACACTGAGCAGGGTGGGGGAGCCATACCCAGCAGGCCACCACAGGGGTGGCTGCGTCACATCCACTGAGCACTGCACATCCACAAACAGCTGGCCTTGTGCTGGCTGCGGCACATTGCAGCTGTGCGCAGCGCCCAAAGATTCAACTGCAACTGCAATGGTGGCCGTGGGCATGCCGACCACAGACACGTTTGCGCGCACTGTGAGCTGCCACGTGTACTGCCCTGCGTACTGCTGCACATCATGAGAGCCCCCAGGACCAGTAGCTGCTGCGTTGTGTGAAAATACCGCCGCCAGCGACGCCGGTGGGGCGAGGTGTGCACTCACATGCTGCAGCACGGCGCTGGGTGGGGCGGCCGCCGCAGCAGAGGCGACCAGCAGCAGCTCGATGTTCTTGTAGATGCCCACTGGTGCAAATGCAGGCCCCCAGTCCCATGAGAATGAACAGGGCTCAGTGCGCAGCATGTTCACGTGGCAGAAGCCGTGCTGGTCCTCAGGCCAACAGGTGGGGGGCACGCCCCACTGTGGCCAGTAGTCATCACTGGGGGCACCGGCAGCATCCACTTGCATAGAGCTTCCTCGCAGAGCAGCCCCTGCGGCGGTGGCAGCTGTGGCGGCGTAGTGGGCGTCGTATACTGCTGCTGCAGCCAGGGGTGTCGAGGTGAAGTGCACCGAAATGGCGTTATTGCCTGGCACCAGCAGGTCAGTCACCTCCACTTGCCACTGCCGAAACATGTTGTCGGCTGACAAGGCCTGCTTTCCGTTGATGTTCACTTGTGCAATGGTGTTCAAGCCATCAGCCGACAGCAGCACGCGGGCGCCTGAGCTGGACATATTGCTGGGCAAGGTGAAATTCCGTGAATACGTCCAATTGTGCAGCGCCACCCAATTGTACTGTGCGTCGCCGAAATTGGAGTATGGATCGCCGATGACTGCAATTGATAGGTGACAAGTGCAGACATACGAAGATAATCAAGCAGTCAAAAACATGAAGTGCAGTGCATTTGACGCAGCAAAGGCTTCTCCACTCACCCTTTTCTGCCATGAGATCCGTGTGAATTTGACCAGGAATAGTCGCTGAAATAGACACATTTCCCACATCATTGGTCACTTTCCACGGGCCATTGAGGCTAAAAGCTTGAGATGCAGTGCTAGCAGTGCATGCTCCGAGAGAAGCAAACACAGCAGCTGCTGCTGTGCAGCTGAGCAAGGTAGCGCTCCCTCTCATTGTAGACAGGACGGTTTTCTGGTGCCGTATCCACTCATATATCTAAGCAAAGTTTGATGTAATATAAGCTTGACCATGATGACGGAATCATTTCGTCAGAATGCTCACTCAAGTCGATGGGGGCGAAAGCTCTTCAAAAGTACACGATAATTGTTGCAGCGCTAGCACAACGAAGCTGCAAATTGGTATGAGCAAATCAAGAATTATGGTATTTTTCGCCTCTGTACGCTGAGCTGTCTGTGATCACAGCATCCCGTACTTGCTTTGTTGCCATGGCTTCCCCTGGCCAAGACCTGCTGGTTGTGCACCAAGCTCGCTTTTTGGATTTCAAACCCAAGCGTGTGACCAGCTTGAGTGTCTCGCCGTCATCAAAATTAGTAACAGTAGCCTACTCGACTGCGGAGGTTGTTGTGTTCAGGATTGTGGATAGCGCACACATTGTTCCAGTGCTTGTGAGTTGGCCACATGCGGAAATTGCGATGCGGCACTTGCTGAACACGGGCTCATGTATGTACTGTGCAGAGCCTGCCTGGATCTGATTCAGCGAGCATTACCACTGTGGCATGGCTCAAGGATAATAGCGAACGAGCAGACAAGGACGAGTTCAGTGACCGCTGCTTTGTTTCAGGTTTGTCCGGCCACATCAGCGAAATCGACTTTGCCCGTGGGGGCTACAAAAACAAGGTGCACTCTTACGGAGGAGCCGTGTGGCGCCTTGCAGCTAACTCAACTTCCCAGCAATTGGCTGCTGCCAGCGATGATGGGCGTGTGAACATTTACTCCACATCCGGCGGATCCTTGGCGTGGGAGACTGGCCTGTCTGGGCTGTCGGACCGAGCCTTGTCTGCTGCATGGCACCCCACAGAGCCCATCGTGTTTGCCGGTTCAGCCAGTGGCACCGTGTGTGGGTGGGACTTGCGCCCCGGCAGCTCCATGTTCGGCCGCGTGGCTATGCGCTTCACCCTGCCCTCCCCCGGCAAGGAGAGTTGCCTGGTGTGGTCCCTGGCTGTCCTGCGGGATTTCACAGTCGCCACTGGTGATAGCTACGGACAGGTGACGCTGTGGGACGGCCAAAGCGGCACCCCCCACTGCACTCTGACCCACCACCGAGCCGATGTGTTCGCGCTGGCCCTGTGGGAGGCCCCCCCTGGCGACGCAGCAGCAGGCGCCGTGGACGCTGTTCTTGTTGCAGGGAGCAACGACGGCAAAGTGAGCGTGATAAGCCGTCAAGGCATCGCGGCAGAGGAGGGCTCTGCTGCCCCCACTGCTGTAGGGGGATCCATGGGGGGTCCAGGGGCCCTCTCCCACCACGTCTCCACGTGGACTGTCACAGAGGAACATCGGGAACACTCCCACGATATCCGCGGCCTGGGCATTGCACTTGCACCCCGCGCCGTCTCTGCTGACTTGCACATGGCGTCTGCACACCGTCGGAACAAGCGAGCGCTGAAACGCGCGAAAGAGGCTGCCAGGCAGGCAGGCGCCACAGCGGCCAGCGTGGAGGAGGCCCTAGCTGCAGAAATGGCGGTGGTGGCGGGGCGTGTGCCCCTGGTCATCTCCGCTGGTGACGACGGCAACATCGTGCTGTCCTGTGTGGGGGCGTTCAACCGGGGCACCGTGGCGCTGCCTCCCCTCCTCAGCGCATCACAGGTGGCTGTGGCGTCAAATGTCGCTGGCAACGGCGACGTCAGTGCCCCCATGGGCCTGGCTGTGGTGCGTCAGCGCAACCACTTGGAGGTGTGGGGCCTGGGTGCATTGGCTGACGTGGCCGCCGCACGAGCAAGTGTGGTGACTGACCTGGAGGCCCCCTCCACGGCCAAGCACGCACTGAGAACACGCATGCTGTTCGCAGTGGCCTCTGCTGGGAGTTCGCACGTGGCTGCAGTCAGTGTCTCCCCCTGTGGGCGCCTGCTTGCCTATGTGGCGGACGAGGACCTACATGTGCTGCAGGTCGCACTTGACGAGGCGAAGCTCGCTGAGCAGGTGCCGGTGCACCGTGTACGGGTGGCGTGGAATGTCCCATATGGCCATGGCATAGCAGCAGTGCAGTGCCTTCCTGGGGGCACGTCCCTTGCCGTGGCCACCACGGATGGCTGTGTGACTGTGCTAAGCAGCTCAACTGGTGCGGCCGCTGCCGCCACATCTCAATCCGCCGCAGACAGCAATGACGAGAGCAGTGCATCTGGCTCCAACAGTGACTCTGGCTCTGACTCCTCCAGCAGCAGTGCCGGCTCTGCTGCCTCTGGGGCGGCCAGCGGCAGCAGTGACGAGGAGGGCAGTGACGCCGCCTCCGCCGCTGACAGCCACGACAGCGAAGCGGAGGGCGACGCGTCAGGCGCAGCCCAGGTGTTCCCTATGGCACCAGGAGTCACAATGCGGAAGATCAGTGCGTTCCGTGTTCCCTGTTCCGCTGCCACTTCCAACGCTGTTGCCCTTCAGGCGCCGGAGACAGGCGGGGACGCCGACTCAGAATCTGAGGACAGGGAAGAGCTGCCACCTGCAGAGAAGGGCGGTAAGCGAGGCACCAAGCGACGGAGCGCTGCGAATGCCGCAGCAGCGGAAGCGTCCAGTGCCAAGAAGCCCCGCCGTACCGTGAGTGGGGGGGGGCGGTCCGTGTGCACCTCCTTCGCACTGGGGGGGTGCTTGGTCGCATGCGACACGGCGGGGAAGTGGCTGGCCATCACTGACACTGCACACGTGGTGCATATCCTTTCCCTTGCTGCGGCTCCATCTACTGGCCCCAGCGCATACCACAAGGCCCTTCCCCGCTTGGTGGCCCACCCCGCCGCCCTGGCCTTCGCCCCCCCCGCTGGCAAGCAGGCAGCCGCGCCAGAGCTGGGCATTGTGGGCATCGATGGAGCACTGGCCACAGTGCACGCTGGCACTGGCATGCTGACCGCTTGGTCCCGGGAGCACATGGCGTCCCTCCCCGCGTATTACGTGAACCGCTTCGCCAGGGGGGCGGAGCTGGTCATGCTGACGTGGTATGGGCCCACCAAGCTGCTCATCAGCACGAGATCCTTCATCGTGGCAGTGGACACCACGCTGCCGCCCTCCTCCGCCAAGGGCGGCACCAACAAGAAGAGCACCGCCCTGGCGCAGGGCAGTGGTTCCCGCGCCCACAGCGCCGCTGCAGCGGAGCAAATGCTGGGCAAAAATGGACACGGCAGTCGAGGGGCCAATCCCAACTTCCGCATCAACTCATCCTATTCGTCAGTCATGTCGGTGGCTGTGCTTGGAGGGAACACGGGCGCGGCACCGCACCTGCTGGTCGCACAAGCCGACACCGGCAAGTTGGCAGCGGCTCTGCCCGCCGCCATCGCCCAGACCAAGTTTGGAAGCACTTGATGCTGCTGCACTGAATTCATTTTCACTGAAACTACTTCAAAGCTGCATGCCCTGTTTTCTTGATGTGGGTGAATAGTTTGTTCCGTGTTCCGAAACTTGCACCACACACTGCACAGTCAGTGCTGGCATCCCCCCCCCCAGAAGTCTT
>Ga0307982_1003549_pt1 | contig 12438 bp, 8 predicted proteins | sample OrgLakmetagen989_FD_201847 | JGI IMG/M metagenome (GOLD analysis project Ga0307982, IMG submission 201847) | Saline water microbial communities from Organic Lake, Antarctica - #989 | ecosystem: Environmental > Aquatic > Non-marine Saline and Alkaline > Saline | place: Antarctica: Organic Lake... | reverse complement strand
GGTGTGCACCCAGCAGCCATTCCGCACAGCAACCGCCTACGGCGCACGCACGCCAGCGTCATGGCGACCAGCACACACATGTGAATCGCAACTGCCGTCCCAGATACCAACCACCAGTGCCAGCCAACGACATCAACATAATTTACCTTGCAGTCTGACTTTGTCAGCCAGTATGGGTCACATGCACAACTGTCCTCGACACAAACACCTGCGCTAGTGCGTGTGCAAACGTATGCGCATGAACACAAATTCCCCAGAACGCTCACCATGGCCATGACAATTGTTTTCACAATGAGAGCTGGATGCGTGAATTTCGTCCATTTCGCGTGTGTAAAGCTATAGCAGAGCTGCCTCTGGTCAGAGTTGGCAGTTGAGCCCAACCCAGGTAGTCGAGAAATTATTTCGGGGAGAGAGTCAGAAGCGTGGCTTGAGGCACAGTACAAAGCACAGTACCGCAAAGAACCAGCAGGCAGAGCGCATACAGAAGGCCCGCATGTATGAAATGAATTTGCCTGCCGGTGTGCTTCGTCATGCTCATCCCTGTGGTGCAAACAGACCCCTGCAGCTGAGCCTCGAGGCAATTGACCGACCCACCGAACTTGACAGCGCAACGGCCACATGATGTGAATAGTGCCCAAGCCTAGGATATCCGTGCACCTCTCTGTGTGGATCCCCTCGCACGCCAGGGCATTGGGAGCTAGTGCGTGGAAGGGGAGGATGAGGGGCACGAAGCACCTTCCGTGCCTGCTGCAGGCACTGGGGTACGCGCGGAGAGGAGAGTGACACGAGTTGCCAAACACATCAGGGGATCGATCACTGGCACAGCACACCCTGCACAAGTTTCGTTTGCAGTCCACTGCAGCATGAGTGGCAGCTCCGTGCAGCCGGCGATGGCCGTGCTGCAGCCTCGAGCAACAAGGGATGACAGCACAGACAACAAGGTATCCTGTTGAATATCCCCTATTTTGCCAGCTTTTGCTGCGTCAATGCAGCGCTGGATTGCCTGAAGCTGCTGCGTGGAGGGGCTCAGCACGCAGACCTGCGCCTCCGCTCGTGAGAATGCTGCTGCACGAATGGCATCCTGATAGAGCCCCATTTGTACAGTTGCATCAGTTGCCAGGAGACCAATATAATACACTGGCTGTGTACCTGTGGAGCTTTCACAGGCACCTTGGCCTGGGGTGCTGTCGGCTGGGCCGCTGAGTGCAACCTGCACGGCTCGCTGTGCCGTGGCGTGGATCATGTCCACCAAGGGAATGCTCAACTGATTGGCAGCTTCGCGTGCAAATGTATGGCCTGTGTTGTTGATGCTGCCGACATGGGTGCAGCCTGCAGCTGCCAGTGCCCGGAATGTTGCGCAGTAGCCGGGCACAGGGCTGGGGCCCTGCCCCAACGCTGCCAGGCGAGCATTTGGAAGACGTGGGTTGGAAAACAGCATAAACGGCACATGGTGGTTGTCCTGCGTGGCTCCGGCTGCCTGTGCTGCCTGCACCATGCGCTGTGTGAAAGCCGCAGAGGAGGCAGGGCCAAGACCTCCAAGCAAGCCCACCAGTACAGAAGCTGCACAATGCTCATCTGCACGCTCGCTGTCGGAATCAATTACTTGACAAGGTTTTTCGCACGCTGCAATACTGCTCATTGCTGCGACAAATAGCGCCATACAACCACAATGGCAATGCGCAAGGCTGCTGCGGACGCGTAAACCCCAGGTATATGTGGGTGCTCATATGATACGCAAGTAAAAAAAATGAATATTTGGCTGTTCGCTGCTGGGCTGGACTCAGGGGGTAGAAATAGCCCCCAGCGCAGCGCCTGACCTGAAGAATACTTCTGGGTTGTGGCTTCAATCATTCATCAGAAGTGACACACTCTGGTGGGCTACGCATGTTCGTAAAAGCCTTGAAACGACGTTTAAACAGATCCGACTACGACACACTTGCTTGAAAGTGAAACGAAATCGCTGTTATACTGCACAGAATCTTGACGAAGAGAAAATTCTTCTTGTTTTTCGGACATGTCATTCTCCAATGGCACTTGCATGACAGATATCGACTGTAATGGGCATGGTGAGTGTCAATTGCCCGACTTCCTATTTTTCTTGTGTACGCTTTTTCCAGTGGAGCACATGATGCACCAACGAGCGCTGACTTGTTGTATTGGGTAGTTCAAAAGGCAATGACTTTCGCACCGGTGCCACTTTCCACAGGAGCATGTCTGCAAGATGGTCTATGTGGATGCTGGGAATATTTCGTGCAAAGCACCGGGTGTCGTGTGAATTATGTGGAGGTCATCAGCCCACAGCTGTAGTGGTCCCTTGTCTTTGCTGGCTGCCTCATTCAAGGCGCATTCGTACTAGCCTTCTCACGGCGCACCTTGCGAGCTGCATGCCCTACTGTCGACCCACCAAGCACAACGATTGGGAATCAGAGCCACGAGTGGCTCGGTGGTGTCTCTGTACACGGCAGCACTCAGCCTGCAGTCCCTAGTCAGCAGCGACAGCAAATGTGGAGGCATGCCGCTGCGTCCCTTTCCTGTGCAGGATCGATCTTGCGCATCGCTTTCTTGTTGCTACCTCGCCAACTTGCTGGCCAGCGCATGGTGTTGGTGATGCTGCAGTTCACGCGGCGCCTGCCGCAGGTCCTGTGGCTGGCAGCTTACCTGTGCATGCTGGTCGTGTGGCACGACCTCACACAGACACTGCACACGCATGCTGCTCCACATAGCCTGCCTGCTTCACGCCGTACAGCTGCCTTACGTATTCAGCTGTCTGTCGTTTTGTGCTTGCTGTGCGTGCTGCTGCCGGTGCTGCCGCTCACCACCATGGCTGCCTTCAACATGCAGTACCCAGCCTCAGCAGAAGCTGTGGACGCCATTATTGCGTGCTCATTTATCATTTTGTCCTTGTCTGCACTGCTACTGGCAGTACAGGTGGCTCGTGCACTGCGCTACCTTGTGCGCCATCCTGCTGCCGACCCCGCTGCACAGGGAGGCCATCCCGAAGCACGGCCCGCCCCGAAATGGCCGTTGCCCAAGCCGTCAGTGGTACATTATCCTGTATATATCCACTCTCAAGTGGGTGGTGGTGGCATGCCGGCCTCCCCAGACTTCTTGTCACTACGAGAGCAAGCCACACAGCGTAGCTTGGGCAGGGGCACCCACCCCACGCCCAAGCCCGCACACGCGTACCTGCAACGAACACAATCGCATTCTATCAGTATGTTCAAATGCAATCATATTGGTACACGCCCTGCCGCGCCCATGCGCCGTGTTTCCTCCTAGCAGAGCGGCCACGCCCCGCCGGCGGGGGCCACTGCACCATTCGTGCCAATGGTGCTGCCCCACCCAGCAGGAAACAACAACATGGACGCCGACAGCCCTATTCAACGCAGCCAAAGTATGGGGCAGGTCTGCGTGCAGAGACACGGTGCATCAGGGCGGGCACTCGTGCTCAGCGGGCACGGCAGGCCTCGCCAAATGCCAGCCTGCGCAGACTTCAGCTTGACAGAACGGCGCAAATTACAAGACAGACTAGCAGCGAGTCCGTCCTGTTGTGGCGATCCTGCCTTGCTCATAGACGTGCCATATGAAAATGAGCTCGCTTTCGGACAAAGTCTCACTTGGAGCCAGCTCCCACGGCAGGAGAGCACACTACAGCAGCTGACTGTAGCCGGTGAAGTATGTGCAGGGAGCAACGCTGTGAATCAACAACACTGCTCCCGCGCCTTGGCTATGGCTCTATGCAGCTGGGAAATGGACTACTTGGCCCATGGGGGAATTGTGAACGACGCCCGCTTGGACTGCCCCCCCCTAGACAGCGCCGAGGGCAGGATGCAACCTTTGCTGCATGGTGGTCATGATGCAGGAAGTGTCGTTTCAGACGCCCCTGCCAGTGCTTCGCCCCCTCTGCGGTGGCGCACAGCCACTACAACAGAAGCGGACTGCTTGCCTGCGAGGGGGCAAGTGGCAGAGAAGCTGGAGACAGCACCTGTAACGGGAAAGCATAGTGTCGCCGGCTCATGTGATTCCATCAAGTGGAGATGGCCCATCGCCCTGTACAGTGCTGCTGCTCACGGTGCCGCTGTTGAAGTCGGATGTGCCAGCCGTCGAGGCGCTCGCCCGGGTGAGCCTGTCTTCCACGCTTGCTGTACTTGTCACGCTTGTGCTGACCGCGTGCATGGTTCCCGTAGTAGTATTCCACATCAACAGCTCGCTGGCGCCGCTGCAGTACGTGGGGATTGACTTTGTTCTGCGTACTGCGGTACAGGGGGGCATCGTCACATTCCTGGCCCTGGCTGCGTTGTGAAGCTGCACAATGCATTCCACTACATAGACTACATCAATCTGGCTTGTCCCTGCTCGATCAAGGGGCGTGCCGTCAAGTATGACATCACGAAGCAGTCCCCCTTCTGCAAATCCACCGTCAGCTCATCCACGCCACTGCCAACGCTGAAGCCAGGAACCTCTGCTGTGAGCACCACAAACACGTGCTTGTCTAGCCTCGGCCCTGCTGTGATTGATTTATCTTGTCCCAAGCTCTTATACCTTGGTGGTATCTGGTCCAAGACTGCGCCTGACAGGTGCGTCCCAAGCAGTTTGACCATGTCTTCACAAAATACCTTCTCAGCAGCAGAAAGACGGGTATGAAGCAGGTGCTGCTGACTTGACAAGTGAAGCGCTTGATCTCGGATCTTGCACAGGCGTGTACGCATGTATGCTGCCAGCGCAAAACTAATCCTGTCAACATCTCTCTGTGAGTTTCAGTGGAGTTTCGCAAGCTGCAGGAGACTGCTTCAATTTTGAACATACCTGAAACAGCGCGGAGGTAAGGACTGCGTTTGGGTTATCCCTGCTTTTGTCAATGACTTGTTGCTGCACAGTGCATGTGCCGATTGATAAAAGCAGCGGCAGGCTTCACTTGCACCGGCTTCGACAAATCATTCAAAATCAAGCGTACCTGGCTGTCGGCCATCTCTTTCAGTGATGTCACGAGCTGTTCTTCAAACGGGAGCAGCTCTGGCGCATTCTGCAGTATCACCGCACATTTTGTTGCTCGTGTACATCGTCAGCGCGTTTATTATCTTACCTTTTCTGTGATCCAGGCAGCCTGAAGCGCGAGGACATCCCCGTTGACGAGTTCGCCATCCTCCTGAACCCCTGAAATGTCCAATGATGGCTCCTCCACATCATCAAAGCTAAAGTCCCCAGCACCTCCGAGGCCAGCGTCGTCAAACTTGGAGTCCTCAATGCCAGCCATGCTGGTCTGCACTATCAGCTGCTCCTTCACACGCCAGCGAGTAGCAAAACTGAGTCCTGTGTATTGGGCACCAATTACACACTGTGAAGTGGATATTTTGTTCTGCTCTGCTCTGTTTGAATAATGCCTGAATACGAAAAAAAACAGTAGTGGAATCGGGGCCCTGGGGGAAGCAATATGTTTTTCTACCCCCCCTGCCCTGCCTGCTGTGCGGCTGTAACACCCTTGTGAGTCTTTGTTTGACTGAGCATGATGGTGTGGAACAATTTTCAAACAATCTGATTGTTAAATAGCTCTCTGTAAACAAGAAATGTCTGTGTTTGGAAAATATAGGATCACAATTTTCAGAAACCTTTCATCGAATTCTCGTAGAACATTCTGCGCGAGGTAGAAGCTCTCACCATGGCTCTTCGACGACAAAACAGTTTGAACAAGTATGAAACGCATGTCAATGAACAACTAGATGATCTGGTCGCAGTAAGTAGTGTTATAAATGTCCGGAATTGTTACTGAGCGTGATGCCAGCGAAAGCGGAGCCGGAGCTGATGCCAAATTGATTGTATCCAGGCCGAAGCCCATACTTCACTTTTTATATTTTCAGGACGTGCGAATCCTCAGGGAAGAGGCCAAAAAACTGCATGACCAGTTAGATGTGTATGACGGACGTCTCGAGAGATTGCAGCATGATGATTTGTTGCCGAAGCTGGGCGAAGCTGGACAAGCCGACATCTCTGCGAAGTGCACATTGATTCGACAGTTGCTTGACAATATCACCATCAATGTCGCACCGGTTCGGGCACCCGAGCAACTTCGTGATTATAATAAAGCCCTAGCCGTACTGGACAGCTTGCGGCAGGAGCTGGGCGCAGCTGGTGCTGCGTCAGACCTCTCCACCGTGCAGCACTGTGCGGAGCAAATCGCACTGAATGCCAATGCGTGCGAGCCAGAGCCCGTCGGGCCAATCAACTACAAGTACCAAGGAGTTGTATTGGGCTGCACTAAGGATGACCAGAAGCAGCTGCGGAGGCAGTGGCGGGCGCTCAAGGAGCAGGCATCCCGGGCTGTGCAGCGGGCACAGGAGGAAGCCGAGGCAGCCGGCAGCAGCACTGCAGCGCAACATGCAGCTGCAGTCCCACCCCCCATTCCCCCAGTACGTGTGCCCACACAGGCAAGTGCCACCAGCATGTCCTCTGGTGCCGCCGCTGGCCCCCTCATCCCTGTTGACAGCGACGGGGAGGAGGGCACCCCCCACTCCCAGCAACCACTGCCTGGCCGCCCATACAGACCTGCACGCCAACATGCCCCACAGCAGCAGTATACCACAGGGGTTGGGGACGCGTACCCTTCGCAGCAGCAGGGTGCCAGGTATCAGCAGCCTCGGCAGCAGCAAAGAGCAGGCCCCTTTCAAAGCATGTTTGGGGGGGTGCCATACGGTGACGGCTTCGAACAAGCAGACCCGCATGTTACACGCCGGCAACAGCAAGAACAAAGATTGCGTGACGAGCAAGAGTGGCGTCGACAAATGCAGCAGCAGCAGCAGCAGCAGCAGCAGCAGGCTCGAGCACGCCAGCAGCAAGGGCGCCGTCGAGGAGGGGGGGGGCTGTTTGATGATGGGTGGGGGAATGCATTCGGGGGCAGCTTTTGGTGAATACTCCACCCATGCAGCACGGGCTAGACAAGTATGATAGCAATGCATTGTTGCAATTGACTCAAGCTAACTCCTGCGTGCTGAACCAGGCTGCGAACTCCACGTACAAATTCAAGTGTAGAATGGTTTCCGCCAAGTGAAGGTCGAAAACCAAGCGCTGCCGCCCCCCAGCAGACAGATCCAGGCTCTTATTCCCGGAAGATGTGGCACTGAATCCTGGGGATAGTGCGGAGGGCCTGTTGGACCTGCCCGCAGCCGCGGCGCCCAGTGCCGTTGAGGCAGCCCGGGCCAGCAGCAAGCAGTCCAGCAGATGTGCAAGCAGCTCTGAGAAGTCTGCAAGCATATGTCCACTCTGTGGCGTTTCCTTGTGCTCAGCGGGCAGCTTGCGTGTGTGCTGGTTGGTGGTTGCAGCCTCCAACGCAGCCTCCAGCGGCCCTGCATGGCCTGCCTCTGTGCCCCCATCCACACCAACATCAGCTCTGGCGCGCAATGGTGGCAACACTGCTGCTAGTGCAGACATCTTGACATCTCTCCAAGGTCGTGCAGTTGCAGCTGCCTCGTGCACTTGCTGTAGCAAGTGCTGCACAGAGTGGCTGTCCTGCTCTGCAGCCCAGCGAGCAGAGGGAGCAACTGCAGCCCGGCGAGCAGAGGGGGCAACTGCAGCCCAGGATGTGCCGTGCTTCGGCCCCGAAGCTGATGGACGCGTATCGTCCTGGCCCAACAAGGCCTGAATACTGGGGATGGGGTGGGTGACCAGTTGCCAAAAGCGCAACGGCTGAAGGGTGGGGCCGTCCAGGGGGGCGCTGCTGCTGCCGCCGCCTGCGACTGCTGACCGCCGCAGAGGCAAATGGGCGCCTGGTGTCTGCTGCAAAAGCAACAGGTGGTCCAATTTGTAGGAATCAGTATCATCACGACCATCGGTAACTGCGCCGGATGGGTTCCACAGAGACACCACCTCCCCAAGTATGAAGCGCACATCCGCTGGGCTGGGACAGCAGCTGCTTGCTTGCAGCTCTGAGGCAGTGAACTGCACTTGAGCAGGCACGCCTCTGTCGGGGCCCTGTAAGAACTGCTCAGCTGCTTCTGGCCCGAGGGTAGCCTGCACAGCATCCACCTGCTGCGCCTTGCTTCGAAAAGTGGTTTTGAGCTGCTGCATGACCATTAGCAGACGCAGGCAGTCACCCATGCAGCCGTGGCTGCTGGAGATAACAAAGCTGGCCAATCGCCCATACAGCAGTGAGGCCCGCTGGGAGCCCCTGGGAGCATCCCCATCGATGGCCCCTCCCAGCACATTTCCGAGGGGGGGATCCAAGCAAGGCACTGTAGGCACCCAACCACCCACTGCATGCACTTCAACTCCAGCACTTCCACTGGACATCTGCGAGCTGCCTGTTGAGCCCATGACATCGGCGGTCGTTGACGCTCCTCGAGAGCCTGCCGTCATCACGCTGTCTGCGCGCTGTGGGTCAGACACGGCTTGCGACTCAGCTGCAGATGCGCCAACACGCAGCCACGCTGGGGGCTCCAATCGTCTGCATGCTGCCCCAGCCGCTGCCATGGCCTTTGCAGATGGCACCGAGCGGCTGCTGGACGTATGGCCGTGCTCCCAACCGTAGGCTGCCGACTTGGAGGCCGCAGGAGATCGGCGCACCTCGCCAGCAAGCGCAGCTTGGGAGCCAGCGCCCGGCTGCAGGGGTGCAGATGCCAAGAATGAAAATCCCTCCACGCTACGGGCAATGTGCCATGCCACAAACATGAGCAAGCGCTGGTACAGGGCATCCCACATGATGGCCCACTTGCGCCTCAAGTGCCCCTGCAGGCAGTACTCCTCGCATCGGGAAATGAGAATGGCCACCTGGGATCGGATGCTGTTCCACGCACTGGTGCTCTTCAGCAGTCCTTCGCCACCTAGGCCTGCTAACACGTTCTCAGCTCCCTGTCGGCCTGTGGGTGCTGCGTCACCTGCAGCGGTAGCGGCACCGTGCAGCAGTGCAGCGGATGCGGTGCTCCAGACGCCACGTGCACCTGCCTGCCTCCCCATGAGACATTCTTGCATGACCCCCAAACTGAACATGTCGGCTTGTGCTGAAGCACCCACATCCCGGGGGGCAGGGATGCTCAGCCGAGCCTCCCCCACCTGCCCCCCGAGAGCCAAGTAGTCTGCCAGCGACAGCACGCCCAGCAGGGCTTCTCTTGCACCCAGCCGGGCAATTTGGTGCACAGAGGTCACTTTCAGTTGGGCACAGCTTTCAAAAAACGTGCGCCCAATGACCGCCATTTGCGCTTCGAAGCTTGGCACGGGCGTGAGAGGGGGGGTGTCCTCAACCTCACAAGAGGAGCCCTCCCGCGCTTCACCTGCAAAGGAGCCTGCGTTTGGCACCTGAGAATATGCGCCGGGGTGTTCTTTCGTTGTTGACCACTCAATGGAAGCATCCTCGGAGCCGGCTGGGTCTGCTGGCATGGAGTGCTCTGGAGTTGGGCGCTGCTCAGGCTTATCGCCAAGCATTGGCCCAGACCTTGGGGGCTGGCGCCACTGGGCTTGCTGGAGCACATTTTCAACACGCGGTTGAGATGCGCTCACGGACTTGTTTTGTCCCCAGTGCACCTGGGCTCTGGGCTGGCCCTGGGCGCTGCCTGCTTCTGCTCGCTCTGCAGCCGCGCTGATGCCGCGGGAAAAACGAAGGGTGGACGCGACGGCCTCAGTGGCTGTTTGGTGCTGCCTGCTGTAGGACAGTGCAGACTCTGCTGTCCCTTCATCAAAATCCTGCTGCTTGGGCTGGTGGGGCTGTGTGAATGCTGCAGCACCCACGTCAGCGTCTGACAGGGTGTCGAAGTCTGACACATCGTCCTCCACGGAGGACGAGTCAGAAGCGTACGCAAAGTCTCTTTGTGTTTGCTGCTGGGTTGTTGAGTGGTGCTGGCTGTCTACCAGAGCCCTCTGCCGCCGCTGCTGGAGCTGCGTGTTGTGCTGCAGCCGCTGCACCTGCGCATGTGTTTCTCGGTCCCTCACCTGACGGGCGGTGGTAGGGTTTGAGACATGCTGAGCAGCTTGATGGCAATGCCCTGGCTGCAATGAGTGCTTCGCTGATGATCGCTGCCCACCAGCCACTTGTTCGCACGCAGGGCAGTGACGAGACCTGCTGGTGGCCCCCGCTCGTGTGTGGGCATGTACTCCTTGCACTGTGCGCTGCACAGCCACGGACCGGTGTGCAGCCCGACCTTGATGCTTTCTCATAGCAGAGTGCGGATTTTGGTCAGTGGGGTAGAACACGTGTTTTGGTTTTGCGGCAGGGGCCGTGTGAGGAGCAGGAGGCCTGGGGGCGGCGCGTTGCAACGAACGCACATGAGATTGTGAGGGCAAATCCGAGGCGACTGCACCGTAGCACAGGACAGGCTGCTGCTTGGGGTCGTCGATGTCAACACTGTCGTCGAAGTGGTGCCAGTGATGCACTTCAGTCGCTGTGGTCTCTGCCTCAGCAGGACGGGCGACTGGCTGCACAGAGCGAGGTGGCTGCACTGCTGCACCAGCCCACATGACCCTTCGCCACTGTAGCCAGGCACGCAGCACTGATTTTTGATTCAATCGGTTCTGCACAATATTCGCCATGCATACGCAGAGCTTCATCCATGCTGCATTGTGCTGCTTGCGCTGCAGCAGCAGTGGCAGCACATCTGCCCGGCGCACAGTGTACAGCTGCATGCTGCACATTCGCCAAGTGTCGAATGCACTCCGCATGCCTTGTGTGGCAGATGACAGCTTCATGCGCAGTGTTGTGAATCGGAGCGCCTTGAACAAAGCCCTGGCCCTGGATTCTGCCTTCATTGCTGCATGCTGTGCGTGCGTCTGCTGGGCGTGCAGCTCCGCGTGTGCCTCCTGTGCAGCAGCCTGCATGGCATCCTGTAGCTGTGCATTCTTGCGATGGGCAAGCTTCAACATGAGCTTGGCCAGCGCTAGTTTTTGTTTGGTCTTCTTGCCCTCACATGCGCTTTCCTGCTCCAGGCGTGCCAGTTTGCACTTGAGATCCTGGCGCTCGCCGTTGCTGTCTTGCAGCTGCTGGGCGAGTGCGTCAGATTGAGCCTCTGCTGCAGCCCTAGCCGCTTTGGACGCTCCAACTTGCTCCATTCCTGCACTGCCTCGGCGCATCTCTGCACGCAGCTCCTCCTGTGCTGCGGCGAGCAAGGTCTGCAGCTCCGAGACCCTGCGCGCCAGGTCGCTGCTGCTGCTGGCCTCGCCCTTGAGCCGCTCCACTTCCCGGCGGGCCTCCTCTGTGAGATTGCGCTGCTCCAGCACTGCTGCAGCACGGTCGCTGTGCATGCAGTCGTGCAGGCGAGATAGCTTGGACACCTCGCGCTCCAGCTCTTGCACGTGAGCTTGGCTGCTGGCCAGCTGGCCACGCAGGTCAGATGCCTCCTGCTGGCTCACAGCAGCGCGAGCATTTGCGGCATTTAATTCAGCTGACAGCGCTGCGATGCGTCTGGCTCGCTCCTCCAGGTGCTGGTGGCGCTCTTCTTCATCAGCTGCCCGGGCATGCTCGGCCCGCTGCAACTGCAGCTTCAAGTCCCGTGTTTCATCCTGAGCTGCTAGCAGCAACCGGGACTGAGAAGCAAGGTCTTCTTGAGAAGAGGTCAGCTTCTGTTGCGTGGTTTTGTGTGCCTTGCGTTGTGCGAGTATGGCTGACTGCAGGTTCTCGTTCAGCCCCTCCAGCTCCAGCATGTCCTCCCGCCAGGCGTCCACATACTCAGCAGTCAGCACACTACGCTCACGAGAGAAGGCCAAGTTGGGAGGCAGGTATGCTTCCCACTTGTCCACAGTACTGAGGTACCGGGAGCTTGGCAGATGGCGGTTATAACTGGAACGAATGGCACTTTTGGCTGCAAGGTCGTGGGCAGCTCGATCTGACGCTGACAGGGCTCTCGCTTCTCCTCCTACGGGGCCCCCAGCAAGTCCAACATATGAATCGTTTTGCGCTGGGTGTGCTGCTGCAACACTTGAAGCAGATTTGGACTCCATGATGCAGGTTGGCAGGCTCGCGCTGGTCGCTGCGACCTGCGAGAAAGCTGGTTGGACTCAAAGGGATGCACTCAGCCTGTACAAGCGCAAAATGGATCAAAGTGCAACAGGTGTTTAATGGCTTGTAAGAATATTCAGCCCTCGGCACGACTCACCTGGTGTGCAGAACTATTGCGCAAGGCTGTGTAGTTGAGAAGTACAAACTTGCCTTGCATTCGGTGCGCGATGCTGCCGGCAGGTGATAATAAACACGAAAAAAATATTGTAAGATTTGGGAACCCATTTCCATGTCAGAAGCGTAAACACAAGCCTTGACCCAAACAAAGGCGCCGCACCCCCCTTCGCTGACACACGCGGAATTTGGAAAGCATTTTGGCACAGAATGCCAGGCAAATATGGCTGTCAAATGCAAACTCACTGAACTATAGCTCCTGAAATAGATGTAGAATTAAACATTTTGGTAGTTCGGCGTGATGGAGTTAGTTCCTTACTGCCCAACTCCACATTATGTGGGAGAGCTGCCGG
>Ga0307982_1003548_pt1 | contig 12440 bp, 6 predicted proteins | sample OrgLakmetagen989_FD_201847 | JGI IMG/M metagenome (GOLD analysis project Ga0307982, IMG submission 201847) | Saline water microbial communities from Organic Lake, Antarctica - #989 | ecosystem: Environmental > Aquatic > Non-marine Saline and Alkaline > Saline | place: Antarctica: Organic Lake... | reverse complement strand
ATTGGTGCTGCGGTAAACCTCTCACAAGTTTTGATATCCTGCATACCCCCCTCTGAGCGGGGTCAAGGGATTGCGTGCCTCGAGCTCGGTCGAGTTGATTTCGCTAGAAAATACATTACATACACAGCATATAGCAAGTGTACTTTTGCATTACCGCCAAGTCTCTGCTGGATTGCAGCACTGTTACCTTGCGGTCAACGGCTGACAGCTAGTTGCTAGCGGCAGAGAAAGTCGCAGCGACACGCCAGCCACCCGGCCCGCTGCATTTGCACTGCGGTGACCGTATGGCGGCACCAAGCACCCGAACAGTCTCTGCGACAGATCTGGCAGCCTGTGAATTGTGGCTGCCGTTAGTCATCACCCAAAACTTCATCAGGCTCAATGCAGGTGCCCCCGGCGACAGCTCTGCAGGCTTTCATGCATTTCTCAAAATGATGCTGCTGCGGGTGCGGGGGAAGCTGTCTGCACAGATCCTGGAAAGTGCACTGGCAACATTCATGAAAAGTCGCGCGTTTGCTGTCGTGAGAGCACCGCAAGGTGCTTTCGACGCCCAACGGCTGCGTGCGGTATTTGACACCGCTAGCGCCGAGTTGAGCATTGCGGCAGAGGAACTGCCGCCTGTACTCGCAGCATGCATCAACGAAGGGAATCGTGTGCTTCTGCAAGTTGCCTCTGGTTTGAGGCAGCCCCCCCACACCCCCCCTGCGTCGACCCCCTCGGCACCCAGGGTGCCACGACGGCTTGCCAGTTTGCACGCTGGTGGTGCAACGGGAGGGGCGCCCCCCCCAACACAGGCACCCGTATCCCGCCCCTCATGCTTCTCGTCCACCACTCCTGCCTGGCTGGTCGCTGCCGACCGGGCCTTCTTCGCCCTGGATTGGCGTCGGCGCGGGGCCCTGGGCATGGATGCGCTGATGAACTGGGCATGCATGGGGCCACGAGCGGCGGCGTGGGGCAAGCAGCAGCAACACTGGCCCGAGATAGTGACTGGCGCAGCCGCCACCATGGCCTGTGAGCGCCTGCTTGCTGGCACGCGCAGTGTCGCGGCTGCAATCGGTGCCCCACCAAGGGCCGCCAGCTTGCGAGGCGCCCATGCTGGAGATGCTCCCAGAGCAGGCGGCCAGCGCTCCAGCAGTGCCTCTCGCTCACGAAGGGGTCGACCACGGGAGATCACGGGGGGTATGCAGCCCCCCCCCCTTACCCCCCTGCCCAATCTGCAGTTCAAGGTTTGGGCCCTGCAGCATGGCACAACGGCAGCAGACCTGCAGGAGATGAGCGAGACATGTCATCAATGGGCGCAACATACGCTGAATTTGCCACGGGCTCGACGAAAGGGGGGTGGCAGCGGCGGGGAGCCCCCCTCCTCAAACCCCACGAAAACCTTCCGCGGCCCCTGGGCATTTGCCCTGCAGGAGGCTGGGGCGCATCCGTCTTTGACGGGGGCAGTATCTCCAGCTGTATCTAAAGCGCTCCTCGATTGGTGTTCTGTCCAAGGCGAGGCTTGTGTTCTTGCTGCGGAGGGCTGGGCTCCGGAACAGCTGGCTGCCTCCCTGCACTCTGCCTTCGCGCTGCACCAGAAACGCTCCCTACCCCCTGCAGCACATGTGCTGGGGGCGCAAGCCACAGGGGTTGGAAGTGTGCCCCTCAGTTGGTTTGGTCTTCTGATGGGGGTGTTTAGGGGGGGCATCGCCGCGTTGGCCCAGGCTGCAGTGCACTTCCATTCCCAGACCAGTGCTGACTCAACAGACACCTTGAGTGATACCTTGAGCACTAAACCACAGCAAGGCTATGTCTTGGGTGTGCTTTCTGCATGCATGGATGCTCCAGGGGGCACCAGCACCTACAAGGCGCGCCGCAGAGCTACCAGCGTGGGCAGCGCCACCTCGACCCGCAGTGCAACCTCAGGCGTGTTCGGTGTTCCATCTTCGCTCAGCAGCACAGAGCGCGCCGGCAAGATTACAGCGACGGTACCGCTTTGGCTGCCCAGGGGGGGGGCTGCGCGGCAAGTCCGCACTGCTACCCGCACAGTGCTGGCTCGACTGGCTACACCAAAGCATGCCGCCACATCGGCAGACACAAGTGCAGCTGCAAGTGTGGATGCACCAAACAGCACAGCTACCGCGCTGGATGCAATTGCGGCTGGAGGTGCACAGCCGGCGGCGGCTGGGGCAGCAGGGGGGGGCATGCCTGGCTCAAAGGGGGGGGGTAAAACGCCCCGACAGGGGGCACCGCCCGCAGCTGCCGCAAAGCCTGCCGTGCGGTCGGTCAGAGCGTCGTTGGTTTCTGTCCAAAGCAAGCCCACAACCGATGCCCCGTCAGCCAAGGCAGCAGAAAGACCCCCCCATACACCCCCAAGCAGCACGGCTACAGCCCCACCCCCACCGGTCGCCGTGGCACCTCCTGCAGTCATAGATTCCCCAGGGGAAGGACAGCAGCCAGCACTGCGCGTGCCGGCCACGGCACTTCTCCCCCTCCTGTCCCCTGTGTCTGCCGCCTCACCCGTGTCGGCGGCCGATGTGCGGGAACTTGGGGCCCTGCAGGAGCTGCTGGCGGCGGCTGAGGCGGCAGACATCGAAGTGTCTTCCCCAGGATATCAGTCCCCCTTTGCGGAGCCAGGGGGGGGCAGGGGGACTATACCCCCCGCAGGAGGGGCCAACTCACCCCTTCGCCGCTCGTTCACGGGCCCCCCCAGCATGCACCCCCTGCCCATGCTGGGGCCCCAAGACCGCTCATTTCCCACCCGTGGGCAAGGCACCATCCACGCACTGGACACTGCAAGTGCGGGGAATTCGCAGGAGAGCCTGTCAGCAGGCGATACCGATGCCCATGCACCGCCATGGGCTGCCGCAGTGCGCAGCTTACCGGCGGCCCAGCAGCCTGAGGCCGCGGTGCTGTGTGCAGCGCTGCCAGTCGCGTCCACTGCTGTGAAACGGGCAATCTTGGTGCAGATCCAGGAGCAGTTCCCGGACATGCTCACCGCACTACAGGGCTCTTGGCTGTCTCTGAGCTCTGCCCAAAGCAGCCAGGGGGAGGGGGGGTCAGACGAGCCCCCCCCCCAGTGGGGGGGGTTCGATGCACCCCCTCTTGGATTTAAACGCTCCCGGGCACTGTCAGTGCAGCTCCGAAGCCAGGCAGCAGGCACCACTGGGAAGCGCGGATCGTTGCGTCCGTCTGGGGGGGGGGGCGTGGGGGACTCGGGGCGCTCCGCACTGCTGGAGCGGGCAGCAGCCAGCGAAGCAGGCTCCACCACGGACGGAGCAAGCAGGGCCAAGACCACGGTGCATGGGCCCATGGGTGGGACAGACCGCCGACAGCAAGTGACTCGCATGCTGGAAGGGGGCAGTGCTGCAGGCAAGGCCCCAAGAGTTGCTCCAGGGTCTGCGCCCCGTGTGACCCCCCTTGCGTCGGTTCTAGGGGGGTGTGGAGACACTGGCACAGTAGATTTGGACCGAGGCGGTGAGTCTGTCGAGGGCAGTGATGCCACTGACAGCTGGGACGGCGGTGTCTCCCAAGCTCCTGGGCGCTTCCGAGCTGGCACGGCGGGCTCTCTGTCTGATGGCGAATATGAGGAATTGGAGCTGGCGGCTCGAGGGGGTGCAGGGGGGTCAGTCCGCATCACAGTGGCTGGCACACAGGGCACCATTGCACTCTCACAGGTGCATGCCCGCGCCGTGGGCGAGGTTGAACTTGGAGGGAGTGTTCGGTTTTCAGAAAGCCCTGCCCGTGGGCGAGCGCAGTCTGAAGCCGGGGGCGTGGAACACACAAGCGACAGATCCAGCCCGCGGCCGGACGGTCCACCCCCCTGCGGAAATACCTCCACTATGAGGGACGTTGCTGCTGTGGCTCCCTCCTCGGGGGACTCCCAAGGCACCACGCCACAGGGGAGCGGAGGCAGTGGGCCCATGCAAACCGTGCCTGAGGTAAGGGAAGCCACAGCACGCGGCTCCTCTCACTCAGAACACAGCACGTGCAACAACAGCACGGATTTTACGACCGACACACACGATGAGGGCAGCATGAGCTCTGTAAGGGGGTCCCCAATTCTGAGCGAGGGGGCGTCGGATTCCACTGAGGGCCTGAATACCAGCCTGCAAGTATCTAGGGCATCCCCAGAATTGCCCTCTGCACCCCCTGCAGTGCCGCCCCTGGCCAGCGACTTGAGGGTGGCCAGCATCATTGCACAAGGAGGGGGAAGGGAGGGGGCCCCCAGGGGATCCCCAGGGGCCGAAGCAGCTGCCATACGCATCGCTGAACAGTTGCTGAGCCCCAAGGCTGCAGGGCCCAGGCAGCTGGCAACACCGCCAGGATCTCACCGCCGCACCCGCAGTCTGGGAATGAGCCCTCCAGGGGGGGCAAGGGGGGGTGCCTCCAAAGGGAGCGGTAGAAATGGGCCCCGCTCTGGCAAGAATCGTGCACGGACATCCACAGAAACGGGTCTTGGGTTCAGCGGATTTGGTTTCGTATCAATCCCTGAGACCCCCCACCATTACCCTCCTGCGGGGCCCATCGCCTCGTATCACGCTGCACCCAGGGACAGCGACACATGGTCTTTATCACCGCGTTCCACGAGGCTGGATGTCCGTGCCTCCCCTGCCCAGCTGCCTGGCGGCGGGGACAGCGGCCGGCTTGTGCGCCGAGGCAGCGGGGTGAAGCAAGGCCCGTGGGGGGGTGGCACCCCCCTTGCACAGCAGCGTACCAGTCACCAGTCACCAGCACTATCACTATCACTGCCGCCAGCTCTGTCCCGGCGGAGCAGTGTAGGCGCTGCCGCAGCAGGCGCCGCCGGTGGCTCCAGGTCGCATCGCAGCTCAAAGCTGAAACTGGCCAGTTCCCAAGCCAGCATGGTGGCACGCCTGGCAGGCCCTAAGAAACCACCGGCTGGGACAAGTGCGCTGTCTGCAAGTGCTGATACTGCCGTGGACAGTTCTGCGCTGCATCCCAGCGGATTCGCCACAAGCCTGCGGGGCAGCGGCAGCAGCCGGTCGCCCAGGCGGCGGCAACGGCCGAAGCACTTTGCGTGAGCGAGCGGTGCTGTGCGAATTGATTCACATTAATCACTGTACACGTATTCGTTTGAGATCGCACGCTTAAAAGCCGCCTCCCGAGGCTACTTTCTGCTCTGTGCCGCATATACCGCAGCCCATACTGAACTCCTCTGTGCCGCCGTTGGGGGGGTGCTTCATACGCAGCGAACATGAAGATGCCCCCTTACACTGCTTGAAAGAGCTCTGTGGCTTGCCAGCCAGCCCCGTCTTGTTGTGTGTGAAGTGGCATGGCTCGCAGAAGGATGTGGTGCCCCAACAGAACCACACCGCTGGCGAGCAGCAGAAACGGCACTTCCGCTGTACAAACTCCTTACCATGGGTACTGCAAGTGCTGACACCCTTTGCATCAGGTCGACAGGAGCCACACACCAGCTCTTCACGCTTGAAGCTGCCATCAGCACCCACTGCCGCCGGTGCCCCGCAAGCCCGCATTCCCCCGAAGTACGGCTTCTTGCACTTGAAGCAGGGGTAGTACGCGAAGCGGTGCATGGCGTATTCCAAGGGCTTGTTGAAAAATTGCCCCCCCGCTTTTATTATCTCTGGGGCCTTCTCCAGATTCTCAAATTTGAGGCGCTGCAGGGCCTTCTCCTCCAAGGACACTTTTACACTCATGGCGTCCTGGTATTCAGGCAATGCGTCCAACAGCGGGTGCTTCATGAGCTGCTGGCACTGTGGACAATTCAAGAAGCCAAATGTGATGCGAGCGCCGGACCAACTGCCGTTGATTTTCTTCTGCACGCACTGCCAGTGCAGCACGTGCCCGCACAGCAGTTGGACACTGGGTGCTGCACTGAGGCCCTCCACATAGCAAATCGTGCAGTAGTCATCTCCGTTAGATATGGGGGGTGCGAGACTCAGCAGACTTTGTAGGGCTGCCTGCTTCTTGCCTTCTTCGGCTGAAGCTCGATTGCGCCCCCGCCGAGGACGGCCAATAGCAGGCGGTGTGTCCCGCTGCACAGTGCCCGCACCCGCGGCCTCAATGCACTGCAGCTGCAAGCATGGCAGATGCACTAGCTCATTATGCACCCCTCCACATGCGTGGCCACAGGGCAGAGTGTGTTTGCACGCGTCAGCCCAACGCTGCTTGCACTCGTCGGAGCTGCACACATCTGCAGCACCGCCGCCGTCTGCCGCCCCTGCGTCCAGGGCCTCCCCACAGAAACGGCACTTTGCAGCGCACTGAAAGACAGCGTGCTGCTCACATGTCCTTCCCAAGTGGTATGGCGCCGCGTTGCATTTTGTACAGAAGCTGTTGCTGCACCCAGCGCACCGCAGACGGTGCAGCTCCTTGTGCAGCAGTGCCGCGAAGCTGATTGCAGAGCCATTTGAATTGCGTGTGCCCGCCAAAATGGCGGAGTTTGCTGCGCTACGGGCATTAGCTAGGCTCTGCTGCTCCATGAGCATTCGGTGCCCGCATCCTTCGTGGGGGCATGTCACAAACAACTCCCCCCCTCCTTGGGAACTGCCACCCCCGCCCCCTAAGGCCTCTTGAATCATGCACTGTTCATATGCTGCAGCTGCGGCAGGTGGCAGGCATGGCGTGATGTGCTGTGGCAACCATCGCTTGCCGCAATCCGCCAGCAAACACTGCAGGCCCTGTGTGCCCCCCCCCTGCACAGCCTCCGCCACAATGCTCTGCACACAGGTATGACACACCACGTGTCCACACTCTAAAGGTGCTCGCTTGTCTAGGGGTACCTGCTGTGAGCACTGCATGCAGCATGGGAATAAGGCAGGCGCAGCATCCTGAAGCTGCAAGGCCGATACTGCCCCCCCTCCCCTCGCCACCCCCCCCACACCATCAGCGGAGCTGTCGTGCAGCGCAACCAGCGCAGATGAATCGCTACAGTAGGAGAGTGTCGTGGAGGCCCCAACTGGGGATGCCGACTCTTGTGAGGCGTCGCGGGGGGGGGTCAACTGGTAACCCGAGGCCGCTGAGCTGTGCAGAGGGGAGGTTGATGGGAGTGTACCCTGCCCCCCTGCAGCTAAAAAAGCTGAAGTGCCGTTGCTGGCAGCTGCGCTGCTTGGTGCAAGGGCGGCGCTGGCGGCAGCGGACGGCGCCATTCGCTGGGTGTCCTGCAGCATCAATGCAAAGATGCGAGCCGACACTTGGTGCTGGGTTACATCATCACTGGCAGCAGGCGCTGCGCGCACTTCCACCCTTCCAGTGCTAGTTATGTCCATGGCCCTGTGCAGGCACCGGAAGGTGGCGGCGGGGGGGGGCATGCTGGCGGCAACAAGCGATGCGAGGCGTAGGCCCTCGTCGGCATTGCAGCGCTCTGCCAGCTGCAGGAAATGCTTGAAGCTTTGAAATGCAGCGCGCACGTTGCGCGGGGACGCCGATGCGCTTCGTTTGCGCGCCGGCGCTCGCGCTGCGCTGGAAAAGCCCGACTGAGGGACGAGACCGGCCCGAGCGGCAGAAGCGGATGCAGAGCTGTGTGGGTCTTGACCTATATGTGGCATGTCGCTTGACGAGCATGCACTGCTCTCAACGTCATATGTTTCCTGTATGTCTGGAACATTGTGTCTTTGAATGGCCACCTCAGCGGGCTGGATTTTTTTCTGGGGAGCTTCAATTATATTTGCACTTGAAGCTCTATTCGCGTCAATACTGTGTTTGACCGGTCGAATCGAACGCAAAATAACATTTATATCTTCGTCGCTGTCGTCGTCAAGATCCTGCATACCATACACAGCATTTCTCATGTAGACGGGCTTCAAATTTCGAGAAATCTTGCTTACCACGCAACTGTCAGGCGAAGGAGCTTTCAGCCGGCGCTGCTTTCGAGCACCAAACGAACTGCTGGCATATGACTGTATGGTATAACATGTATACATGGCTGCAGCGCGTTCAACTCTGCGTGTGGACGCACCAGTGGAGGCGAGGCTGAGCCCACAGATTGATTGTCCACACAGAGGATATCATCAGTGCCCCCAGCGGCAAGCTGTCTTGGGCGCTGACGTTTACCGAACCTGTTAACAAAATTGCTGTTCGGTGCGTTGAATTGCACGCCACTGCGTCCTTGCAATGAGTTCACGCCCCTCTCGAAAGAGTCCATGGCAGGCTTCCCCTGTCTAAATGCCACGCCACGAGGCCGTGCCAAAATACATGGACACGCACGAACAGCTCTGCACCTACATGCTCAGATTTGGTGTAATTTTGCGGGCACAAAACTAGTGGCAGTTTATCGCAGCCGGAAATTGCAGCAGGGGGGGCTGTAGGGGGGTTGCCAGGTACCCCACTGCCCCATTGCTCAGCAGCTGCAGCTGCAGCTGAGCAAGGAGGGCAGAATCACACTAGCCGAACAAGGCACACTTGGAGCAACATTGAAGTGTTTCTCTGCATTGTGTGCCTTGGAACTCACTGCCCACGAGGCATCACTTATAGCTTTCTTTTCTTGGCTTAGCAGTTGGACTGCATGCATGGGATGGGATTAGGAGTTTGCAAATGCATTTGGGTGAAACAGCGGCCCGAAAACCGGAACAGACAGTGTGATGACCACTCTGCTGTAGTCTCGGTCGGCTGCCTTGAATCCTCCCCGCTCTGCCGGCTACTGTGCTTCAATGGGCAGCGGCGCACGTCAGGTAACGGCGCGCTAGTGGGCTATGCAGTGCATTGAGACAGTCTGCTGTGCTGCACCTCAAACTTTGTCTTTGCGGGCCTTCTTTTCCTTCCGTGCATTTTTGGCTGGGGTCTTGGACTTCTTGGAGGCCTTGGCGCTAGCTGCCCCCCCCTCAACTTCAGACGCAGGGGTGTCTTCCAGCCTCCGCTTAACGCCCCCCTGCCGCACAGGCGTGGTGGCTGCCTTCTGTGTAGCCTTGTTGCGCTTGGCTTTGTGTGCCTCTGTCTCTTCAGAGGTGAGCAGTGTGCCGGTGAGAGACACAGCCCCCCCTGCAACCCCCAAGTCGCTGATGCGCATGTACACCAAGCTCCCAGCAGACACAAGCGTGCGTGCAGGGGCATCTGCAGCATCAGGCACTGTCCACTCCTCCTTGGATGCGTCGAATGTGGAGCCTGTGGGCAGCAGGTCAGATGGGAGGGAGGCGTTGAACACCCCCAGCACCAGCCCGGAGAGGTGTCCTTCACTGACAAACTCCAGCTTCAAGGGGACGACGCCCCCCACACGTGGGCTGTACATGAGCCCCTGCACCGTCACGCTGAAATGCACAAAGGGGGACAAGCCCACGATGACACCGGCTTTCGGCACCGTGCACCTGCTCACACTCAGCAAGATGCCCTGGGTGTCAGGCTGGAACCTGAAACAATTGAACGCAAGCAGATAAGAATGTTCAGAGTGTAGTGAGCGTATAAGCACTCACTTGAGAAGAATCCCGTTCAAGTGCTCCTCGATGGCAGCATGCAGGTGATCAGCATAGCTTGGGGCAATGCTGAGAGGCAGCGTAATCTGCACCCATGGTCAATGACATCGGACTTAGAGTGATTGCATCGTAATTTACACACCTCAGTCATATCTAGGCCATCAATGGCAGCCATCTTTTCTGTTGCAGAGTACCAAACTGTGCCGAGCGAATTGCGGAAAACTCTTTGTTCAATTTCCGCAAAGCAGCATTCACTTCAAGCTACATGCGAGATCTCACAAGAAAACTTGTTCCTGGTGCCAGGTAATTCGAGATGGCCCGCATTCTTGCCGAGCTGGTGCCGCAGATATGCCTCGGCACATTGGGGCTCGGGCTTCTAGGGGGCTGTCACGGTAAAGCTTTTTGGGAGTCCCTTCTCCTCCTCCTCCTACCGTGATTGTGACGTGCATCTCCACGGGGTCGCACAGAGAAGTACCATTCAAGTTTACTCGACGTGTTTGCCGAATCTTTCATTCTTGACGGGACTGCTTGGTCGAGAATTGCGAAGCTACACAGCTTTCGAAAGGTTGTCCAAGGCAGGCTCAACGCCAGCATTGCAAAATGGGGAAAAACCAGCATTCGCAAGATCGCATGTTCATTACTGCGAATGAGTGGAAAAAACAATATGGAGGCCATAAGACAGAGAAGAAGATTGACGCAAGGCGTGAGTTTTGCGGAAAATGCCTCGGCCAGCACTACTCAGCTTTCTTTCGGGCACTTCACAGCTCTACCTTTTGACTGCTGTGCGCTCAGCATGTCACCATATGAAGACCCAGTGTGCACCAAGACTGGCGCGCTGTATGATCTCCTGAATATTGTGCCTTACATCAAGAAGCACCGGCAGTGCCCAGTCACTGGGCAACCGTTGGGTGGCAAGGACCTCATTCGTCTCACCATGAGCAAGAATGGCGAAGGCAAATGGCAGTGCCCCATTCTCTGCAAGCCGTTCGCAGTGAATACGCATGTTGTCGCCATTCGGCCCACGGGAAATGTCTTCAGCTATGAAGCAGTCAAGGAGCTGAATTTGAAGACCAAAACCTACACAGACCTCATCGACGGCACGCCCTTCGACCCCGCTGCCGACATCATCACCCTACAGAACCCCAAGAATCCCGCAGCTGTGGCTCTGCGCTCCCCTGTGAAGTTCCACCACATCAGCAGCAGTGCCCCAGTGTCAGCAGCATCCGGAGGCGCGCCTGCCGCCAGCGCAGCTGCCTCATCCTCCCAAGACGACCGCGTGGGTGCATCAGGGGTGCGTGCCAATGCAGCCATTAAGCGCGTGCTGGAGGGCGTTGCTGCAGCCAGCGACGACATCGCCGCCAAAGCCAAAAAGGCCCGGGCCATGGTTCAGGCCACTGGCGCAGCGGAGCGGGCCGAGCACGCCAAGATCCTGCAGGCCTTAGGCATGACCGGCACTGCAAATGGCACCGCCAGCACAGGCGCCATGGCTGCCTCCTTCACCTCATCTGCCCAGGGCCCCATCACTCAGCAGGAGCTGGCACAGCTGACCGACGGGGAGCTACGAGAGGCGCGGTGGCGTGCCGCCGCCGCCCTCAAGAAGAAAGCCTACGTTGCCATCAATATTGCGGGTTTCGGCAGCTTGAACTTGCAGCTGCACGTGGACAGGGCCCCTGCGACATGTGACAACTTCTTGACACTTGCAGCGCGGGGGTACTACAACGGTGTCTCCTTTCACCGCCTCATCCCCAAGTTCATGCTGCAGGGGGGTGACCCCAGCGGGAAAGGCACAGGGGGGGAGTGTGCGTGGGGCGGCAAGTTTGAAGATGAGTTTGAGCCGACACTGGTGCACGAAGGGCGGGGGGTGCTGTCCATGGCCAATGCAGGGCCCGGCACCAACGGCAGCCAATTTTTCGTCACCTTTGCGTCTGCGCCGCACCTGAACAACAAACACAGCGTGTTTGGGCAGGTTGTGGGAGGCATGGCCGTGCTGGATGAAGTGGAAAGGGTGCCCACAAACGACTCCTCGCGGCCCAGACGCGCCTTGAAAATCGAAAGCGTGACGATTTTTGAGAACCCGCTGGATGATTGCCCTGCTGCGCCTGGTGTAGGGGGGGGATGAAGAGTGGGTACTGGAGTCCTCAGTGCATGTCTCCCTCGGCAATCCCGATTGATCTCCCCCCCCGGGCTTCCAAGGCTCCCCAAGCATGCTGGCGCCTTTCATGAGCTCATGGCTGTGCAGCATACATACGTTTGCATCAAGAGTGAGGCAGCTGGAGTGAACATGAAGCATCTGGACGCAGGAACAAGCCCACGGCTGCCTTCGCGCTGCGTCTGCTCCATCTGGGCATTCCCTGTCAGCCAGATTGCACTCAAATCCACACAATGCCATAGATGTGAGATTCACTTGTTTGCGAGGACTGTGCAGCGCTTGCACATTTGCACGAGTCCCGAAGCCAATTCAAGCACTCACTCCTGCACGCCCTCCCTCAAGCACCCTGCGAAGGAAGAATACTCCCCCCTCCTATCTATACAAAAAGCTGCCCAGGCCAGGCACACATGTGGCATCATTCGCAGCCGGCAACTGCAAAAATGAACGATTTGCAAAGTTCACATCGAATGCTGCCACAAAGGAAGAACAAGACTTACCGCAATGCGCGTCTGTGCGAACCACATGAATGGGCACATTGCTTGCGGCTCAAGCACGCTAGCGCGGGCTTTGGCCTGGGGCTGGGTAGCAAGCCTCGTTTTGCGTTGTCGGCCAAGCGGTAGGCGCTGAGCCTGTCTTTCGTGCTTCAGTGCCACAAAGTGCTGCAGGATATACCGGTATGCCCAGAGATCATTTTCAGCCTAATTTCACGCTTTCGTCGTATTGGGGAGGCCTTGACGTGTCTGTTCAGTGGCCTGTGCAGTGTTTTACACATCTACCAACACGCCTTGTGCTGCTCGTCGCAGGCAATGCAAGTTTTGCATTTCCCAGGCCGGCCTCCTTCGAGCCACCCGTACCACAGCAAAACCTGTCCAACACAATGGTTTTTCAATACGAAAGTATCTCAATTCGAAGGGCGATTTCGGTTT
>Ga0307982_1003546_pt1 | contig 12442 bp, 5 predicted proteins | sample OrgLakmetagen989_FD_201847 | JGI IMG/M metagenome (GOLD analysis project Ga0307982, IMG submission 201847) | Saline water microbial communities from Organic Lake, Antarctica - #989 | ecosystem: Environmental > Aquatic > Non-marine Saline and Alkaline > Saline | place: Antarctica: Organic Lake... | reverse complement strand
GGACCAGCACCTCCTTCGAAGCTATAAACGCTTCGAGTGCAACCGGGATCTCAAACTTAGTGAGGTGAGGTGTTTGGAGTATCGCCGGTCGTTTACGACCCGTCGTGCAATTTTCATCTCTTCACCACGTTCGAGGCGTCAATTCTTGACGCAGCATCCACCGCACGGGCTTGTAGTCGCGTCGCCTTGAAGTGTAACGCGGCACGCCATTCCGCTAACACGTTTAAATTAACCCCGTACATGAGTCTTTGTCTGTGAGTGGTTGTCCAGGATGATTTCGAGGGCAGTATGGACTGCAAACTCCGATGGAACTCTGACACCGGAGCTCATGGCTGTGAATCCAGAATCGCATTGTGGGACTTCAAAAGTGGCGACAATATCCCACGGTCCGTCTGTGAGACACAGCCATGCACGGTGGGCATCAGGGGAGGGAGCGGATTCCTAGGAACTTCGGGCCACCGACAGATGATGAACCCTTCTATCATGAATTTACAGCACCGCTTGGTACTTGAATTATCCGTGGGATTCTCGTTTGATCAAAGGCAGGCACAATGGAGGATTGATTTATTTTGGCAGCAGCTACAAGCATTGTCAGTACTACCTCACCGATCACTAGCGCGGAACCTGCACTCTTCGGGGTATACGCAGCCGGCTTGCTTTCAAGGTGGAGGGCCTTGCGAGGGTTTCGATAAACGCTGGAGGACGACCACGACTAGCGACCGGGGCGTTTGATGAATGATATATGGGTTTAGCTCTTTGATAGGGAGGGGCCGCTAGCTAGGCCACAAGCGGCCCGCTTGCGTGTTATTGTTTATATTTTTGAGGGGGGGAGGGACTTCTCTATTCACTGCCACTCCGCGAACGAGGAAGGAGTTCCTGTCCCATTTTGTCCTCTGCCGAGTGGACCTCGTGTTCCGCATGTCACGAGCTTCTTTGCTCGCGCGCCTTCCTCTTTATTGTTCTGCGGAGTGTTCAACACCCACAGTTACCTCGCTTTTTGCAAATTTTCCGAGGAATTTGGCCAATGCCCCTCTCCCTCCTGAGTCATTCCGCACTTGCTTTGTTTGCGCAACGCACGCGCATTCCCACTTCTGCCCGCAGCATTGGCTTCTGTGTCATTTGGGTTTGTATTAGTTCGAGTTTGATTTCGTGGGCCGCTCGCGTGGCCGGTTCCGACTTCAAGGAGACCACGCTATGTACTCGAGGATATCTGCCGTTTCGCTTGTCCCTGTGGCACGACTGTAGTTTTGACGCAGGCCCTGTAGCACTCTCCCTTGCCTTCGACGAGGGCTAGGAAGCCATCGGCCGGAAGCTAGCTTCTGAGAGTTACACTACAGGGTGTGGTCGTTACACACCCATAACACCTGATCACCCTTGGTGGAAGAAGCGACGACAACTAAGCTTACTGCAAAGAAGTAGTGTTCATATGCTTTGTTCCAATGGAAGAAAAAATATGTTCAATAAGCGTGTTGACAGCGCCACCGAACCTCTGAAAAAGGGTATCCTGGCTTTGACCAAGTAAGAAATGTGGGCTCCTGGGCTGCTTCGTATGAGTGCTAGATCTTGGGGAGTTGCGTCCACGATCCGTTGCGCGGCGCTCTCTCTTCTCGCACCCTTTGGTGGTCGAGTTGGCGTCGAGAGCTTGGTGTCCCCGCCACCCTACACCGGCGTTGGCAACACCTCGCCCCGCGTGCTGCCACATTCGTCAATGCACTTTCAAGTCGCCTTTCGGTTCTCAAAGCTGAGTGCCTCTTTTGAATCGCATGACGCTAGTGGCAATTCAGAGGAAGATGGCTCGCTCTTGGAGCCCACTGAAGTCACGGAAGGCGTAACACTGAACCTAGACTGGGAAGATGCAACAGCATTGCTGGAAGCTCTTCGAGCTGGCGGTGACATCAAAGATTTCGGGTCGTCCACTGAAGAGAGCCTCGCCTGGAGTACCCTCGAGGAAAATGATGACGATTTCAGTGGCAGTGACGCCGAACTGGAGGCTCAAGCATGGGAGATGTGGGCAACTAAGCAATGCCAAGTGCCTCCGCTGCCTTCCTGGACGACCACCACCGTGGCAGAGAATGATGCACCTAGCTCCAGCCCAGCCAGTGTGGCCGCGGCAGTGCAGGTCGCTGGCGTAGCTAGGGTGGATGGGGTGCTCTCAGCGGCTACTGCTTCTGCGCTCCGAGAGTTTGTGCTGACAGAGCTTAACCGTTTAACCCCGCAAACTTTTTCGGAACCCAGCGAGACTAGGGGACAAGAACTCGACGAAGACAATTCCTCTGATGGCTCCTTTTCAGCAGTGCTCTCTCCAATCAATCGCCGAGACGCGACACCTGACGCTGCTCCTACCACTACCCGCTGGGACTTCCGCTTGCCGTTGACTCCACTCGTGCAGCAGGCGCTTCAGGAAGTCTTTGGACCGCAGCCGCCGCCTTCAGTGGCCGCTGCACAAGGCAAGCTTACTGAGCGTGCTCAAGGCGAGGATCTCGGGGCAGCTGTCGAAACACTCTGCGAAAGTGGGAGCATCCGTGGGGGTAACGGCGAAAGCAGCAGCAACACCCGCGGCCAAGATCGCCAAAATGAAAAACGCCGCGCTCGTCCACGCAGCAGCAAAAGTAGCAGGAGCAGCAGCGGTGATAACGGTGGCGGCGGCGGCGGCTTTGGGCGTGCGCCTAAAAATGATGCTCTCAACAAGGGACCTTTGGATGAAGTTGGTAGCACGACAGCCCTGCTAGGAGCAGACGCTGAGCTGTGGGAGCTGGCCGCCGTGGTGTCGGCACCAGGCGCCGCCCCTCAAGTCGTGCACAGCGACACCGTCGTGGAGAGCGGCCGATCCAGGGGCAGCAGCCCCTCGCCGCCTTGCCTTTTCACCTGCTTCGTCGCGCTGCAAGACGTGCCTTCGGACCTCGGCCCCACGCGGTTCTTTCCCGGCACGCACTTGCCAGAGTCCGGCGCGCATGCGGCGTTAGAGGACAAGCCTTTGGAGTTGTTGAAAGGCACGCCAGCGTTCGACGCGGAGCTTCCGTGCGGCAGCTGCACCCTGTATGATGGCCGGCTGCTGCACGCGGGGGGCGCCAACTCAGCGATTCCACCAACGCACGACTACAGCAGGTCCTTGAGCAGTAACGCCAAAACTGTGTGCGAAGAAAAGGCCATGCCAGCTAGCGAGGCTGCAAGCAACGACGGGTACCGGGTGTTGTTTTACGCCACCTTCAAAGTGGCCGACGCTGATGCATCCCTCGCTGCTAATGAAGCAGCACACTCCATTCGCCCCGATCTCGCTGGGCGCTTCACGCTCGCGCATTGCCGTGGCGACCGGCCTTGGCCTGTCACAAAAGGAGGGACCCGCAGCAGCAGCTCTGGCAGCTCTAGCAGCAAGCTGTCCAAGGGTCTCTCAGTGCGCGGTGGCGGTGGCGTTCGCTGGCACAGCAGCAGTAGCAGCTCAAGTAGCAGCAGCTCCAGTGGCAGTACTAGCGCTGGCTCTGGTCAGTGCAGTCGAAACGGCGTCGACGCCGGAAAGACCGGGAGCTTTTCTTCGGCGGGCGCATTTGTAGTGCCAGCTGGCTACGACTACACCCAATCCACTGAAGCCAACTACTGCACACCCACTCCTACTGCTAGCAGCAAAAGCAACAGTGGTAGTGGTAGTGGTGACAACGATGCAAGGCTGCAGCAGTTTACGGCGCCGTTTGCCGACCTTCGGGCCACGTTGGACTACAGCTACCACGGGCACTGGAGCTTGGAGCGGCAAGCAGTGCAGGATACGATTGTGCAACATTTCTTAAACGCAGCGACGCCTTGGAATGATGCTAACAGCAACAGGAAGGAAGGTTCAAGTGTACAAGATGAAGGCGAATTATCCGAATTATCCGAATTATCCGAAATATTCGAATTGCAGGAAGCAAGCTCTAGCACTTGCACTCGCAACGGCACCAGTACCACTAGCAGCACAAACAATAGCAGCAACCGTTGGCTAGTGATGACGGCGGGGGCGATGGGGGCGGGCAAAACGCGCTGCATGCGGTGGCTCACTCGCCACGGGTGGTTCCCCCAAGAAGGGGTGCTCCGCGTCGACCCGGACCTCATTCGCCACCAGTTGCCGGAAACCGCGGGTTACCAAGCCCGCGACGCCGACACTTCCGGGGCCATGACTCAGAAAGAAGCGGGCTTGATTCAAGAGCTCCTCACCCACGCAGGCTTGGCCGCGGAAAGCTCAGTGCGTTGCGTGCTGGTGGACGGGTCCCTGCGGCACCAGGCCTGGAACACGTCGCTGTTGGCGCGCGTGCGGCGCGAGCACCCCGAAGTGCAAGTTGCCCTGCTCCACGTGGTGGCCCCCGAAGCCACCGTGCTTTTGCGGGCCCATCGGCGCGCCATGGCAACCGGCCGCGTGGTGCCTCCGCATTTGCTGCAGAAATCGCTCCTGGAAGTGCCCCTTGCCGTGGCTGCCCTCGTAGAGCAAGTCGACTTTGCGGTGGCGATTGACACGTCTGGGCCAGAGCCTCAGCTTCTGCCGTCGCCTTACAGCGGCTTAAATACATCTACTGCGGCACCTGTGTTACCCGGTGAGATCGAGCTCCGAGGTGGGGTCATTAGCCCCAGCGGCAGTAAGAGCGGTCATGGGGATAGCGTGCAGACATGGGAAGCTTTTGCTGCGCGCTGGTGTGCGAGCAAAAGGAGCTCAGAGAACGGCCTCGTTGATTTAGAACGATAATGATGGCGATTGTGGTGTTGGTAACAGGGACACTCAGGAGAAGACCATAGTAGGGAGTAGGGACTCCTTGCTCGTGCATTGGGGTTGAGTTCAGTACTTCTAGATTAGATTAGATTGGATTGTACACCCCAATTGCACGGAGAATATCAACAACAAATAGCACAAGGCAGTGTATTAATAAAACCTTCAGAACAAGTCCGACTGAGCTAAGTTCTGGGCTGAGTACCCTATATGCAATAGGCTTACCTATATTTTATATATCAGCACAATTCAATTCCCTTACTGCCCCCCTTCAAAGAAATTTGGCGCTTTTTACCTAGTCTAGTTATTGTCCTCGTCGCGGGGAAGTGTAAGCTACAAGCAAGGTAACTAAGTTCATTTTGAATTGGGTTCTACTTCGAACAAATTCCCTATAACCAGTTACGGCAAATTTGGACCCTAGTATTCCAGCGTTCCAGCCCTTTGATTAGTCATCCCAGTGCTTTCGACGGAATTCATCATTGGCAAGACCTAAGAAGTGCGCTACTTTCGCACCTTCGTGGCAGTCCTCAGTTGCTGCTCTCCACAGTCCCCAAAACGTGGGCTTGTCGAGGCCGTGTGCATGACAAGAACCACCGCACAGTTCGATGAATTGGCCCAAATCGGCAGCACGAGCCCTTGCGACCACTACTTCAGAGCCCACTTGCTGCCACTTGGCCATCTTTTGGCGTACACGCTTGCGGTACACCGCCATCCGCAGGCGCACCGCTACCTCTCGTAAGACTTCTCCACTGTTCCGTACGTCCGGTAAAGGCGATTTTAGCAAGCCGCCCGGAGCATAATTCCCAACTTCAGTGTCATCATCCATGGTGCCACTCTTGGAGTCGACGTTACGAGGCTCACTTCGTCGATGCTGCGCGGACGCGCAATGAAGTAAAGCTTGAGCCGCCATGGCTGCACGCGCACTTATACGGCTAGGGAACTGATTTGCTTTCTCAGCAGTAGCCACTGCTTTTGCAATAGCATCTGTACTATTGTTGCTCGCGATCTGAGCCTTCGCCACGGCGGAACGAAACTGCATGGAACGCTCAAATGGACCGCTCTCATTAAGTTTGGATGCAGGATTGCTGTTGTTTGCATCAAGGCAGAGAAGAGCATCAAGAAGGGCAGACGGGCCAAGGGCAAGCGGACTCAGCATTGGATCTGCAAGGTAGTCAATCACGTCAGCATAGGCTCCAGAATGACCGACCTCCATGTCCTGTGCTAGGCGAAGCCACCCTCCACCCCGACGCTTTAGTGCAGCTCGCAGCGCTACGGCAAACGCGACAACTCCCAAGCGCGGCGCGCAAGCACTCTCAACAAAGGCGCAGAAGTCGAACGTACTGTGGCCAGCATCACCGCAGCCACCTTCTTTGCTGCTTGCGCCTGTGGCATTTCGTTCAATCCTTCTGCTACGAGTTCTTTGAAGGGTATAGGTTGCATCGCAGGCATCGCGCACTAAGCGCTCGGGCGGTTCAGCAGTTGCCACATCCTGACAGACCGGAGCACTTTTGGGCGTCACACCCAAGAAGCCAGCCACGACGATTTCTCCTGCTGACATTATGTCAAACCCAGAACACGAGTCCGCGTTTTCTGGAGAAGTAGCACATGCCACGATTGGAGTGACTGATGCTTCTGTGGACGCCGCTGATGTTGTCGGCATAGAGTTATTTGCTGCTGACGAACTCGTACTGTTGCGATTTCCAGAGGCTCGGAGATAGTCCCGGGCCGCTCTCGCGCATGCTTCGTTCAGTAGTGTCAGAAGTGCTGGCGCTGAAAATGCAGAAGTCATATCTAAAGCGTCTTCTACAGCTGTGCACTCGCTACCGTCTTTGCTATCGCCATTGATGTTGCGGTCATCAACTGGGCCAATACCATCAGAGATGCAGACTAGAGCCAAAGCGAGCTGTATTGGGTGATCAACACCGTCCACAGGGGTAACTGACTCATCCCAAGCGCAAAGCTTCGCGACAAGAGTGCGCGCATACCGCAAGCCCATCACTTGACGCGCTGAGTATGCTACACGGAGTGCAGCATCGAGGTGGGCACGGGTCGGAGTACCGCACTCAAATGGGCTAGCATCTGCGGGATGAGTTGAGGATAACAGGCCGCCCATTTCTTCGGCACCTGCCCAAGCAGTCTTGGGCACTGTCCCATCCCACATGGGCCATGCATTCAGTTCCTCTGCAAACCAGTGGCATCGTGGGCACGAGTTATCCACCTTGGCGTGCTGCCCAACGCCCTCACCGTGGTGTGCTGATAAATCACTACATGCCATATGAGTAATAGGACCAAAGTTGCATTGCGCACACTGATGAGCCCGACCCAGAAAATTGCGCCGCAATTGCGCTTCGAAGTCTTTCTGGGCGAGTTCACCGGATGCTGAACGAGAGCTGCTGCCACTGACACCATGGCGGTGCTTATGTGCAGGCCGTCCGACGCAGAGGCTTGCCATGGCGTGCGCGTGTAGTGCGACCCGCATTGTATTTCCAGTGTACATGTTTAAGTCGCGACATAGCGTGACCGAAGTCCACGCTTGTCCCAGAAGCACAGAGTTCGCTGCGATGCGGGATGCTTGTGGACTACATGGGTCTACAAGTACAAGGGCATCAACTACAGCGAGACCTCCTTCGGGGGGTACCACCGGCTGTTCCAACTTAAGGGCATAGCATAAACTTGCTGTGTCCACTAGGGAGGTTCGGCACCGATGCACTACCATGGCGTACGGATCCATTTGAGTAGCTGCACGCCTCTCTACATCACAAGGCATTGCAAGCGCGCCTATGAACATAAGTACTTCCCATTCCCCGCCACGGCATACATCTGCTGCCATAGGGCCAGCATTGACCCACTCACGAAGATGTTCTCGGGCAGTCAGAAGTGACAGGTACGAGGAGCGGTTGCAACTTCCCTGGCCATTTGAAGCTAGTTCCAGCTCATTGGATAGGAAGTCATCCAAACACAAATCAAGCTCTCCACCATCCAAAATCTTTCCTGCTTTCACACTAAGACCTTGAGTGGCTTCGAGGGAGCATTTCCCCTCTAAAATATTAACAACTTCACGTCGCGCCGCTATCTCTTCGGAGTCAGCAGAGTTACGCTCACCCCATTTAATAAACTGCACAATTAGTCTCGCTCTCGCATCTGGATCAGGGGCAATTCTTGAGCTCAGCTTGTTGCCGTCGTCAGAGCCAGCAAATCCACCGGCGCGTGTAGCGAGGACCACACGCTTACAGAGGTCATTACGTAGCGCATTGCGCATCTGGCAGGCAATACATTCAAGCTCTGTCGTTATCAATTCGTGCAATTCACCTTGCCCACGCAACTTTGCGTTTCGTGCGAGTGCTTTAGCAGCAAGTTTTGACTGTGAACCGTTGAGAAATGCCGCTTGTGCGGAACTGCTCGTTGAATTGAAGGCTAGAATAGAAGCAAGATTATTTTTTAATTCCTTCAGTCCTTGAAGGTTCGACTTCAGAGCTTTATGCTGTGCAATGCGCCCTTCTGGAGTGGCTCGAGCAAGATTAAACAAAGCCTTCTCACCGCCTTGTCCCTTATATTTTTCCATCAAGTGTCGCTCAAAAAAATCAATTAAAACTTTGATACGTTGCAAGCTTGCATGCTCCTTTTTCGTAGGGGCCTCGAGTGAGACAACTCGAGCAATACGCGCCCGTTCAGTTAGAATTGCCAACGCAGACGCAACAATGTTTTCGTCAAAGGCTCCAGCTTCGTCACTTGCCTCTACAGATCTATACACAGTACTGCCACCGACAAGCGTAATCTTCAGGGCTATGAGTCGAGTTTGCCCAACACAAATGAAAGAAGCCTCTGTTTCTTCTGTGCAATACACAGGGGCATGCTTCACTGGTGATGAGCTGACATCTCCAAGGATGCCTTCTTTTTCATCGCCCTCCATAGTGTCTGCTGATGTCGGCTCATCGGGAGCAAAGAGGGGCTCGACCTGAACAACGCATCCTCTAGTCTTCTCAATGCCACTTTTCATCTCTGTTAGAACATTCATCATGTCCTGTGCCGTCTGAGCAAAGTAAATGGGTGAAATTGTTTGTAGGTTTACAGTTTCCAATTTTGATTTCAGCAGCATGCCCATTGCAGTACTTGAGGAGTCAGATATTCCAATGACAACAACGCTCAGCTTCAGTGCAGGGCATACCTTCCTCAAAGCACGTGACATTTTAGAAATTGTTGTCGAATTTGGAGGGATCCCGACGTTGTGAATTCCATCGGTGAGTAAGATAAGAATGTGGTGAACCCCCAAGTTTTCTTTGCTGAGTTCAGCGGCACGAATTGCTTCCAGAGAATTCGATATTCCCGCTGTTATATTCGTCTGCGAATACAAGATTGAAGGAGCAGATAAATTTGAGCCCACAGATTCTTCAGTATTTACTTACCTTTTTCATTATGATGAGACTTGCCTGTCCTTGACGTGGCAATGGTGCCGCTCGCATTTCCATTGGTTTTGTAAAGTTCGTGCCAATAGTTTTCGCTTCACCAGCGAAAGCGACGAGGCTGCAAGGACCTGTAGCCAATGACACTAATTCAGAAAAACAAACCCGAGCATCTTCTGCCTGCCGACCCATAGAAGCACTATTGTCGAGCACAAAGTGGAATCTTATCTCGGAACGTTCGGCAGGGATGTTGTTCACTTTAAGCCCGACAACGAAGGTGTTCAAGTTCAGGTGAACACAACGAGCTTCGCCGATGCTGCCAACAGCGCTTTCATCATCATTTGAAGAAGCCTGCAGAGAGTTAGCGGACGTTTTTCTTTACGGGATTGCAATGGCGGAGAATTCAAAGTACACTGTACTGTAGTTCCAGGGATTGACAAACGCATTCGCGGAACAGTCAATGACACGCACAGTTCCAAAATATGTCTTAAATCTAGAGCACGCACCATGGACTTTTGATTATTGTAGGCGAACACACTAGCACTGGTAATTGATATACGTGAATTCCTTAGTCTGTAGTACTGTACTCTTCTGCAGCTGCAGATGATACTACTTAGTAAATAACAAGTGCGGTGTACCCGAGCTAAAGCACCGGGAAGTTCGCCGTAGTTCACTGTTGCACAGTAGGTGGGTTTTCTAAGCGCCTTGATTCGTATGCTACTTGTTGTGCCCACCCTAGGCCCTCGTCCTTGCTGTGCCCGTGGTACTCCTTCCTGTTGCTGTGCAACTGTGGGACACATGAACGATAGTTCCAGGGAGGGCTCGGAACCTGCACAGAAAGGTCCGAGAGTGTAAGATAGATCAGATGTCTTCCGCAAGAAAGACTTTCCCGGAGATACGGGAACCTCCAGAACTTACGGTCTTATTTTACTACTGTAGCTAGCTTGCTTATGAATCCGTTGTTGTTTTGCCTAAAGAAGAATTTTTTGTCATGCGTAGCCTGCCTGCCTGCAAAAGCTACAAGTACAGGTAGTTTCGGATAATAAGGAGGGCAAAATTTGCTCTTATAGCTCAGTCCCTTAGCGTTTTTGGTACTGCAGTACAAGAAGGAAATCGATTTCTAACAGGTGGAAGTACCGGATTTGAATAACCACTTTCTTCAGAAAGAGGTCTGACTAGCTCAAGATAAATACTGGTTCTCTAAGTATAATATAAGGATAATCGCGTAAGTAAACTGGAGAGAGAGAATTAAACTACTAACAAACAGACAAGCCAAGTAAGCGGCGCGCTGTCTCCATGGGCACGATAATAATTCTGTGTGAGCTGATTTAGCGAAGAATCGGGTTGTAGAGTTGTTCACCAGGAACAAATTAAGGATTGGGCTAATGCCCCGTATGTGCCTTGCGCTGTTCGTACGAATGTAGTACACCACTGAAGGTACCCATCGACTGTTCTTAACGTGAGAACCTCTTATCACCCGAAACTACCTGTAGTCTACGTACAGTAAAAGCCAAAGCTTGTAATGAGCTTGGCTAGAAGCTACTTATAGCAATAGAATGAGCGTACTAGTGCATCGATGCTATAATGATGAAGCCTCCAAGAATACCTGAATCGGTCTGAGGAAGGTTCAAGCATCAGTGCTCAGAATGAAGGCTCATAAAGCCATTTATAGGCTCTCATCGAGCATTTCGACGCAACTTAATTGTCGTTACTTCCCACGCATCTATGTTATCTATGATGGAACCGTTTGCGACTGAAGAGTTAATTGAATGATAATTTTCTTTCTCTTCGCGCTGAACTATTCAATGGGCAAGAAAGTCGCTCTTGCTCTCATGCAAGGCTTTCGCGCTATAGAGCATCCTAACGTATGAAGCAACCGAAAGTTGTGATTTTCAATTCTGTGCAGTCGATATAGCGCAGTGTACGCTGAAAATTCAGCCGGTGTACAGCAATAACAAGGCCTGTAATATTCAGAATCTTTCTTTTGAAAGCCTTTCAATCATAGGGAGGAGCTGCTCATACAAGTATTTCAGCTTTGAGCGCACCAATTTCGCTCAAGCAGGCGATTGTGGATCACTCGAGATCAATAAGCACTCGTGGCCGTGCTGGTGAAATTTTGGCTGTCTATGGATTCTGGAAGGTAGGAGCATGTATTCGAGAAGGAAAGCTTCGGGCATACTATTTCGATGGATGATGGCCAAGTCATGTCTCATAGCAGATCGGTCATAATTTGACAACTCAACCAAATTCAAAAACAGGGACATGAAACCATTTAGGGACTGTAAAAATGCATCTGAAGGCGCGGTGCTCTCGCTCGGCTCTCAGTATCCACCACAATTCTGTACGGTCCGTGTTTCGACTCGAGTGAAAGCCGTTACTAGTATAAAGCAATGTATAAATGCGTTACTTAGCTCTATGTATGGAGGGGCGCTGTAAGGTTGCGTTTCACGTGCACGCGTGATTTACGTGCAGGGGCTATAAATCTACTTCACGCGTGATTTAAGCGCGGTTAATGCGTGATTAACGCGCTAAATTTACGTCAAGGACATTCGGCATTCCCAAGTGCGAACGTGAGTCACTTCGATATCGTCGTAAATTCACTTTCCGTGTTGATTTCCGCGGAATTCCGGACTTAGACTTAGGGGCGCTGATTTGCTTTATTTGGCATTAGGCATTGACATGGGAAATGGGATATAAATCATAAGGGATATCGAACCGCAGCACCGCAGCAATGTCATAGCTCAAGGGCTCAAGGCGGCACGGACAGGGACAGAGATCGTTGGATGTTCGGTGTTTGAGAAACACCAAAAAGACCAAAAACAAAAAGCTGAAATAGAAATAGAACGAGAAAGGGAAAGCGACCAGTAGATACAGTAGAAGTGCACACGAGCGACGAGCGATAAGCGTTTTTCCTAAGTAGGATGTAAAAGTAAAAGCACGAAGGGGATGCTGTGCTATTTGAACGAAAGCACCTGAGCTCCAGGCTATGAGCTACAAATCAGTTTTGTCTGGATAATGCCATCCCAAAAGAAAGAAAGGTACGTGTACAGAAGGCATCAGCCACAGAGGCATATAAGGAGGGCACTTCAGCCAAGGGGATTACCTTAACTGGGAGCGAAACGGAAAAACACTCGTGTATGAGGTCCCGACCACCACATTTTTAGCACCGTTCTAGCTTGATGTGCACGTACCAAAGATGAGGATCATCACAGCTTAAATATGCTTCAATTACACGCTTTCGAGCCTGTTGTAAGCTCAGTTTGAGCACTGCTAGGGTCCAAACGGTCAACTTGAGCGTCCAAACAACGTGTTGTGA